>Ga0008833_1000977_pt1 | contig 16779 bp, 15 predicted proteins | sample HotLakConsoUCCLE_FD_62216 | JGI IMG/M metagenome (GOLD analysis project Ga0008833, IMG submission 62216) | Hypersaline microbial mat communities from Hot Lake, Washington, USA - Hot Lake Consortium UCC-LE | ecosystem: Environmental > Aquatic > Non-marine Saline and Alkaline > Hypersaline >... | reverse complement strand
CGAGGTGCAATTCGGCCTCACCACCATGGGCCCGGCGGCGGAATCCTACGCCGGCACCAACCCCATCGCGCCCGGCCTGCAGATGACCAATGCCTGCGCGATGTTCCCGATGTACCAGACGCCGTTCTCGGTCACGGTCCTGTCCTCGACCGGGATCGAGGACATCGCCGACATTCCCGCCGGCGCGCGCATCGGATTCGGCCCGGCGGGCTCGTCCTCGGACACCTATTTCCCGCTGATGCTCGAAGCGCTCGGCGTGGAATTCGAGCGTCGGAACGGTGGCTGGGATGACCTTGGCGGCCAGCTTCAGGACGGGTTGCTCGACGTGATCGCCTTCGCCGCCGGCGTGCCGATCCCGACCGTGTCGCAGCTCGAGGTGCAGACCGACGTGAACATCATCGAGTTCACCGAGGAACAGCAGGCGACGATCCTCGACCAGTTCCCGGTGTCGCCCTTCGACATCGAGGCCGACACCTACACCACCCTGACCGAGCCGGCGCGGTCGGTGGCGATGTGGAACTTCGCCATCGCCAACTGTGACCTGCCCGAAAGCTTCGTCTACGCGGTCACCGACGTGATCATGTCGGACAACGAGCGGATGGTCGGCATCCACAACGCCGCGGCGGAAACCCTGCCCGAGCATTGGGACAAGAACACCGCCCTGATGTGGCACCCCGGTGCGGCCCGCTGGTTCACCGAGAACGCCGGTGCGACCATCGACCCCGAGGACATCCACGGCGCGATGTAAGCATCGCGGGGTCGACCGGCCCCGTCCATGACAAGGAGTCGCCGCGCCATTGCGAAAGGGCGCGGCGGCCACGACGGAGACAGGCCAGCACGCCGCCCGGGGGGACACCAGACATGACCGACCAGACCAGTCAGACCGATCAGGTCATCGCCGAGGGCGTCGACGAGGAGCCCATCGAGGCCAACCGCCGCCTGTTCGCCGGCCGCACCTACGCGATCATCGCCGCCATCGCCTTCGTCTATGCCGCCTTCCACATGGCGGCGCTGAACGGGCTGTCGATCAGCGGCGTCATCGCCATGCCCTGGACGATCCAGGCCGAATGGAACGAGCGCGCGGCGCTGGAAGGGTTCGACGAGTTGCGCGCCGCGCTTGGCCCCGCGGGCGAGGACTTCACCGGCGGCAGCATGCGCCGCCTTCTGACGCTGGCCGACGAGGTCGCCGCGACCGCCGCCAATGGCGACGAGATCCGGGCGCTGGCGGCCGACATCACGGTCGCGCGCGAGGAAGCCGCGGAGCTGAGCCGCGCCGCGCGCGAGATCCAGTCGACATGGGCCGCCCGCCTGCCCTTCCTGCCGACGCTGCCGATGGAGCCGTGGAACTTCCGCACGGTGCATATCGCGGGCGCGCTGGTTCTGGGCTTCCTGATCTTCGCCGCGCACGGGTTTTCCGTCACCGGTCAGGCGGTGCGCGAAACCCGCGCGGTGACCCTGATCGCCGCGGCGCTGGCGATCCCGGCGCTGGTCGCGGGGGCGACCGGCTTCAGCTTCATCCAGTTCATCAACTCCGGCGACACCATGGTGATGGGCGGCCGCGTCTTGTGGATGTCGCAACGCATCGTGCCCGAAGCCTTTGCCGAGACCTACACCTGGGTCTATGACCGCGAGGTCTGGTGGTTCGGTCTGCCGCTGCTCCTGGCCACATTCGGCGCCATCGTGACCGGCTGGTTCGAACGCCGCGACCGCGGGCAGGTCACCGCCTCGGACATCGTTCTGGGGCTGTGTGCCGTCATCGTCGCGGTCTATCTCATCACCATCTACGGCACCGCCGGGCGCAACGCGGTCGGCACGGCGCAGGTGCCCATCGGCGTCGCCTTCGCCGCCACCGCGGGTTCCGCCCTGATCCTGGAGCTGACGCGGCGCGTGGCCGGCATGGCGCTGGTCGTGATCACCGCTGTCTTTCTTTTGTACACGTTCACCGCGCACATGCTGCCCAGCATCCTGCGCGTGCAGGTGCCCTACAGCTGGCAGCGATTCTTCGGGACCGTCTATTCCGATGTCGGCATTCTCGGCACCACCACGGCGGTCTCCTCGACCTACATCATCCTCTTCATCATCTTCGCGGCCTTCCTTCAGGCCTCGAAGGTCGGCGACTATTTCGTGAACTTCGCCTTTGCCCTGGCCGGTCGGGCGCGCGGCGGACCGGCCAAGGTGGCGATCTTCGCCTCGGGCCTGATGGGCATGATCAACGGCACAAGCGCCGGCAACGTGGTGGCCACCGGCTCGCTCACCATCCCCTTGATGAAAAAGGTCGGCTACAAGCCCAAGACCGCCGGCGCGATCGAGGCCGCGGCCTCTACCGGCGGGCAGATCATGCCGCCGATCATGGGCGCCGGCGCCTTCATCATGGCCGAGGTCACCGGCATCCCCTACACCGAGATCGCGGCGGCCGCGATCATTCCCGCGATCCTCTATTTCGTGTCGGTCTATTTCATGGTCGACCTCGAGGCCGCGAAACTCGGGATGCGCGGCATGCGCGAGGATGAGCTGCCGAAGGTCCGGCAACTGATGAAACAGGTGTTCCTGTTCATCCCCATCGTGATCTTGATCGTCGCGCTGTTCATGGGCTACTCGGTGATCCGGGCGGGCACGCTCGCCACCGCCGCCGCCGCCGTGGTCAGCTGGCTCACGCCCTACCGCATGGGCCTGCGCTCGATCATCAAGGCGTTCGAGCTGGCGGGCATCATGTCGATCCAGATCATCGCGGTCTGCGCCTGTGCGGGCATCATCGTGGGCGTCATCTCGCTGACCGGGGTGGGCGCGCGGTTCTCGAACCTGCTGCTGGATCTGGCCGGCGTCAGCCAGCTTCTGGCGCTGTTCTTCGCCATGTGCATCGCCATCCTGCTGGGCATGGGGATGCCCACCACCGCCGCCTATGCGGTCGCCGCCGCCGTCGTGGCGCCGGGCCTCGTGAACCTCGGCATTCCGCTGCTGACGGCGCATTTCTTCGTCTTCTACTTCGCCGTCGTCTCGGCCATCACGCCACCGGTGGCGCTGGCCAGTTACGCGGCGGCGGGCATCTCGGGCGCGAACCCGATGGAGACCTCGGTCGCATCCTTCAAGATCGGCCTTGCGGCCTTCATCGTGCCGTTCATGTTCTTCTACAACTCGGCGCTCCTGCTCGACGGCACCTGGCCGGAGATCATCCGCGCGGGCGCCACCGCCACCTTCGGGGTGTTCCTGCTGTCGGCAGCCGTGCAGGGCTGGTTCATGGGTGGCAGGTCGGCCTGGTTCCTGCGCGTGGCGCTGGCCGTCGCTGCCCTGTTCATGATCGAGGGCGGCCTGGTGACCGACATCGTCGGCCTTGCCGTCGCGGCGGCAGTCTACTTCGTGCAGAAGGTCGTGCGCCCCGATCCCGACGCCACCATCGCGGTGCGCGGCGCCGACTGAGCCTACGGGCGGGCGCGTCTGGCCAAGACCGCGCCCGCCTGCCATGAAGCGCCCATGGAAACGCTGCGCCAATCCCCCACAGACCCCGGTTTCGTCCAGGACCCCTACCCGTTCTACGCCCGCGCCCGCGCCGCCGGGCCGCTGGTCTGGTGGCAGGACTACGCCATGCCGATGGCCACCACCCACGCGGCGGTGAACACGATCCTGCGCGACCGCCGCTTTGGCCGCGAACCGGTCGACCCGCCGCCGGTGCCCGACCACCTCGCCCCCTTCTACGCGGTCGAGGCGCATTCCATGCTGGAGCTGGAGCCGCCGCGCCACACGCGCCTGCGCAGCCTCGTTCTGCGCGCCTTCACCACCCGCCGCATCCAGGCGCTGGCGCCCGAGATCGCGGCGCTCGCCCGCGACCTGGCCGTGGCGTTGCCCGAGGGCGAGGCCGATCTGCTCGACACCTTCTGCCGCCCGATCCCGGTCATCGTCATCGCCCGGCTTCTTGGGGTGCCCGAGGCCATGGCGCCCGAGCTGCTGCGCTGGTCCAACGCCATGGTGCAGATGTACCAGGCCCGCCGCACCCGCGCGGAAGAGGATGAGGCCGCGCACGCCGCATCCGAATTCGCCGCGTTCCTGCGCGCCCATGTGGAGGCGCGCCGCAGCGACCCGCGCGACGACCTGATCACGCAGCTGATCGCCGCCGAGGAAGCGGGCGAGAAGCTCTCGACCGACGAGCTGATCACCACCTGCATCTTGCTGCTCAACGCGGGCCACGAGGCGACGGTGCACACGCTTGGCAACGGCGTGAAGCTCTGCCTCGAGACCGGGGCGCGGCCCGGCGCCGACCCGGCGCCGCTGATCGAGGAAATCCTGCGCTTCGACCCGCCGCTGCACCTGTTCACGCGGACGGCCTACGAGGATGTGACGCTGTTCGGTCATGACTTCCGCAGGGGCGACCCGGTCGGGCTGCTCCTTGCCTCCGCCGGGCGCGACGGTGCGGTCTATGCGGATGGCGATCGTTTCGTGCCCGACCGCGGCGACGGGCCGGCGAACCTTGCCTTCGGGGCGGGCCTGCATTTCTGCGTCGGCGCGCCGCTGGCGCGGCTGGAGTTGCAGATCGCGCTGCCGATCTTGTTCGATACGCATCCGGCCCTGCGCCTTGCCGCCGCGCCAAGCTACGCGAACATCTACCATTTCCACGGGCTCGACCGGCTGATGGTGGCCCGCTGAAAAACCCCGCTGACCTGGCGCATCTGGACAGGCACAGGGGCGGTGCCTACCCTGCCCGCATCCGCCGATTGCCGAAAGGATCGCGCGTCATGCGTGCCTGCCTGCTGCCGTTCCTCTGCCTCGTGATCCTGACCGGCTGCGGCCCGATGGGGCGCAGCGTCTACTATGCCGAAGGTGTCGATCTTCCCCGGCGCGAGGCGGATCTGGCGGTCTGCGAGGCCGAGGCGTTGGCCCGGTACCCGGTGCGCGACGTGACCCGCTTCACGCCGCGCCGCTACGTCCCGGGCCGGCCGGTCTGCACCGCCGGGGGCGCGTGCACCGTGCTGCCCGGTCACTGGGAGGGCGGCGATCCCTACAGCGTCGACGTGAACGCCGACCCCCGCAGCACCGCGCGGCGCGGCTGCATGGGCGCGCGCGGCTACACGCGCGTCTCCCTGCCCGCCTGCGAGGCTGGCACCGGCGTGGTGCTTGGCACGGTCATGCCGCCGCTGACCGGCGGCACCTGTCTCTATTCGGCGACCGGCACCGGACCGTCGCTGATCGTGAACCCGGCCGACTGAGCCGTCGCGCGCCCGATCACTCCTCGCCCACCTGGGCCACGCGCGCGCCGGATTTCGAGGTCGTGACCACGCCCAGCGACTTGAGCTTGCGGTGCAGTGCCGAGCGTTCCATGCCGACGAAACTGGCCGTGCGGCTGATGTTGCCTCCGAAGCGGTTGATCTGCGCCATCAGGTATTGCCGCTCGAACAGCTCGCGCGCCTCGCGGAGCGGCAAGGTGGTCAGCGTCGGCGACAGGGCCGCGCCGTCGGCATCGGCCAGCGCCTCGGCCTGACCGGGCAGGTCGCGCGCCTCGATCGGGCCGCTGCCCTCGCCCAGGATCAGCACCCGCTCGATCACGTTGCGCAACTGCCGCACGTTGCCGGGCCAGCGCATGGTCTGCAGCATCGCCACCGCATCCTCACCCAGCTCGCGCAGCGGCAGGCCCTGTTCGCGGTTGAACTCGGCGATGAAATGGCGGGCAAGCTCGGGGATGTCATCACGCCGGTCCTCGAGGCTTGGCACCTCGATCGGCACCACGTTGAGCCGGTGGTACAGCTCCTGGCGGAACCGGCCCTCGGCGATCTCGGTCACGAGGTCGCGCGAGGTGGAGGAGATGACGCGCAGGTCCACCCGCACCTTGGCCGTCCCGCCGACGCGGGTGAAGGACTGGTCGACCAGCACGCGCAGGATCTTGGATTGCGTGCCGGGCGGCATGTCGGCGACCTCGTCGAAATAGACGACACCGCCATGCGCCTGTTCCAGAAGCCCCTGTTCCACGCCGCGTTCCGGGCTTTCGCGGCCAAAGAGTACCTCTTCCATGTGGTCGGGCTGCACGGCGGCGGAACTGACGGTGACGAAGGGCGCGGTGGCGCGGTTCGACTGGGCGTGGATGTAGCGCGCCGCCGCCTCCTTGCCCGAGCCGGGACCGCCGGTCAGCATCACCCGGCCGTTCGATTTCGTCACCTTGTCGAGCTGCCCCTTGAGCGTGCGGTAGGCGACGCCGTTGCCGATCATCTCGGCCGCCTTCACATCCTGTCGACGAAGGCTCGCGTTCTCGCGCCGGAGCCGCGAGGTTTCCATCGCCCGGCGGATCACCACAAGCAGCTGCTCGATGTTGAAGGGCTTCTCGATGAAGTCGTAGGCGCCCTGCTTGATCGCGGCGACCGCGATCTCGATGTTGCCATGGCCCGAGATGATGACCACCGGCACGTCGGGGTTGTCGCGCTTCACATGGCCGAGGATGTCGATCCCGTCCATGTTGCTGTCCTTGAGCCAGATATCGAGGATCATCAGCCCCGGCGCGGCCTTGTTCAGTTCGGCCATGCAATCGTCGGAGGTGCCAGCCATCCGGGTCGCATAGCCCTCGTCTTGCAAGATATCGCAGATCAGCTCGCGGATATCGCGCTCGTCGTCGACGACCAGAATGTCGCTCATGCTTTCTCTCCGTTGGGCAATATCGGCAGGGTTATGCGCGCCATCGCGCCGCGATGGGCGCCCTCCTCGAAGGGCTCCGCATCCAGCAATTCCAGCGTCCCGCCATGTTCCTCGATGATCTTCTTCACGATCGGCAGGCCAAGCCCGGTGCCCTTGTCGCGCGTCGTCACATAGGGCTCGAACAGTTTCGCCCGGTCTGCGGGCAGACCGATGCCGTTGTCGGCGATGGTGATCGTGGCCGCCAGATCGCCGATGCTCAAGGCCCCGCGCAGCTGCGGAACATGTCCATCGGGTGCGCCTTTTTCGTGCAGGGTTTCAATCGCTTCGCCACCATTCTTCAACAGGTTGGTGAAGGCCTGCCCGATCATCGTCGCATCCAGTTCGGCGCGCACCGGCGTGTCGGGGATGTCGAAGGCGAAGCGCACGCCGGGCTGGCCGGCGCGCTGCAGGGTGATCGCCTCGCGGAACAGCTTGGCCAGATCCTCGACGCGGGTCTCCGGCTCGGGCATGCGGGCGAATTTCGAGAACTCGTCGACGATCCGGCGCAGGTCGTTGGTCTGGCGCACGATGATCCCGGTCAGCTCTTCAAGCTTTACCTTCTCGTCGCCTTCCAGGTTCTTGGTATAGCGACGATTTATACGCTCAGCCGACAGCTGGATCGGGGTCAGCGGGTTCTTGATCTCATGGGCGATCCGGCGCGCCACGTCGCCCCAGGCGGCCATCCGCTGCGCCGAGACCAGCTGGGTCACGTCGTCGAAGGCGACCACGTAGCCTTCGAGGTCGCCCGTCTCGGTGCGGCGCGTGGCCATGCGCACCAGCAGGCTTTCTTGCCTGCTGCCGCGGATCAGCTTGATCTCTTCTTGCACCGTCTCGGCGGTGGATTTCTGCAGCCGGTCGAACAGCGCCGAGAACTCCGGCACGCAGGCCTGCAGGCTCAGGCCGCTGTCGCGCTGCTCGACCAGTTGCAGGAGCCGGATGGCGGATCGGTTCATGAACTCGACCCGCCCCGAGTCGTTCAGGCCGATGACCCCCGCGGTGACCGAGCCCAGCACCGAATCGAACAGCCGCCGGCGCGCCTCGGTCGCGGCGTTCTGTTCGATCAGGGCGTCGCGCTGGCCCTTCAGCTGCCGGGTCATCTGGTTGAACAGCCGCCCCAGCATGGCGATCTCGTCCTCGCCGCGCTCCTCGGTGACGCGCACCTCCAGATCGCCCTTGCCGACGCGCTGCGCGGCCCCCGCCAGCTGCCCCACCGGGCGCGACAGGCGTTCGGCGAACCACAGGCCGAGCCAGATCGCCGCCAGCACCATGATCAGCGCGAAGCCGAGATAGAGCAGCCCGAACTCGAACAGCACCCGGCCCCGGTCGGCCTCTAGCTGGCTGTAAAGCTGCACGGTCTGCTGCGTCTCGTCCAGCAGCGCCAGGATCGAGCCGTCGACCTCGCGGCTGACATAGAGGTAGCGGTCGGGAAAGGCGTCGAGGCGCACGAGCGCGCGGAACTCGTTCTGCGCGCGATCCTCGACCAGCACCAGGTCACCCTCGGCGGCGCGGGAAAGATCCGCCGCGGCGGGGCGGTCGAAATCGAACAGGTAGCTCGATTCGCCGCGCGCCCGGATCTCGCCGCTGCCGTCGATGACGAAGGCTTCCTCCAGCCCGCGCTGGATGCGGCCCTGGCCCTGGCTCAGCAACTGCCGCAGGTCGCCGTCCGACAAAAGCACCGTGGCGCGGCGGTTGAGGTTCAGGAAATTCGCCAGCGCGCGGGTGTCGGTCGACAGGTCGTCGCGGTGTTCCTGGCTGTAGGCGACGGCGGCATCGACGGAATTGCCAAGCGCGCTCGACACGCGATCGGAAAACCAGCCCTCGAGGCCCATGTTCACGGTGATCGTGGCAAAGACCGCGACGAGGATGGTGGGCACCAGCGCCACCGCGGTGAACACGCCCGTCAGACGCAGATGCAGCCGCGACCCCGCCGATTGCGCGCGCCGCGACGCGATGATGCGCGCCACCTCGCGCAGGACCAGCGCAGCCACCACAAGGATGTAGATCAGGTCGGCAAGGATGATGAGCCGCAACCCGGGCGAATCGGCCATGTCCGACAGCGGGCCAAGCACCAGAAAGGTCAGCAGCGCCAGAACCGGGCCCAGCAGCACAAGGCCCAGCGTCGCCACGCTGCGCACGCTCGGGTCTTCCTTGAACCGCCAGAACCGGTCGATCAGACCGGGTACTGACCTGTCCGCGGGATCATCCACGGGCTGCTCCCCCAACGGTGTCATGGCGTTTTCGGGCCATCGCCCGGCCGTTCCCGGGCTGTCGCCCATTCGCCACGCGACTGTTGCGAGTTTACATCAACTTCCGGCGGCGTGTCACGCGGATATCGAGGTCGGTGATCTTTTTCCGCAAGGTATTGCGGTTGATGCCAAGAAGGTCGGCACATTTGGCCTGGTTGCCGCCCGTCGCCTCCAGCGCGATCTCGATCAGCGGCGTCTCGACCTCGCGCAGGATGCGGGTATAGAGCCCCGGCGGCGGCAGCACCCCGCCATGCAGGTCGAAATAGCGCCGCAGATGCTTGGCGACCGAGGCCGACAGCTTGTCACCCGCGCCGCCACCCATCAGCGGCTCGATGGCGGGCTGGTTGCCCAGCACCAGTTCCACCTCGGCCTTGCTGATCTCCTCGGACTGGCCGGTGACGGTCAGCCGCTTGATGGTGTTTTCCAGCTGCCGCACGTTGCCGGGCCAGGAATAGGCGCGGATCAGGTCCATCGCCTCGCCCGAAAAGCGCCTGAGCGGCAGGCCGTCGCGTTCGGCGCGCGACAAGAAATGCGCCGACAGCAGCGGGATGTCATCGACCCGCTCGCGCAGGGACGGCACCGTCAGGGTGACGCCGCCGAGACGGTAGAACAGGTCCTGCCGGAAGTGCCCGGCCTCCATCCGCTCCATCAGGTCGCGCTGCGAGGTGGCCATGACGCGCGGCGCCGAATCCCCGAAGGCGTCGAGCATCCGCACGATCCGCGCCTGCGCCTCTTCGCCCAGATCGCCGACCTCGTCGAACAGGATCGAGCCGCCGCGCGCCCGCGACACCACCGCCGAGGGGCCATCCATCCCCTCGAGGTCGCCCGCCGAGGCGACGACGAAAGGCAGCGTGCGCCGGTCCGAGAAATCGTGGATCGCGCGCGCGATGAGCGATTTTCCCGTGCCGCTTTCGCCGGTCACCAGCACCGGCAGGTCGGTGTTCATCACGCGCGCCACCAGCCGGTAAAGCGCCTGCATCGCGGCGGTACGCCCGACCAGCGGCAGATCCTCCTGCTGCGCGGGGATGGCGGCGGGCGTCTCGGTATTGGCGGGGCGCGGCGGCTGCACCCGGCGCTTCTGGTCCAGCGCACGGGCGGCGCGCTTCATCAGGTCGGGCAGATCGAAGGGTTTCGGAAGGTAGTCGTAGGCTTCCTTTTCCGTCGCCTGGATCGCCGTCATGATCGTGTTCTGCGCCGAGATGATGATCACCGGCAGGCCCGGCCGCTTTTCGGTGATCTGCGGCAACGTCTCGAGCCCGTTTCCATCGGGCATCATCACGTCCGAGATCACGAGGTCGCCCTTGCCCTCGTCGACCCAGCGCATCAGCGTCATCAGGCTGGAGGTCGCGTGCACCTTGCAGCCCGCGCGCGTCAGCGCCTGGGTCAGCACGGTGCGGATCGTGCGGTCGTCGTCAGCGACAAGAACGGTGCCGTCCATGGGTCAGGTCTCTCCGGTTGTCTGGGCGTCGTTTCGGGCTTTTCCGGTCATTGCGCATCCTTCGGCAGTATCAGTCATTGCGCCTCCTTCGGAGCGACCGGAAGGGAAATGCGGAACACGGTGCGCCCCGGCACCGAGTCAAGGGCGATCCAGCCGTCGTGGTCAGAGATGATCTTGCTCACGAGCGCGAGGCCAAGGCCGGTGCCGTTCTCGCGGCCCGAGACGAAGGGCTCGAACAGGTCGGGCGCGATGTCGGGCGGGATGCCGGGGCCATCATCGACCACCTCGACCTGCAGCGGCACGGCGCCGCCCGAACCGTCCTTGCGCCGCACCTTGAGCGACAGCTCGTAATAGGTGCGCAACCGGATCGTGCCGCCGGTGCGCCCGGCCTCTGCCGCGTTCTTGAGCAGGTTCAGGAACACCTGCTGCAACTGGTCGGGATCGGCCCAGGTCGGCGGCAGCGAGGGGTCGTAATCATCCTCGATCTGCATATGGGCAGCAAAGCCGATGGTGGCCGATTTGCGGGCACGGTCAAGCACGTCGTGGATGTTGACCGCGCGCCGGTCGGGCGGGCGGACATTGCCGAATTCCTCGACCTGGCTCAGCAGCTTGAGGATGCGGCGCGATTCCTCGACGATCAGGTCGGTCAGTTCACGATCCTCGCCGCTGGCGTTCATCGCGATCAGCTGCGCCGCGCCGGTGATGCCGGCGAGCGGGTTCTTGATCTCGTGCGCCAGCATTTCGGCCATGCCGATGGCCGATTTCGCCGCCGATTTCGACGACATCGCCCGATCGAGCCGGCCGGCAAGGTCGCGGCTTTCCAGCAGCACCAGCACATGGTCGGGCTTGTCGCCAAGCGGCGCGATCTGCACGTCGCACAGCACCGGCTTGCGGCTGCCGGTGCCCACGTCGACGGCATTGACGAAAAGCGGCGCCGCCGCGTCGCGGACGCGGGCAAAGGCCTCTTCCAGCGGCGCGTCGACAAAGATCTTGTCCCAGATCGGGCTGCCCTCGAGCGCCTTTTTCGACGCGTTCAAAAAGGTTTCCGCCGCGGGGTTCACGTCGAGAATGCGGTTCTCGGCGTCGCAGATCAGCGCCGGAAGCGGCAGCGAGGCCCAGAGGCTGGTGGTCACCGCCGTCATGCGGCGGCCCTTTGGCTGTGGGGCGCAAGCGCATCGGGGAGCAGGGCCAGAACCTCGGCGGCTGCCCTCGCCGTCAAGACGCGGCGGCGCAGCGTTGGGGGCGTTCCGGCCTCGTCCATGTACCAGCCCAGGTGCTTGCGCGCGACGCGCAGGCCCAGGTCGGCGCCGTAGAAGCCCAGCATGGCCTCGTAATGGCCCGCGACCATCGCGGCCAGCGCCGCGCCCTGCGGTACCTCGGGCGCGGGGGCGCCGTACAGCGCCGCGCCGATTTCGGCCAGCGCCCAGGGGCGGCCCTGGATGCCGCGGCCGATCATCACGCCATCGGCCCCCGACAGGCGCAGCGCGGTGGCGGCGCTTGCCGCGTCGACGATGTCGCCGTTGGCGATCACCGGGATGCCCACCGCCTCGGTCACCGCGCGGATCGCGGCCCAGTCGGCGGCGCCCTTGTAGAACTGGCAGCGGGTGCGGCCGTGGATGGTGATCATCTGCACCCCCGCCGCCTCGGCCCGTCGCGCAAGCCCGGCGGCGTTCAGCTGCGCATCGTCCCAGCCGAGCCGCGTCTTCAGCGTCACCGGCACCTTCACCGCACCCACCACCGCTTCGATCAGGCTCAGCGCGTGGTCGAGATCGCGCATCAGGGCCGAGCCCGACAGCCCGGTGGTCACCTTCTTGGCCGGGCAGCCCATGTTGATGTCGATGATCCGCGCGCCCTGCGCCTCGGCGATGCGCGCGGCCTCGGCCATCCAGTGCGGCTCCCGGCCCGCGATCTGCACGGCGGTCCGCGCGGCGCCAGCGCCGAGTTCCGCCTTTGCGCGGACCGAGGGCTTGGCTTCCACCATCTCCTGGCTCGCAACCATTTCCGACACCACAAGGCCCGCCCCGAAGCCCGCGACAAGGTCGCGGAACGGTCGGTCGGTGATCCCTGCCATCGGCGCGAGCAGGACCGGGGGCGCAAGCGGCATGTCTGCCAGAGAAACGGTCAAGTGCTTAATCCTTGTGCACGCATTAGGAGCGGTAGGCCGATGGGCGGGTGAGTTCAAAAGAAACTCTCATGACAGGGGCAGTTCTGCGGCCTTCCGCCCATAAAATCATCGGACCGATGAATTAATGGGCGCCCGTCATGCCGCGTTGTGCCGCGCCCCGCTTCGCCCTATCACGCACGCCATGGTAGAGACGAGAGCCCGCAGCGCCACACCGACCGCCGCCGCCCTGATCGTGGCGGGCGGCCGCGGGCTGCGCGCAGGGGGCGGAATACCAAAGCAATACAGGCCCTTGGCGGGTCAGCCGGTGATCGCCCGCACGATCGCGGCCTTCGATGCGCACCCGGCCATCGCGGTGCTGGTCGTGGTCCGGCACGCCGATGATGCGGAGCTGTTCGCCCGCGCCCGTCCCGCCACCCGCCTGCCGCTGATCGAGACGGTCGGCGGCGCGACCCGCGATGCCTCGGTCCGGGCCGGGCTCGCCGCGCTGCCCGCCGGGATCGAGACCGTGCTGATCCATGACGCGGCGCGGCCGCTTGTCTCTTGTGCCGTCATCGACGGTGTCCTCGACGCGCTCGCCCGCCACCCCGGCGCGGCCCCTGCCCTGGCTGTCACCGATGCGCTCTGGCGCGGCGCGCAGACCGTGACCGGCACCGAAAACCGCGACGGGCTCTGGCGGGCGCAGACGCCGCAGGGCTTCGCGCTCGACGCGATCCGGGCCGCCCACGAGGCCCATGGCGGCGGCGCCGCCGACGATGTCGAGGTCGCGCGCGCCCATGGCCTGACAGTGGCGATCACCCAAGGCTGCGAGGCCAACCTGAAACTGACGACAGAGGCGGATTTCGACCGCGCGCTGCGCCTGATGGAGAGACAGATGGACATCCGAACCGGCAACGGCTTCGACGTGCACCGCTTCGGCGACGGCGACCATGTGATGCTCTGTGGCATCGCCGTGCCCCATGGCCGCGGCCTGCAGGGCCATTCCGACGCCGACGTGGGCCTGCACACGGTCACCGACGCGATCTACGGCGCGCTTTGCGCGGGCGACATCGGCACGCATTTCCCGCCCAGCGATCCGCAGTGGAAGGGCGCCGAAAGCCATATCTTCCTGACCCATGCCGTCGACATGGCGGCAGCCCAAGGGTTCACGATCACCCATGCGGACCTGACGCTGATCTGCGAACGCCCCAAGATCGGCCCGCACGCAAGCGCGATGCGCGCGCGCCTGGCCGGGCTGCTGCGGACCGACGTGGGCCGCGTCTCGGTCAAGGCGACCACGACCGAGCGCCTCGGCTTTCCGGGCCGCGAGGAAGGCATCGCGGCGCTGGCCACCGTCACGCTGGTGAAGCCATGATCCGCGCGCTGTGCACCCTTGGCCACATCGGCCACCTTCGCCCGGCCCCCGGCACATGGGGCAGCGCCGCGGCGATCCCGCTGGCCTGGGGGCTGCACGAGCTGGGCGGCTTCTGGCTGCTGCTGGTCGCGACGCTCGCCGTCACCGCGCTTGGATGGTGGGCGATCGGCGTGGCGACGAAGCACAGCGCCGACAAGGACCCGTCAGAGATCATCATCGACGAAGTCGCCGGCCAGTGGATCGCGCTCTGGCCGGTGTCGCTGGGCGCACAGATGGCGGGGGCGGACTTCTGGGCGCTCTGGCCCGGTGTGCTGACCGCCTTCCTTGCGTTTCGCCTCTTCGACATATGGAAACCCGGCCCCGTCGGCTGGGCCGACCGGCAACCAGGTGCCTTCGGCATCATGGCCGACGACCTGATCGCGGGCTGGATGGCGGCGCTGATCGTCGTGGTCTTCGCCGTCGTCGCGCATCTGCCGCAGGTGATGGCATGAGCGCGGCCGAAGTGCTTGACGCGCTCCGCCGCCGCGGCTGGCGGCTGGCCACGGCGGAAAGCTGCACCGGCGGCCTGATCGCGGCGGCGCTGACCGAGGTGCCGGGGTCGTCGGACGTGTTCGAACGCGGCTTCGTCACCTATTCCAACGCCGCCAAGGCAGAGATGCTGGGGGTGCGCCTCGAAACCCTCGCGGCGCATGGCGCGGTGTCCGAGGCGGTTGCGGCCGAAATGGCGCGAGGCGCGCTTGATCGGTCCGAGGCGGACATCGCCGTCTCCGTCACCGGCATCGCCGGGCCCGGCGGGTCCGATCACAAGCCCGAGGGGCGGGTCTGTTTCGGCCTCGCCGCGGGGGGAACGGTGCTGACCGAAACGCAGGAGTTCGGGGCGAAGGGCCGCGCCCTCGTGCGGCAGGCGGCGGTGAAACATGCGCTCACCATGGTGCTGAGCACGGCCTTCGCCCGGCGCGGCGGCTGAGGCCCGAGGCCCTTTGACAGGCTGCACCCGCCGCCATACGCTTCATGAACAGTCACCTTGCCAGCGCGGACGGACAGGCAGACCATGACCGAGTTGCCAGAGTATTATTTCCGCATCCGCGACAATGGCGCCGCGGTGTTCCGCGTCTCGACCGACAACCGCCAGCGCCGGATCGAGATGGACGAGATCGCGGTCGCCAACACCCGCAACGGCAACATCCGCCCCCATGGCGAAACCGTCCTGTCGCCCGAGGACATGGCGGTGATCGAGGCCTGGATCGAAGAGCGCAAGGCGGTTCTGGCCGAACGCGATATCGACGACATCCACCGGGCGGTCGATTACCTGAACCTGACCACCCATTGGGCGCAGACCCGCGCCAGCGACGAGGATCTGGAGGATGTCACCGACAGGCTCTTGCTTGCGATGCATGATCTGCGCAGCGTGCTGGTGCGCAAGAAGGCGGACCGGCTGATCGCCGCCGCGGCCGGAGCAGCGGACGAGGAGGCGGGCACCTGAACCACCCCGCGCGTGCGGCAAGACCGGACAACAGACCACCCGAACGATAAAGGGGGCGACGAGCAGCGATGACCACATTGAACAAACCCGATCTTCTCGCCGCGATGGCCGCCCATGTGCGGGGCACGGGCCTTGCCGGGGCGAGCCTGCGGCCACTGGCACGGGCGGCGGGCACCTCCGACCGGATGCTGATCTATCATTTCGGCACCAAGAGCGCGCTCATCGCAGCCCTTCTGGCGCATCTGTCCGACGAGATGCTGTCGGCGCTGTCGGCCGCCCTGCCGCAGCCGCGCGCCGCGTCCGAGGCACGTTGCGCCGTCGAGATCGTCGGCCTCCTGCGCACGCCGACCTTCCGCCCCTACCTGCGCGTGTGGTTCGACATCGTCTCGGCCGCGGGCCGCGCCGAGGGCGATCATGTGCAGGCGGCGCAGCGCATCCTGAGCGGTCAGGTCGACTGGATCGCCTCGCGCCTGCCCGAGGGCACGTCGCGGCCCAACCTGCGCGCCCGCGAGATGCTGGCGCTGATCCAGGGCGTGCTGGTGCTGGAGGTGGCCGGCATGACCGAGGCCGCCGACCGGGCCATGGCGCGGTTCTATCCGGCGGGCTGAAACCGGCTGGTGATGCGCGCATCCTTGCGCGGGCCGGTGACGTGCCAGGTCTGCGTCCAGTCGGGCCAGCGGGCGAGGTCGTAGCGCACATCGTAGGTGTCGGGGTCGCACCAGTGCCGGTCCTCCAGCCGCCCCGCGGCCAGCCGGTGAAACGGCCGCCCGTCGGCGAAGAAAACCGCCAGCCCCTCGGCCGTCTCGCGCCACAGGTAGACGCGCGCGGCCTGCATCGGGGGCGCGGTGCCGTAGCGCAGCACGCCCTCCTCCTCCTGCCGCAGCCCCTTGGCGTCGCGAACCCAGCGGCAGGTGCCCTCCAGCCGCCCGGTCAGGCCGGCGCGGGCGTCCGCGATGGTCCGCGTCAGGCGCCAGCGGCCTTCCAGATCGCCAAGCCCGATCACTCCGCGCCCCGCGGCATGAGCCGCCCGGTGCTGACATTGCCGAACGGATCTTCGAAGCGAATGGTCTCCGGCGGCGTTCCTTCCAGCGCGACCGCGTAGCATTCCCAGTCCATCGCCCGCGTCCAGCGCAGGCAACGCGCCGCGCCGTCCATCCGCCACTCGCCGAGGCTGGTGCGCGCGACTGGCCCCTCGCTGCTGCGGTGTAGCAGAACACCGTTCGCCTCGTGTCGTTCCCAGGCGATCGCGCCATAGGCGATGTCATGGGCGATCAGCATGGCGCGGATCGTCTCGCCACCCGGCAGCGGCCCCTCGGCGTGGGCCGGGGCAGCGGCCAGACAGGCCAGCGCCCAGATCGCGCTGCGTGCACCCGTCATCTTGTCCCTCCGCGCCCTGCCCCCTAAGAGAGCGGCAACCCTGACCAGAACGCAAGGCCTTGCCATGATCCCCCGTTATTCCCGCCCCGAGATGGTCGCCCTCTGGGAGCC
>Ga0008833_1000972_pt1 | contig 16829 bp, 23 predicted proteins | sample HotLakConsoUCCLE_FD_62216 | JGI IMG/M metagenome (GOLD analysis project Ga0008833, IMG submission 62216) | Hypersaline microbial mat communities from Hot Lake, Washington, USA - Hot Lake Consortium UCC-LE | ecosystem: Environmental > Aquatic > Non-marine Saline and Alkaline > Hypersaline >... | reverse complement strand
GACCCATCCTCGGCGCGCACCGGCGGCTCGATCCTCGGCGACAAGACCCGGATGGAGCGGCTCGCCCGCGAGCCCCTCGCTTATATCCGGCCATCGCCCAGCCAGACCGAACTCGGCGGCGTCGCGCGGCGCACCCGCGAGGCGATCGCCCTCTGCGAGGCGGCGGGGTTCGACATGGTCGTCGTCGAGACCGTCGGTGTCGGGCAGTCCGAGACGCTGGTCGCCGAGATGACCGATATCTTCGTCCTGCTCTTGGCCCCCGGCGGCGGCGACGAGTTGCAGGGCGTCAAGCGCGGGATCATGGAGATCGCCGACCTCATCCTCATCAACAAGGCCGACGGCGACCTCGAGGCGGCCGCGCGGCGCACGGCGGCGGATTACGCCGGGGCCTTGCGGCTGATGCGCCCGAGGCCCGGCGACCCGCCGGGCTGGCCCCGGGTCGAGACCGTTTCGGCGCTTACAGGCGCGGGGCTCGCCGAGGCCCGGACCGCGATGGAGGAGCTGGCCGACCACCGGCGCGCGAGTGGCGCCTGGGCCGCGCGCCGCCGGGGCCAGGCCCGGCGCTGGTTCGAGGAGGAGTTCCGCCGCGAAGTCCTGCGCCTCGCCACCGGGGTCCCGGGCGGCGCGGAGGTCGCGGCACTGTCCGACGCGGTGGCCGAGGGCCTCCGCTCGCCCGCCTCGGCGGCAAGGGAAGCGGCGGCGCGTCTGGGGCTCAAGCCTCAGTCGCCCACCGGCTTGTAGCTTTCCAGCACCTCCATGGCGCGATGCTCGCCGCGCCGGAAGCGCACCGCGGTCAGAAACGCCTCTTCGAGCGTGGGCGAGGAGTTCGCGATGGCGTCCGCCATCAGCCGCACGATCTTGTCGTCGTCTTCCGCGATCGCGATCTTCAGGGCCTTTCTCGCCAGCCCGTCCGCGATGTCCTCCATGATGCTCATCTGCCGGGGTTCCCTCGTGGTCTCGTCGCCTGTCCGTTATCATGGCGCCCGGGGTGTGGGAACTACCCCCCGGGCGGCGTTCGGGGCTTGACGGGTCCGGGCGCGGGCGGTAACTCCGCCGAACGATTTTCGGGTGCCGCCTTTCCGGGCGGCTTCCCATGCTGTCGGGGCGATGGGCGCCCCAGGCCAGACAAAGGGTGATGCGATGTCGCGCCGCTGCGAATTGACCGGGAAGGGGCCGATGGTTGGCAACAACGTCAGCCACGCCAACAACAAGACCAGGCGCCGGTTCCTGCCGAACCTGAACGAGACCGCGCTGATGTCGGAGACACTGGGGCGCACGTTCCGGCTCCGCGTGTCGGCCTCCGCCCTCCGCACGGTCGACGTGCGTGGCGGCCTCGACGGATTCCTGTCGAAAGCCAAGGATGCCGAGTTGTCGCCGAAGGCGCTGAAGATCAAGAAGGACATCGCGAAGGCCCAGGCCGCGGCCTGATCGCCGACGAATGTCCTGGCGGCCCCGGGTATTGCCCGGGGCTGTTTTCATTTGTCGCAACGACCTCGCGACGATTCGCGGCTAGTCTCGCGTCCGATGATGGTGCGCAACGCCCTCTGCGGGCTTCTCCTGATCGCTGTCTTGGCCTCCCTGCCGGTCCACGGCTGGGCCGCGGGAACCATGGCGCGGGTGACCGGGGCGGTCGTTCTGTGTTCCGAGGCCGGCCTCGAGACGGTTCTGACCGACCGGCGGGGGAAGCCCGTCGTCGCGCAGCCGGACTGTCCCGACTGCACGCCGGCCGCCGGTCTCGGCCGTCTCGCGGAACCCCACGCCCTCGCCGCTCCGGTCGTCCCGGCCCTACGCATCGCGCCGCCGGCGGAGCGCCCCCGGCGCGTCGTCGGCTCCTGTTCCCCGCTCTGGCCGCGCGCCCCTCCTGTCTGACACGAACGAGATCCGAATTTTCCCGTCAGACAGGACCAGACGTCATGAAATCACTCATCTTCGCCGCCGCGGCGGTCTTCGCCCTCCCCGCCCTTGCCGGGGACATCTCTCACATCAGGATCGACGACGCCTATGCCCGCGCCTCCAACACCATGGCCGGGGCGGCGTTCATGCGCATCACCAATACCTCCGACACCGACGACCGTCTCATCGCGGTTGTTGCCGATGTCTCCGAGCGCGTCGAACTCCACACCCATATCGAGGACGCCAATGGCGTCATGCGCATGATCGAGGTCAAGGACGGCTTCGCGATTCCCGCCGGAGGAACGCACAGGCTCGAGCGGGGCGGCGATCACATCATGTTCATGGGACTGAAGGCCCCCTTCGAACAGGGCGGGACGATCGACGTCACCTTCACCTTCGAGGAGGCCGGCGACGTGACGGTCGAGGTTCCGATCGACCTCGAACGCATGGACGGTCACGGCGCGATGCACTGAGGGGCCGGTGCCGCTCAGGAGCGGCCTGCGCCGATCTCGACCACCCAGGCGGGCACGGTCTCGCTCGCCGGCCCGGTGATCCGGCGTTAGAACGGTCCCTTCGTGGGCTCGAGGTTGATCTCGACCGTTTCCGCGCCGGCCCGCCGCGCCCCGGCCGCGAACCCCGCGGCCGGGTAGACCTCGCCCCTCGTCCCGATGGCCGCGAAGAGGTTGGCGGTCCCGATGGCCTCGGCAATACGGTCCATGTGGTAGGGGACCTCGCCGAACCAGACCACATCGGGCCGGGTGGCGGGGGCGGCGCAGGCGGGGCAGGGGGCGGCGGCGTCCATCGCCTCCGGCGCATCCCAGCGCGCGCCGCAGGCCGCGCAGAGCGCGCGCAGGATCTCGCCGTGCATGTGCAGGACATCGGACGAACCCGCTCTCTCGTGCAGATCGTCGATGTTCTGGGTCACCAGCGTCAGGTCGACGCCATCCCGTCGCCCCAGCGCGGCGAGAGCGCGGTGCGCGGCGTTCGGCTCGGCATGAAGCGCGTTCTCCCGGCGCGCGTTGTAGAACCCGTGGACCTTCGCGGGGTCGCGCGCGAAGCCCTCGGGCGTCGCCACCTCCTCGAGCGCGTAATGCGACCAGAGCCCGCCCGCGTCGCGGAACGTGCCGAGCCCGCTTTCCGCCGAGATGCCGGCGCCGGTCAGAACGACGATCTTCATGGGTGGAAGGAAGTCCTCCCGGACGGCTTTCGCAAGCCCCCCTGCGCGGCTAGGGTATGTCGCTCAGAAGCGGGAACCGGTCTTGAGCGTCCCGAACTTGCGAACGCGAACGGCTGACTGCGAACGAACCCGACCCGCTCCAGGAAAGAAAGATGACACGCATCCTCTTCGTCTGCCTCGGCAATATCTGCCGCTCGCCCACCGCCGAAGGCGTGTTCCGCCGCCTCGCCGCCGCGGAGGGACTGCCGGTCGAGGTCGACAGCGCGGGCACCGGCGACTGGCATGTTGGCAAGCCGCCCTATCCGCCCGCGACTCGGGCGGCCCTTGCGCGCGGGGTGGACATTTCGGGGCTGCGCGCGCGGCAGGCGACTGCCGAAGACTTCGCCCGCTTCGACCTCATCGTCGCGATGGACGGCGAGAACGCCGCAGACCTCGAAAACCTGCGCCCCTCAGGCAATACGACACCGGTCCGCCGGATGATGGACTTCGCGCCGGGCGCGGGCCTGGATGTGCCCGACCCCTATTTCACCCGTGACTTCGAGGGCGCGCTCGACCTCGTGGAGCTTGCCGCCACGGGCCTCGCCGACGCCTTGCGCGACGGTCAGTTCCGACAGAACGCCTCGGCGGTCTGCCCGAACCTCTGGTAGCGGTCCCAGAATATCTTGTCCGACTGCCGCGTCTCCTGCGCCCGGTGCGGGTCGCGGAAGAACCCCGCCGCCCGCCGCTGGTCGCGCGTCGACAGCGTGAGGTCGGCGGCCTGCTGGATGCAGCCGCAGAGCGCGCGATTGCCGCCCGCCCGTTCCGAGACGAGACAGGCCCGCTCGATGTTGCCCGCCGCCACCGCGCCGGGAATGAGAAATATCGCTATGAAGGCTGTCAGCCTGCCCATGGTCGCACTCCGGAATCTGCCTCGCCTCGGCGCATTGTCGCGCTCTTGGTGCGCAGAAAATGCCACGCGGGGCGCTCTCTGGCAAGCTCCGGAAGGCGGCGCTTGCAAAGCGTGTCCGGCATGCCAATTGAGGCGCATCCACACCGGACAGGGGAGAACATGATGCAGGACCGCCTTCGCCGCCTCGTTGCAAAACCCGCCTTCGAGGCGACGATCATCGTGCTCATCGTCGTCAACGCGATCATCCTCGCGATGGAGACCTCCTCGGAGATCATGGCGACCTGGGGTCCGCTTCTCATCGCCGCGGATACCGTGATCCTCGGCATCTTCGTCGTCGAGATCGTGCTGCGGTTCCTCGCCGACCCCAGGGGCTTCTGGCGCGACCCCTGGCGCATCTTCGACCTGACGGTCATCACCATCGCGCTCCTGCCGGCCACCGGGCCGCTCTCGATCCTGCGCGCCTTCCGCATCCTGCGGATCCTGCGCCTCGTCGCTGCCGTCCCGGCCATGCGCCGGGTCGTCACGGGGCTTCTGCAGGCGCTGCCCGGCATGGGGTCGATCGTGATGCTTCTGGGGCTCATCTTCTTCGTCTTCTCGGTGATCTCGACGAAGCTCTTCGCCGCGACCTTCCCCGACTGGTTCGGCACGCTCGGCGCCTCGGCCTACACGCTCTTCCAGATCATGACGCTCGAAAGCTGGTCGATGGGCATCGCCCGGCCGGTGATGGACGTCTATCCATGGGCCTGGATGCTCTTCGTGCCCTTCATCGTGATGACCGCCTTCGCCGTGCTGAACCTCTTCATCGGCGTCATCGTCGACGCCATGCAGTCGCAGGCCTCGGCGGATGCCCATGACGAGCGCGAGGCGATGCGCGACGACACGCGGGCCGTGCTGAACGAGGTCCGGGCCCTGCGCGCGGAGATCGCGCAGCTTCGCGCGGGGCGCTCGGCGGTTCCCTGACGGGCGTCGGGAGACCGGCGAACGGACGGTGGCCCCCGCTTGGCGCATGGCACCGCGACGTCCGGGCGGCAGGACAAGGTTCTCGTGTCGGCGCCCGTCAGGCAGGCTCAGCCGGAAACGTAGACGCCGTCCCTCGGGCGAAAGAACACCTTCTGATTGTGCAGCCGGCCGAGAAGCTCGTTCGCCTCCCTCGGGTCGACGCCGGCGGCGTCGTCATCCGCGCGCGCGGCGATGCGCGCGGCGGTGCGCAGCGCGGTCTCGATGAGGTTCATGTCCTCGAGGCTCAGGTCGAACTTGGTGTTGTATCTCGGCATGGAAGACCCTCGAATGGCAGGCATGGATGTCCAGCCTCTCGTTAAGACGGCGCGGCGGAGGTTTCAAGAAATTTATCGAGCCTTTTCAGTGTGTTCTATGGTATACCGGCATGCAATTGTATGCGAGGGTCCGGCAGCGGAACGGAGACAAGCATGCGCCTCTTCATCGCCCTGACGCTCCCCGAGGACGTGGCCCGGCAGGTCACGGCACTCCAGAGGTCCCTTCAATTCGGCCACGAGGTGCCGCGCGAGAACCTCCACCTGACGCTTGCCTTCCTCGGCGAGCGCGCCGAGGCGGAGCTCGGTGCGGTGGGCGAAGCGCTCGAAAACCTGCCTCTTTACCCGGTCGACCTGGCCCTTTCGGGCGTCGAGACGCTTGGCCGTGCCGCCTCGCCGGTGCTCGCGGCCGGCGTCAAGCCTTCGGAGCCGCTGAAGGCGCTCGAAGCGCGTCTTCTGACGCGCCTCAGGAGGGAGGGCCTCGACCTGCCCCGCCGCCGGTTCCACCCCCACGTCACCATCGCGCGGGGCCTCACCCCCGCCGATGCCCCGAAACTCGCCGCGGCCCTCGCCGCCATGCCCCCCTTCGCGACCGACCCCTTCCGCCCCGAAACCCTCGCCCTCTTCCGCTCGCGCCTCGGCGGCCCCGCACCGGTCTACGAGGAACTCGGCTCCATCCCGATGCCGTGACCCTTTGGCGTCACTCCGCCGAGAGCAACCGAGGCACGTGGAGCCGGATCACCTCGTTGTCGTCCGCCACCCCGGACATGCGGCCTGCGGAGAAGGGCAGGTTGTTGTCGTTCGACACGAGGATGTGCTCTTCGCCGTCGCGGAGGACGCTTTCGATGGTCACGAAAGGGAAGACGAATGTGCCGTCGGGCACCTCGCCGGTCGTTTCGCGGCCTTCCGCGAGGCCTTCGGTGTCGCGGATGTCCATGAGGTCGATCTGCGCGACGCGCCGCACGAAGCCGTCCTCGTCGACGGCGGCGGTATCGATCAGGGTCACCCGCTTCACGCGGGCGGGGTTCCGAAAACAGCCTTCGGTCGCGCCTGGCGCACAGGCCGCCGACGGATGTCCCTCTCCGCCATCGCGTTCGATCACGAGCGCGCGCGTGGCGTCGATGAAGTTGAAGTCGCCGATCGCGACGGCACCGGGCGTGAGCGCGAAGCGGAGGCTTTCGCCCGTCCATGCCCGCGTCTCGGTGTCGAAGGCGAGCACGCGCAGGAAATCGCCCTCGCTCGCGCCGGTCTCGTCGAGAAGCGGCTTTTCGAGCATGCCCCAGAGGGTGCGGCCATCGGGAGCGAGGGCAAGGCCCTCGAAGCCCCCCGAGCCCGGCAGGCGCCAGTCGGTTCCTGCGGCGGACGTGGCGCGAAGCGCGGGGTGATCGGGCGAGCGCAGTTCGGCGCCGTCGACGAGCGTGGGATAGACCCCGGTCACGCGTCCGTCGAGCGTCGCCGAGATGAGATAGGGTCCGAATTCCTCGCCGATCCAGACCGTGTCGCCGACAACCTGGATGCCTTCGGGGTCGAAGTCGGCCCCGGTGAGATAGCGTGTCCCGGTCGCCTCGTGAACGATACGGAAAGGCACGAGCATGTCGGGGTCGTGGAGCCAGACCCGGTCGAGCACCGCGATCGTGCCGGCCTCGAAATCCGGCCGGATGCGGGTGAACGACAGGAGCGCGTCCGACGAATTGGCCTTCGCGCCGAAGCCGTTGTCGATCAGCGCAAGGAGCGATCCGTCGGACGCGCGTTCGGCGGCATAGCCCGAGAAGCCCTGAAGCGGCTGGCCGAAGAACGGGTGGCGGAGATCGTTCGTCGCCTTGCTCATCGGATCGCGGACCGGAGTCGTTCCGGAGGCGAACCGGCCCGAGATCCAGGTCTCCCGCGGCGCGTCGGCGGGCGGGGCCGAGAACGAGAAGGCCGGAAGCACCGCGAGACCCGCGAGGTCGGCGGGCACGGTCTCCTGGCCGGCGGCCGGGAGGGCGGCGAATGCGAGAGGAACGGCAAGAAGGCGGATCATGGAAATCTCCTCGGGCGCGTGGAAAGCACCACAGCCTTTCCCAAGGAGGGTTTCGCCCGTGTGTCGGTCTCGCGAAATTTCCGCGACGCGCGGGCGTCAGTGCAGCCGGGCCTGCACGAGATAGCCCTCGACCGTCTCTTCCCCCAGCGCACGCAGCGCCTCGAGCCGGTGCAGGCCCTCGATCAGCACGAACCGCTCGCCGTCCTTGCGCAGCCTGATCGGCGTCGTCTGCCCGTTCTCCAGAATGTCCCGCGCGAGCGCCTCGACCTTCTCGGCGTCGAGCGTCTTCACGCGCTTCACGGGCACGTGGACGCGGTCGATCGGGATGGACCATTTGCGGAGCATCGGCCGTGTCTCCTCTCGGGTGGCCGACGCTAGCATGGGGGAGCGGCGGGATAAAGCGCCGGGCGGCGGGGCGGCCGCGCCCACGGCCCGCGCGCGCCGCCGCTTGCCAACCCCCGGCAACCCCTCCATATCCTCGCCCATGACAGAGCTCTCGCGCATCCGCAATTTCTCCATCGTCGCCCATATCGACCACGGGAAATCCACCCTGGCCGACCGGCTGATCCAGCTCACCGGCACCGTCGCCGAGCGCGACATGAAAGAGCAGATGCTCGACGCGATGGACATCGAGCGCGAGCGCGGCATCACCATCAAGGCCAACACCGTCCGCATCGACTACCCCGCGAAGGACGGGCACACCTATGTGCTGAACCTCATCGACACGCCGGGCCATGTCGACTTCGGCTACGAGGTGTCGCGCTCCATGCAGGCCGTCGAGGGCTCGCTTCTCGTCGTCGACGCCTCCCAGGGCGTCGAGGCCCAGACCCTCGCCAACGTCTACCAGGCGATCGACGCCGACCACGAGATCGTCCCCGTCCTGAACAAGGTCGACCTGCCGGCGGCCGAGCCCGACCGCGTGCGCCAGCAGATCGAGGACGTGATCGGCATCGAGGCCCACGACGCCGTCGAGATCTCCGCCAAGACCGGCCTCGGCATCCCCGACGTGCTCGAAGCCATCGTCACCCGCCTGCCGCCGCCGAAATCAGGCGACCGCGACGCCCCCCTGAAGGCCATGCTGGTCGATTCGAAATACGACCAGTACCTCGGCGTCATCTGCATCGTGCGCATCATCGACGGCACCCTGAAGAAGGGCGACCGCATCCGCATGATGCGCACGGGCGGGCTCTACGATGTCGACGACGTCGGCGTCTACCGCCCCGCGATGACCCCGGTCGAGGTGCTCGGCCCCGGCGAGATCGGCTATCTCAACGCCTCGATCAAGCAGGTCCGCGACACCCGGGTGGGCGACACGATCACCCATGAAAAACGCCCCTGCGCGGAGCCGCTGCCGGGCTTCAAGCCCTCCGTCCCGGTCGTCTTCTGCGGCCTCTTCCCCGTCGATGCCGCCGATTTCGAGGACCTGCGGGACTCGATCGAGAAGCTCGCCCTCAACGACGCCTCCTTCACCTTCGAGATGGAGACGTCGGCCGCCCTCGGCTTCGGCTTCCGCTGCGGCTTTCTGGGCCTTCTCCACCTCGAGGTGATCCGCGACCGCATCGAGCGCGAGTACGACATCGACCTCATCACCACCGCGCCTTCGGTGATCTACCACGTCTACATGCGCGACGGCACGAAGCGCGACCTCCACAACCCCGCCGACATGCCCGACCTCACCCATGTCGACCACATCGAGGAGCCGCGCATCAAGGCGACCATCCTCGTGCCCGACGACTACCTCGGCGACGTCCTGAAGCTCTGCCAGGACCGGCGCGGCGAGCAGGTCGACCTCACCTATGCCGGCACCCGGGCGATGGTGGTCTACGACCTGCCGCTCAACGAGGTGGTGTTCGACTTCTACGACCGGCTGAAATCGGTCACCAAGGGCTACGCGAGCTTCGACTACCAGATGATCGGCTACCGGCAGGACCACCTCGTCAAGATGCAGGTCCTCGTGAACGACGAGCCGGTCGACGCGCTCGCCATGATGGTCCACCGCGACCGCGCCGAGATGCGCGGCCGCGCGATGGTCGAGAAACTGAAGGAACTCATCCCCCGCCACATGTTCAAGATCCCGATCCAGGCGGCGATCGGCGGCAAGGTCATCGCGCGGGAGACACTGGCGGCGCTGAGGAAGGACGTGACCGCGAAGTGCTACGGCGGCGACGTGACCCGGAAGAAGAAGCTTCTGGAGAAGCAGAAGGCCGGCAAGAAGAAGATGCGGCAGTTCGGGAAGGTGGATATTCCACAAGAGGCCTTCATTAACGCCCTGAAGATGGACAGCTGAGGCTGTCCATCTTCAAGGGCCGGTGGCCACACCCCGATGCCTGCCCTGACCTTCGCTAAGATGGACCCGGAGAGCGGGGTTCCACCCCGCCAATTTCCCCGGTATCTATCATGCCGTGAGAAAGTGATTTCCGCAGAAAAATGTGCGCACAAGCCGTCGTTTGCTCCGATCTGGTTTCCGTGAATTGAGGACAATACTTCATGTAATATCCGGTTTCGAAAGTTGATCTGCTTCTACATTGGATGATAAATGACGCTGATTGTTGAAATTCACGATCCTTCCGCTAGATTGTCGGCCTTTATTGCTGACTGCATGGTGGTCGATTCGAATGATTTAACCTTTAAGAGAAATAGCTTTCCAGTACATCTACACTCTGGATGGGATATCGATACATTAGGGTCTTATGTTGCTTCAAAGCTTATTCTTGGAAATAAACGATTTATTCTTGGGTCTGGCTCATTGGACCGAATAACTGCTCTTTCAAGGGAATTTCTTGAAGGAAGCGATGGTATCGAAGGCTTCCAATCGATTCTGAACTTTCATTATTCAGAGAAGGTAAAGCGCGAGTCATTTATTTATGGAAGGATTGAAGGTAAAGAGGTAGTTTCCAGTGATTCCTATTGTGAGCGCTTTCCTGCTGGCCATTTAGAAATTTCTTGCGGCGGCTCGGGTGCTGAGTATTTTCGGACGATATTTGGAGACCTTGAGCCCAAGAAGGGAACTTCCATTGGCGTTCTTGCCGCAGAAGCATTGGCAATGTTGCTTCGCCTTGAGTTTGTTGATTACACTTTTGGAAAGTATAAGTTTGGAGGAGCATATGAGTTGGTTGTTCCAGATGCAAATGGGCTTCGACGTGTTCCTTACACAATTATTGATTTTCTTGCTCAGTCAGAAGCCGATCCGAAAGGTATTTTCAATTTAAGTGATGTGCAGCCGTGCAGAGTAGTTGCATGCGTGCCGTTTGATCGTGGATGTAGATTTTTCGTATTTTCCGGATTTAACGACAGACTGCTTGCGACCATGGTTGAGGCTCGTGAGGTAAACTGGGGTAACGATTTGAATTCGGGTGCTCACACAGATCCAAAGCGCTTTCTTGATGATTATGTCCCGGATTTTGAGATCTGTCTCATTCGGCATCAAAATGTAAATTGGTTTGTTACACATGGGCTGGTTAAATTTAAGAGGGAGAAGGAGGCCGTGTCCATTAGCCTCGATATGATGTTGCTTAATGAAATAATGAAGCAGATTTCAACTCCCTAACACCCGTAGGGTGCATGCTCGCACGCACCCTACATCGTTCGCCGGATCAACCGGCGCTCACATTGCCCCTGACATGGCGCGGGAATCACGCACCCTACGCCTCACAACCCCAAATTCATCCCCGGCACATACCGCCCATCCCGATGCACCGACGAATACGGCCACTCCTCGGGCCGCGCGACGAACCCGTGCTTCACCGGGTTCATCCAACAATACCGCACGTGCGCGAAATAATCCGCCTCGTCGCGGATGTGGTGCTCCCAAAACCTCGGCTGCCACAAACCCACTTCACCCTTTCGCCGTAGGGCGGGGTTCACCCCGCCATTCTCCCGTCCCACCGGCGCCGGCGGGGTGAACCCCGCCCTACGGCACGACATCGAGAACCGCGCCTTGATCGCGCCCCACCGCCCCGAATAATCCGTATCCCCCGCCGGCAACGTCCACACGCAATGGAGATGATCCGGCAACACGACCCACGCGTCGATCCCGAACGGCCGCTCCGCCCGCGTCGTCCGCACCGCGTCCCGCAACCGGTCGACCTCATCGACCAACGTCGATGATCCACGCGCCGCCAGCGCCACGGTGAAGAACACCCGCGCGCCGGCCACCTTCGGTCTGCGATACTCCGGCATGGCGCGTGATGTGCCGCGCCATGGTTAAGGCGGGGTGAACCCCGCCCTACGGACGGGCGGTAGGGCGGGGTTCACCCCGCCGAACGACACCTCACCAGAACCACCCCCGCCGCTTCACCGGCGCGCGCGCCACCCCCATCTCCAGCGCTACCTCGCCCCCCGGCACCGGGTCCTTGCCCGCCCGTGCGAGCACCTCGCGCTCCATCCGCCGGTCCATCTGCACCTTCAGGATCGCCTCGGCGGCTTCCGCGTTCGTCGCGTGGCCGCCCCGCCCGAAGATGAACTTCACCGGCGTCTTCCGTCCCGAGGCGACATCCTCGATGTCCTGGTCCGACCAGATGCGTTTCAGCTCCGCCATCGACACGATCGCGGCCACGGGTTTGCCGTGGCGGGTGAGGATGCAATAGGCCCGCGGGTCCTGCACCCGGGTGACGATCTCCGAGAGGTGGTCGCGGGCGGTCGTGGTCGAAACGCGCATGGGGTCGGGTCCCTGTACAAAATGGAAAACCGGCCCCGCGAGCCTGCCCCGGTTTGTACGAAAGACCGCTGAACAGAGCGCCCGCTCCCCCGGGGCGCGGCCACCCGGACCGGGCGCCGAAACGCACCGCCGGGGGGCGGCCACGGGCTTCGAGCGGCCCGGTCGGCCCTCCCGCCCAATTCCCGCCACAGATCGGTGCCATACCCTCCGCGAACCGCTCCGCGAAAGGATAACACCATGACCTCCACGACCCTCATCGCCATCGCCGCCGTGCTCTGCGGCGTCGCCGTTCTCTACGTCGTCGTCTCGCGCACGATGAAGAAGCGCTCCGACGAGAACTGACGGGAGGGCGCTGGCAGCGCCCCCTCTCACGCCTCCGAGCCCCGCACCGCCTCGGGGTGCTCCGCGAGAAACCGGTGCAACACGGCGAAAAGCCGCCGCGCCTCGGCGACATTGTCGGCCCGGAGCGCGTCGCGGATGTCCTCGCAGAGCATCTCGTGGACATGCTGCGGCCCGTGGTGGGCATGCATGAGGTATTCCGCCTCGAGGGCGGCATCTACATCTGGTATGTGCTCGTGAGCGGCGATGGCCGCGATTTCCTCGCGGTCGAGCGCGCACATGTCGAGAATGTCATCGAGATTGATCATCGTCTCTCCTCCCGACCGCCATCATGCCACGACTTGCGCACCCCCGCCTTGACCACCCTCAAGCCCCGCGGCGCTCTCCTGATCCAGATCAACGCGGCGGCCCGGCCCATCCGGCACCATCGGCCCCGAAGGCAATTTCGCGGGACGGGGGATTTCCATGATCGCACTGACGCTCGTCATTCACATCTTCCTCGGCACCACGCTGGCGGGGTCCGCCGTGGTCGCGGCGCTCGTGCTCGGCTACGACGGCGCCGTGCCGATTGTCACCGCCGCCGCCTTGGGGTTCTTCGCGGCCTTCCCGTTGTCATGGGTCATCGCGAAACGGCTCACCGAGAAGTCGTGACGGAGGTTCGGCGGCGCGGGAGCGCCTCCGGTATTGACCGAAATCAACGCATGACCGGCATCGGCCGGTCTAGGCTCGTTCGAACAATGGAGACCCCCCGATGCCCGACCTCGACGCCGCCAGAAAGCTCCTCGAGCGCCGCCGTGCCGAACTTCTCGGCGACCTCAACGAGATCGAGGACGCCCTCGACGATCCCGTGCCGAAGGACTGGGAGGACGCCGCCGTCGAACGCCAGAGCGACGAGGTGCTCGAAGCGCTCGGCGCCCAGGATCTCGCCGAGATCCGCCAGATCGACGCCGCCCTCCGGCGGATCGATGACGGAACCTACGGCATCTGCGTTAAGTGCGGGGAAGAGATCAGCCAGGCCCGGCTCGAGGCGCTTCCCGCGACGCCGTTCTGCAAGGTCTGCGCCTAGACCGGGCTGTCGCCGCCACGTTCCTCTCCGGCGCTCTCGTCGTGAACCACCGCTGCCGCGCCCCCCGAGGACAATCCCCCCTGTCCTGTCGGGGGTGATTCGTTTCCGCACTGCCTTCGGGTGTGGCGCAGGTCTTCGCGAGGAACAGCCCCACGGCAAGACCCGTTCTCCCGGTGGAACCCATTCTGCGCTCACCGCAAATCGATCTTGTCCACAGCTGATGCCCAAGAGTTATCAACACGATATCCCCATGAAAATAAGGGCTGTCGGCGGATTCTTCTTTGAAAACTGGCCAACAAATGTGACACTTTTCTCAACGCGGAGGTTCATCGAACCGAAGCGGGCGCCAAAGGCCCTTCGGAGCCGGCGCGAAGGAAAGGGCTTCGGCCCGGAACGGAGCGACGGGTCGCGGGCGGCGGACATGGCACCTTCGGGTGCCGAGGACGTCGGTCGCGGGCATGAGGCGGGCACGCCGGAGCGGAAACGTTTCGGAGTGTCGTCGGCCGGGGACGCAAGGAACCGGTTGGCCGTGGTGGCTCGCAAGGGTCATCGCAACTGGCCCTGATGCCCTCGTGGCGGATGGATCAGGAAGGCGTCAGGGGCGTCCCCAGGGATGCATGCAAAGACCGCGTCTGAGCACCTGGCGCCTTTTCCTGTCCTTCAGCGCTTGAATGAGCAACGGGGCCCCGCTGTTGCAAGGCCCCGTCGTCAGCGTCCGCTGATGCATGTGCCGCGTCTGCACCTGTGGACAACGCATTACATTGCCGGCTTGCCGTAATCAACCCGATATGGCGCAGAACTCGGTCTCATTCACTACATATGGCCGAGTTGCACTGTTCCACGACGGACACGCGTCTGCTGCCCGGCGCCGGGCAGAGGCATCGACGCGCAGCACCGCCGCGTCAGGCGGGTTGCCGCGCTTCCGCCACATTCCAGCCGTAGCCTTCCAGGACGAAAGGATCGCGAGATGCAGAAGCTTCTCCTTGCAGCCCTTGTCGTCGGAGCAGGCTACTTCGCCTGGGCCGAATACGGCGGCGGCCCCGGTCTTTCGACGGCCGGTTCCGGGTCCGGCGGTGCGGGGTTCTCGAAATTCGGCACCGCGGCGGGCAATGTCGCCGGCGGCGTCGTGGCTGCCGTCAGAAACTAGAGTATGTCGCTCAGAAGCGGGAACCGGTCTTGAGCTTCCCGGACATACGAAATCAACGGGATAGAGCGGATCGCGTGACGTCGAATGAACGCGACACGCTCTAGGCAAGCGCTCCTCACGCCCTAAGCTATCGTCAGGCGGGAAGGGACGAATGCGATGGCGCAGGCGGCGGGATACTCGAAGGCGCGGATCGTGCTTCACTGGGTGACGGTGGTTCTGGTGGCCAGCCAGTTCCTCTTTCACGACGGCATCGCCGATGCGTTCGAAGAGGGGCTCGAGACGGGCACGATGACGGTCGACTTTCTCGTCGCGCTGCATCTCGGGGGCGGAATGCTGATCCTCGGTATCGTGATCTACAGATTGTTTCTGCGCTCCTCCGAGGGCACGCCGCCGCCGCCCGAGGGCGAACCGCGCTGGGCGGCGCTGGCGGCAAGGGCCACGCATCTTTCCTTCTACGGCGTTCTGTTCCTGCTGCCCGTCACCGGTGCGGTGGCCTGGGCGCAGGGCTCGGAAGCGGCGGGCGATGCCCACGAAGTGTTGCGAGCGGTGCTTCTCGTGCTCATCCTCGCCCATGTCGGCGCGGTGCTCGTCCACCAGTTCGTCTGGAAGACCGGCCTTCTCAGCCGGATGACGCGTCCGTCATAGACAGGAAGGTTTCGACCGCGGCGACGAACTCGCGCGGCTTCTCGGCATGAACCCAGTGTCCCGCCCCCGGGATCGAGGCGAATTTCGCCGCCGGGAAGAGCGAGCGGATCCTGTCGCGGTGCCCGCGCTGGACGTAGTCGCTGGTCGCGCCCGAGAGAAACAGGGTGGGCCCCTCGAACACGCCCTCGATCTCTTCCCAGCCGGTGATCTTCTTCATCTCGGCCTCGAGGACGTCGAGGTTCAGACGCCAGCGGCGGCCCTTCACGTCGAGCGACTGCAGCAGGAAGGCGCGCACGCCGGGGTCCTCGACCGCGTGTGCCAGCTGCCGGTCCGCGTCGCCCCTCGTCTCGACGCGGGAGAGGTCGACGTCGCGCATCGCGTGGATGAGCGGGGTCTGGGAATGGGAATAGGCGACGGGGGAGATATCGGCCACGACCAGCCGCGCCACCCTTTCGGGCCGGGTGAGCGCCAGCACCATCGCGGCCTTGCCGCCCATGGAATGGCCGAGAACGTCGCCGCCCGCGAGCGGGGCGAGGTCGCGGGCCATTTCGGCGTAGCTGTGGCTTTCGGTCCAGGGGCTATCGCCGTGGTTGCGCAAGTCGGGCACCCGCACCTCGCGGATGGCCGACAGGCGCTTCGCGATCGCGCCCCAGTTCCGGGCGGAGCCGAAGAGACCGTGGGCGATGAGAAGCGGCGTGCCGCCGTCGCCGTAGGTCTCGACCTTGAGCACTAGAGGCCGGGGTAGACCGGGAAGCGGGCGCAAAGCTCGAGCACTTCGCCGCGCACCTTCTCCTCGACCGCGCCGTTGCCCTCCTCGCCGTTCGCCGCGAGCCCTTCGACGACCTCGACGATCCAGTCCGCGATCTGGCGGAACTCGGGGTCGGCGAAGCCGCGCGTGGTGCCGGCCGGCGAGCCGAGGCGGACGCCAGAGGTGATCGTCGGCTTCTCGGTGTCGAAGGGAATGCCGTTCTTGTTCACCGTGATATGGGCGCGCCCGAGCGCCTTCTCGGTTGCGTTGCCCTTCACGTTCTTCGGCCGTAGGTCGACGAGCAGGACGTGGGTGTCGGTGCCGCCGGTGACGAGGTCGAGGCCCGACTTCATCAGCTGGTCGCACATCGCCTGCGCGTTGGCGATGACCTGGCGTTGATACTCCCTGAATTCCGGCCGCAGCGCCTCGCCGAAGGCCACCGCCTTCGCGGCGATGACGTGCATCAGGGGGCCGCCCTGGATGCCGGGGAAGATCGCGGAGTTGAACTTCTTCGCCAGCGCCTCGTCGTCGGTGAGGATCATGCCGCCACGCGGGCCGCGCAGGGTCTTGTGGGTCGTCGTCGTCGCGACATGTGCGTGGGGGAAGGGCGAGGGGTAGAGCCCCGCCGCCACGAGGCCCGCGAAATGCGCCATGTCGACGAGAAGCCAGGCGCCCACGCCGTCGGCGATCTCGCGGAACTTCGCGAAATCGAGAATGCGGGGGATGGCGGAGCCGCCGGCGATGATCATCTTCGGGCGATGCTCTTCGGCCAGCGCCGCGATCTGTTCGTAGTCTGGAAGAAGGTCCTCCTCGCGCACCCCGTACTGCACCGCATTGAACCACTTGCCCGACTGGTTGGGTTTCGCGCCGTGGGTGAGATGGCCGCCGGCGTCGAGGCTCATTCCGAGGATCGTGTCGCCGGGCTGGAGGAGGGCGGTGAACACGCCCTGGTTGGCCTGGCTTCCGGAATTGGGCTG
>Ga0008833_1000969_pt1 | contig 16957 bp, 11 predicted proteins | sample HotLakConsoUCCLE_FD_62216 | JGI IMG/M metagenome (GOLD analysis project Ga0008833, IMG submission 62216) | Hypersaline microbial mat communities from Hot Lake, Washington, USA - Hot Lake Consortium UCC-LE | ecosystem: Environmental > Aquatic > Non-marine Saline and Alkaline > Hypersaline >... | reverse complement strand
CGCGACGAATTTTTCGGGGACGACCGTCAAGCCGCCATACGGCGGGCGGATTTCAGTCAGGAGGCTGATTTCCTGATCGAGGCCCGGATCCGTGGACGCTATCTGGGCAAGGAAGCCGGTGCCTACGGCAGCCTTCCCGAGCACCGCTTTTCCTACGTGGTGGACTTGCGGGCCTTGCGCCCCAACGGCCAAAACGTGGCCAGTGTCGCTGTGCCGGGCAATGAGACCTACGACAGTCGTTTGGACTCCCCTGATGCCGCCGCCCGTGAGATCTTGCATAAATTGCTGGAAGCTAATAGCTGGAGCCTCTACCGTAAGATCCTTGCGCAGTGGATGACCGAACTCGATCTCGGCAGTCTGGTTCGGCTCGAATTCGCCGAAATACCAGACGAAGATTTTGCTGAGGTTCTCCAGCTCCTGCGCGGACATTCCGAAATTTCTTCGGTCTGGCCACGCGGTTTCGGAAGTCGTGGCTTCAGCGTGATAGAGGTGGAGAGCCGGTTGATGGCCGATGCTCTAACCCAAAACATTCTGAATATCCTTGGTGATAACTGGATTTTGGATTCGGGAACTGCCGATTTCTTATCATTCAAGCCTAATGCTTCTGGCTTAGAAATTGCTGCGGTCGATGTTTCTTCAAACGATTCATCGATTAAGTTGTTTTTTTCCAAAGCAGCCTGGTGGCTTTGGACTTTAATCATCCTCTCGATTGTGATGATTTTTTTTGGATGTTATCAGGCTGGGAGATGTACCTCTCGATCCTCTTGAGTTCAATGTGTTTTCTAAACCCTACTAATCGCTGAAAAACCTAACAATGCCGACAAAATGAAACGACAATATGATTTTACAAAATATGCTGGAGTAAGACTTCTGAGGGCTGGCTTCTGCTCTGTGCTTTTAACGCTTGGTGCGATTACGCTGCATGCGGATTATACAGTCGGCTACATCAGTCCGGCTGATGATGTGAGAAATCTGCGAGCTTACGTCGAATTGAAATCACCAAACGAAACGTTCCGTGTTTTTGAGGAGGGCGATCAGAATCGGTCGCAGGAAATTCGGAAAATAACAAAAACCTCGCTCTACGATATTCTCGCGGGACCTCAAGTATCGGTCGATTGCAAGATGCCGATACGCTTGATCTTTGTTCCTGTTTCCAGCGGCGACCGCGCCAAAGACAATTTCTACAGCGAATTCGCCCGTGACGCACAGGTTCTAGAATATCTCGAAAATTGGATGCGAAATGATGTCCAAGTTGAAGTTCTTGAATTGGAGTCGGATGCTGGCCGCACCTCTATCTCACAAAAAGTCGTGCGCCCCTCCGGGCTTCGTTTACTGGACATGTATCTGACAAACCATGCGGTCGGTGCGGACATGCTGAAGCAATTTCCTCAGTTTCTACAGGCTCTAATGAATCAGTATTCTGCCCAAAAACTGAAGCCCGAATCGAATGCATTAGGACATCCCGTTTTTGTATTATTGGGAACTGGAGATCGGCTTGATTTCGGTAAGGAGGATCGCTTGGATTTAAAAGGTTGCAGCGTTGTCTTTCTCGATCTGATACCCGAGGGCAAGGGTAGCTGGATGACGAGCCACGATGACGAGTGGATGGCGCGTTCAGGGGTTCCTTATTTACGCGCACAACCGACCGAAAGAACACGTCATGCCTATGGCGCGTTGCTTGGAGACATGCTAAGAGGAATGCAGCCTGATCTCCAGCGGCGGGTTTATCTCAATATTGAAACGGGGATGCAGGATCCCCGTCAAAACCCATATAATTTAAGATTCAACTTTTCCGGAACCGAGAAGGTGTTGCCGGTCGATTTTTCACAGAAAGCTCTGGGAGATCTTCAACGCAAGCATCTGCATGATTTTACACAGAGCCTTCGTCCGCAAAACATACGCGAGCCAAGGGCATTCACACGCTATTTTGACAATTTGCTGGATCCTTCTCTAAAAGAGCAAGCCAAACAGCATTATCTCACGATGAGTAAAAGAGCGATCGACATGAGTGTGGTGGAGGGGCGCGAAGCCGAAGCCGAACAATTGCTCGAACTGTACACGGAGCGATTTTCGGACGATGCTGCCGGTCAACGTGAGCTATCTCAAGTGCTCTTTGGCCGCAAGCAAGAGAACCGGGAGAAAGAGGCCGTTGCTTTGGTTGACTCTGAAGATTACGCAGAAGCATTGGCCCTGGTTGAGCAAGCGAGGGATGAAGGCTTCCAGAGTGCCGTTTTGGTCCGCTCGGAAGCGAATGCCTACTACGGGCTGGCCTTGAAGGCGCTGCGTTCAGGAAAATACGAGGCGGCGCAACCCTACTTGGATCAGTGGCTCCGTATCGGGCAAACCACCCGCGGGCAAAAGGCACAAATTGTTGCGGGCATGATTCACGCGCAGGCACCGGATGCGACGATCGGCGAGTGGTTGCAAAATGCCAGCGATGGTGATCGTATGCCCAAAGAACTCATTTCGCCGGTAGGAGAATGGCTGGTGGCCAGTGAGAATTTTGAAAATGTTCTTGAGCGCATGGCGCTTTTACCCGAACCCCACGCAGGCATTGGTCTTCTTCAGCGGCAAGGAGCCAGCGCAAAGGATAAACTTCGTGAGTTGGGTTTCATGTCCGGCAAGGTGACACATCTGCTGGATCCTTATGACGAGCAGCTCAGCGGCACCGATGTCAGGGAGTTTGCACGAGTCGCCCGCCTACACGCTTTGCTTGAGGCTTTGGATGTTGTACGGATCGGAGCGCGTTCCAAGGAACTCGGCCAGCAGGAATGTCTGGCGGCGCTTGATCGTGTGCTGAGGCAATCTGTTAATGTCGACTGGAAGAGCTATGTCAGCTTCGAGGCAAGCGAATCCGTGGATTGGCTGCCGCCACAGGTGGTCGATTCGTTTGTTTCGAATGGAAGTAATTTGTTTCTGCGTGAGACGTCCGATCCTAATTCGAAGCAAGACATTTATGAGGGTGCCTTGGTCTTGGCACCGAATCAAATCATTCGTTTTACGCTGTCGCAGAAATATGGCCCCGGTGACAGTGCTAAGTTTCAGGGGAAGTCCAAGACTCAGGTTTACCAACTCGCGACAGAGCCGTTCGCTATGGCCCATCTGTGTATCATTGCGCAAATGGCTCCTTTAATCGGCGAGCTTACATTTCTTGAGCAAACACTAGAGGCGTTTGAGGCAAGCTTAACTGCGGGCACAATTGAAAGCATTCTAGTGACAGGACTACAGCAGCAGGGCGTGGCCCGGATACTTGAAAAGCCGGAAAACCTCTCTGCGGAATATGTGGACGACGAGAAGTTCAATAACGCGCCCATTCCTTACCTGCTTAGGGGAGAATTCCTCGTTATGGGGGTACCCATCAAAAATCTGGAGCCTTACGAGCGCCTCATGCTGCGGGTGGCTTTGCGCCCGGTGCGCTGATCTTCATTTCAATCAATCCAACCAAACAAAAAAGCAAGCTAACTCATCAAGACAATGAAAACACATCCCTACAAACTCACACTCTTCCTCTACCTGATCCTATTGTTTCCAATGACGCTTTCGGCTCAGGATTCTTTCCAGGAGATGACCGTTATGGAGGTCCAAAACAACGGCGCAGTTAATCTTGGCACGAAGGTTCGGGTGCGCGGAACGGTTCAATTCTACGATCCTTCGCAAAGTGGAAAAGCGAACATGTATTTGATTCGTGGTGATCACGGACGTGAGATCTACGTCCGATCAGCCTCTGATGCGATCCCTAAACCGAACGCAGTTTATTTTGTTAGCGGCACCGTGGAAATTGATAATCAGGAAAATCTTTATATCTACGAACAGAGCCGGACTGAAGTTAAAGACCCTGTTAATCCTCCCCCCCCACAGGACAACCAAATGCTTTACATCGTGATCGGGTCGGCCATCGCCCTGCTTGTCTTAGTGACGGGTGTATTTCTCTTCCTAATCGGGCGCTCGCGCAAAAAGCAGGCCGAGTTCTACGGTGCAGGCTACCCGGCAGAGATGGAATCGCCCGAACTGGGCGCGCCCGCAGGTGGTCCTTCGGCCACTCCTGTTGCCTCTGAGCCAATGGAGGATGTCGAGATCACCGTTCGGCGCGACAGCGTCGTCGTCAATACCGACGATACGGTGCGCTATTGGCCCGCGCACTTCGAGGTGGTCAAGGGCACGTCCGCATCCGGCCAGAAAATTCCGCTCTGCGCCCCGGGCAATTATCTGATCATTGGCCGTCGCAAGCCAGGCAAATCGCAGGGAGCGGACTTTATCGGCCTCGAGGATTCTTCTCGTGCGCTGAGCGGCGAACAATGCCGCCTGACGCAGAAATCCGGCTCCTTCACGCTGGAATATGCCAAGCCCGGTGTGCCGAACCCGACCAAGGTGAACGGGGTCGAAATGAAGGAAGGCCAGTCGGTCGAGCTTCAGGATGGTTCCGAGGTGAGTATCCCGGCGGATCCGGAGTATGTTCTGCGCTTCCGGACGGGACGTTACATCCCGGGAGGTAATTAGGACTCGGTCGCGCACCCTTTATTTATCCCCTCCGTTCGTATGCAGGCAAAGTATCTTGGTTTACACTCCGAGCAGAATGCTCGGTATAAGGCGCAAAACGAGGATGCCGCTGTCGTTGGTCATGTCACCAATGGCAGCGGCCTGACGCTCCAGCTTGCCGTTGTCGCCGACGGCGTCAGTACTTCCGAGGTTGGCGCTGCCGGTTCGCGCTGTGCGGTGGATTTGTTTCTGAAGTTTCTCGAAGCCAATCAGTTTGCAACGCCCAAGGAATTGGGGGCGATCATCGGCCGTTTTTTCCGGGATGCCAACGAAGCGATCAACCGCTTGGGCGAAGAGGGGTCGAGCACTACCTTCAGTGCATTTGTCATGATGGAGACGGGCACTTTACTCGCCCATATCGGCGACTCCCGGATTGCCTACTTTGACGAAGGGAAATTGCGAATCCTGACAGCCGATCACTCCCTGTATGGCGAGGCACTCGCCGCCGGGGCGGGAGACGAAGAGCTCAAAGGCTTGAGTCGTTCCATCATTACCCGCTGGCTCGGCAGCACGGAAACACCCGATCCCCAGATTATCGTCGATCCGCCTGCATTTACCTACGGGCAGGGGCTGATTCTCGTCACTTCCGACGGGGTGCACGATTACATGGACGATGCTGTGCTCGTGGATTCCATAAAGCAGCATCAAGCGGACCTCTCCCGGTTGTGCCAGACCGTCTGCCAAACCGCGATCGGCGGACGGAGCTATCGCGGAAAGGTCAACGGTGATAATATCACGATTTGCGCGATTAAAGCGGAGTTCTATCCCGAGTATGTGGCCCCGATTCCAGCTGGTTCCCTGCTGGAGTCTGGCGAAAACGATGCTGAGGTAACGATCCACCTCGGCCAGCCCGAAAGACCTGTCAAACCGCTGGTTTCTAAGAACCCGGAGGGATTTTCCACCAAAAAGATTGCCGCGCTTTGGATCGCCGTCTGTGGGGTGATTCTTTTGGGCACGGTATTGTTTCTATGGCTCTATTCGACCTCTGGAGGCGAAGCGAAGAACTCGATTGAAGCATCCGCTGTTCCGCCAGCTTTGGATTCTTCTATTCCAAACGGAGCTGGCCGCGAAGATCCTCTGGACCCCACGGCGGGCGCAGGAGGGGGCAAAAGGACACAGAATGGTGAAACTCAAGGCAAAGGAAGCGATCCGACTTCGCCCGCGTCGGGAAGTGGTGGGGATCCTTTAACAGGAGTGAATGAAGATTCAGGCCCCAAGGGCGGGTCCATAATGGATCCGGAACTCGAAAGCCCGCTAGGTCAAAATCAACAAAGTAATTCAGCGGAGGAGAATCTAGCCCGCCACGCTTCTGAGGTATATAATTTCGAGAATCCGAATCCCGAAAAAAGATCACCTCGAGATGCTTCAGGCCAGCCAACAGAAATCACCGAACCTGAAAACAGCGAAAGGTTAAATCAAATAGGAGACTTGGGTACTGTGACTGGCGAATCAGTAAGTGAAAAAATTAAATGGAGGGTCATCACTAATTTACACTTGAGACGTAGGGCATCCTCAACTGCACCTAGTGAGACATTAATTAGCGGTGGCGAACTGGTCTTTTCTTACGGTGAAGAAACGACGCGTGGAGGTTCCTACGAATGGCTTAGTGTAATTTATAAAGGAGAAATGGGTTGGGTCGCCAAAGAGTTTCTCGAGCGCGTGAATTAGTTATGAATTCATTAATTCAATGCTTCTTAGTTAGCCTAGCGTTTTTTTGGTGTGGTATCCACTCTCTAATGGCCGACCCCTATCTGGAACTACAGACGAGCGAAGCTTATATTGGATACACCGTTTACCTCGATGGTCGGCCGACGCAGTTTGTCGATGCGGATGGGAATTCGCACGAGACGATCCCGGAAAGCCGAGTGGCTTATGTCGATCTTCGTAAGCCAGGCTTTTACCGTGTCGAATTAAGAAAAGAGAACCCCGGTGGCCGCTTGTCGAAGTCGGAAGAGCGTCGATTCAGTGCGCACAATGAACTGGTGGCACTTAAGATTACCGGTGAACTGCCGGTTGTTAATGCCGGCAGTGATAATGGTAGTGGCGGCGGTAGTGGCGGCGGTAGTGGCGGCGGTAGTGGCGGCGGCGGTGGTCCGCCGCCGCAAGAAAAAAATTGGCCGTTCATGCTGCTCATTGGCATATTGATCGTTGTGGCGATAGGCTGCATATTTCTCGTATATCGGACATTGAAGGGTACTTCGCCGGATAATTCTGCTTGGTCCCACACCCATTCCTATCCGAATCGAGGCGGGCAACCACAGCGAGCAGGAACCTACGATGCGCGTTGGCCAGAAGACTTGGTCGACACATGTTCGCACTTCCTGCACGTGCGCTATCTCGCCAAGGGAGGTGTCGCACTTATCTTCGCCGTATATAATCGCAAGCTCAAGCAAACGACGGCTGTCAAGATTCTCAACCAGCGGGTGCATGACCCCCAGAATCTTGATTTCGTGCGCTTTCGTTACGAATACGAATTAATGAGCGAAATCCAGTCGACCGGCGTGGTGCCGAAGACCCACAATATCTGCCGCCTCCAGCCCGGCCCGAAATCAACCTTCTGGTATGAAATGGAACTGTTCGACCACCAGCACTGGTTTACTCTGTTTGATTATATCAAGGCGGTGCATCACTCCGGCTCGGTCGACCGCAACCAGATCCTGACAGTGATGGCCCTTGTGGTGGATGCCGTCGCACGCCTGCATTCGCACAGCCCGAAAGTGATCCATCGCGATCTTTCGCCGAAGAACCTGATGCTCCCCCGCAGCAATCCGAATCGCATCGTGATCATCGACTATGGTCTGGCGAAGTGCGGATGGAAATCCGTCAACGTCGAAGACAAGGAAGAAACGATGACCGGAGAGGTTGCCGGAAAACTCCAGTATTCCCCGCCGGAGCAGTTCTCCGAGGGGCTGCATGCGGTGGACGAGAGTGGCGACTGGTATGCCATCGGTGTTACGTTCTGGCAGTTGCTGGTCGGTCGACCGCCCTACAAGAGCAGTCAGCGGCACGATCAGGCAGGCCTCTCTCCGGATACGTTGGTCTCAAAGGGCGTCACCTCGGAACAGGCGCTGATGATCCTATCTATGTTTCACCCTCAGAAGACGCGACGACCGAGTCCTGACGCGATCCGCCGAGTTTTCTCTATGCAATGTGTCTAGTCTTCCAACAGAAGTTAGGTGTCTGTTTCCTGGTTTGCCTACTGGCTTGCCTCGGGGGCACCCTTTTTGCGGAGTCAATGCTCAAACAATACGTAGAGCAAATGAACGGGCTGCCGGAGCATTCCAAAACATTCGAGGTAATCAAGGTCGATCAGGTTTCGGGAGATTCCTGGGCCGTCAGCCTTGCTCCCAAAGAGAAGGAGGCGTTTGTGCAATTCTATAGGCAGCATCCCGAGGCAGATCTCCGACTGGTTCGTGAACTTCTTGGCAAGTATGTTTTACTCGGGCAATGCCGCTATGAGCGGCTCAGTGGCGATTATGTGCAACTGACTTACGAACGGGCAACCAAGTATGAAGGTGAAGTGCGGGCCTCGCAAACACGCCTGATCGCCATCGCGTATGAACCGCCGATTTTAATCGACGGGGTTTCAAGTGAAACAGTGCCCCTTGAAACGGACTCGGATGGCGAGCAGGTCCTCAGTGAGGAATCTCGCACATTGGGGACACAGCCTGAAGTCGGAACGGAGGAGCAAGTAGGGAGAAAAAACTCCGTCTATACCGGTGAAGTGCCCATTTTTGTTCGCCTGAAACCCAGCGGATACAGCTCGAATCTTGGAACACTAGAATCGGGCGCAAGCTACATAAGCACCGCCGAAGTGGTTGAAAATGAGCAAGGCCAGTGGCGAAAAATTATTTTCAATGACCGCGAGGGGTGGGCATTGGCGAAGGATCTCGAAGATGGCACTTCGACAGTGGAAAATGAAAGCCGTCCCCAGCCTCCATCGAGGCAAAGCTCCGATCCGAAATTACCACCGTTTACACAGACTCCTCCAATCGCACCGAATCAGGCCATCGATCCGGTCCCAGAGGCAGAAAAGGCCAAGCCCGATCAGACCGAGACTTTCAAGACCGCCATGGCCCGCGCCGCGAAAACAGGAGGTGTGGAGGCGTGTAAGCAAGTCTTTCGAGAGGCGGATCGGGAGACTATTGATTCGGCGATTTACAACCAGCACCGCCGGATGGTGCTCCATCTCGCCGAGAAAAAAGAGAGTGCGACGCAAGCCGCTGAAGCAGGCGACTATGCCCTGGCCATCCAGCGCTGCGAGGAGCTTCTCAAACTGGAACAATTTCCGGATATTGAGGCACTTCGTGACAGCTATCGCGAGGCTTATAAGAGCGAAGTGCAGGACTCGGTTGCCAGAAAGTCCCTATTGGAGGACCTCGAGCGTGCCTTGGAGGAAGAAGATTGGCCGGAACTGGCCAGTAAGGTCGAGGAGGCGGAATCCCGTTTTCCTAGCCTCGAAGAGGAACTCGTGACTTATCGGCAAAAATTGGAACACTACGCCCGCTTCGTGAAAGGTCTGGGAGTCCCGGGCAATATCCCTTCGATTGCGGAGTCCGTGACCTTCATCGAATCGCGGCAGTCGCTTTCCCACTCCGATCTCCGATCCTACGCCCGGCTGCTCGAAGAGGCTTTGAACGAGTTTCAGGATCGACGGATCCCATTGGCGGTTACTTCGGCACTCTCTCGCCATCACCGCGAGAAATCCCTGAAATCGCCTGCGCAAGATTTAAAAGCGAACCTCGACGGGATTTTTGCGAGTGTCGCACGTTTGGATTCCGGAGATTCAAAGCTCAAGGGCCATCAGGAACGACTCTCGGACGCGCAAAGCCAGACGGCTTTGCTCCTGGAGGCGGCTTTGGAAGCTGCTCTTGATCGGCAGGATCGTCAGTTGCTGTCTTACGTCAAAGATTGGAGCCGCCAGTCAAGGCGCTTCCTGGGGGAATCCCGGTTTCGTTCGCTGGAGCAAGCGCTTCAAGAAAAAGGAGAGATCATGGAGGCTCGCGTGCTCGCTTCAGAACTGAAGCAGGCATTGGATTCACGTGATTTTGCGACTGCCTCAAAATTGCGCCGCGAGTATGACGAGTTTATTTCGGGCCGGAAATTTTCTCCACGGGACACCGGATTGGATCGAATCGCGCGGAATGAGCCCCATTCAATAGCCACACTCGATGACTACGAGAAGGCGGTGGAGAGTCTTAAAGCAACTTTGGGCAAGCTTAACAGTATGCAAAACTATTTCACTCCCGAGGCGGCGGCAGCCAACAAGAAGGGTATCCGCGAATTCGTCGACAGTAAGTCGAACGCCTTCGGGGGGGCTCCCGAACTCGTCGCCTACCGGGATCAAATTCTAAAAGCTATTGAGGAACGCACCAAAAAACCGTCCGGAAGCGGCTCCGGTTCGAATCAAGCAAACCGGGTCGTCGATCCATTCTAGACGCCCTGCATAATTTTTGCTGACCTATTTCAGCAAATGTCACAAAAAAAACAAACATAACAATAAATACTGAAAGCATCATGAAAAAAATAGCTATACTCACATTGGGAAGTGCCTTGATCGGGCACTATTCATTCGCCCAGGACGATTTAATTGCGGTTGAAGCTACCGAATCTGAGTCGATTCCGGTCGAGGAACAGGCACGCGAGCCGCATTCACTGAAGCTCTCCTACGGCTACTATGACTTCAAAGCGGATATGACAACTGGCACTATCTCCGACGCCTTCGGGACGTATGACGGTGAAGGCGAATTGGACGGCCAGCTTCATGGATTTATCCTGACCTATGGCTACGACTTGCAGAACAACCTTTGGGGCCTTGGTGATAAACTAGCATTCGAGTTGGCCTATACCGGCGGTTCACTGGATGGTAGCGTTGATTACGATAGCGTGGTTTCTACCAATATGGAGCAGGATCGTGAGGAGTTTGAACTGAAGTTTTTGATTATCGGCAATCACGAGAAATGGGCGTGGAACACCAACGTCTTTTTCCAGTATGTGAATAATGAATTCAGCGAAAACTTTACCGACGGCTCAATTTGGGCAGAGACCGGCACGAGCCAGCGTAGTTATGACGAGGCGTTCTATAATTGGGGCGCGGGTGCAGGCATCGGCTATGTCGTTTACAGCCGAGGAGGATTGGTTATTGTTCCCAAAATCGCCGGTAGTTTTGCGCTCGGTCACTATGATGAAGATTCGACAAATCCGGGATTGGATACCGACACGACTCAATATTTTTACACATGGGAAGCGTTGGTATTCAGCCAATACCAACTGTCAGGGAATCTGGATGATTTCGATGTGTTCGGGGAGCTTGGCTACAAGCAGGTAGGCCACTTTGAGGGCGACGATTCTGCTATCAGCTCCAATTTTCGGGGCGTTTATGCGCGCATTGGTCTGAATTATCGCTGGTAAACTTCATCTTCGTAGGATGCGGCTTTATTCGAAACGCGGGCCGGTCTGGCCCGCGTTTTTTCGCATCCGACGAAGGATAGGCCGATCAGAACTTTATTCACCGTGAGTGTATCAACAAGAGGTATTATTTGGATAGCCCGGCTGCTGGTGTGTATGTCAGCCCTGCTGATATTTGCTGGCTGCGCATCGACATCGGCTAATAAGCGCGCAAGCCAGCAGACCAGAGAATCGTATGCGAACCCGGAAATAACATCCAAGACGCTGGATAAAACCCTTGCGGGTAAACGGGTGATGGAGGTCAAAGCAACGGATCTAAAATTGGGAGCCGCAGACGATGGACGCGAGTTTGCCGTACGACTGGCCCTGGCTTGTGAAGAGGAAATTGATTATGTAATTAGAAAGGAACGCTTTAAGGTCGTAAGGACCTACAAGCCGAACTACGGCAGCGTTGCCCAGTTGGAAGTTGCAAATATCCTAGCTTTACCGATTGCGGTAGTCAATCCCTTTGGCGCGGCAGAAATGATTGATGGTTTTTCCCGGACTGCCGGCGTTGAGGTGGCGAATTCAAACAGAACTTCATTGGGAGTCAGCGAGGAGACCACGACCGAAAGGCAGACGGTCGTCCACCATCCGCCGAATCTTGAGCTTCGTGTCTTTTTTGAGAATGCCTTTGTTGCCACCCTACGGACTGATCGAGATGGTGTCATCCGCTTGAAACGGAGCCAGCTGATCGAGCGGGCGGCCGGCACTGACTTTGGTGTGTTGCTGATAGAGGGGACCTACGAGACGCATCTCTTCACTCGATCCGTCTACCTTGATTTATCAGACCCCTTGCCGTGATGTCGTTGAGACGGAGAATAGCTTTGTTTTTTCGCGGAGGAGCCTGGATCGCCGCAGGGTCTTTCATTTGCGTCATGTTGTCGGCGCAGGAAGATAGGAACTGGGAATTTCCGGTTCAAGGGGGCGAGGTATCCAGCCGGGACGAGGGCTTGGTCTTACCCGTTGCGCGGATTGATTCGCTTTCGGGAGGTAACTGGATTGTTGCGGTCGATTCAAGTGCCCTTAAACGTTTAAAGGATACCGATAACGGTCGCTACAGACTGCTTCATAAGCATGCCTCGGGTCGGCGCGATGATGTGATCGGGTATTGTAAGCTGATCAAAATCGACGGCTCCTATGCGAAATTTCACTTGCGCACGGGGCTTCACAGCGGCTCGATGCATTTGAGCGCACGGCAGGTTTTGATGGAAGTCATGAACCCCGACGCCACCTCTACGCCCCCGTCGCCAGCTGAAGCATCCGGAGCGCTTGTGAATGTGGAGTCGGCGGGCGAGCTTCCGGACGAGCGCGGTATGACGGTCGTCTCCGCGCTGGAAGCATTGCCTCGGCTCGAGCTGGATATTCCCGACTACCATTTACTCACAATCGGGATTGATGACTACCAGCATTGGCCGAACCTGAAGACAGCGACTTACGATGCCCGTTCGGTGGCTACTGTCTTGCAGGAGTTTTACGGGTTTCCTGCGGAAAATATCACACGACTGCTCGGCGCGGATGCGACTGAGCGAGGCATTCTTGAGGCTTTGCGCAAATATGCGCTGCGCTTGGACGAGGGCGATGCCCTGGTCATCTATTATGCGGGACACGGCCATTTGGATGAGGTGACGAATTCCGGTGCCTGGATACCAGTGGACGGTGAGCTTGGCAACGAGAGCAACTGGATTCCGAATGAGGTGATCAAAAGTTACCTGAGGGCGATCAATGCCCGGCACATTCTCTTGATATCCGATTCCTGCTTCTCGGGTAAGTTGTTTCGCAATAGCGGCATGCCGGAAAGAGAGGAGGTTGAAGACGACTATGTCCGCCGTGCATTCCGTAAAAACGCACGGCAGATTTTGACCAGCGGTAGCCTCGAGCCCGTTGCAGATGAGGGTTTTTCAGGAAACTCGGTATTCACCTATTTTCTATTAAGAGCCCTGCGCGGACATGATCGAACGTATCTCGCGGCGAGCGAGCTCTTCGTCCGAATTCGCGGAGGTGTTGCCGCCAATGCGCCACAGCAGCCACTGCTCGGGCTTCTGGATGGCACGGGGGGTGAGATCGGTGGTGAGTTCGTCTTTGTGCGGGAGTTTACGAGTGCGCAGCTTCGACAAGCAATTGCTTCGAAGCGGGAGTCCGTGGAAGCATTGGAGGCCGAGCGGGAGTTGGTGCGGCAGGCAAATGAGGGCGAGATGGCTACAGTCAGGGAGCAAAAGAGTGAACTCGACCAATTGGATGCGGAAATCGAAGAACTCCGCGCTCAACTGAAATTAGGGGAGCGCTCTGAAGGCGACTTACAGGATCTTACGGCTCTGGTCGACCGAAGGGAAGCTGAGGCGGCCAGGCTCGAAGAACTCAAGAGTCAGCGCGTGGCCGAAGCCGCCGCCCGGCAGGCCGAAATCGAAAAGCTTCGCAAAGCCGCGGTGGAACAACGCCAACAGGAATTTGAGGCGGATTACGCCGCCTATCTCAAAATTGAGCAAAGCCAGCACGCCGATGACGCGTTGCGCCTGCGCGCTTGGGATACCCTATGCCGCAAGTGGCGGATCTCCGGTGCCTCGCCGGATAAGCCCATGCCGCTTCGTTGGGACCGCGGCACAAATCGCGTGCAAATAATTCGGGGGGATGGATGATGAACTCGAGAACATATAGAGAAGGGGTTTGATTGCGCGTAAGAATTCAGGTTTTTCCGCAATAGGCTTAAAACAGCGTTGTCACCAGCGAATCCGACCGACTAAATGAAACACAGTATGAACATCAAATACCTGCGAGCGCCATCATCCACTATGATGCGCCATTTCGTGCTTTTGTCCTGCTTGATGTGCTCGGCTTGTTGTCTGCTTGCTGGAACGGGTATGGTCAAAGTAAAATCCAACCTTGAAGATGTCTCCTTGAGCGTAAATGGCGAGCCTTCAGGTAAATTGGGGCCGGATTGGCGAGTTTTGGAGCTTGAACAGGGAACCCATCGACTCATTGCCGACAAGCAGTATTTTCAGGCTCAGGAAAAAGTTATTCAGATCCGCGCGAACGAGGTGGCTCCTTCGATCATCTTCAATTTTCAAGCGGCTGAAGGCTTCAAGATCGAAAAGTCACAGACCGGAGTCGCCGGCCAGGGAAGAGGAGATCTAACTGTAATTACCGATATTCCCGGCGCGCGTCTCACGCTCAATGGAACCCCGGTTTCCGGCGAGGTGACGCCATTGACCGTGCGTGAACTCGGTGAGGGGGAATGGCATATCAAGGTTGAGGTACTGGGGAAAACGCTGGAGAAAAACGTATTGATCCAACCAGACGAACTCGTGGTAGCCCGATTCTTCTTTGATGAGGCCAAGCAAAGAGAGCACGAGCAAGAAGCTAAACAGGATGTAATCAGGAAAGCACGAGTTTCCGTTGTAGAGTCGGAACTGACAGCATCCAATGCGGAGCTTAAGAAACTCAACCAGCATGTCAGATCCACCCGTAGCGAGGTAGAAAAAACAATCGCGCAAATGAAGAAAGCCAATGAGTTCAAAGAAAACCTCAGCTTTCCCAGCAATCGAATAAATTACGAAAGTGCGACCCTACCAAGCCCTGTTAAAGTTCAACTGATGGAGAAAAATATTTTGATGCCGGATCAAACTAAGAAAAAACTCTCAGTCCAAGTGTATGGATCTAAGTTTTCGCTGAGTGACACTAAGTCCGGATTTATCCCAGGATCGCCGATCAAAGTGAATGGTCAAAATGCGGAGAAATCCACGTTCTCCCTTCTCTACGATTCGAAGGAGGTTGCCTCTTTTGCTCGGGAACGGCGGCATTCCTATTCGGGTAAGTCCAGCGTGTTTGGCAGGAATGACTCCTACAGCGTTCAGGGTTCGGATGCCTACCAGCGGGTGTTTCAGTTATATCCGATCCGAGTGGCAGTTAAGTTCGATGAAAAGCGAACGGAGATGAAGATAGAGGCGACCTTAATGGATGAGGCTAGCGAGGGCGTCGTAGCGTATTCGGGTCTCAAAAATTTGCAGTTGCAGGTGCAACAATTGGAAGCCCGGATCAAATCGCTCCACGAAGAAAAATCTAAACTTGTTGTAAAATGAAACTGAAGCTGTTCAATATGCCAAGTAGGACGTTCGCTTTAATTGTGCTGTCTACGATAGCGCCCATTTGTGCGTTTGGTGCACCTCAAGACTTCAAACAACATACCCACTATTATGAAATCGGGTATTTCGGGAACTACGTAGAATTTAGTGAAAAATATCTTTTTCCGTTGTGCCAAAGCGCGGGGTTGAGCGATCAAGAATTTTACCTTTTGGCGATCATGTCCACAACAGGTGTATTTCCTAAATATATTATACACCACTCAAGCGATCTAGCATATGAGGTGGTTCAACTGCGTCCACGTCCTAAAATCAGAACCATTCAAGTCGGCGACGTTCCCGAGGATTGGTCATGGGAAATAGAGATTGAGAACGGTAAACATACTATCAGCGGATTTATGTATGATTATCTGGGGTCCGGTGGTTACGAGAATTTAAATTCCAGAGGACATGTAATTCTTGATAGGAAAAGGGGATCTGGCAGGTTGCACTATTCAATGAAGAAAATGGTCTCGCGAGGTGAAAACGGTGGGGGCCTATTAAAAAGCAGTCAAGAATACTTGCCCCAAGAGCTGCTGGATCTGGGATATAAGCTTAAGCAAACTGACCTTCGTCGCAATAAAAACAGAAAGAGCACTAAGGAGCAGCTTGAGGATCTTGACCGTATGTTGGAAGATGATCTGATTTCTGAGAAAGAGTATAAAAACAAAAGAATTCAAATACTTGAAACACTATGAAAATTTTCCTTTTTGCTTTGATTTTGGTAACGTTTTGTGGGTGTGCTTCACCCGAGAGTCTTTATGAGGCCACAGCTTATACTCCTGCGGGTGAATACATCGGACTTTCTGAAGCCTTATTAAAGGAGAAGTTCATTGATTCGATAGCAACTTATCGGATTGGCGGAAATGTTGGCAACGGAGATCCTGTAATCACCACGAAAAATTGGGAGCAAAATCCAATAGGAAGCGTGAATTACATCGCGATGATTAAGATATGGGAACCTAATAAGGATTATTTGGAAATCGGGCTGGGAGGCATTCAGAATCGGGGAACAACACAAAAACTTTATTGGAACAATGTAGATATCCACTCTATCCGCGTGGTTAATCCAAATCTGTCGAAAAATTTCCAGTGTCAGTTTAAATATAATGACAAGCTGATTTCGTTTGTCTGTAGATCCGAATTTTTTGCCGATCAACTGGCAGAGGTTGTTTACTCCTTTGCGATGGGAGACTTTGGGGGAACTATAAGTGATAGCTCATCCGAGAGTCCGGTAGATAGGCTCCGTGAGGCTAAAAATCTTTACGATAGCGGATTGATCAGCGAGGAGGAGTTTTCTGCCAAGAAGGAGGAAATTTTATCCGACATGTAAAACCTCGTATTGGTCGCTTAGCTAAACTTTTGCGTATGCGACCTTTTAAAGCAATAGGGCTCCTTCTGTGCTTTACCTCTAGCATTTACGCGGACGCGTCGTTGGACGCGTATGTGCGTGCTCAAAGTGGCGTCTCCGGAGCCACCTTCAAGGTATCGAAGGTGGAGCAGGTATCCGGCGATAGTTGGCTGGTCATTGTATCGCCTTCGGCGAAGGATGAGCTGATGGGTTTTCGGGAGCGCGACCCTGAGGCGGAGTATGATCTGGTGCGAGAGTTGTTCGGCAAATTTGTGCTGCTGGGGGAATGTCGCTTTGACGGAGTGAGTGGCGGCTACGCGAAGTTTCGCTACGAGCGTGCGACAAAGTATGAAGGGACAGTGGATGCCGACACCGTTCGCTTGGTGGGGATTAGCCGCAACGCAGAAGCGGCCCAATCCACCCAGAAGGCGGTGCCGGAAACAAAGCCAACTCAGGAAGTCGTGAAGAACCCCGAGCCTGAAGCGGATTCCCCCAACGAGCGATCCGG
>Ga0008833_1000960_pt1 | contig 17254 bp, 15 predicted proteins | sample HotLakConsoUCCLE_FD_62216 | JGI IMG/M metagenome (GOLD analysis project Ga0008833, IMG submission 62216) | Hypersaline microbial mat communities from Hot Lake, Washington, USA - Hot Lake Consortium UCC-LE | ecosystem: Environmental > Aquatic > Non-marine Saline and Alkaline > Hypersaline >... | reverse complement strand
TGCCGGTGACCTTCTACAACGACCACTACGATCTCCTGGTCAGCCAGGACTATCTCTTCGCGCGCAAGATCAGCTCCGAGGCGTTTCAGTTGAAGGACCGGCTCGGCGCGCTTTTCGCCGACGACGCGGCAAGCATCACGATCTCTGGCGAGGGCCGGCGGCTCTACGACTTTCTCACCGGGCAGGGCCGGATCGGCCAGCGCTTCGCTCCCCGGTTCTGGGAGCGCGACGCCACCATCGGGCGCGAGCGCGAACTGATGATCGTGGCCTGCAAGAAATGGCACGTCGCCCGAAGGCTGCTCGACAAGATATCGTTTCATTCGAATGTTCCCGCTCTCGAATACATCTTTGATGAGGACGGCCCGAACCTGCCCGACCTCGGCGGCATCGAGGAGAGCCTCGGCAAGCGCGCGCGCCACCGAAGGGCGCTGATGCGGATGCTGTTCGACTATTTCGAGACCGACCGGATGATCGTCTGTCTCGATCCCGCGAACCTCGACCTCGTGAAGGACTTCTACGAGGACCGCTCGACGACCCGGCTTCTCGAGATCGAATGCACGATGTCGGACGCCTATCTCGTCGGTCACGCCCGCCGCGTGGGGCTCGCCGGCGAGGCGACGCCCGAGGAAACCCTCGCGCGGCTCCTGCCGACCATCCGCAACGATGTCATTCTGGAAAGCGACCGGCTGCGCGACGAGCGGTTCCCGGGGTACTACCGGATGCGGGAGCGGGCCGATCCGCAGGAAAACGCCGCGGCCCTCGCGGGGTTTCTCGCGTTGAACCCCGAAACCGCCCGTGACATTGCGGCGACGCCGCATCTCTTTGCAGACTGAGGAGCGCCCATGGCCTACGATTACGATGACGAGAACATCTTCGCGAAGATCCTGCGCGGGGAGATTCCGAACGATACCGTGGCGGAGACCGGGCACACGCTCGTCTTTCGCGACATCCGCCCGCAGGCGCCGGTGCACCTTCTGGTGATCCCGAAGGGCAGGTACGTCACCTATGACGATTTCGCGGCGAACGCCCCGGCGGAAGAACTTGTCGATTTTCACCGCACGCTCGCGAAGGTTTGCGACGAGGCAGGTGTTGCGCCCGCGTCGGGCGGTCCGGGCTACCGCGCCATCGCCAACGCCGGCGAACACGCGCACCAGGAGGTGCCGCACTTCCATGTCCACATCATGGCCGGCCGCCCGCTGGGGCCGCTGCTGGCGACATGAACCCGCCGCTTGCCGCATCGGCTGGCGCCGATAAGATGCACCCGACCCCAGAGAGGACGCATTCCTTGGCCGACATTCCCCCCGTGCCCGAAACCGAGATCGTGAGCCAGTGGCGCGTGTGCTGCGACGGCGGCGAGGGCGCCCTCGGCCACCCGCGGGTCTGGCTTTCGGTCGACCGCGACACGGGCTTCGTCGAATGCGGCTACTGCGACAAGCGGTTCGTCCACGAGAGTTTTGCCGGCAAGGCGTGACGTTTCCGACCGGCGGGGCTCGCCGACTGCCAGCGGTCGTGCTAGGGTTGAGATGAGGGTTCGGGAGAACTGCCATGACACCCATCGTTCAGGCCGCCGCAGTGGCGCTCGTGGCGCTCGGAGGCGGGGCCACCGCCGTGACGGTCATGACCGAAGACGTGCCCGACTTCGCGGTGCCTGCCGGGTCGTGGCAGCCGGGACACGAACTCGACGGCGGCGTCTTCAACATCACCGGCGTGATCGCGGAAAGCGGCGAGGAACTGCCCGAAACCCTGTTCACGTTCCGGGACGGCACGTTCCAGTCGTCGCGCTGCCAGGTCTACTGCGACTTCGGATGGAGCGGGTACCAGACGTGGGCGGAAGGCGAGACCCTGCACTTCACGACCACCACCCGGTGCCCCGATGCGCCTCATACGGTGGTCTGGTACGGCACCGTCACAGGCGACGAGATGCGGATCGCGGGCACGTGGACCACGCGGCGCTGGTACTGGACGCGCCAGATCAACCCGGTCGGCGAAGGGGCGCCGGTGACGCCCGGGGGCGAGGCGACCGCCGGTTGAAGCCGCGCGCGCCGGGAACCTCGGGCCCGACCTCCCTGGGCATCGCGGTGCGCGTGGTCGCCCTCGTCGCGCTCGTGCTCGCGGCCACATGGGGCGCGCACATGATCCGCGACGCGCTGAACCTCACGATCATGCCCGTAAACGAACGGCAGGTGCACCGGGCGATCATGCTGGGAACGGTGGCCTATATCGGGCTTCTGGCACTTCCCTTCGTGCCCGGTGCCGAGATCGGGATCGCAATGCTCACCGCCTTCGGTGCCGCCATTGCACCGCTCGTCTATGCCGCGACGGTGTGCGCGATGATGCTCGCCTACCTCGTCGGTCGGCTCCTGCCGATCAGGGCGCTCGCCCGTCTCCTGACGTTCCTGCGGATGCGCCGGGCGGCCGAACTCGTGGAGCGCGCCGCGCCCCTCTCCCGCGAAGCGCGGCTTGCGATGCTGCTCGAGGGCGCGCCGCCCCGCACCCTCGCCCTCGCGCTGCGCTACCGCTATGCAGCGCTCGCACTCGCGGTGAACGTACCCGGCAACGCGGTGATCGGCGGCGGCGGCGGGATCATGATGATGGCGGGTCTGAGCGGTATTTTCGCGCCGCTGCCGACGGTTCTCGCGGTGATGCTCGCGGTCTCGCCGGTGCCGCTCGCAGTGATGCTCTTCGGGGCCTGAGCCCCGCAGACCCCCTGTGCGCCGCTGCGGCGTTGATCGACGCGGGACGGCCCTGCATATCCACCCGGTAATGTGAGGAGACAGCCCCATGACCTTCCGCCCCGTCACCGCCACCACCCGCGCGCAGCCCACGATGGAGGGCGCGGGGGTGCATCTGCACCGCGTGTTCGGCTTCGGCGACCCGACCGAGTCCGACCCGTTTCTCCTCCTCGACGACTTCCGCAACGACCGGCCGGAAGACTACGTCAAGGGCTTCCCCTGGCACCCGCACCGGGGGATCGAGACGATCACCTACGTGCTCGAGGGCGAGGTCGAACACGGCGACAGCCTCGGCAACGCCGGCACCCTGGGCCCCGGCTCGGTGCAGTGGATGACGGCGGGCTCGGGCATTCTGCACCAGGAAATGCCGAAGGGAAACGCGAAGGGGCAGATGCACGGCTTCCAGCTCTGGGCCAACCTGCCCTCGTCCCTCAAGATGACCGGGCCGCGCTACCAGGACATATCGGGAGCCGATATTCCGGTCGAGACCGATGACGACGGCACCCGCGTCAAGATCATCACCGGCGGGTTCTGGGGCAAGCGCGGCCCGGTCGACGGAATCGCAGCCGACCCGCTCTATCTCGATGTTTCGGTGCCGCCCAACACGCGCCGGACCCTCAAGGTCGACACCTACGCCAACACCTTCGCCTACGTCTTTGCAGGCAAGGCGCGGTTCCGCGATGCCTCCGACCCCGTGGGCGTGCGCGTGGAAAAGGAGGTCGCGGGCCAGGAGGTGAACCTTCGCGACATGTCTGGCAACCGGACGCTGGTGCGCTTCGGCACCGGCGACGAGATCGTCGTGGAGACCGGGGCGGACGGCGCGCGGTTTCTCCTCGTGTCGGGCCAGCCCATCGAGGAGCCCGTCGCCTGGCACGGGCCGATCGTGATGAACACCCGCGAGGAACTGATGCAGGCGGTGCGCGAACTCAACAACGGCACGTTCATCAAGGCCGCGCATTAACGGCGCCTCATTCTCGTCATAAAGCCCGGTAAGGTGCCCCGCAATCGAATGGAGGGCGCTCATGTCGGACCTGGCATCGCTGGAACTGCACAGGAAATGGGGCTTCTGGGCCGTGGTCGCCGGGGCGGCAGGGCTCGTTGCGGTCTTCTACCAGATCGCGGCACCCATGGCGGAGCCCGCCCCCTCGATCGGCACCCAGATCGGTGAAATCGCGGGCGACATGCGGCGCGCGGCGTGGGATTCGTTTCTCGACCGCGAGACGGCGGCGCCCCAGCCGGTTTCCGCTGAAAACAAGATGATGGCCTATCTGATCTTCATCGGCCCGGCGCTGGGCTGCATTGCCTTGTTGCTTGCGCTGATTTCGGGCGTGCGCGGCGAGAACTGGCGCTTTCCGGTCTATGGCGCAAGCCTCGGTATCGCAGCCATCACGGTCCAGTTCCTCTGGCTGGTGGCGGCGCTGATAGTCGGCGCCATACTTCTGGTGGCGATCATCGAGAACATCGGCGATATTTTCGGCGGCACCTTCGGCGGCTAGCCTTGCGCTTTACGGCGCACCGGGTGCGGGATACCTCTTCGCGGGGCGCGCACTCGGAGGGGCTGGCATGGCATTCGGCAAGGGACATCACCTCAGCCTGATCGACGGATCGGCCTTCATCTTCCGCGCCTACCACGCGCTGCCGCCGCTCACCCGCAAGTCCGACGGGCTGCCGGTGGGGGCGGTGTCAGGCTTCGTCAACATGCTCTGGAAGATGCTCGAGGAGCAGAAGGGGGCGGATGCGCCGACCCATGCGGCGGTGGTGTTCGACAAGGGGTCGCACACCTTCCGCAACGACCTCTACGACCTCTACAAGGCCAACCGCGACGAGATGCCCGAGGATCTGCGCCCGCAGATCCCGCTCACCCGCGACGCCACGCGCGCCTTCAACATCGCCTGCCTGGAAGAAGAGGGCTTCGAGGCCGACGACATCATCGCATCCCTCGCCTGCAAGGCCCGGGACGCGGGTGGGCGGGTGACGATCGTGTCGTCGGACAAGGACCTCATGCAGCTCGTCGGGGGCGGCATCGAGATGTTCGACGCCATGAAGAACCGCCGGATCGACTCGGAAGGCGTGATGGAGAAGTTCGGCGTCACGCCCGACCGGGTGGTCGACGTGCAGGCGCTGGCCGGCGACAGCACCGACAACGTGCCGGGCGCGCCGGGCATCGGGGTCAAGACGGCTGCACTTCTCATCAACGAGTTCGGCAGCCTCGAGGACTTGCTCGACCGGGCAGAAGAAATCAAGCAGCCGAAGCGACGCACAGCGCTCATGGAGAACCGCGCGCAGATCGAACTGTCGAAGCGGCTCGTGCAGCTCGATTGCGACATGGACCTGCCCTACGGGCTCGACGACCTCGAGGTGAAGGACCCCGACCCCGAGGCGCTCCTGGGGTTCCTCACCTCGATGGAGTTCCGCACGATCACCAGGCGGGTCGCCGAGGCGCTGGGGGTCGAGGCGCCGGTGATCGAGGCGGTGGAGCAGTCGCAGGTCGAAGCCCCCCCGGCAGTGCCGATGGAGAAGTCGGTTTATACTGCCGTGACCGATGTGGACGCGCTGAAGGGCTGGATCGCGGCGGCCCGTGCGCGCGGCTGGGTGGCGGTCGATACCGAGACGACCGGGCTGAACGACATGACGGCCGAACTCGTCGGCGTCTGTCTCGCGGTGAAGCCCGGGGAGGCCGCCTATGTGCCGCTCGCGCACAAGGCAGAGGCGGGCGAGGGGCTGTTCGGGTCGAACGCGCTCGCGCCGGGACAGATCGAGCTCGCGGAGGCGCTGGCCCTCATGAAGCCCCTGCTCGAGGACCCCTCGGTTCTGAAGGTCATGCAGAACGCGAAGTACGACGTGAAGATCTTCGCGCGCTACGGCATCGACGTCGCCCCGATCGACGACACGATGCTGATGAGCTACGCGATGCACGCGGGGCTTCACGCCCACGGGATGGACGTGCTGGCCGAGCAATATCTCGGGCACGCCTGCATTCCCATCAAGACGCTCATCGGCAGCGGCAAGTCGCAGATCACCTTCGACAAGGTGCCAATAGACGACGCGGTGAAGTACGCCGCCGAGGATGCCGACGTCACCCTGCGACTCTGGCAGGCGTTCAAGCCTCAGTTGCATGTCAACCGGGTGACGACGGTCTACGAAACCCTCGAACGCCCGCTCGTGCCGGTGCTCGCGGCGATGGAGCGAGCGGGCATAAAGGTCGACCGCGACACGCTCTCGCGCATGTCGAACGCGTTTTCCCAGAAGATGGCGGGGCTCGAGGCGGAGATCCACGAGCTTGCCGGCGAGAGGTTCAATGTCGGCTCGCCGGCCCAGCTCGGGGAGATTCTCTTCGACAGGATGAGCCTGCCCGGCGGCAAGAAGGGCAAGACCGGGAAATACGGCACGCCGGCGGATGTGCTCGAAGACCTCGCCACCGAGCACGACCTGCCGCGCCGCATTCTCGACTGGCGCCAGCTATCGAAGCTGAAATCGACCTACACCGACGCGCTGCAGGACCACATCAACCCCGAAACCGGTCGCGTGCACACCTGCTACTCGATTGCCGGGGCGACCACCGGCCGGCTCGCCTCGACCGAGCCGAACCTCCAGAACATTCCGGTGCGTTCGGAAGAGGGCCGGCGCATCCGCGAAGCCTTCGTGGCGCCGGAGGGAAGGCTGCTCGTCTCTCTCGACTATTCCCAGATCGAGCTTCGCATCCTCGCCCATATCGCCGGCATCGACGCGCTGAAGGAGGCGTTCCGCGAGGGCCAGGACATTCACGCCGCCACCGCGTCGGAAATGTTCAACGTGCCGATGGACGAGATGACCCCCGAAATCCGCCGGCAGGCCAAGGCGATCAACTTCGGGGTGATCTACGGGATTTCCGGCTGGGGCCTCGCGCGCAACCTGCGCATCCCGCGCGAGGCCGCGCAGGGCTTCATCGACCGTTACTTCGAGCGGTTCCCGGGCATCCGCACCTACATGGACGAGACGGTCGCCTTCGCGAAGGAGCACGGCCGGGTCGAGACGCTGTTCGGCCGGCGCATCCACACCCCCGAGATCAACGCCAAGGGGCCGGGGGCGGGATTCGCCAAGCGCGCCGCGATCAACGCCCCGATCCAGGGCACGGCGGCCGACATCATCCGACGCGCGATGGTGCGGATGCCGGCGGCGACCCGGGGGATCGACGCGGTGATGCTCCTGCAGGTCCACGACGAGCTTGTCTTCGAAGTGGCGGAAGACGCCATCGACGATCTCGTCGCCGCCGCGCGGGAGGTGATGGAGAGCGCGGCGGACCCGGCGGTTAAGCTCAGTGTGCCGCTCGTCGTCGATGCCGGGCGAGGGGCGAACTGGGCCGAGGCGCACTGACGGACGCCCCGGCGAAACCCCGCTCGTGTTCGCGCCCGGCGGTCGCAAGGCAACGGGCACCGCGCTCGTTCATGCCCCGCGCGCGGCGGGATAACCCCGATGAACTCCCGGATGCCGCGGCCGGTGTTCCCGGCAGAGCTCTGTCAGGGCCCCTGCTTCACCCAGCGCATCACCACCTTCGTGACGACGGGGCGGAACACCACCAGCGCGGGAAAGGCGACCGCCCAGGCGAAGATCCAGGAGACCATCCAGATACCCGTGAAGCCGGGGATCATGCCGAGCGCGCGCCATGTGGCGAGGCCGGAGACGAGAAACGACATCGCTCCCGAGACGAAGAAGGCGATGACGACGGGGGCGTAACGGGGGGGTATCATTCGGCGTGAAGCTCCGCTGCGGGGATGATGGGAAAGAAGATGCCGCCCGAGCGCAGGCCGAACCATTCGGTGCCCCCGACGGTCTCGGTCTCGCCGAGATCGACGAGGCGATAGAAACTCTTGCGGTCGATCAGCGCCTCGAGTCCGGCGCGGATGTGGACGTAAGGGCTGGGTTCGCCGGTCTCTGGGTCGCGCACCACGCGAATCGGGTTTTCGACGCCCGCCACCGCCCGGTCGCCGACGTTGGTCTCGAAGACGAGGCTCCGGTCGGTCCCCTCGCCCTCGGGCACGAAATCCACCGCCACGAAGGGCGCGTCCTCGACGGTTATTCCCACCTTCTCGACGGGTGTCACGAGGTAGTATTTGCCATTCTCGACCTTAAGTATCGTCGAGAAGAGGCGGACAAGCTCCTTCCGCCCGATCGGTGTGCCTTCGTAAAACCAGGTGCCGTCGCGGGCGATATGCATGTGGAGGTCGCCGCAGAACGGCGGGTTCCAGAGATGGATCGGCGGCAAACCGCCCGTTCGTGCGGCAGCGGCGCTTTCGGCAAGGGACTCTGCTGTCGGTTTCACGGTCATTTGTCGCGTCTCGGGCTTTGCCATTTGTGCGGTCCGGCATAGTTCGACAAGGTGAGACATAGACCACTGCCATGGAGAAACCCAATGAGCGACGACACACTGGTGGCGGAAATCGAGGCTCTCGGAAGCAAGCTCGCCGATGCCAAATCCTCGATCACCCGGCGCTTCGTCGGTCAGGAGCGGGTCGTCGATCTCGTTCTGTCGGCGATTCTCTGCGGCGGCCACGGCCTGCTCATCGGTCTTCCCGGGCTCGGCAAGACCCGGCTCGTGGGCACGCTTTCGACCGTGCTGGGGCTCGACGAGGCGCGGGTGCAGTTCACCCCCGACCTCATGCCGGCGGACATTCTGGGCTCGGAAGTGCTCGAGACCGGGGCCGACGGCTCGCGGACCTTCAAGTTCATCGAGGGCCCCGTCTTCTGCCAGCTTCTGATGGCCGACGAGATCAACCGCGCCTCGCCCCGCACGCAGTCCGCACTCCTGCAGGCGATGCAGGAAAAGTCCGTCACCATCGCCGGTCAGCCCCACGACCTGCCGAAGCCGTTCCACGTTCTCGCCACCCAGAACCCGATCGAGCAGGAGGGCACCTACCCCCTGCCCGAAGCACAGCTCGACCGGTTCCTCGTGCAGATCGACGTGCCCTACCCCGACCGCGACACCGAACGCGACATCCTCATCGCCACGACGGGCCTTGTCGAAGACGAAGCCCACGCGGTGTTCACCGCCGACGAACTCATGGCCGCCCAGAAGGTCGTGCGGCGGATGCCGGTGGGCGAGGCCATCGTCGAGACCATTCTCGACCTCGTCCGCTCCTGCCGGCCGGAAGATCCGACCGCGCCCGAGACCGTGCGCCAGAACGTCGGCTGGGGGCCTGGCCCGCGCGCGGCCCAGTCGCTCATGCTGACGGTCCGCGCCAAGGCCCTGCTCGAAGGCCGGCTCGTGCCCTCGGTGGAAGACGTCGCCGACATGGCCGCCCCGGTCCTGTCGCACCGCATGGCGCTCACCTTCGCGGCGCGGGCGCGGGGCGTGGCGCTTGCCGACGTCATCGCGGAGGTCACCGACAGGACGACACGGATCGAGGCGGCTGCATGAGCCATCCCGCCCGCCTTCGTCAGGGCGCCGAGGAACTCGCGCAGCCGTTTCCGCCGCTTCTCGCGGCGGCCGAGCACCTCGCGGCGAGCGTGCTTCTGGGCGAACACGGCCGGCGTCGCGCGGGCATGGGCGACGAATTCTGGCAATACCGCGCCTCGATGCCCGGCGACGAGCGGCGGATGATCGACTGGCGGCGCTCGGCGCGGTCCGACGCCGAGTTCGTCCGCGAGAAGGAATGGCAGGCGGCGCAGTCGGTGATGATCTGGGTCGATCCGGCGCGGTCGATGGGCTTCGCCTCGGGCAAGCACCCCGAGAAGGCGCATGTCGCCCGGGTGCTGGCGCTCGCGGCCGCCGTGCTCCTGATCCGCGCGGGCGAACGGGTCGGGCTGACGAGTCTCGCCGCACCGCCCCGCACGGGGCAGCTCCAGCTTCTGCGCCTCGCCGCGGCCCTCGCCGAGAACAGCGAGGACGAATACGGCGCGCCCGAGCTCAGGGGCATTCTCCACCATTCCCGCGCGATCTTCGTATCGGACTTCCTCGGCGATCTCGCGCCCGTCGAGACGGCGCTGACCAAGGCCGCCGACCGCGACGTCAAGGGAGCCATCCTGCAGGTGCTCGACCCCGCCGAAGAGGCCTTTCCCTTCGACGGCCGGACGATCTTCGAATCGATGGGCGGCTCGATTTCCCATGAAACGCTGAAGGCGGGCGACCTGAAGGGGCGCTATCTCGACCGGCTCGCCGAGCGCAAGGCACGGCTCGAAGACCTCGCCCGGCGCACCGGCTGGCAGTATCACCTCCACCACACCGACGCCTCGGCGACATCGGCGCTCCTGTGGCTTCACGGCGCGCTGGGGAGGGTGCATTGATCGGGGCGATAGGCTTCACCGCGCCCTGGCTCCTGCTCGGGCTCATCGCCCTGCCGGTGCTGTGGTTTCTTCTGCGTGCGGTGCCGCCGGCGCCGATCCGGCGCCGCTTCCCCGGTGTCGCGCTGCTTCTCGGCCTCGAGGACGACGACCAGCAGTCTGACAAGACACCGTGGTGGCTTCTCCTCCTGCGAATGCTCGCGGTCGCCCTCGTCATCGTCGGTTTCGCCGGCCCGGTGCTCAACCCCGAAGAGCGGCGCGCAGGCTCGGGGCCGCTGCTCGTCGCCCTTGACGCGACATGGGCCGACGCGGGCGACTGGACCCGTCGGCTCGCCCGGCTCGAGGATCTTCTCGCCGAGGCGGGCCAGGCAGGGCGCACCGTCGCGGTCGTCCGGCTCACGGACCTTCCGCCGGAGGGCCCCGCGTTCCGGTCCGCCGAAGCATGGTCTGCGCGGCTGGCGGGCCTCGAACCCGCGGCGTGGCAGGTGGATGCCGAGGCGGTACGCGACTGGGCGGGCGCGCTCGAAGGCGCGTTCGAGACGTTCTGGATGTCCGACGGCCTCGACGCCCCCTGGCGCGACGACGTACTCGCGGCCTTGGAAAGCCGGGGTCCGGTCACGGTCTTCGAAAGCCCCCGCGCGGTGACGGGGCTGCGCCCGGCGTCCTTCCAGAACGACAACATCCTGCTGACGGCCCTGCGCTCGCGGGCGGGTGAACCCGCGAGCCTTGCCGTGGCCGCCCACGGGCTCGACCCGACGGGCACGCCCCGCCGGCTGGCGCGCGCCGAGATCGACTTCGCGCCGTCCGAGAGCGAGGTTTCGGTCGAGCTTTCGCTGCCGGCGGAAGTCCGCAACCGGGTGACGCGCTTCGAGATCGAGGGCCTGCGCTCGGCCGGTGCCGTCAGTCTCACCGACGACGCGCTGAGGCGACGCGAGGTCGCGCTGCTGGCGGCGCGCGACGAGCGCGAGGGTCTGCGGCTTCTGTCGCCCACTCACTACCTCGAACAGGCGCTCGAACCCTCCGCCGACCTTCTCGACGGCGCGTTGTCCGACGTGATCCTGGCCAATCCCGACGCCATCGTGCTGGCCGATATCGCCACGCTCGCCGGCACCGAGGAGGCCGATCTTCTCGCCTGGGTCGAGGACGGTGGTCTGCTGGTCCGTTTCGCCGGTCCGCGCATGGCGGCCAGCGACATCTCCCGCGAAGAGGAAGACCCGCTGATGCCGGTGCGGCTGCGCGCGGGCGGACGGACCATCGGCGGCGCGATGAGCTGGGGTGAGCCGAAGCGGCTGCGCGCCTTCGGTCCCGACAGCCCGTTCTTCGGCCTTCCGGTGCCCGACGAAGTTCAGGTGTCTGCGCAAGTCATGGCCCAGCCCGACCCCGACCTGCCCGGCCGGGTGATCGCCTCGCTCGCCGACGGCACGCCGCTTGTGACCCGCAAACGCGTGGGCGCGGGACAGGTCGTGCTGTTCCATGTCACCGCCAACACGGAATGGTCGACGCTGCCGCTCTCGGGGCTCTTCGTCGGAATGCTCGACCGTCTCGCGGTCTCGACCCGGCCGGCGGCCCTCGACGCCGATGACCTCGCCGGCACCACCTGGCAGCCCGATCAGGTCCTGACCGGCTTCGGCGAGGTGCGCGACGCGGGCGTGCTCGCCGGCGTTCCCGGCGAGCGTCTGGCGGAGGGCGATCTCGGCCCCGACCTGCCCCCCGGCCTCTATGCCGGGGAGGATCGCCGCATCGCGCTGAACGTGGTGACGGCGGAGACCGAACTCGTTCCCTCTGCCTGGCCTGCCCGCCTGCCGGTCGAAGGTCTCGACGTGCGCAGCGAAACCCCGCTCAAGGGCGCTCTCCTCGGCGGGGCCCTCTTGCTTCTTCTCGTCGACATCATCGCCTCGCTGTGGCTGTCGGGCCGGCTCACCGGCGCGCGTGCGGGGGCGACGGCAGTTCTTCTGGCGGCCCTCGTCGCAGGCATGCCGGGACCGGCCGAGGCGCAGACCGAGGAGGAGGCGCTTGCGCTCGAAGCGACTTCGGAGGTCGTTCTGGCCCATGTCATCACCGGGAATGCCAGGGTCGACGAGGTCGCGCGCGCGGGGCTCTTTGGTCTGTCGGACGCGCTCAACCGGCGCACCTCGGTCGAGCCCGCCGAGCCCATCGCGGTCGACCTCGAAATGGACGAGCTTTCGTTCTTCCCGTTTCTCTACTGGCCGGTCACGGCAGACCAGCCGCGCCCCTCCGCCGAGGCCTACGCGAAGCTCAACCGCTACCTCCGGACGGGCGGGATGATCCTCTTCGACACGCGGGATGCCGATATCGCGGGCTTCGGGGGGCAGTCGGGCAACGGCACGAAGCTCCGCGAGCTTGCCGCGCGCCTCGACATTCCGCCGCTGGAGCAGATACCGGAAGACCACGTGCTCACCCGCACCTTCTATCTCCTGCAGGACTTTCCGGGCCGGCACGACAGCCGGGACGTCTGGGTCGAGGCCGCGCCGGCGGACGCAGAACGCGCCGATGGCATGCCGTTCCGCAACCTCAACGACAACGTCACGCCGGTGGTGATCGGCGGCAACGACTGGGCCTCCGCCTGGGCGATCTCGGCGGACGGGGGGCGGATGTTCCCCGTGGGCCGGGGCTTCGCCGGCGAACGCCAGCGCGAGATCGCCTACCGCTTCGGGATCAATCTCGTCATGCACGTGCTGACCGGCAACTACAAATCCGACCAGGTGCATGTGCCCGCCCTGCTCGACCGACTGGGACAGTAGATGGCCGCGACCGACATAATTCTCGACCCGCTCCTGCCCATGGCCCTCGTCTGGGCGGTGGCCGCCCTTGCGCTTCTCGGAACCGCACTCGCGCTCTGGCGGGGTCTCTCGGGCTGGTGGCTGAGGTTCTTCGCCACCGCGGCCCTCCTCGCCGCCATCCTCAACCCCTCGGTCCAGACAGAGGAACGCGAGACGCTGACCGATCTCGTCGTGCTCGTGGTCGACGAGAGCGCCAGCCAGCGGATTTCCGACCGCGAGGCGCAGGTCGCCGAGGCGATCGCCGGGGTCGAGGCGCAGGTGGCCCGGCTCGGCAACACCGAATTGCGCATCGCCCGGCTCGGCGACGCAGAGGGCGACCGCGGCACCCTCCTCATGGGCGCGCTCGCCGAGGCGATGGCCGAGGTGCCGCGCGCACGCCTCGCCGGCGCGATCCTCCTGACCGACGGCCAGCTTCACGACATCGAGGCGGCGCCCGACATGCCGGCGCCGCTCCACGCCCTGCTCACCGGCCGCGAGGACGACTGGGACCGCCGTCTCGTCGTGGAAAACGCGCCGGCCTTCGCGATCATCGGCGAGCCGGTGACGCTGACGCTCATGGTCGAGGACCAGGGCGCGGCACCCGAGGCAACGACGGCGCCGCTCGAAATCTCCATCGACGGTGGCGAGGTGCAGAGCTTCGACGTGCCCGTGGGCGAGCCGCTCGAACTGCCGCTCACGCTGCCCCATGGCGGGGCCAATGTCGTCCAGTTCACCGTGCCGGAGGCGGAGGGCGAGCTGACCGACCGCAACAATTCCGCCATCGTCCAGATCAACGGCGTGCGCGACCGACTGCGGGTGCTTCTTGTGTCGGGAGAGCCCCATGCCGGCGAGCGCACCTGGCGGAACCTCCTGAAATCCGACGCCTCGGTCGATCTCGTGCATTTCACCATCCTCCGCCCGCCCGAGAAGCAGGACGGGGTGCCGGTGTCGGAGCTGTCGCTCATCGCCTTTCCGACCCGCGAGCTCTTTCTCGACAAGATCGACGAGTTCGACCTCATCATCTTCGACCGGTACAAGCGCCGTGGCATCCTGCCGACGATCTATTTCGACAACGTCCGCGCCTATGTCGAGGACGGCGGAGCGGTGCTCGTCGCCGCCGGACCGGATTTCGCGGGCGCCGAATCGATCTACCGCTCGCCGCTCGCCGACATCCTGCCCGCGGCCCCCACCGGCCGGGTGATCGACGGCGGGTTCGTGCCCGATGTCACCGATCTCGGCGAGCGCCATCCGGTCACCGAAGGACTCGAAGCGCTGGGGCCGGGACCGGAAGAGAACGAGCCCGACGCAGCACCCTGGGGCCGCTGGTTCCGTCTCATAGACCTCGAGCCGATGGCGGGCCAGGTGGTGATGGCGGGCCCCGAGGACCGGCCGCTTCTCGTGCTCGACCGAGTCGGCGAGGGGCGCGTGGCGCTGCTCGGCTCGGACCACGCCTGGCTCTGGTCGCGCGGCTACGAAGGCGGCGGGCCGCAGCTCGAGCTTCTGCGCCGGCTCGCGCACTGGATGATGGGCGAACCCGAGCTCGACGAGGAGGCGTTGCGGGTGACGGCCGAGGGCCTCCTGATGTCGATCACCCGGCGCACGCTCGGCACCGAGGCGGGCGATGTCGAGATCACCGCGCCCGACGGCACGGTCTCGCTCGTGCCGCTCGAGGAAACCGCGCCGGGCCGCTTCACGGCCGATTGGGAGGCGCCCGAGATCGGGCTCTACCGGCTCGTCGAGGGCGACGAGGAAGCGGTCATCGCCCTCGGCCCCGCCGCACCGAGGGAGTTCGAGGCGACCATCGCGAGCCCCACGGCGCTCGACGCGCCGGTGGAAGCCACCCGTGGCGGCATCGTCTCGGTGGAAGAGGGCTTGCCCGACCTCCGCCGGGTCCGCGAGGGGCGGCCGGCCTCGGGGCGCGGATGGCTCGGGATCACACCGCGCGAGGCCTATCTGACGGCGAACGTCACCGTCTCGCCGATCCTGCCGGCCTGGGCTTTCCTTCTGCTCGCCGCCGCATTCGCCGTCGGCGCCTGGCTCCGGGAAGGCCGCCGCTGAGCGAAGCGCGTTTTCAGGGCGGCACCGCGAGGAGGCTGCGGTCGTCCCTAGTCCCCGATCCGGTGGCGCCAGCGCGTCTCGTCCCAGCCTTCGACGCTGGTCCGCGCGCGGATGAAGACCTCCGAGACATCGTCCGGCACCACCACGCCCAGAAGCGAGCGGGTGAACGGTTGTTCGTCCACATGGGGGTGGAGCAGCTCGCGGGTGTCGAGAACCGTCCCGTCCTCCAGTTCCACGCGCCAGCCGTCGGCATAGTCCTCCCAGCCGGTATCGCCGTGGCGGAGCGTGACGGAGAAGCGCCAGGTTCCACCCTGCTCCTCGGCGCCGATGCGTTCGACGGTTGCGGGGTCGGCGAACGCCGGGCCTGCGGCAAGGGCGGCGGCGAGGGCTCCGAGGCGAAATCGTGTGGTCATCGGGACTTCTCCTGAGTAGCTGAAGCGAATGCCTCTTGTGTTCCGTTTGGAGGGTCGGCCAGCGTCTGCTAGCGTTGCGCGTCGGTTCGCCGTTGCCAACTGGTGAAATTGGTTATATTAACTTACCAATCGAGGAGAGTACGAATGGAACTGCCAACTCCTGACCCGCATATCCTCGCCCGCAAGGACCGCATCGTCTCCCGCCTGCGCGAGGTCATGGGGGACGGCGACGTCATTCACGACGAACGCGAGACCCGCGCCTACGAATGCGACGCGCTCTCGGCCTACAGATGCCCGCCGCTCTGCGCTGTCCTGCCGACCTCGACCGCCGAGGTCGCCGCCGTGCTGAAGGTCTGCCACGAGGAGGGCGTGCCGGTGGTGCCGAGGGGCTCGGGCACGTCGCTCGCCGGCGGTGCGCTGCCGACGTCCGACGCGGTCATCCTCGGGATTTCCCGGATGAACCGGGTGCTCGAGACCGACTACCCCAACCGCGTGATAAGGGTCGAGGCGGGGCGCACGAACCTCTCGGTCACCGGCGCGGTGGAGGAAAACGGGTTCTTCTACGCCCCCGACCCCTCGTCGCAGCTCGCCTGCGCCATCGCCGGCAATATCGCGATGAACTCCGGCGGTGCGCATTGCCTGAAATACGGCGTGACGACGAACAACCTTCTCGGCGTGACCATGGTGCTGATGGACGGCACGGTGGTCGAACTGGGCGGCGCGCATCTCGACCCGGCGGGCTACGACTGGCTCGGGCTCGTCTGCGGCTCCGAGGGCCAGCTCGGGGTCGTCACCGAAGCGACGCTCCGGATTCTGCCGAAGCCCGAGGGCGCGCGGCCGGTGCTGATGGGCTTTTCCTCGAACGAGGTGGCCGGCGCCTGCGTGTCCGACATCATCAGGGCCGGCGTCCTGCCGGTGGCGATCGAGTTCATGGACCGCCCCTGCATCCGCGCGGTGGAGGATTTCGCCTCGGCGGGCTACCCCGATTGCGAGGCGCTTCTCATCGTCGAGGTGGAGGGCTCGGAGGCGGAGATCGACGAGCAGCTTGGCCTCATCAAGCAGATCGCCGCGCGGCACGACCCCGACGAGCTGCGCGAGAGCCAGTCGCCCGAGGAAAGTGCCGCGATCTGGCTCGGGCGGAAGTCCGCCTTCGGCGCGATGGGGCGGATCAACGATTACATGTGCCTCGACGGGACCATTCCGGTCTCCGAATTGCCCCATGTGCTGGGGCGCATCCGCGAAATGTCGGCCGAGTACGGTCTCGATGTCGCCAACGTCTTCCATGCCGGCGACGGCAACATGCATCCGCTCATCCTCTACAACGCCAACGAGCCGGGCCAGCTCGAGACCTGCGAGGCGCTCGGCGCAGAGATCCTGAAGCTCTGCGTCGAGGTCGGCGGGTGCCTCACCGGCGAACATGGCGTGGGAATCGAGAAGCGCGACCTCATGAACATCCAGTTCGCACCCGCCGATCTCGAGGCGCAGATGGCGGTGAAGGACGTCTTCGACCCGGCCTGGCGGCTCAATCCCGCAAAGGTCTTCCCGCTCGCGGGTTCGGCGGTGCGCCGAGGGGCGGTGCCCGCCCCGGAGGCCGCCTGAGGCGGCCCCGCCTCCGGCGGGAGTATTTGAGGAACAGAGAACACAGGATGCTCGACACACTCGCCCCCGACAGCGAAGCCGCGATCGCCGACGCGATCCGGAAAGCCGACGCCCCGCTGGCGATCGTCGGCGGCGGCACCCGGCCCATCGGCGGGCCGCGCGAGGGCGAGCGGCTGTCGACCGCGGGGCTTTCCGGCATCACGCTCTACGAGCCCGGCGCGCTGACCCTCGTCGCGAAGGCCGGCACGCCGGTGGCCGAGATCGAGGCGGCCCTCGCCGCCGAGGGTCAGGGCCTGCCGTTCGAGCCGGTCGATCACCGGGGCATCTTCGGCACCGAGGGTACGCCCACCCTCGGCGGCGTCGTCGCCGCGGGCGCGTCCGGGCCCCGCCGCGTGGCGGTCGGCGCGGTGCGGGA
>Ga0008833_1000957_pt1 | contig 17359 bp, 20 predicted proteins | sample HotLakConsoUCCLE_FD_62216 | JGI IMG/M metagenome (GOLD analysis project Ga0008833, IMG submission 62216) | Hypersaline microbial mat communities from Hot Lake, Washington, USA - Hot Lake Consortium UCC-LE | ecosystem: Environmental > Aquatic > Non-marine Saline and Alkaline > Hypersaline >... | reverse complement strand
GCCGGTTTCGAGCCCGCGCGCACCGTCCGGCCCGGCACGCTGAAGATCGAGATCGTCCCGCAAGGGGGCGATCAATGAGCCTGCGCATCATCTCCGCCGACGACCGGCTGCGCGAGGCGCAGGGCAAGACCACCATGGCGCTGTTCGGACCGAGCGGCGCGGGCAAGACCACGCTGCTGAAGACCCTGCCGCCCGCCGAGACGCTCTGCATCGATCTGGAGGCAGGCCTGAAGTCCGTCCAGGACTGGCCGGGCGACAGCATCCCGATCCGCCGCTTTTCCGACGCGGTCGATATCGCCTGCCTGATCGGCGGCGCGAACCCGGCCGCCCAGCCCGAGGAGCATTTCTCGGAGGCGCATCATGCGCATCTGCGGGCGCAGCATCCCAAGCTGGCCGAGAAGATCGATGCCAAACGCATCATCTTCGTCGACAGCATCACCGACCTGACGCGCCAGGCCATGGCATGGGCCAAGACCCGGCCCGAGGCGCTGTCGGAACGCACCGGCAAACCGGACACGCGCGGCGCCTACGGCCTTCTTGCGCGCGAGGTCATCGGGCTCCTGAAGCACCTTCAGCATGCGCCCGGCCGCACCGTCGTCTTCGTCGGCATCCTCGAGAAGGTCGTCGACGACATGAACCGGGTGACCTGGCAGCCGCAGATGGACGGCGGAAAGGTCGCCCGCGAGCTCCCCGGCATCGTCGATCAGGTGCTGACGATGAGTCTGTTCACGCAGGATCCCGGTGCGGGCCCCGATGCGCCCCCGACCTGGCGGCACGATCCCGACAAGGGCGGCGCGCGCCGCCTTGTCTGCCAATCCGGCAATCCGTTCGGCCTGCCGGCCAAGGACCGCAGCGGCAGGCTCGACCTGACCGAGCCGCCCGATCTCGGCGCGCTCCTCACCAAGATCAATCAACCCCGGAAAGGATGACGACATGACCTTCGACATGAACGACGTGGAGCCGCAGCAGTCCGGCGACCTGATCCCCGACGGCACCTTCGCCAAGGTGGTGATGACGCTGCGCAAGGGCGGTACCGACGGGTCGAGCGATGCGGATCGAGGACTGCTCAAGGCCTCCAACCAGCCCGGCAGCGACGTGCTGATGCTCGACGCCGAGTTCACCGTCGCCGAGGGCCCGCATGCCCGGCGCAAGTTCTGGCAGAACTTCACGGTGCAGGGCGGGAAGCTCGACGAGCAGGGCCAGTCGATCGGCTGGAAGATCTCGAAATCAACCTTCCGCGCCATGATCGACAGCGCGCTGGGGCTGAACCCCGAGGACATGAGCGAGGCGGCGAAGGCCAAGCGGGTGCTGCGCGGGCTCGCCGATCTCGACGGGATCAGCTTCGTCGCGAAGATCCAGATCGAGCCGAGCCGCAACCCCGCCTACAAGGACGCCAACAAGCTCGACCATGTCGTGCTGCCCACCGCGCCCGAATGGCAGAAGGTGATGGCGGGCGAGCCGGTGCCAGCGCAGCCGTCAAACAAACCCCGGCCCGCCGCAGCACCCGCGCAGTCCGCGAGCCCGGCATGGGGCCAGCCACAGGCGGCCTCCGCGCCCACGGCACCTGCCTGGGGCGCGCCGTCGGCTCCCGCCCAGCCCGCCACCCAGACGCCGCCCGCCGCCAAACCCGGCAACGGCCCGGCCTGGCTGAACCCGTGAGCCCGGACGAATGGCAGGCGCATGTCACCACGGAGGCGGCACTGGCGATGGGACGCTGGCTCGAGGCGCGCGGGCGTCTCGACCGCCCCATCGCCAGCCTGACGCGGCGCGATCTGGAATGCATGGCATCGAACGCCATCAGCCGGTTCATCGTGCTGTCCTCCGAGCGCCGGACCACCGCTCCGGAAAAGGAGGAGCGCGACGCGCTGGACCTGCTGCTCATGGGGTGAGCGGCGTGTCGGAAAGGCTCCGGGGGAGCGTTTCAGCCGCGAACGGGCGGAGCCCTCCTTCGCGTGCCGATCTCGCCCGGCGCGTGCCCTGCGCTCACTGCGGTCGCGAGGCCCGGGGCTTCGGCTACTGCCACGGCCTGCGCTGGCCCCGTCACCCTCATTACCGCTTCTGCTCGATGGCTTGCCTGATGGCGGGCTCGGCCAACGCCAAAAGGAACCACGGCATGATCGACAAGACCGACATGGAGACGCGCGCCATCGTGGAGGCCCGCCGAATGCTCGCCGAGGCGCTGACGGAGATGGGCCTGATGGAGCCCTTCTTCGACCGCCCGGCCGCGGACATCGACCGCGTGATCGAGGCCTGCGTCGACGGCTTTCAGGCCTCAATGCAGCGTCAGTCCGACAATGGCGATGTGCCGTTCTGAGGGGGTGCGGATGCTGGTCGATTTCAATCACGGATCGGGCTTTGTCTACGGCCGCGACGCCTCTGAACCGGAACCCCTCGGCGCGCAGATCAACGGCCGCATCGATGCCGCGCTGGAGGCCGAACGCGAGGGCCAGCGCCCGCGCAACTATCTGGGCGCCAGCCGCATCGGCGAGCCCTGCGCGCGGCGGCTGGTCTACGAGGTCACCCACACGCCGCCCGATCCGGGCAAGGATTTCGAGGGGCGCGTTCTTCGCATCTTCGCGGCCGGTCATGTCTTCGAAGATCTGGCGATCCGCTGGCTGCGGCAGGCCGGGTTCGATCTGCGCACGCAGACGCAGGCTGGCGGCCAGTTCGGTTTCGAGACGGCAGGCGGGCGCATTCGCGGCCATGTGGACGGCGTGATCGTCGGTGGCCCGGAGATCGGCCTCGCCTGGCCGGTGTTGTGGGAACACAAGGCCCTGAAGGCCTCATCCTGGTCGGACACCGCGAAGAAAGGCGTGCAGATCTCGAAGCCCGTCTATTTCGGCCAGATGCAGATCTACATGGCCTACATGGGCCTCGGGTCCGCGCTTTTCTCCGCGCTGAACAAGGATACTTGCGAGCTCTACCACGAGCATGTGCCGTTCGATCCGGCCGCCGCGCAGGCGCTGTCGGACAAGGCGGTCGACGTGCTGCGTGCCGCCGATGCAGGCGATCTTCTGCCCCGCATCGCGACCAGCCCTGATTTCTTCCTCTGCCGGTTCTGCCCGTTCGCCGTCCGCTGCTGGGAGGACCGCGCATGACCATCACCCTTTCTGATACCCAGGGCCGCGCCATCGCCGCCATCCGCGCCTGGTACGAGACGCAGCGGCACGAGCAGCAGATCTTCCGTCTGTTCGGTTATGCGGGAACCGGCAAGACCACGATCACCGCCATGGCGATCGAGGCGCTGGGGCTTGAGCCTATGACACCGGGCGGGCTTGGCGGGGTGCTCTTTGCCGCCTTCACCGGCAAGGCGGCGCTCGTCATGACGCGCAAGGGCACGCCCGCGCAGACCATCCACAGCCTGATCTACCGCGTCTCCGAGGCGACGCCCGAAGAGATCGCGCGCGCGACCGAGGATCTGGCGGCGCTGCGGCGCGACCTGCCGCGCATGGGCCCGGCCGAGCGGGGTTTCGCGATGACGCGCATCGCCCAGCTCGAGCTGCGCCTCGAGGACATCCACCAGCCGAAGTTCCTGATCAACGAGCAGTCGATCCTGCGCGACGCGGACCTTCTGGTGCTCGACGAGGTGTCGATGGTGGGCAAGGAGATGGCCCACGATCTCATGGCCTTCGGCAAGCCGATCCTCGTGCTGGGCGATCCGGGGCAGCTGCCGCCCGTCAAGGACACGGGCTTTTTCACCGAGACCGCCCCGGACGTGATGCTGACCGAGGTGCACCGCCAGGCAGGCGACAGCGCCATCCTGCGGCTCGCGACGCTGGCCCGCGAGGGACTGCCGATCCCACCCGGCGCGCATGACGACCATGTCTGGAAGATGTCCCGCCACGAGGTCGGTCCCGCGCAGATGCTGCAGGGTGGCCAGGTGATCTGCGGCACCAACGCGACGCGCCGCTGGCTGAACACCGCGATGAAGAGCGCGGCGGGGTTCGGTGCGGATTTTCCGACAGGCGGCGGCGAGAAGATCATCTGTCTCAAGAACCGGCATGATCTCGGGCTGATCAACGGCATGTTCCTGACCCTCACCGAGGTGCGGCAGGATCCGGACGACGCCTTCGCCTTCAGCGCCATGGTCGAGACCGAGGACGGGGTGAGCCTCGGCGGGCGACAGAGCTTCTGGCGCGGCGAATACGCCGATCATGTCGCCTACGATCCCGAACGCGGGCGGCGAGAATGGCAGATCCGGCGCGGGCTGATCGAGTCCAGCTGGGGCTACGCCATCACCTGCCACAAGTCGCAGGGCTCGCAATGGGAGAACGTCGTCGTGTTCGACGACGGTTTCGGGCGCAGCGCCGCCGACCGCAACCGCTGGCTCTACACCGCGATCACGCGGGCCGAGAAAGGTCTGGTGATCCTTGCTTGACCTCAACGACGCCAAACCGCTCGGCGGCGAGCCTCTGCGCTACGATCTCGATCTGGTGGTGGCGCGCCTTCGCGAGACCGCGGAAGTCTGGGTGCCACGCCTGTTTCCGCGCGGGCGCAGGTCGGGCGACGAGTGGCGGCTCGCCAACATCCGGGGCGACGCGCCGCGCAATACCGGCTCCTGTGTCATCACCCTGCGCGGCGCGCACGCTGGAGACTGGATCGACTTCGACGGCAATCAGGGCGGTGGCCCGATCAGCGCCATCGAGGAAGCGACCAGCCTCGACGGCCGGGCGCTGATCGTCGAGGCAGCAGAACTCGCGGGCATCGCGCCAGGCGCACCGGAACGCCGCGCACCGCCAACGCCGCCCCCATTGAAGCGCGATCCCGCGCTGGAGATCTCGCACATCCTGACGGGTGCGGAGACGATCACGGGCTCTCCGGTCGCGCGGTATCTGACCGGACGCGGCCTGATGGTGCCCGAGGCCGCCGATCTGCTGTTTCACCCTGACCTGACCCATTGGGAGACGAAGACCGGCTATCCGGCCATGCTTGGCCAAGTCCGCGACCGCGATGGCGCGGTCATCGGCCTGCACCGCAGCTACCTCGCCACCGATGAGGTGGCGGTCACCAAGGCGCCGCTCGACAAGGCCAAGAAGATGCTGGGCCGAGTGGCTGGTGGCGCGGTGCGTCTCGCCGATCTCGGCGACAGCGATCGGCTGGCGCTTTCCGAAGGCATCGAGACCGGCCTCGCGGTGATGACCGCATGCCCCGATCTGCCGGTCTGGGCGACGTTGTCGACATCGGGCCTCGAACAGGTCGATCTTCCGCCTGCCGCCCGGCGCGTGCTGATCCTGGCCGACAACGACACCTCCGGGGCCGGTCTGCGGGCCGCGGAGGCCTCTGCCCGGCGCCTGCGCGCGCAGGGGCGCGACGTGGCCGTCGTCCTGCCGCCCGAGGAAGGCGAGGATTTCAACGACCTGCTGCTGCGCGAAGGGCCCGAGGCTGTCGCTGCCCTGATCGCCGACGCGGAGGCCATCACCGAGGCAGAACCCACACTGCTGATCGGTCAGCACCGGCCGGTCAATTATCAGGGCAGCGGCGAGGCCATCCCCACCTTGCGCGCCGACGAAGGCGATCTGGCCCGCTCGGTCGAGCGGGTCTGGAGCCTGCTGATGGCCTCGAACCGAACGCCATGGGTGTTCCGTTTCGCCGGGCAGCCGACATGGGTGGTGCCCGACGACGAGGGCCGTCCGGTCGCCACCGCGATCACCGAGGAACGCTTGCGCCACATGCTGGCGCGGCTGGCGCACTGGAAGAAGCTGAACGGCAAGGGAGAGCTGGTCGCGGCCCCGCCGCCGATCGTCGTGGTCAAATCCGTGCTGGCCACGCCCGATCCGGCGCTGCCCGTTCTGGTGGGCATCGTCAACACACCCGTCTTTGGTCGCGGCGGCACGCTGCTGACCACGCCGGGATATCATCCCGACGCGCGGCTTCTCTATGCCCCGACGCCCGGCTTTGTCGTGCCGACCATTCCGGCCAAGCCATCAACCGCCGAGATTGCCGCCGCCCGCAATCTGCTTTGCGAGGATCTGCTCGGCGACTTCCCGTTCGTCGGTCCCGCCGAGATGGCGCATGTGATCGCGCTGCTGCTGCTCGGCTTCCTGCGCGGGATGATCGACGGGCCGACGCCGCTGCACCTGATCGAGAAGCCGACGCCCGGCTCCGGCGCCACGCTGATGGTCGATGCCGTGGCCACCATTCTCACCGGGTCGGGCGCGAGCGTCATGACCGAAGGGCGCGACGACGACGAATGGCGCAAGCGGGTCACCGCCAAGCTGCGCCAGATCCCCGCCATCGTGCTGATCGACAACCTGCGCGCCAAGCTCGACAGCTCCGCCGTCGCGGCCGCCCTGACGGCGCCCTTCTGGGAGGACCGGATCCTCGGCGCATCGGAGATGGCGCGACTGCCGATCCGCTGCCTCTGGATCGCCACCGGCAACAACCCCGAGTTCTCCAACGAGATGGCGCGCCGCCTCCTGCGAATCCGGCTCGACCCCCACGAGGAGCGCCCTTGGCAGCGCACCGGCTTCCGCCATCCCGATCTGACGACGTGGGTGCGCGCGAACCGCCCCCGGCTGGTCGCCGCCTGTCTCACGCTCTGCCAGGCGTGGATCGCCGCCGGAAAGCCGCGCGGCGCGCGCACCATCGGCTCCTTCGAGAATTGGGCGCATGTCGTGGGCGGCGTGCTCGAGGTGGCGGGCATTCCCGACTTCCTCGGCAATCTCGATGAGATGATGGAGGCCTCCGACAGCGAGGGCGCGGGCTGGAGCGCCTTCATCGCCGCCTGGTGGGATCGTTTCGGGACTGCCGAGGTGGGTGCGGCCGACCTCTTCGACGTAGCGGCGTTCTGTGACCCGGCTCCACCAATCAGCGGCAACACCGACAGGGCACAAAAGACCAGCTTCGGGATCGCCATCAAGAAGATGCGGGACCGAGTGTTTCGAGTGGGTGCGAGGAAGGTTCGCTTGGTCAAGGCAGGGATCGATCACAAGGCCACCCGCTGGAAGCTTGAGGTCTGCGATGACCGTCCGTCCCGACGTGGGCCTGAACAACCTCAGGCTGGGGAACCTCGGCCCTGCGAGGGGAACCTCCAAACCGGAGGTTCCCCGCTTCAAGTGTCTGATATCATTGGCCGAGGGGAACCTGGGGAACCTGGGGAACCTCTTTCAACCCTTACGCACACGCGCGCGCACGCACATGCGAAGGATGATGCCGAAAAAGGTTCCCCAGGTTCCCGAGGTTCCCCAAACCATTCGAGATCAGGGGGTTATGCCGGGGAACCTACAGGGGAACCTCCGATCCGAGGTTCCCAAGGTTCACCCGTCCCCGACTGGCTGCGGGAGCTCGATCCATGAGCCCCGCATGCCCCGCCCGTCACCCCATCGAGCAGCAACCCGGAAAGGAGCCCACCATGGCCCACGCATCTCTGACCCCGACACCCATGAGCGCCCCGTTCCCGGGCGTGCCGGTCGTTCTCGCCCTCGATCTCGGCACCACGACCGGCTGGGCCCTGCAGGCCGCTGACGGTCTGATCACCAGCGGCACCGTGTCCTTCCGGCCCAGCCGCTATGACGGCGGTGGCATGCGATACCTGCGGTTCCGGGGCTGGCTCGACCAGTTAGCTAGCGACACCGGGGCCATTACCGCCATCCACTTCGAGGAGGTGCGCAGGCACGTCGGCACCGACGCGGCGCATGTCTATGGCGGGCTGCTGGCCACGCTGACGGCATGGGCGGAGACTGCGGGCGTCGCCTATCAGGGCGTCCCGGTCGGTACCATCAAGCGCCACGCCACCGGCAAGGGCAACGCGAACAAGGACGCCATGATGGCGGCCGCCCGGGCGCGCGGCTTCTCGCCCACCGATGACAACGAGGCTGACGCCATCGCGATCCTGCTCTGGGCGCTGGAGACCCGGGGAGGTGTGCAATGAGCGGCATGCGGTTCACGCCCAAGGGCTATGGCGGTCACCGCCGCAACCCCGACGAGGTCAAGCGCGACGGTTGGAAGGAACAGGGCCTCCTCGCCGTCGCCATCGACGATCACCGCCTGACCTGGCCCGAGCGTGAGTTGGTCCGTCAACTGGGCGAGAAGCTGTATGGCAAGCTCCCTGCAGTCCGGGAGGTGCGGCATGACTGACTGGACCACAGCGCAGGTACAGGATCGGCTGGAGCTTGCGGCGGGCGTGATGCGGCAGATGCCGGGCGTGATGCCGCAGGGATTCTTCAACGCCTGGCCGGAGTACTTCCACAGCTTCGCCGACAAGGTCGGTCAGGAGCCGCAGATGCGTCGCCCGAGTCCGAGCCCGCGACAGATCACGCAGGCCGAGGAAGCGATGCTCTGGCTGCGCTGGCTCGAGCCCGAGGATGCGCGCCTGGTCTGGGCCCGCGCGGACGGAATGGCGTGGAAGCCGATCTGCTGGCAGTTCGGCCTGTCGCGCACGGCCGCGACCAAGCGCTGGCAGTACGGCCTTGCGGTGATCACCTGGCGGCTGAACGGTCGCGTGCCGTCGCCCCGCCGGTCGCAACAGTTCGTCATCGAGAACGCCAATCGCCTGTCAAGAAAAATCGTCCTCTGAGGAAATTTTCGGGTGTACATCGCAGGGCCTTACACATTTCGACGAGGGCGCTAGAAAACGAATATGCTCGGGAGAGGGGCGCGCAGGCAGAGGCCGCGCCGCAGGCTTCCGGGGTCCAGTGAAGGGTCCAGCCGGGGTCCGATGGGCTAACCCATTGAGTTCTTGGTTCCTTCCTGGCGTTATTCGTATGCTGGCGGGCGAAGCGCGGAACATCGCCAGCGACAGGGCCGGATTTTTGGGAAGCCACCCGGAAGCCGGAGCCACTCACGCCCCGTGCAAACACCAATGAACGCTGGCCTTCCGACCGGACACCGCTGGTGGCCGCCGGACCCCGCTTGGAGTCCGGCCCGGCATCCGGAGTCCGGAAGCCACCGGCATCCACCCGACCGAGGAACCTTGCCCACAATGACGCTGAGCTTCGCCCCGGACGCGATCGAGACCTGGCCGCTGGCCAAGCTCCAGCCCTACGCGAGGAACGCGAAGGCGCACGGCGCGGACCAGGTCGCGAAGATCGCCGCCAGCATGGCCGAGTTCGGCTGGACCGTGCCCTGCCTCGTCGCCGAGGACGGGGAACTGATCGCGGGCCACGGTCGCGTGCTGGCCGCGACGCAACTGGGGCTGACCGAAGCGCCGGTGATCGTGCTCGGGCACCTGACCGAGGCGCAGCGGCGGGCCTACCGGATTGCCGACAACAAGCTCACCGAACTCGGCACCTGGGACGAGGCGCTGCTGTCGGCGGAACTGAACGACCTGCTGGCCGAAGATTTCGACCTGTCGCTGGTCGGCTTCTCGGACGGCGAACTCGACAAGCTGCTGGCCTACGTCGCGGAAGACGACGGTGAAGAAGGTGGCGCCGGGGGCTCCGTGCCGCCGGTGACCATCCCCGAGCTGCCGCGCAACCCGGCCTCGCGGACGGGCGACCTGTGGATCCTCGGCGACCATCGCCTCCTGTGCGGCGACAGCACCAGCGCGGCCGACGTGCGCCGCCTGATGAACGGCGAGCGGGCGATCCTGTTCGCGACGGACCCGCCGTATCTCGTCGACTACGACGGTTCGAACCATCCGACCCGCAACAAGGACTGGTCCGCGTCCTACGGCACGACCTGGGACGACAGTTCGCAGGGGGCCGAGCTTTACGACGGCTTCATCGCGGCCGCCGTGGCGGAAGCCATCGCAGATAATGCCGCCTGGTATTGCTGGCACGCCTCACGCCGTCAGGCGATGCTGGAAGCCTGCTGGGAAAAGGCCGGTGCCTTCGTGCACCAGCAGATCATCTGGGTGAAGGACCGCGGTGTCCTGACCCGGTCGCATTACCTTTGGAAGCACGAGCCCTGCTTCATGGGCTGGCGGCGTCCGAACCGCCCCCCGAAGGTGGCCGAGGAAACGCTGCCATCGACATGGGCGCTGCCCAGCTTCGCCAAGGACGAACGCCCCGATCACCCGACGCCGAAACCGCTCGACGCCTTCGGCATCCCGATGCGCCAGCACGTCGCCCGCGGCGGGCTGTGCTACGAGCCGTTCTCCGGCTCCGGTTCGCAGATCATGGCGGGCGAGGCCAACGGCCGGCGCGTCTTCGCGATGGAAATCAGCCCGGCCTATGTCGATGTGGCTGTCGAACGCTGGCAGGCCGAGACCGGCAAGGACGCGACCCTCGACGGCGACGGCCGGACCTTCGCGCAGGTGAGAACCGAGCGGCTGGGCGACGACGCCGAGGCCCCGGCCGATATGCCGGACACGGACGCCGCCCCCGAACCTGCGCGCAAGCGCAAGACCGCCGCGTGACATGCATGACCTGGCTCTACCTTCCTCCGGACGCGCTTCCGGGGCCGGAGACGCATGCCTCTTCGGCCTCTCGCTGTGCTCAGGCGCAGGCGGGCTCGACCTCGGGCTCACCATCGCCATCCCCGGATATCGTGCTGTGGGCCATGTCGAACGGGAAACCAACGCCGCAGCCAGTCTCGTGGCGCGGATGGAAGATGCGTCCCTGGATCAGGCTGTTGTCTGGGACGATGTTGGAACCTTCGACGGCCGCCCTTGGCGCGGCGCCGTCGGAACCTTTGGTCAGGTGCCGAACCCGTCGAGCCAAAATGTCGTCGGCCCCGTCAGCGTTATCGCCGCATTTTTGTCTAGATAAAGCGGAAGATCGGCGAGAGCGGCGGCCCCTTGTTCGGACGCAAGGGCCGACTGAAATGCCTCCAGGTTCTCCCACTCGAGCACTGCCATCCCGTCGTAGGGCTGCTCGGATCCATCTGCGCCCGGTGCGAACAGAAAGAATTCGTAGCTCATGAGGCCCGGCAGCCGATGCGCGAGCGGCACATGGGTTTCGAACTGATGCACGCGAAACTGCTCGTAGGTCAGGTCGCCACGGCGCTTGACGAGAGTCACGGCCTTGAAACTCTCGCTCGGTCCGGAACCTTGCGCTGCTGCCGAACCGCCCGTACCGGCCGCCGCGAACGCGACTCCTGCCATCAACTGTCGCCGTGTCATGAGTACCTCCTCGATTTCGACCACAGTCAAAAAATAGCTGAGTCATGTGACGCGACGATCACAAGGACGGGGCGACGAGCCTTGCCAACACGCCGGTGAACGGCCTGCTTGGCCGCCAGGTCCTCGTGACGCCGATGGCTGGGAGCGATACCTCCGAGCCGCGCCGGACCTTGAACCCGCTGTTCGTCGAAGCACTGATGGGCAGGCCCACCGGGTGGACCGGCTTCGCCTCTGTGGCAACGGCGTGGTCCCCCTGGTTGCGGCGCATGCGCTGCGAACTCTCGCAGCTGAACTGCTGGCCGATCGATGAGGCAGCGGCATGAAGCAGACCCGGCTCATGTCGCTGGTCGAGTCCATCGCCAACGTGATCGTTGGCTACGGCGTTGCGGTCGTCACGCAGATCCTGATCTTCCCGATCTTCGGGCTGCACACGACGCTGGCGCAGAACCTCAAGATGGGTGCGGTGTTCACGGTGGTGAGCATCGCCCGCTCCTTCGCCTTGCGGCGGGTGTTCGAGGCGATCCGGATGCGGAAATCATCCGGGTGCGCGACCGGCAAGAACGTCGGGTAGTTGCCGCAGACTGAAACCTCCTAGGGTTTCGAGGGTGTTGCTCAAGGTTCCCGGCCGAAGGGTCTTGCGGTTGCCCGGAATGATCAGTGTTCGTCCGTCTGGGTGTTTCATCTTGATGTGGCTGCCCTTGCCGCCATCGACTTCTTCAAAGCCATAGTGCTTGCGGGTTGCTTGAACGAGCTCGCGCGAACTCGTTGTTGGAGCTGGCTTGATGTGGCCCCACGGGAGCACGGGTCGGACGCCTCGGGGGACGATTGCGTAGATCCTGCGATCGATATCCATCGCTGATCGGATCATATGTTTCGCAACCAGCCATTGGTGCGATGGAAATTTTGCCGGGCAGGTAGCTGTCAAAACCTGGCTCTGGAGCTCCCAAAGGCCGACTTCGTGCTGCTTATCCGGTACGAAATTCAACCCAAGCCCGTAGCTGTAAGGTTGCTTCGGAATGCTGTGTTCCAAGTAGGTCTTCAATGCCCGACGGACCGCCGGGTTGAGCCTCTCCTTGTAGCGAGGCTCATTCAAACGACGAACGCTGTCGGCATTCGCAAGGCTTTCTTCGATGCAGTCGAGAGTCCGAAATTTCGGGGCGTACACCGATGCTTGGTATGGCCTGTAGCAGTCCCGGCGCGTCGAAACGAGCAAGCGGAACGCAAAGCTCTCCACTTTGTGGTGAAACTGTTCGTGCAGGTAAAATGCGTAGAAGGAGGCTCGGATGAGATCTTCGGCAAGCTTCGAGCGTGATCCGCGCCAGCGACCGCCACGGCGGAGGTGTCTCGCGATCTCGAACGCCTGCCGGATCGTGCAGTCTTCACGGATGTAGATGCCCCAGTCAGCCCCAAAGTAGTGGACCGGACAGTACCATGCGCAAAATGGCTCTGGAGGGTTTTCAACAGGATAGGACCGGTCCGAACGACCAAACGGGCCCTCGGGAGCACTGGGCTCTTCACCCCCGCGCATCTCGCGAAGATAATCTTCAAGCGCCTCCACCGGGTCGAAGTCCTCAAGCAGGTCGCCACGTTCTCGATCTGACTCGATCTTTTCGCCAAGGATGTCCTCGACACTGACTTCGAAGACATCCTCGTTCTCACTGATCTCGCCAGTGATCTCTTCTTCGCGCGGATCGTTCCCGAGAGGCTCGATCTCGTGTTCGGCCAAGATTTCTAGGATCTGTTTTGTACTTGCTGGCATGGTGCCCTCGGAATGCGTCGCCTTGGTCTGCGTTTGCACTCAGCATATCCGAGAAGGACGCCATGCCAACAAGAGCTTACGGTTATGGCCTGATCCGGTAGACCCGCCCTCGGTTTTCGACCTTCTCCGAGGTCACCTCGAGCCCGAGTTTCTTCTTCAGCGCCCCGGCCATCGCGCCGCGCACCGTGTGCGACTGCCAGCCCGTCGCGGCCATGATCTCCTCGATGGTGGCGCCGTCCGGCGCGCGCAGCATGGTGATCAGCGTGGCCTGCTTGGTGCCCTCGCGCGGTGTGCGCGCCTTGGGCGCGGTCTCGGTGCCGGTGGCGGCCTCCGGCGCAGACTGCTCGGTCGGTGCGTCGGTCGCGCCCGCAGGTGCGGGGTTCGCGTCCTCGGGCTCGATGCCGATGGCGGCGAGGCCCGCGTCGGTGGCGACCAGCGTGACGCCGTGGCCGTCCCCGCTCTCGCGCCACATGGGCTCGCCCTTGCGCAGGTTGGCGTCGACCTCCTCGAGGAAGCCCTTGGCGAGCATCGCGCCGACCACCTTGGCGGCGGCGCCACCCCGCAGGCTCTCGGGCAGCGGCAGGGCGATATGCTCGGGCCGCTGAGCGGCGGCGCTCAGGATCAGGGCTTGGGTGTCGGAAAGCTTGGTCATCGTCGTCTCCCGTATCGGGGCGCGCGGGATGCGGGCCCTTCTACGAGGTCGAGCCCGCCAGTCAGCGGGCGGGACCGGGAGCGGATCGTCTTACTCGGCGTGTTCGCCTTCGTTGAAGGCCATGTCGGTGATCTCGCGCAGCTTGGCGCGGTAGTGGTTCAGGGTGCCGACATGGCCCCAGTTGATCTCGTCGGGGCTGGTCTCGAAATGGTCCGCGCTGAGGGCGGCGAGCCGCTCCAGCATCGCGTCGATCTCGAACTTGGCGGCGAGGAAGGCGTCGAGGGCCTTCGTGTTGTCGGGGGCTCGGCGGGTCATCTTGGTGGCTCCGTGGTGAGTTGCATCGCGTCGTCGGAGTGACGTTCGCTCCGGTAGCGACGCTTATCAACTCGATAAGCGCATGATCTTGAATGATAATCGGAGCCGTCGATGCAGGGCATGAGCGAGCGCCAGTACGCCGCGCATGTCGGGCTGTCGCGGGGCGCGATCCAGAAGGCGAAGACGGCCGAGCGGCTGGTCCTCTATCCCGACGGCAGCATCAACGCGGCCGCCAGCGACGCCCGGCGGGCGGAAACGACGGACCCGTCGAAGACGAGGAAGTCGCCCGCGCAGAAGCCTAAACCCGTCCCCGAGGCGGCGGTGGCCGCCGTCGGCGACACGCTGCGCGAACAGGGCCTGGCGGTGCCGGCCGTCGGCGGCGGCACGACGTTCCTGCAGGCGAAGACCGCCAACGAGGTGCTGAAGGCGCAGGAGCGGCGCATCCGGCTCCAGAAGCTGAAGGGGGAGTTGATCGAGCGGGCCCGGGCGCTGGCGCTGGTGTTCCGGCTGGCGCGGGAGGAACGGGACACGTGGGTGAACTGGCCCGCGCGCGCGGCGGCGCTGATGGCGGCCGAGCTCTCGGCCTCGTGCAGCGACGCGACGGGCCAGCAGATCACCGTGGAGCCAGCCGCGATGCAGAAGGTCCTGGAGAAACATGTACGCGCCCACCTCGACGAACTCGCCGAGGTCCGGCCCGACTTCCGGTGATGATGATGGCCTGACGGACTTCGACGGCGCGGGCGAGATCCTGCGCGCCTGGGGCAGCGGGCTGCGGCCCGACCCGGACCTGACCGTCTCGGAGTGGGCGGATCGGCACCGGATGCTCTCGGGCCGCGCCTCGGCCGAGCCCGGGCGGTATCGCACGGTGCGCACGCCCTACATGCGCGAGATCATGGACCGGCTGTCGCCCGGCGATTCCACGCAGCGGGTCGTGTTCATGAAGGCCGCGCAGGTCGGCGCGACCGAGGCGGGCAACAACTGGATCGGGTTCGCCATCCACCAGGCGCCGGGTCCGATGCTGGCGGTCCAGCCGACCGTGGAACTGGCCAAGCGCAACTCGCGCCAGCGGATCGACCCGCTGATCGACGAAAGCCCGGAGCTGCGGGAGCGGGTGAAACCGGCCCGGTCCCGTGACGCGGGCAACACGATGCTGTCCAAGGAATTCGCGGGCGGCATCCTGATCATGACGGGCGCGAACTCGGCGGTCGGGCTGCGCTCGACTCCGGCGCGCTACATCTTCCTCGACGAGGTCGACGCCTATCCGGCCTCGGCCGACGAGGAAGGCGACCCGGTCACGCTGGCGGAAGCGCGGTCGCTGACCTTCGCGCATCGTCGCAAGGTGTTCCTGGTCTCGACGCCCACCATCCGGGGGCTGTCGCGCATCGAGCGGGAATACGAGACCAGCGATCAGCGCCGGTTCTTCGTGCCGTGCCCGCATTGCGGCGCGATGCAATGGCTGAAGTTCGACCGGCTGCGCTGGCAGGAGGGCCGCCCGGAGACGGCGGAGTATCACTGCGAGGGCTGCGAGACGCCCATCGCGGAACACCACAAGACGGCGATGCTGGAGGGCGGCGAATGGCGGGCGACCGCCACCGCCGCCGATCCGACCACGGTCGGATATCACCTCTCGGCGCTCTATTCGCCGATCGGCTGGCTGAGCTGGGAGCGGATCGTGCGGGCATGGGACGCGGCTCAGGGGTCGGACGAGGCGATCAAGGCCTTCCGCAACACGATCCTCGGCGAGACCTGGGTCGAGACCGGGGAAGCCCCGGACTGGCAGCGGCTCTATGACCGGCGCGAGCGCTGGACATCCGGCACCGTGCCAGCGGGCGGGCTGTTCCTGACGGCGGGTGCCGACGTGCAGAAGGACCGCATCGAGGTCGACGTCTGGGCTTGGGGCCGTGGACTGGAAAGCTGGCTCGTCGATCACGTCGTGATCGAGGGCGGGCCGGACCGGCACGATGCATGGTCGGAGCTGACCGCGCTGCTGGATCGAAGCTGGCCGCATGAACGCGGCGCGCATCTCAGGATCGCGCGGCTCGCCATCGACACCGGCTACGAGGCCCCGGCAGTCTATTCCTGGTCGCGGGCGCAGGGGTTCGCACAGGTCTCGCCGGTGAAGGGTGTCGAGGGGTTCAACCGCTCGAGCCCGGTCTCGGGGCCGACCTTCGTCGATGCGACCGAGGGCGGCAAGCGCCTGCGACGCGGGGCGCGGCTCTGGACCGTGGCGGTATCGACCTTCAAGGCCGAGACCTACCGCTTCCTGCGGCTGGCGCGGCCGACCGAGGAGGACATGGCCGACGGGGCGGCCTTCCCGCCCGGCTCGGTGCATCTGCCGCATTGGGTCGAGAACGAATGGCTGAAGCAGTTCGTGGCCGAGCAGCTGGTCACGGTGCGCACCAAGCGCGGCTTCGCCCGGCTGGAATGGCAGAAGCTGCGCGAGCGCAACGAGGCGCTGGATTGCCGGGTCTATGCCCGCGCCGCCGCCTGGATCGCGGGCGCGGACCGCTGGCCCGACGAGAAATGGCGCGATCTCGAGGATCAGCTCGGGGCGGCCCCGACCGACACCGATCCCGCCGGGCAGATCAACCGGCCGGGACAGGCCCCGCAGGGCAAGCGTCGCTCCGACTGGCTCGGACGGCGCGGAGGATGGTTCTGAACATGACCGACTGGACGGAAACCGAGCTTTCGGCGTTGCGCCGCGCCTACGCCAGCGGCACGACCCGGGTGAGCTATGACGGCAAGTCCGTCGACTACGGTTCGGCTGAAGACCTGCTCACCCGCATCCGCACCATCGAGCGCGCCATCGCGGGCGTGGGCCGTCCGCTGCCTGTGGCCGGGTTCGCGGGCTTCTCGCGCGGGGACCGGTGATGTCGGCGACCTGGTTCGATCACGCCATCGCCACGGTGGCGCCGCGCATGGCCGCGCGCCGCGTGATGGCGCGGCAGGCCTTCGAGACCCTGACGCGGGGCTATGACGGCGCTGCACGCGGGCGGCGGACCGAGGGCTGGCGCGCACCGGGATCCTCGGCCGACACCGAGATCGGCGTTGCCGGGGCGCTGCTGCGCGACCGGATGCGCGATCTGGTGCGCAACAACCCGCATGCGGCCAAGGCCGTCGCGGTGCTGGTGAACAACATCATCGGCGCGGGCATCATGCCGCGCGCCGCGAGCGGCGACGACACGCTCGACCGGAAGGTCGATGCGCTGTTCGAACGCTGGACAGCGGACTGCGACGCCGATGGCCAGCTCGATTTCTACGGCCTGCAGACGCTGATCTGCCGCGAAATGGTCGAAGCAGGCGAGGTGCTGGTGCGTCGCAGATTGCGGCGCGCGAGCGACGGCCTGCCGGTGCCGCTGCAATTGCAGGTGCTGGAGGCCGACTTCCTCGACGCCACGAAATCCGGCGTCCTCGGCGCGGGGCGGCTGGTGCAGGGGATCGAGTTCGACCCGGTCGGCAAACGCCGGGCCTACTGGCTGCACGCGGAGCATCCGGGCGACGCCTATGGCGCCTTGCAGAACGGTCTGCAGAGCCGCCCGGTTCCGGCGACCGAGATCGCCCATGTCTACGAGAAGCAGCGCACGCAGGCGCGCGGCGTTCCCTGGGGCGCGCCGGTGATCCGCAGCTTGCG
>Ga0008833_1000954_pt1 | contig 17414 bp, 12 predicted proteins | sample HotLakConsoUCCLE_FD_62216 | JGI IMG/M metagenome (GOLD analysis project Ga0008833, IMG submission 62216) | Hypersaline microbial mat communities from Hot Lake, Washington, USA - Hot Lake Consortium UCC-LE | ecosystem: Environmental > Aquatic > Non-marine Saline and Alkaline > Hypersaline >... | reverse complement strand
TGCGCATCGCGGTCTCGGCCTCGGTCCTGTGGCGCGCGCGGGCCTTCTGCGCCTCGCTCACCCGGCGCTCCGCCGACTGGTGGCGGGCCGACAACCGCGCGGCCTCCTCGGTCGCGTCCGCCAGATCCTGCTCGCGTGCGCGCAGGACCGTCGCCGCCTCCTCCGCCGCACTCAGCGCCACGGCCAGACGCGCGCCATGCCCCTCCTGGTCGGCGATCAACGCCTGCCGTTCCTCCTCCAGCCGCGCGATGCTCTCGCCCGCGTCGGCATTCAGCGCCCCCTCGCGGTCGATGTCGCGGGTCAGATGGTCAAGCCGCCCCTCCAGCGTCGTCACCGCCTGCGTGGCCCGCGCGATCTCGCCATCGAGGCTGTCACGCTCAAGGATCAGGCGCTGCACGATGGCCCCCGCGATCGCCTCTTCCTCGCGCAGCGGCGGCAGATGGCCCTCGGCCGTCTCGCGCGCCGTCGTGGCGGCCCGCGCCACGGCCTCGGACCGGGCCGCCCCGGTCAATGCCTCGCGCAGCACCGCCTCGGCCCGTTCCACCGCGTCCTGCGCATCGCGCCAGCGCAACCACAGGAGCAGCCCCTCCGCCTGCCGCAGCTCCGCCCCGATCTCGCGGTAGCGCTGCGCCTGTTTCGCCTGCCTTGCCAGCGTCGCCAACTGGCTGGCCAGCTGGTCCAGCACGTCGTCGACGCGGGCAAGGTTGGTCTCGGCGCCCTTCAGCTTCAGCTCCGCCTCGTGGCGGCGCTGGTAGAGGCCCGAGATGCCCGCCGCCTCTTCCAGAATCCGCCGCCGCGCCTTGGGTCGCGCGTTGATCAGCTCGGAAATCTGGCCCTGCCGCACCAGCGCCGGCGAATGCGCGCCCGTCGAGGCATCGGCGAACAGCATCTGCACGTCGCGGGCGCGCACATCCTTGCCGTTGAGCTTGTAGGCGCTGCCCGCGTCGCGGGTGATGCGCCGCGTGATGTCGAGCGTGTCGGCATCGTTGAACCCGGCGGGGGCAAGCCGGTCGGAATTGTCGAGCTGCAGCACCACCTCGGCGAAATTCCGCGCCCCGCGCGTGGCGGCGCCGTTGAAGATCACATCTTCCATCCCGTCGCCGCGCATGGCCGAGGGGCGATTCTCCCCCATCACCCAACGCAACGCCTCGAGCAGGTTGGACTTGCCGCACCCGTTGGGGCCGACGACACCGGTCAGCCCGTCCCGGATCACCAGGTCGGTGGGGTCCACGAAGCTCTTGAAGCCGTTCAGTCGAAGCCGCGTGAAGCGCATGCGCCGGATCCTTGTCGCCATGGGTCGCCCTGAGCGGGCATCCTACCCCCGACCCTGCGGCTGGAGTCAACGGCGCCACACCGGATATGGGGCAATCGCCCGGGTTATCCCCAAGATATGCGTGAGCCTACCACAGATGGGCAAAAGTTGCTCAGAAATGCAAGAATATCGCGGCTGGACGCGGCGACTGACGCAGTGCAGGCACGCTGGCTGGCGAAGATCTCCGGGCGTGTCAGCCCGAACATTGAGATTTCGAGTCCGCAATGCTATTTTCAAATCATCCGGCGTCGGGATCAAGCAGGCGCGCATACCAGGAGGATAAGGTCCTGACCGGACAAACCCACGCGGTGGCTCAGACCACTGCCCCCCGGGCCGCAGCTGCGACCCAGACCGACACGCTGACCAGCGAGACGCTGCTTGAGCGGGTTCTTCATTCCCTCGACGATGACAAGGCCGAAGAAGTCGTGCAGATCAGCCTGCGCGGCAAATCCTCGATCGCCGATTACATGGTCGTTGCCTCCGGGCGGTCATCGCGGCAGGTTTCCGCGATGTCGGAACATCTTGTCGACCGGCTGAAGCAGGACTTCGGCCTGTCGTGCAAGATCGAAGGCAAGGACACCGGTGACTGGGTGCTGATCGACGCGGGCGACGTGATCGTTCATGTCTTCCGCCCCGAGGTTCGGGAGTTCTACCAGCTCGAGAAGATGTGGATGCCGACAGGCGCCGCTGCCGCGCAGTAGCGGCAGCCGCCCTTTTTCATGCGGGTCCATATCTGCGCTGTCGGGCGCCTGCGCGGCGGGCCCGAGAAAGAGCTTGTCGACGATTACCTGACGCGGTTCGACCGCACCGGGCGAGGGCTGGGGCTGACCTCTGGCGGCGTGACCGAGGTCGAGGATCGAAAGGGCGGCGGCAGGACTGCCGAGGCCGATCTGCTGCGCCGCGCCATCCCCAAGGCCGCAGCCCTTTGGGTGCTGGACGAACGCGGCCAGATGCTGACCTCACCCGATTTTTCCGACCGGCTGGCAACGCTGCGCGATGGCGGGCAGGGCGATCTGGCGATCTGCATCGGCGGCGCCGACGGCCTGGCCCGCGACCTGGTCGCCGAGGCGGGGCTGGCGATTTCCCTGGGGCGCATGGTCTGGCCGCACATGCTGGTGCGCGCGATGCTTGCCGAACAACTCTACCGCGCGGCCTCCATCCTTGCAGGCGGACCGTATCACCGCGCCTAGCGGTTCAGGATGTCCTGGTAGTATCGGCGCATCAAGATGAGGCCGAGCGCCAGGGGAACCAGCGACCAGAGCAAGATCACCGGGATCGAGACGTAATCGGCCGTGTAGCTCGGGTAGACGCCGGTCCGGAACAGGCCGGTGATGTGGATCCAGGGCGTATACCACATGAGGTTTTGCGCATAGGCGGGCATGTTCTCGTAGATGAAGAGCACCCCTGCGGCCAGGAACAGCGGCCGCGTGATGATGCCCCAGATCTGCCCCCAGACCGGGAACAGGCCAACCAGGACGCAGTTGAGCGTGCCGATTCCGAAGCCCAGACCGGCGGCCAGCGCGGTCGCAAGCACCATGGGCCCGAAGCTGAGGCTCGTCGTTGCAGAAGTGAACTGGAACACGCCGAAGAACACCACGATCATCACGACCGAATGGGTCAGGCTGTTCAAGATCAACTTGGCGAAGATCGCGTCGATCCAGGACACGGCCGGATACATCAGCAGCGGCTTCGAGAATCCGATCGCTCCCTGCACCTGCGCAGTCACGTTGGCGGCCATGGTATAGGCCAGGTAGCCGGAGGCGTAAAACAGCACGAAGGAATTGCCGAGCGGTGGTGCGTGCAACAGGATCGAGAACACCACCGACATCACCGCCAAGGCGCCGATGGGTTCGAGGATCGCCCAGACATATCCGCCCGGGGTTCGGCCATAACGCGTCGACATTTCACGCAGCATCAACGCCACGACCGCGCGGACGCTGGCAAAGGACCGCTGCGCCGGAACCGCCGTGCCGACCGGGGCGCGTACGGGCGGCCGCACGGGGGGCGTGTCGATGGTTGTCAGGGTCGGCTCCATTTATATGGCCATGCCTGAGCGGACTATGTATGACAGGCGAAGCAAGTTCAAACGGCAAGAGCAGGGCCGCAGCATTGGCCGACGCATCCGGACCCCAGAAAGCGTCCCAATCGCCCGCGCCTGATGGCCCGCGGCCGACCCATCAGGCTGCGCCGGCATCGGCGCCGCCAGCGCAAACACCGGCACCACCGGCCCAGACGCCGCCGCCGGGCGGGGAGGCCAAGGCCGCCGGCCCACAGCCCGCTACCGCCCAACCCAGGCCCGCCGACACCCCCCGGCTTGCTCCAGCGACTGCCGTCCAGGCCGCAGCGCAGCCCGCCCCTGCGCCCCAGGTGCAGCCAGCACCGCCCGCCAAGCCCGCAGCGCCACCGGCGGCCCCGCCGCCGGCGAAACCCGCACCGCAAAAACCCGCCGCGCCATCGTCGACCTTCAAGCCGGTCGCAAAACCTGCCCGGATGCGTCGTCGGCATTTCGGGCTTTTGCTGTCCTTCGTGCTGATCGTCTTAGCCCCGCTGTTCGTCATCGCGGGGTATCTCTACACCTACGCGCAGGACCAGTACGTTGCGACCGCGGGGTTCACCGTGCGGACCGAGGAATCCGGCTCGGCCACCGATCTTCTGGGTGGTCTGGCCAGTTTCGCCGGGGGCAACGCGACCTCGGACGGCGATATCTTGTATGAATTCATCACCAGCCGCGACCTGGTGCAGCGGCTGAACGAGCGGGTGAACCTCGTTGCGCATTACTCCGCACCTCACGACGTGGACCCGGTCTTTTCCCTCGCGCCCGATGCGACGATGGAGGACCTGGTCGATCACTGGCAGCGGGTGGCCCGCGTGTCCTACACGCAAAGCAGCGGCCTGATCGACCTCGAGGTTCTGGCCTTCGATCCCGAGACCGCCCATACGCTTGCCCGGGCCGTGGTCGAGGAAAGCCAGATCCTCATCAACGAACTGAACGATCAGGCGCGGTCCGATGCCATGCGCTACGCCGAAACCGATCTCCAAGCCTCCATCGTGCGGTTGCGCAGTGCGCGCGAAGCCCTGACCGAGTTCCGGACCCGCACCCAGATCGTCGATCCCGAAAGCGACATCCAGGGCCGCACCGGGGTGCTCAACAACCTGCAGCAGCAACTGGCCGAAGCGCTGATCGAATTCGACCTGCTGTCGGAAAACACCGCCAACCCCAATGACCCTCGCCTCATTCAGGCCCAGCGCCGGATCGAGGTCATCCGCGAGCGCATCCGGCAGGAACGGCGGAATTTCGTCACCGACGAAGTCGGCGCCGACGGCGAGGATTATCCGACCCTGATGGCCCAATTCGAAGGGTTGTCCGTCGATCGCCAGTTCGCCGAGGAAAGCTACCGCGCCGCGCTGACCGCGCTGGACGTGGCGCGCACCAATGCCGCCCGGCAAAGCCGCTACCTTGCCGTCTACATCCGGCCCAGCCTTCCCGAAAGCGCCGGGTTCCCGCGGCACGAATCGATTCTCGCGCTCGCCTTCCTCTTCCTTGCGCTCGGGTGGGCGATCCTCGCGCTGGTCTACTACAGCATCCGCGACAGGCAGTGAGGGGCCGGGGCGATGATCCGCTTCGAGAACCTGACCAAGGGCTTCGACGTAAACGGTCAGCGCAAGCTGGTGATCGACAACCTGAACCTGACGATCGCCACCGGGAAATCGCTGGCGCTTCTGGGGCGAAACGGGGCGGGCAAATCCACCCTGATGCAGATCATCGCCGGCAACATGCGCGCCGACGAGGGGCGGGTGATCACCGATGGCGCGATCTCGTGGCCGGTCGGGCTGGCGGGCGCGGTGCACCCGAACCTCAGTGGCGCTCAGAACACCCGCTTCATCGCCCGTGTCTACGGCGTCGAGACCGAGGAGCTGGTGGATTTCGTGCAGGATTTCGCCCAGCTCGGGCCGCATTTCTACATGGAGGTGCGCACCTATTCCGCCGGCATGCGATCCCGGCTGAACTTCGGCCTGTCGATGGGCATCAAGTTCGACACCTACCTGATCGACGAGGTGACGGGCGCCGGCGATGCCGCCTTCCGGTCACGCAGTGTGGCCCTGTTTCACGAACGCATGTCGACCTCGGATGCGATCATGGTGAACCACAACCTCAATGAGCTGAAGGAATTCTGCGACGCCGCCCTGGTTCTGGAACACGGCAAACTGACCTATTTCGAAGACCTTGACGAGGCGATCGAGGTCCACAAGGAAAACATGAGCTGACAGGGGCCATGCCGCCCGCGCCGGTCACGGTAAACGCAGTCGGGGCAATTCGCCGCGTTCTCCCCATCGCCACCACATTCCGACCCCGGCGGCACCCGGGGGCCACGCCAGTCTCTGCCGCAGCGAAACCGCGGCGGAACACGAGATGCCCCAGCTTGTCCTCGAGGGTGAGACCCGGTCGAACCAGACGATGCTGGACCACGGGATAAGCGACCTCGTCATCCACCAGACCAGCACCGGCCCCGTGCTCTACGCGACATCGGGGCCCACCGGCGGTCTCAGCGCCTATGCCATCGGCGCGAACGGCGCCCTGACGCTCATCGACTACGCGCATTTCCACGGCAGCTTTGCCAACAGCGTGATGACCGGCCTCACCATGCTCGACACCGCCGACGGCCTGCAACTGGTGGTCGCGGGCACATCCGCAGGTCAGCTGACCGCCTATTCGGTTGCCGCGAACGGCATGATCAACGGCTTCGCCCCGATCCACGGCCTTGTCGGCGCCAACGCCGGCCCCGGCACCACGGTTCTCGACATCGACCAGTGGGGCAGCGACCGGATGTTCCTCGCCGATGGCGGCGACGGGTGCATCCAGGGCTACACGATCGACGGGCCGACCCGGCTGACCGAAGGCTTCGGCATCACCGACACCGCCACGACCTACGGCGCCAACGTCTTTGCGCTGGAATCCGTCACGCTGGGCGGGACGGATTACCTGCTCGGCGGCTGTGTCACCGACAAGGGCGTGACCGCCTACCGGATCGACCCGAACGGACTGGTTGCGACCGGAAATCTCGGCGTCCACGAGGGTATCGGCATCATGACGCCCACGGCCCTCGCCACGGCCGAGATCGGCGGGCGGCAGTTCATCCTCCTCGGCTCGGCCCCGGGTGACGGCATCGGGCTGTCGGGCGCGATCACGGTGATGGAACTGCGGCCCGATGGCAGCCTGATCCCGATCGATCACGTCATCGACACGCTCCACACGCGGTTCGGCATGATCCAGACCCTCGACGTGATCGAGGCCAATGGCATGACCTACGTGATCGCGGCCGGCGGCGACGAAGGTCTGACCCTCTTCGTGCTGCTGCCCAATGGCCGCCTGCAACTGATCGACGTGCTGACCGACACCGGCACCGGTGGTCTCGCCAATGTCACCGCCCTGTCCGCGATCCACCAGGGCACGCGCCTGCGCATGTTCGTCACCTCCGAACTCTTCGGCGGCGTCACCGAGATCTCGCTCGACATCTCGCACCACGGCATCAGCCTCGTGGCGGGGCCAGGCGCCGCCCCGCTCATCGGCACGGCCGGCGATGATATCCTGATCGGCGGCGCCGGGAACGACGCGCTGACGGGCGGCGCAGGCGACGACATCCTCGAGGATGGCGGCGGGCGCGACACCCTCACCGGCGGCACCGGGCGCGACATTTTCATCCTGCGCGCAGATGGGCAGACCGACACGATCACCGATTTCGAACCGGGCCGCGACCGGCTCGAGCTGTCCGACTGGCCGTTTCTCTACGATCTGGCGCAGCTGACCATCACCGCGACCGCCACCGGCGCCACCGTGGCATGGCGGAACGAAACGCTGGTGATCCAGACGCTGAACGGCACCAGCCTGACCGTCGCCAGCGTCCTCGCCGCGATCATCCACGCGCCAGACCGCACCCCGACGGTGTTCGAGCCGCCGCCCGATGACCAACCTTCGGGAACCGCTGGCCACGACCGGCTCGACGGCAGTGACGGAAACGACACGCTCGACGGGCTTGGCGGCAACGACACCCTCAACGGGGGCAACGGCAACGACCGGCTGTTCGGCGGGGCGGGGTTCGACCAGTTGTTTGGCGGCACAGGCAACGACCACCTCGAGGGCGGCGCGCTGGCCGACATCCTCTATGGCGGTGACGGCAACGACACCCTGATCGGAGGCTCGGGCCAGGACCGGCTGTTCGGCTGTTCCGGCAACGACCTCCTGAACGGAAGCGACGGACACGACACCATGTATGGCGACCACGGCAATGACACGCTGTACGGCGCAACTGGAAATGACAGTCTGTTCGGGGGGCCGGGGTTCGACCAGCTCCACGGCGATGACGGCGACGATTTCCTAGACGGCGGCGCACTGGCCGATATCCTCTATGGCGGTGACGGCAACGACACCCTGATCGGGGGCTCGGGGCAAGACCGGCTGTTCGGCAATTCCGGCAACGACCTCCTGAACGGAAGTGACGGACACGACACCATCTACGGCGACCACGGCAACGACACGCTGTATGGCGCGACCGGAAATGACAGTCTGTTCGGGGGGGTGGGGTTCGATCAGCTTCACGGCGAGGACGGCGACGACCACCTGGAGGGCGGCGCGCTGGCCGATATCCTCTATGGCGGTGACGGCAACGACACCCTGATCGGGGGCTCGGGGCAGGACCGGCTGTTCGGCAATTCCGGAAACGACCTGCTGAACGGAAGCGACGGACACGACACCATCTACGGCGACCACGGCAACGACACGCTGTATGGCGCGACCGGGAATGACAGTCTGTTCGGGGGGCCGGGGTTCGACCAGCTCCACGGCGATGACGGCGACGACCACCTGGAGGGCGGCGCGCTGGCCGATATCCTCTATGGCGGCGCGGGCGACGACACCCTGATCGGGGGCTCGGGGCAGGACCGGCTGTTCGGCAATTCCGGCGACGACCTTCTGAACGGAAGCGACGGAAACGATACCATCTACGGCGAATCCGGCGTCGATACGATTGTCGGGGGGGTGGGGAACGATGCGATGTGGGGTGGGGTCAACGCCGATATCTTCGTCTTCACCGACGGGCACGGAATGGACACGATCCACGATTTCGACGCCGTGAACAGCCTTGAGAAGATCGACCTGACTGCCCTGTCCTCGATCACGTCGATCCACGATGTGCTAGGCCTGAACGGCGCCGCGACGCAGGTCGGGGCTCATGTGCGCATCGACACCGGCGGCGGCAATCTTGTCTGGCTGATCAACGTGGCGCTTGGCGATCTGGATGGGTCGGATTTCCTGTTCTGAACGCCTGCCCGGTGCTTGCAGATTGCCCATCCGGGCCAGCCACCGATCACACATCCTTGCATGCCTCAAGTCGCGCCAGCGGAACGCCGCCTTGCCCGCCAAGGCCAGCGCGACGATCCCTCCGATTTTCGTTTGCACGTAATCGCCCGGTGCCGGGCCTGCCGCTGGCCTGCCAGTCTGGCATCGGGCTCACGCGGGGGCCTTTGCCGCCTTGCATGCCGCAAGGGCGCTCCCTAGAACCGGGGTCGGGAGGCTTGCTCATGCCCATGGATACCGCACCGAACCCCGTCGTCCTGTGCATCCTCGACGGATGGGGCATCGGCCCGACCACCGAGGATAACGCGCCGCATCTGGCCCGGACCCCGACGATGGACCGGCTGATGGCGACCTGCCCCCATGCCACGCTGATCACCCATGGCCGCGACGCCGGGCTGCCGAGCGGTCAGATGGGCAATTCCGAGGTCGGGCACACCAACATCGGCGCAGGCAGGGTTGTCGCCATGGATCTCGGGATGATCGACCTTGCGATCGAGGATGGACCGTTCTTCACCAACCCGGCGCTGGCCGATTTCATCGCCGCGCTCAAGGCATCGGGCGGGCGGGCGCATCTTGCGGGCCTTGCCTCGCCCGGCGGGGTGCATGCGCACCAGTCCCACATCGTGGCCGCCGCCCGCGCCCTGACCGATGCGGGGCTGGAGGTGGTGATCCACGCGATCACCGATGGCCGCGACGTCGCCCCCGCATCGGCGGCGGGCCAGATCGCCGCGCTGGAACAGGCGCTGCCCGACAGGGCGCGGATCGTCACCATCTGCGGGCGCTATTTCGCCATGGACCGCGACAACCGCTGGGACCGGGTGGAAAAGGCCTGGCGCGTGATCGTCGCGGGCGAGGGGGCCGCGAACCCCGACGCGGGCAAGGCCATCGCGGCCGCCCATGCCGCGGGCAAGACCGACGAGTTCATCGAGCCTGCCGCGATCGGCGGGTATGACGGGATGCGGGACGGCGACGGCCTCTTTTTCGTCAACTTCCGTGCCGACCGCGCGCGCGAGATCCTCGCCGCCATCGGCGACCCCGACTTCACCGGGTTCGACCGCGGCGACCGGCCCGCGCTGGCCGCGATGCTCGGCATGGTCGACTATTCCAAGGCCCATGACCGCTACATGACCACGATGTTCCCCAAGCAAGAAATCGTGAACACCCTCGCCGAATGGGTGGGCGCGCATGGCCTGCGGCAATTCCACATCGCCGAGACCGAGAAATACCCCCATGTCACCTTTTTCCTCAATGGCGGCCGCGAACCCCCGGTGCCGGGCGAGGATCGCTACATGGCGCAATCCCCCAAGGTGGGGACCTATGACCTGCAGCCCGAGATGTCGGCGGCCGAGGTGACCGAGCACCTCGTCGACGCCATCGGCGCCGACTACGACCTGATCGTGGTGAATTACGCCAACCCCGACATGGTCGGCCACACCGGCGACCTGTCCGCCGCCATCCGCGCCTGCGAGGCGGTGGATGAAGGGCTCGGCAGGGTGCTGACGGCCCTGGAACAGGCCGGCGGCGCGATGATCGTCACCGCCGATCACGGCAACTGCGAAACCATGATCGACCCCGCGACCGGCGGGCCGCACACGGCGCACACGCTGAACCCGGTGCCGGTGATCCTGGTCGGCGGGCCCGAGGGTGCGCGGCTCCGCGACGGCATCCTGGCCGATCTCGCACCCAGCCTGTTGCAGCTGATGGGCCTGCCGCAGCCGCCCGAGATGACGGGGCGGTCCCTTCTCGCATGATCCTGCGCACCGCCCTTCTTGCCGCCATGCTGCTCGCCACCCCCGCGCAGGCCGAACTTGATGCCGCGTCCGTCGCGGCCGAGGCGGCCGAGATGCTGGAACAGGCAGGCTTCGCCCTGCTCGAGGCCGAGAGCGCGCGCGACCGGGTGGAGGCCCTGACCCAGACCGTGCGCGCCTACGAGGAAGGTCTTCTGGCGCTCCGCGAAGGCATCCGGCAGGCGGTCCTGCGCGAACAGACCATCCTCGCCGTCTTCGAGGCCGAGCGCGACCGCCTCGCCCGGCTGCTGGGCGTCCTGCAAAGCATCGAGGGCGCGCCTGCGCCGCTCCTGCTGATGCATCCCGAAGGCCCGCTCGGCACCGCGCGGTCGGGCATGATCGTGTCCGAGGTCACCCCCGCCGTCGCCGCCGAGGCGCGTGCCCTGCGCGAACAGCTGCAGGATCTGGCGACGCTGCGCGCCCTGCAGGACACCGCGCTCGACCAGCTGTCGCGGGCGCTCGACCGGGCGCAGGCGGCGCGGACGCAACTGAGCCAGGCCATCGCCGATCGCCGGATGCTGCCCGAAAACTTCATCCGCGACGACGCGGCGATGACCGAACTGCTGGAAAGCGTCGATTCGCTCGACGGCCTGACCCGGCTGCTTGAGGCCGATCCGGTCGACACCGCCGACCTGCCAGATTTCGCCGATGCGCGCGGCAGCCTGCCGCTGCCGGTCCTCGGCACCCGCCTGCGCAGCTTCGGCGAGGCCGACGCGGCGGGCGTGACCCGCCCGGGCCTTGTCTTCGCCACGGCACCGCGCGCGCTGGTGACGGCGCCCTGGCCCGCGTCCGTCCGCTATGCCGGGCCGCTGCTGGATTACGGAAATGTCATTATCCTCGAACCCGAGGGCGGCTATCTCCTGGTCATGGCCGGGATGGGAACCCTTTACGTCGCCCCCGGTACGCTCGTACCCTCGGGCGGCCCGCTGGGCCTGATGCCGGGCGATCCGGGGTCGGACAGCGAGGAATTGATCGTCACCGCCGCGCAAGGTGGTGGCGCGGCACTGACGGAAACGCTTTATATCGAACTGAGGGAAAGCGGCACGCCTGTCGATCCGACACCGTGGTTCTCTGAAACCGGGCGCGACTGACACGAAGGATAGAGCACTATGAACAAGCTGATCATCGCCGCCGTCGGGGGCATCGCAGGTGGGGTCCTGCTGAGCACGCAGGTGGCCGGGCCTCTGATCGCGCAGGAAAGCCGCGACAACACCTCGATCTACGAACAGCTCGACCTGTTCGGCGACATCTTCGAACGCATCCGCGCCAACTATGTCGAGGACGTGGACGAGGCCGCCCTGATCGAGGCCGCGATCAACGGGATGCTTACCTCGCTCGACCCGCATTCCAGCTACCTGCCGCCCAATGATTTCGACGACATGCAGGTCCAGACACGTGGCGAATTCGGCGGCCTCGGCATCGAGGTCACGCAAGAGGATGGCTTCGTCCGCGTCATCGCCCCCATGGACGACACGCCGGCCATGGAAGCCGGGGTCGAAGCCGGGGATTTCATCACCCATGTCGATGGCGAAGCGCTGCTGGGCCTGACGCTGGAACAGGCGGTAGACATGATGCGCGGCCCCGTCGGGTCCGAGATCGCGATCACCGTGGTCCGCGAAGGCAACGACCAGCCCTTCGACATCACCATCGTGCGCGACCGCATCCGCCTGACCGCCGTGCGGTCCCGGCTGGAAGGCAATACCGCGATCCTGCGCATCTCGACGTTCAACGACCAGACCTTCTCCAACCTGCGCGACGGGCTCTTGGAACTGATCGAAGAGGTCGGCGGGCTCGACAACCTCAACGGCGTCGTCATCGACATGCGCAACAACCCCGGCGGCTTGCTCAGCCAGGCGATCCGGGTCTCGGACGCATTCCTCGAACAGGGCGAGATCGTCTCGACCCGTGGCCGCGACCCCGAGGACGGGGAACGCTACAACGCCACGCCGGGCGACCTGATCGAGGGGCTGCCGCTGGTGGTCTTGATCAACAGCGGCTCGGCCTCGGCGTCGGAAATCGTCGCGGGCGCGCTGCAAGATCACCGGCGCGCCGTGGTCGTGGGCACCAACAGCTTCGGCAAGGGCTCGGTGCAGTCGATCATGCCGATGCCCGGCAACGGCGCGATGCGGCTGACCACCTCGCTTTACTACACCCCCGCCGGCCGGTCGATCCAGGCGCTCGGCATCGCGCCCGACATCCTCGTGGAACAGCGCGAGCCGGTCGAGGTGGATGAAGAGGAAGAGGCGTCGCAGATTCGTCGCAACGAGGCCTCTCTGCGCGGATCGCTGCAGAACTCGACCCTGACCGAGGATCAGCGCCGCCAGCTGGAAGAGGAACAGGAAGAGGCCGAGGCGACCGCGCGCCTGCGCAACGAGGATTACCAGCTCGCCTATGCCATCGACATCCTGACCGGCCTCAACGCCCTTGGCCCAAGCGACAACTGAGCGGGAGGGGGGGAAGGATGACCCCCGAAGAGATCGCGCGCCTGCCCTACCGGCTTTGCGTCGGCGTCGTGCTGACGCACCCGGACGGGCGGGTGTTCGCGGGCCAGCGGGCCGACTGGCAAGAACCGGCGTGGCAGATGCCGCAAGGCGGCATCGACCCGGGCGAAACGCCCCTGCAAGCCGCCGCACGCGAGCTGCAGGAGGAAACCGGCGTCGGGCAAGACCATGTGCGCCTGATCGCCGAAACCGCCGACTGGTACCGGTACGACCTGCCGACCGAGGTCGTCGCCAAACGCTGGCAGGGCCGGTTCAGGGGTCAAGAACAGAAATGGGTGCGGTTCGAGCTGACCGCGCCCGAGGCTGTTATTGATTTACACCACAAGGATGTGGAGTTTTCGGCCTGGCGCTGGATGGCGGCGACAGAGCTTCTGGATCTGATCGTGCCGTTCAAGCGTTCGATCTACGACGCTGTCCTCAAGGAGTTCGGGTTATGCTGAGGCCCATCGCCATCCTGCTGGCCGTCTGCGGCGCCGGGTCCGCCAGCGCGCTCAGCTGCGTTCGCCCCGATGTCGTCTCCAGCTTCGAACGCGCCGACCAGCGGAACGAGGGTTTTGTCCTCGCGCTCGGAAGCCTCGAACGGATCGGCCCCAACGTGATGGACGGGCCGGAAACGGGCGATCCCAACCGGCGCGTTGGCTACGGTTTTCCGGCCCGCTTCGACGGGCGGCTGGCCACATCCGACGGCTTCCTCGCCGAACGCGCCTTCGACGTCACGGTCGAGGTCAGCTGCGTCTCCGCGTGGTGCGGCGGCGACAGCACAAGCGACTATGGGCTCTATTTCCTGCGCAGCGACGGCACCGGCGCCTATGCGCTCGAATCGGACCCCTGCGGCGGGTTCTTCTTCGACACCCCGGAGGAACATCAGCTGATGGAGGTCATCGGCCTCATGCCGTGACCCCGTCGACGCGCCGCGCGGCGGCCTGTGTGGGCTTGATTTCCTGACACTGCGTAAAGACGCCTCTGCAACCCCTTGATTTCAAACGCAGCGCAATCTGTCCCACGGCGGGACATGCCCGCCGGGCAGATCCGGGGCGGCAGGGACTCCCCGCAGGAACAAAAGGGGAATATACTCCACCCCATGGGATTCGCGGAACTCTCCATCACCTCCAACTTCACCTTCCTCACCGGCGGCTCCCACCCCGAGGAATATGCCCGGCGTGCCGCCTTGCTGGGCCTGTCTGCCCTCGCCATCGCCGACGTGAACGCCGTCTCGGGCGTGGTCCGGGCCTGGTCCGAGCTGAAGAAGATCGCCGAGGATATCGCAGACGCGCAGGCCGCCCGCGCCGACCTTGTCGGCCCGCCCAAACCCGCGCATCTGCCCGATCCGCCCCGCGCGCCCATCGACCACCTGCCGCGCCTGCTGCCCGCCGCCTGCCTGGTGCTGACGGATGGCATGACCCTCACCGCCCTGCCGCGCGACCGCACCGGCTGGGGCAACCTGTGCCGCATCCTCTCGGCCGGTCGCCTGCGCACGGTAAAGGGCGACTGCCGGCTCACCCTCGACGACATCCTCGCCTTTCCCGATGGGCTGGACCTGCTGCTGCACGCGCCCGACCACCCCTCCGACGACTGGCGCGCGGGCGCCGGGCGGCTGATCCGCCAGCTCAAGCCGCGGATGCACCTGCTGATCGCGCCCGCCTACGACGGGCAGGATGCCGCCCGCATCGCCCGCGCCGCGCGGCTCGCGCGCGACCTCGGCCTCGCCCCCGTCGCCTCGGCCCGCCCGATCATGCACCACGGCGCCCGCCGCCGCCTGACCGACATCCTGACCTGCATCCGCGAAGGCATCCGCATCGAAGATCTCGGCACCGCCGCGCAGGCCAACGCCGAACAGCGCCTGCGATCGGAGGCCGAGATGCGCCGCATCTTTCGCGGCCACGAGGATGCCGTCGACCGCGCGGACGAGATCGCGGCCCGGCTGTCCTTCGACATCCGGTCGCTGCGCTACGAATACCCCTCCGAGATCGCGGCAGGCGAAACCGCCGCCTCGCGGCTGAAGCGGCTGGCGCAGGCGGGGCTCGCATGGCGCTACCCGCAGGGCATCCCCGACCGCGCGCAGGCGCAGATGGCCCACGAGTTGCGCCTGATCGCCAAGCTGGGCTACGAGCCCTATTTCCTCACCGTCCACGACATCGTCGCCTTCGCCCGCTCCCGCGGCATCTTGTGCCAGGGCCGCGGGTCGGCGGCCAATTCGATCACCTGCTACGCGCTGGGCGTCACCAGCGTCTCGCCGGAAATCGGAACCATGGTGTTCGAACGCTTCGTCTCCGAGGCGCGCGGCGAGCCGCCCGACATCGACGTGGATTTCGAACACGAACGCCGCGAGGAGGTGATCCAGCACATCTACGACCGCTACGGCCGCCACCGCGCCGGCCTTTGCGCGACCGTGATCCACTACCGCGGCAAGCGCGCCGTGCGCGAGGTGGGCCGCGCCATGGGCCTGTCCGAAGACGTGCTGTCGGCGCTGTCCTCCCAGATCTGGGGATCGTGGTCGAAAACCGGGCCCGAGGTGGCCCGCCTGCGCGAGATCGGCCTCGACCCCGACAGCCCGCGCCTGAAACAGACGATGCAGCTGATCGACGAGATCATCGGCTTTCCCCGCCACCTCAGCCAGCATGTCGGCGGCTTCGTCATCACCGAGGGGCGGCTTGATGAGCTGGTGCCGATCGAGAACGCCACGATGGAGGACCGCACCGTCATCTGCTGGGACAAGGATGACATCGACGCGCTCGGCATCCTCAAGGTCGACGTGCTGGCGCTGGGCATGCTGTCGTGCATCCGCAAGGCCTTCGACCTTTTGAAACAGCACCACCAGGCCGATTACACGCTGGCCACGCTGCCGCCCGAGGATACCGCCGTCTACGACATGCTGTGCAAGTCCGACAGCCTGGGGGTGTTCCAGGTCGAAAGCCGCGCGCAGATGAATTTCCTGCCGCGGATGCGCCCGCGCTGCTTCTACGACCTGGTGATCCAGGTCGCCATCATCCGCCCCGGCCCGATCCAGGGCGACATGGTGCACCCGTTCATCCGGCGCCGGAACGGCGAGGAGCAGGTCAGCTTTCCCTCCGACGACCTGGGCCGGGTGCTGGGCAAGACGCTGGGCGTGCCGCTGTTCCAGGAACAGGCGATGCAGATCGCCATCACCGGCGCGGGCTTCACCCCCGAAGAGGCCGACGGGCTGCGCCGGGCGCTGGCGACCTTCAAGAAACACGGGAGCGTGACCGAGTTCCGCACCCGGTTCCTGCGCGGCATGCGCGCCAACGGCTATGACGACGATTTCGCCGAGCGCTGCTTTTCGCAGATCGAGGGCTTCGGCAGCTACGGCTTTCCGGAAAGCCACGCCGCCAGTTTCGCGCTGCTGGTCTATGCCTCGAGCTGGCTGAAATGCCACCATCCCGGCATCTTCGCCTGCGCGCTGCTCAACTCGCAGCCGATGGGCTTTTACGCCCCCGCCCAGATCGTGCGCGACGCCCGCGAACACGGGGTGGAGGTGCGGCCGGTCTGCATCAACCGCTCGCGCTGGGACAACGTGATGGAACGGACGGAAACCGGCGCGCTGGCGCTGCGGCTGGGGTTCCGCCAGATCAAGGCGATGCGCGAGGAGGAGGCCGACTGGCTGACGGCGGCGCGCGGCAACGGCTACACCGCGGTCGTCGATGTATGGCGCCGTGCCGGGCTGGAGGCCAAGACGCTGACCATCCTGGCCGAGGCCGATGCCTTCGCCACCCTCGGCATCCCCCGCCGCGACGCGCTCTGGGCGGCGCGCGCGCTGGTGCCGAAAAAGGAACTGCCGCTTTTTTCCGGCGACCTGGACGGCGAGGGGATCGTGGAGGCGGCGGTGCACCTGCCGCAGATGACCGAGGGCGAGGCGGTGGTGGAGGATTACGTCGCCATGCGCCTGACGCTGCGCACCCACCCGGTCGCCCTGATCCGCGACCGGCTGAGCCCGGGGATAGACCGGCGGCTGCTCACATCCCGTATTTCGCCCGCTTCTCGCCCACCTGCTTCATCACCCGGACCAGTTCCTGGCTGATGCCCGGCTCCGACAGCGCGTGGCCTGCCGCCTTGATCATGTGAAGCCGCCCGGCCGGCCAGCCGGCCAGCAGCCGATGCGCCGACAGCGGCGGGCAGATCATGTCGTATCGGCCCTGCACCACGGTGCCCGGCACCTGCGCGATGCGGTAGAGGTCGCGCAGGATCTGGCCGTCTTCCTCGAGAAAGCCCTTGTTGGCGAAATAGTGGTTTTCCAGCCGGGCGAAGGCGCGGGCGTATTCCGCCGGGCTTTCGCCGCCGCCGCCATCGCTGTCCATCGAGGCGAGCGCGTTCTCCCACGCGGCCCAGGCCCGCGCGTGGCGCGTTTCCACCATCAGGTCGCCCGAGAACAGGCGCCGGTTGTAGGCCGCGATCAGGTCGCCGCGTTCCTCCTCGGGGATGAGGGCGCAGAACCGCGCCCACTGGTC
>Ga0008833_1000952_pt1 | contig 17421 bp, 14 predicted proteins | sample HotLakConsoUCCLE_FD_62216 | JGI IMG/M metagenome (GOLD analysis project Ga0008833, IMG submission 62216) | Hypersaline microbial mat communities from Hot Lake, Washington, USA - Hot Lake Consortium UCC-LE | ecosystem: Environmental > Aquatic > Non-marine Saline and Alkaline > Hypersaline >... | reverse complement strand
CTCGCCGGTCACGGCCACGTCTTCGCCGTTGAGGCGAAAGCAGATCTCCATCGTCAAACCCGCCGCGTTACCCGTGTTTCCGCGTCAGGCGCGCCGTCGATGCGGCGTAGAGGGCGCGCCAGCCGCGATGAAAGCGCGCCGGGCCCGGCTTGGCAAGGCCTGCCGGCCCCCCGGGCCGGAGCCTGCCCAAAGTCCCACCGCCAGCCGGTCGAGTTGCTCAAGGGACGTTCATGCCGCGCCCTCGCGCGCCAGGGATGTCGCGTAGCGGTCGAGGTTGGCGAGGCCGCCCTCCCATCCCGTCCGGGCGTCCCCGGCCACGTCCGCCCCGACGAACGACGAGACGGCGACCGTCACGCCGAGAACGCTCTCCGTGCCCGCCGGCGTCAGCCGATAGCTGACAAGGCTCGTGAAGATCACCTCGCCCCCCATCTCGACGGTCTCGGTGAAGACCGCGAGGTGCGGTGCGTCGAGACGATACCAGCGGGTATCGACGGTGAACTCCGGCGCCTCTGCCGCTCCGCAGCGATGCCGGTCGCGCCCGCCCTCGCGGGTGTCGGCCTCGATCACCTCGAGCACCGTGCCCTCGGTGGGTGCGCCCCATTGCTCGCGGTGCCGGGCGTCGGTCAGCACCTCCCACAGCCGTTCGGGTGGCAGCGGCAGGCGCCGCTCGAACTCGTGGCTCGCCGTGTCCGGTTTCATGTCCCGTCTCCCTCCTGTTGCGCCATCCGCTCGGCCAGCGCCTGTAGCCGGTCGAGCCGGCCCTCCCAGACCCGCCGCTGCCGGGCGAGCCAGTCTTCCGCCACAGCGAGCGGGGCGGCCTCGAGATGCACCGTCCGCACCCGGCCCGCCTTCTCGCTGCGCACGAGGCCCGCCTCCTCGAGTTTCCTCAGGTGCTTGAGAAAGGACGGCAGCGCCATGTCGTGCGGCGCCGCGATCTCGCTCACCGTCGCGGGCCCGTCCACCAGCCGCTCGATCACCGCGCGCCGCGTGGGGTCGGCCATCGCAGCGAAGAAGGCGTTCAAATGCTTATCCATATGGCTAGGTTTCACAAAATCTGCTTGCCTGTCAATATACTTTTCCAACCGGCTAACCATTCCCGCTTTGTGCCCCCTTCGCCCACAACATATGGTGGCGCCATGACGAAAAGCCCCCGATTCATCCACCTCCGCGTCCATTCCGAATACTCGCTGCTAGAGGGGGCGGTCCGCCTCAAGTCCCTGCCGGAGCTTTGCGCGAAGAACGACATGCCCGCGGTCGCCCTGACCGACACCAACAACATGTTCGCGGCCCTCGAGTTCTCCGTCGCGGCTCTCGAGGCGGGCATCCAGCCCATCGTCGGATGCCAGATCGACCTCGCCTTCGACCCCGCTCCTCGGGGCGCGAACCCCAACGCGCCCGCTCCGGTGGTCCTCCTCGCCCAGAACCGGACTGGATACGAGAACCTGATGGCGCTGAACTCGGCCCTCTACCTCGACGCGGGCGGGGCGCGTCCCGAGGTCACGTTCGACGAGCTGAAGACCCATTCCGAGGGCCTCATCTGCCTCACGGGCGGCGCGGGTGGCCCGTTGGGACGGCTCCTCGTTTCCGGGCGCCAGCCGCTTGCGGAGACCCTGACCGACCAGCTCGCCGCGGCCTTCCCCGCGCGGCTCTACATCGAGCTTCAGCGCCACCCCACCGACGGCACCGCACCCGAGGCCGAGCGCGCCACCGAGGCGGCGATGATCAATCTCGCCTACGACCGCGCCCTTCCGCTCGTGGCGACGAACGACGTCTACTTTCCGAAGCCCGAGATGTACGAGGCCCATGACGCGCTCATCTGCATCGCAGAAGGCGCATACGTCGACCAGCAGGCGCCCCGCCGCCGGCTCACCCCGCAGCACTATTTCAAGACCCAGTCCGAAATGGCCGCTCTTTTCGCGGACCTTCCCGAGGCGCTGGAAAACACCGTCGAGATCGCGCGCCGCTGCGCCTTCGCCGTCGAGCGCCACGACCCGATCCTGCCGAAATTCGCCGAGAACGAGGTCGAGGAGCTTCGAAAGCAGGCGAAGGAGGGCCTCGAGGCGCGCCTTGCCGCCGTCGATCCCGCCGCCCCCCGGGAAGACTACGACGCGCGCCTCGAGTTCGAACTCGGCATCATCGAGGGCATGGGCTTTCCGGGCTATTTCCTCATCGTCGCCGATTTCATCAAATGGGCGAAGGAGCAGCGCATCCCGGTCGGTCCCGGCCGCGGCTCCGGTGCGGGGTCGCTCGTGGCCTGGGCGCTCACGATCACCGACCTCGATCCGCTCCGCTACGGCCTTCTCTTCGAGCGGTTTCTCAACCCCGAGCGGGTCTCGATGCCCGACTTCGACATCGACTTCTGCATGGACCGCCGCGAGGAAGTCATCCTTTACGTGCAGGAGAAATACGGCCGCGAGAAGGTGGGCCAGATCATCACCTTCGGCGCGCTTCTGTCGAAGGCGGCCGTCCGCGACATCGGCCGGGTGCTCCAGATGCCCTACGGCCAGGTCGACCGGCTCTCGAAGCTCATTCCCGTCGAGGGCGTCAAGCCCGTCTCCATCGAGAAGGCGCTCGCCGAGGAGCCGCGCCTGCGCGAGGAGGCCCGCGCCGAGGAGGTGGTCGACCGGCTCCTGACCTACGGCCTGCAGGTCGAGGGGCTTCTCAGGAACGCCTCGACCCACGCCGCCGGCGTGGTGATCGGCGACCGCGCGCTCGACAGGCTCGTCCCGCTCTACCAGGACCCCCGGTCCGACATGCCCGCCACCCAGTTCAACATGAAATGGGTCGAGCAGGCGGGCCTCGTGAAGTTCGACTTCCTCGGGCTGAAGACCCTTACCGTCATTCAGAACGCCCTCGACCTCTTGAAGACACGGGGCATCGAGATCGACATCAACACCATCCCCCTCGACGACGAGAAGACCTACGCGCTCTACTCGGCGGCGAAGACCGTCGCCGTCTTCCAGGTGGAAAGCTCAGGGATGATGGACGCGCTGGTGCGCATGAAGCCCACCTGCATCGAGGATATCGTGGCCCTCGTCGCCCTCTACCGGCCAGGGCCGATGGAGAACATCCCGAAATACTGCGACGTGAAGAACGGCCGGGCCGAGCGCGAGAGCATCCACCCGCTGATCGACCCCATCCTCGACGAGACGCAAGGCATCATCGTCTACCAGGAACAGGTGATGGAGATCGCGCGGAAGATGGCGGGCTATTCGCTCGGCGGCGCCGACCTTCTGCGCCGCGCGATGGGCAAGAAGATCCAGGCGGCGATGGACGCCGAGCGCCCGAAGTTCCTCGCCGGCGCGGCCGAGAACGGCGTCGACAAGTCGAAGGCGCTCGAAGTCTGGAACCTTCTCGACAAGTTCGCCAACTACGGCTTCAACAAGTCCCACGCCGCCGCTTACGCGGTCGTGAGCTACCAGACCGCCTGGCTCAAGGCCAACCACCCCGTCGAATTCATGGCCGGGGTGATGAACTGCGACATCCACCTCACCGACAAGCTCGCGGTCTATGCCGAAGAGGTGCGCCGGGGCCTCGGCATCGAGATCGTGCCGCCCTGCGTCAACCGCTCCGAGGCGCTGTTCTCGGTGTCGGAAGGCAAGGTCGTCTATGCCCTCGGTGCCCTGAAGAACGTCGGCGTCGAGGCGATGAAGCTCGTGACCGAGGCGCGCCGGACCGACCCGAAGAAACCGGGCCGGGCCCCGCGCCTGCCGGAGGCCGACGAGGCCCGCCCCGAGGTGCTGGACGGCCGTGAGTGGCCCTTCGTCTCGCTCTTCGACTTCGCCCGCAGGGTCGATCTCCGCCGGATCGGCAAGCGCCCGCTCGAAATGCTGAGCCGGGCCGGGGCCTTCGACGTGCTCGACCCCAACCGCCGCCGGGTCTTCGAGAGCCTCGACGCGCTCACCGCCTATTCCGCGGCGATCCACGACCAGCGCGCCTCCGCCCAGGTCTCGCTCTTCGGCGAGGCGGGCGACGACCTGCCCGAGCCGCGGCTTTCGCCCGCCGACGACTGGCTCTCGGCGGACCGCCTCGAAGCCGAGCACGAGGCGGTCGGCTTCTATCTCTCCGGCCATCCGCTCGACGATTACCTCGCCCCCCTGAAGCGCAAGAAATGCCTCACCCTTGCCGAGCTTCGCGACAAGGCCGAGCGCGACGGCGGCGCGGTGGGGCGCGTCGGTGTCATGGTCTCGGGGTTGCAGGACCGCAAATCGGGCAGGGGAACTCGGTTCTTCCGCATGACGATTTCGGACCCGACGCTCACCGTCTCCGGCATGGCGCTCTTTCCCGAGGATTTCGAGGCGTCGCGGCGGGTCTTCGAAGAGACGACCCGTGTCGTGATGACCCTCGAGGCGCGGTTCAACGACGGCGGGTTCGACCCCGTCGCGCGCTCGGTCGCGCCGCTCGACGGCGTCGTGGCCGATGCGGGAGACATGTCGGTGCGGGTCTTCATCGACGCGCCCGAGGCGGCGATTTCGGTGAAGGGCCTTCTCGACCGCTACCGCGACGATGCCGCGGTGAAGGGCCGGGGCGAATTGCGCATCGCGCCGCTCGGCGTGCCCGTGGGCGAGGTCGATATCGAGCTCGGCGACGGCTGGCCGATGACGCCCGAGATCAGGTCGGCGCTGAAGTCGCTTCCCGGCGTGGCGGGCGTCGAGGACGTGGTCTGAAGGTTCAGGTCGCGAAGCGCGGGGCAAGCAGCCTGATCTGCACAACCGTCAGGATGATCCTCAGCACGTGGTGGAGCGAGACGAAGATGACGCTCGTCTCGAGCGACAGCGCGATCAGCGTCATCTCGGCGAGGCCGCCCGGGGCGTAGGCGAGAAACACCGCTTCCCAGCGTTCCCCGACGAGCCCCGAAAGCAGAGCCGACGCCACGCCGGCGAGGCAGAGCACCGCGAATACGGCGACGGCGGAGACCTTGGCGGCCGCCACGATGATGATCGGAGAGCGGCCGAGAAAGCGGATGCCGAGGGTGATGCCGACGAAAAGCTGTACGATCTGGATGAGCCACCCCGGAACCCCGCCCTCGACCCAGCCGACAAGATGAATCGCGCCCGACAGGATGATCGGCCCGGTGACGAGAGCGGCGGGCAGACGGATCGCCTTTCCGGCCACGACCCCGATCACCCCCGCCGCCGCCATCATCGCCCATTCGGCGGCCGAGAGAGCGGCTCCCGTCCCGATGACCATGCCGCCCGCACTGCCGACGGCCGAACCGGTGAGAATGGTGAAGAGCAAGGGCACCAGCACGATGGTCAGCACGAGGCGCATGAACTGGAGCATCGCGAGCACCGCGGGGTCCGCACCCGCCTCCTCGCCGAGGGTCACCGCCTCGATGAAGCCGCCCGGCGCACAGCCGTAGAAGGCGGTGACGCGGTCGATGCCGCTCAGCCTGCGGGCGAGTGTGAACGAAATGAGATGCGCCGCCGGAAGATAGACGAGCAGGGCGATGACGCTCGGCCACCAGGTGACCGCCTGTTCGAAGATGCCCGGCGAAAAGGAGCTGCCGATGGACAGCCCGATGACCGGAATGAACCAGTCGCGAAGCTTCACCGGTACGCGCGGCGCAATACCGCCGATGCTGAGCCCGCCGATGGCCGCCGCGCCGACGGCGATGAGCGAACCCAGAAGCATCGGCAGGGGCAGACCGAGCCATTTGGCGACGAGTCCGCCCGCGAGCCCGATCAATAGGGCGAAACCGGCCGGGACCGGTTCGATATCCTTCAGGGCCTGGATCAACGGCGGGCCGGGGTCGGCCGCCGCGGAGGGCCCCCGCGCACGGCAAGAGTTCCCATTCCGCGCCGGTAGCACGGGGCCGGGGAACGGGCCAGAGCCTCGGCATCACGCGGTCCGCAGGGTGGAACGGGGCACGGGGCTATGCCCTGGACCCGTGCCGGGTCTTCCCCGCGGTGCTCGGGCCGGGGTGAAGCCCTACCAGTGCGGCGGGCGCTGGTCGGCCAGCGGCACGCTGCCGCCCTCGTCGAGCTCCCGCCCGGCCTCGCGCTCCATCAGCCGCGCGATGCGGCGCTCGGCGGTCTCGAGGGCGCGCGAGAGGCGGGCGACCTCGTCGGAGAGGTCCTCGGCGAGGCGCTCGAGATGGGCGAGGCGTTCCTCGAGATCGGTGCGGGGCGCGGTCATGGCGGTCAGCTAGCACGTCGGCGCGTGGGGATCACCTGCCATACGTTTTGCCATACGTCTGCCATACGCGTCGCCATACGTTTCGCCGGCAGCCCCGAAGCCCCCGCCTTGCCCCGTCACGCCCCTTCCGCTAGACCCCGCGCGACCCCGGGATCAGGCGTTTCCACATGGCGAAAGAGAAGAAGACCCCCCGCCCGAAGGCGGAGACGCCGAAAGGCTTTCGCGACTATTTCGGCGCGGAGGTCGTCGAGCGGACCGAGATGCTGGCCCGCATCGCCGAGGTCTACCGGCTCTGGGGTTTCGACCCCCTGGAAAGCTCCGCCGTCGAGACCGTCGAGGCGCTGGGCAAGTTCCTGCCCGACGTCGACCGCCCGAACGCCGGGGTCTTCGCCTGGCAGGAGGATACGGGAGCCGAGCGGCCGGGCGACTGGCTCGCTCTGCGCTACGACCTGACCGCCCCGCTCGCACGGGTCTACGCTCAGCACCGCAACGATTTGCCGACCCCCTACCGGCGCTATTCCATGGGGCCGGTCTGGCGCAACGAGAAGCCCGGGCCGGGGCGGTTTCGGCAGTTCTATCAATGCGATGCGGATACGGTCGGGACGGGGTCCGTCGCCGCTGATGCCGAGATCTGCATGATGCTGGCGGACGCGCTGGAGGCGGTGGGGATCGCGCGCGGGGATTACGTGATCCGGGTGAACAACCGGAAGGTTCTCAATGGGGTGCTGGAGGTCGCCGGTATCGCCGAGGACGACGAGCGCACGCGGGGGATCGTTCTGCGCGCCATCGACAAGCTCGACCGGCTGGGGCCGGAGGGGGTGCGGGCGCTGCTCGGCGAGGGCCGGAAGGACGAGAGTGGGGATTTTGCGGAAGGGGCGGGGCTCCGTGCCGAACAGATCCAAACAATTGCATCCTATGTCACGGTAGTGGAGGATATGACCGATAAGCTCTCTCAAGGATCGGTGATTGAGCGTTATGTATCGCCTTTGGTGCAGAGAAAGCTAAACCTCGGACTGCTCGGCCCAGAGGACGCCGCCCATGCATTAAATGCCCGGGAATATTCCAACCTCTGGAATGAGAGGATAATTGAACGACTTAGAGATATGCTGACCAATTCCTTGGTCGGATTGGAGGGCGCGTCCGAACTCGCGGACATCGAGTGCCAGTGTGAAAGCCAAGGTTATTTGGCCGACCGCATCGTGATCGACCCCTCCGTCGTCCGGGGCCTCGGCTACTACACCGGCCCGGTCTTCGAGGCCGAACTCACCTTCGAGATCACCGACGATGAGGGCCGCCCGCGCCAGTTCGGCTCCGTCGCCGGCGGGGGGCGCTATGACGATCTCGTCAAGCGCTTCACCGGGCAGGCCGTCCCCGCCACCGGCATCTCCATCGGCGTCGACCGGCTGCTTGCCGCGCTGCACGCCAAGGGCATTGGCTCGAAGGCGGTGGCGGGCCCGGTGGTCGTCACCGTGATGGACCGCGACCGGATGGCGGACTACCAGGCCATGGCCGCCGAGCTTCGCGCCGCCGGCATCCGCGCCGAGGTCTATCTCGGCAACCCGAAGAATTTTGGCAACCAGTTGAAATACGCCGACAGGCGCGGCGCGCCGGTCGCCGTGATCCAGGGCGAGGACGAGCGGGCGCGCGGCGTGGTGCAGGTGAAGGACCTCATCCTCGGCGCCAGGATCGCCGAGACCGCGACCCTCGAGGAATGGAAGGACCAGCCCGCGCAGGTCGAATGCGCGCGCGGCGAACTCGTCGCGACGGTGCGCCGCCTGCTGGACAGGGCCTGATGGCCGACAAGGTCGCGCTACGGGCCGAGGCGGAGCGCCTGAAGGCCGCCTTCGTCGCCAGCGGGGCGGAACCTGTGGAGACGGATGTCCTGCAGCCCGCCGACCTTCTGCTCGATCTCTACGGCGAGGACATCCGGGGCCGCGCCTTCGTCACCCATGACCCGGTGATGGGCGAGGCGATGCTGAGGCCCGACTTCACCATGCCCGTGGTGCTCGCCCATCTCGCGGCCGGCCGGGGGGCGGCCCGCTACGCCTATTCCGGCGAGGTGTTCCGCCGGCAGGACGCCGGCTCGCGGCGGCCGGCGGAGTTCCTGCAGGCGGGGCTCGAGATCTTCGGCGCGGCCGGGCCCGAGGTCGAGGCGGAGATCTTCGCCACCTTCGCGGCGCTTCTGGCGCCCTACGACCTCGCGCCGGTCACGGGCGATATCGGACTTCTAACCGCCGCCGTCGACGGGCTCGACACGACGCCCGCCCGCAGGGCCGCGCTCCGGCGGCACCTCTGGCGGCCCCGCCGCTTCAAGGCGCTGCTCGAGCGGTTCTCGCGACCCGCCGCGTCCCGGTCCGCTGCCGGAACCGCCTTCGAGGGCCGTGGCCCGGAGATCGGGCTCAGAACCCGCGACGACGTCCGGGCCCGCCTCGCCGCACTTGCCGCGGATGCAGCGGCCCCGCCGATTGCGCGGTCCGACATCAACGCGCTCGACGCGCTTCTCGCCGTACGCGAGACCGCTCCGAACGCATTGTCGCAGCTTCGCAACATCGCGGTCGATCTGCCGGCGATCACGCCCGCCCTCGACCGGCTCGCCCGGCGGCATGAAAGCCTCGCCATGGCAGGCATCGATATCGAAACGCTCGAGTTCGAGGCCACCTACGGGCGCACGACGCTCGAGTATTACGACGGCTTCGTCTTCGGCTTTCTCCGCCCGGACCGTCCCGACCTGCCGCCTGCGGCCTCCGGTGGCCGCTACGACGCGCTCACCCGGGCGCTCGGCGGGGCGGAGGCGCCGCCCGCGATCGGCGGCGTGATCCGTCCGGCACTTCTGCCGGAGGCCGCGCGATGACACTGAAGCTCGGCGTGCCCTCGAAGGGCCGGCTCATGGAAAAGACCTTCGACTGGTTCGGAAAGCGCGGCGTGACGCTCTCGCTCGCCGGCGGCGGGCGGGAGTATTCGGGCTCGGTCAACGGGGTCGAGGGCGTCGGCCTCGTGCTCGTGTCGGCCGGTGAGATCCCCCGCGAACTCGCCGCCGGACGGCTGCATCTCGGGGTGACGGGCCGCGACATGATCGAGGAGAAGCTCGCGTTCTGGGAAGACCGGGTCGAGCCGCTCGCCGAGCTCGGTTTCGGCCATGCCGACCTCGTGATCGCGGTGCCCGACTTCTGGGTCGATGTCGAGACGCTCGACGACCTCGACGGCGCGGCGGCCGCGTTTCGCGCGCGCCACGGCGCCCGGCTCAGGATCGCCACGAAGTATCACCGGCTCGTGCGCGATTTCCTCCGAAACGCCGGGGTCGCCGACTACGCCCTCGTCGACAGCCAGGGCGCGACGGAGGGGACGGTGAAGAACCAGACCGCCGAAGCGATCGCCGACATCACCACCACCGGGTCGACGCTCAGGGACAACCACCTACGGCCCCTCGTCGATGGCACGGTGCTGAAGAGCCAGGCGGGGCTCTTCAGGTCGCGCACGGCCGATTGGGACGATGCGCGCGAGCCGCTGGCGGCGCTGCTCGAGAAGCTCGGTCTCGGTTAGCGCACCCCGATCTCGGCGAGCGCGGCCTGGAGCTTCGGCGGCAGGTCTGGTTCCTTGGCGCGCGCCGCCGGCAGGTCGCGCGGGGCATCGGCGGGGTCGAGGTAGCGCCAGCCCTGGAACGCGCGCCGGGGCTGGGGTTCGGTGCGATGCACGCGGGGTTCGAGCACGAGGCCGCAGCGCAGTATTCCGTCCGCCCCCCGCACCTCGTCGAACCGCAGGATAAGCTGGCGGGCGAGGACGACGCCCTTGAACACCCAATATATCGAGCCGCCCGAAAGCACCTCCGCATCGCGCTTCGGCCACATCCGGGTGACATGGCGGGGCAGCCCGTCGGGCCCCTTCGCGCGCGCGCTCGCCTGCCAGTCGAGAAGGTCTTCCACCTTTTCGGCCCCGACGCAGAGTTTCAGAAGGTTGACGTGTTCCATCGAATCCCCGTTCGCCATATATTGTAGATAACCGTTGGACAGCTTCAATGGGTTGTGGAATTATCCACAGCCCGATTTCCGCAATCAGAGGCCCGCAATGACCCGTTTCGCCGCGCCGATCGCCGAACAGATCTGGGACATGAAGTATCGTCTGAAGGAGCCCGATGGAACGCCGGTCGACGTGTCGGTCGAGGACACGTGGCGGCGTATCGCCAAGGCGCTTGCGGCCGTCGAGAAGACCCCGGCCGAGTGGGAGGACAGGTTCTACGCGGCGCTCGAGGATTTCCGCTTCCTGCCCGCCGGCCGCATCGTCGCCGGGGCCGGCACGGGCCGGTCGGTGACGCTCTTCAACTGCTTTGTGATGGGCACGATCGAGGATTCCATGGGCGGGATCTTCGAGGCTCTGAAGGAGGCCGCTCTGACCATGCAGCAGGGCGGCGGCATCGGCTACGATTTCTCGACCATCCGTCCCAGGGGGGCCGCCGTCGCCGGTGTGGCCGCGGATGCCTCGGGGCCCCTTTCGTTCATGGATGTCTGGGACGCGATGTGCCGCACCATCATGTCGGCGGGCTCGCGCCGGGGTGCGATGATGGCGACCATGCGCTGCGATCACCCCGATATCGAGGACTTCATCACCGCGAAGTCCGATCCGCTGCGCCTGCGGAACTTCAACGTCTCCGTCCTCGTCACCGACGCCTTCATGGAGGCGGTGAAGGGCGGCACGTCTTGGGATCTCGTCTTCGACGGCAAGAGCTACAGGACGGTCGACGCCCGCACGCTCTGGGACCGGATCATGCAGTCGACCTACGATTACGCCGAGCCGGGCGTGATCTTCATCGACCGCATCAACGAGATGAACAACCTGAGGTACGCCGAGACGATCTCCGCGACGAACCCCTGCGGCGAGCAGCCGCTGCCGCCCTACGGCGCCTGTCTTCTCGGCTCGATCAACCTCGCCCGGCTCGTGAAGGACCCCTTCACCGTCGACGCGTCCCTCGACGAGGCCGAACTTGCGGAACTTGTCGCCGTGGCGGTCCGGATGATGGACAACACCGTGGACGCGTCGCGCTTTCCGCTTCCCGCGCAGGCCGCGGAGGCGGCCGCCAAGCGCCGGATCGGACTTGGCGTCACCGGGCTCGCCGACGCGCTCCTGATGACGGGGCTGCGCTACGGTTCCGAAGCGGCGGCGGCGCAGACCGACGCCTGGCTCCATGCGCTGGCGCGCGCCGCCTATCTGGCCTCGGTCGAGATCGCCAAGGAAAAGGGGCCGTTCCCGCTCTTCGAGGCGGAGAGGTTTCTCGAAAGCGGCGCGCTTCGCGGCATGGATGCGGACGTTCGCGCCGGCATCGCGGAACACGGCATCCGCAACGCGCTTCTCACCTCGATCGCGCCGACCGGCACGATCAGTCTTCTCGCGGGCAACGTCTCGTCGGGCATAGAGCCGGTCTTCGCCTATTCCTACCGCCGCAAGGTCCTGCGGAAGGACGGCACCCGGATCGAGGAGGAAGTGGTCGACTACGCCGTGCAGCTCTGGCGCGATCTCCATGGCGAGGCGCCGTTCCCCGATCATTTCGTCAATGCCCAGACCCTTGCCCCGTCCGATCACGTCCGGATGCAGGCGGCCGCTCAGAAATGGGTCGACAGCTCCATTTCGAAAACCATCAACGTGCCCGAGGACATTTCCTTCGAAGCGTTCAAGGACGTCTACATGGAAGCCTGGGACACGGGGTGCAAAGGCTGCACGACCTACCGGCCGAACGCGGTGACGGGGTCGGTCCTCGAGGTGACACCCGCCGAGCCCGTCGCAGACACCATGGCCGATGCCCCGACCCCTGCGACCATTGCCGCCCGCATCGAGGCCGCCGCCGCCGCAGTCGGCATCGACGACATTCCCTCCCTCGCCTTGGCGTCCGGCGTTCCGGCCGACACGATCGCGGCATGGGACGGTGAGACGAAACCCACTAACCGCGACGCCCGGGCCGTCGCCGAGGCGTTGTCGGTCACCCCGAGGTGGCTTCTCTTCGGCGAGGGCGAGGGGCCGGCGCTACATTCGGGCGAAGATATCCGCGACGCACCGTCCGCCGTGAGCAACGCCGTCACCGGAGTGCGCGCACGCGGCGAGGTCGTCTACATGACCGAACCGCTCGACCGGCCGACCGCACTGGAAGGCCAGACCTACAAGCTCAAGTGGCCCGAGAGCGAGCACGCGATCTACATCACGATCAACGACATCATCCACGCAGGGCGCCGCCAGCCCTTCGAGGTCTTCATCAACTCGAAGAACATGGAGCATTTCGCCTGGACCGTGGCGCTGACGCGGATGATCTCGGCGGTGTTCCGGCGCGGCGGAGACGTGTCCTTCGTGGTCGAGGAACTGAAGGCCGTCTTCGACCCGCGCGGCGGGGCCTGGATGAACGGGAAGTACGTTCCCTCGATACTCGCCGCCATCGGCAGCGTGATCGAGCGCCACCTCGTCGCCATCGGGTTCATCGAGGGCGAGGGGCTGGGCCTGAAATCCGACCCGCGCGCGGAGGTCGTCAATCTCGACCCGCCTCGCGGAAGGGCCTGCCCCGCCTGCGGCCAGTATGATCTTCAGATGGTGGAGGGCTGCCTCACCTGCATGTCCTGCGGCCATTCCAAATGCGGCTGAGGGGCGCCCGTTAACCTTTTGAAACTGAGAGCCATTAAAGTCCATTTTGGCCCTCAAATTGTCCATTCGGAAAGCACTTCGTGTCCATCGGGACTTTTCGGCCAAGATGGCCCCCCGGGCACACGTCAGCGGAACAGATGGCCCTGGATGTCGATGAAGGCCTTCCGGATCTCGGCCACAGAGCCGAGAGCCGCCTTCGCATCGTTCGTGCCGCCGTACCGGATTCTCAGGAAGTCCCGGATCTTCCGGAGCGACAGCTCCTCGACTCCATGCGCCTCGTAGGCCTGAAGCACATAGTCTAGGAACCGGCGCATCTCCAGCTCGTAACCGCCGAGGCCGCTTGACCGGGCCGCGTCGACGCGCTCCGCACGCGCCAGGGGAGCGAGGGTGAACCGGACGTAGGCGAGGACGTCGAAGATATCGCTGTTCGGGGCGTCGATGAGGCGGCGCATGTCCCTCCATGCGGTCGCTGTCGTAGCCGAGCTCCGCCAGCCGCTCGATGAAGCCCTCCCGCCGCTCCGGATCGCTCCAGATCTGCCGCAGCTCGTCTTCGGAGGCCACGAGCGCCCCGAGATCCCCGAAGAGCTGCTCCATGAACTCCTGCGGCGTGATCGGCCGGCCGTCATGGGACCAGTAGGTCGTGGCGGCGATGTAGCGGATCTGGCGATCCTTGCCGTCGGCGAGCTTCACGACGATCTTCCCGCCGGTCGGTGGATCGTCGTCCGGCTCCGGCGGCTCGGGCGGCGCCCCTGGGGGCGGCTTCGGGCCGGGTCCGGGCGGGTCCGGTGGAAGGGGCTCGCCGTCCCATTCCGGGTCGTTGAAGTGCTCGTAGGCCTTCACGAAGACGTAGATCGTGAAGAAGTCCTTCCCGTCGAAGGTCCGCGTGCCGCGCCCGACGATCTGCTTGAACTCGATCATCGACTTGATGGGCCGCAGCAGCACGATGTTGCCGATGTTCCGCGCGTCCACGCCGGTCGAGAGCTTGTGCGAGGTCACCAGAATCGTCGGCAGCGTCTTCTCGTTGTCCTGGAACTCGCGCAGATGCTGTTCGCCGAGCTTGCCGTCGTCGGCCGTCACGCGTTCGCAGTAGTGCGGGTTGCCTTCACAACGTCGAGTCCCTGGCAGCCGAGACCAAGCTTGACCCGCGGACTCTCGCCGGCGTTCTCGCCGACCGGGGCCTCGTTCCGGCCGAAGGCAAGGTCTGCGCGTTCGACGTCTTCGATGCGGAGGCCGGGCGCGAGGTGGCGGCCTCGATGCAGCGGCTCACCCATGTGAGCGCGCTCGGAAAGGTTCTCAGCTGCACCCGCGCCCAGGCGTCCCAGCTACTCGACGAGGGACTGATCGTTCAGATCTCCGGTGGCGCCGGCACCGTCGCCGGCCGCACCCGGAAGGCGGTCGATCACCGCGAGGTCGAGCGCTTCCTCGCGGCGCTCCATCATGATGCGCGTCCTGTTGCCGACGTTCCTGCCGGCCTGGTTCCGATCTCGAAGGCGGCCGAAAAGGCGAAGTGCCCGTCGGTCGAAATCGTGCACCTCATCCTGGCAGGTTTCCTGGAGAACGTCGCGCGGCATGGTGCCGAAGTCGGGTACGCGGCCATCCTCGTCGATCCCGACGAGGTGCGGAACCAGATGGCGGCCGTGATGATCGGTCTCTCCGCCACCGACGTGTTTCGCCGGCTCAGGATCTCGAGGAACACGGGGTGGTCTCTGGTGCTCGGCAATGACGAACCGCGCCTTCGTCCCACGATCATCGAGGGCAGGAACGGCCGACACGAGATCTACCGTTTCGAGGAAGAAGCTATCGCCGCGTTCGCAACGGAGTTCACGACCGCTGCGCGTCTCGCGACCGAGCATAATCTCCAGGTCGGCATCGTCATCAGCCAGATGAAGCGATCCGGCATCCGGCCGGCGATGCCGCGCCGCTACTTCGGTCTGGACTTCTATCGAACGTCGCAGATCCCGGAGATCAGGGCCGCGTAGTCGCTCGGATCTCCGTAAATACCAAGCTACAAAATTTCATCGAAAGGCCGCCTTCCGGGCGGCCTTTTTCGTTTTGGCGAAAGGCGACACTGCCCTATCTGACAAAGCAGGCCGCTCGTTCGGCTTCCGGCAAGCACTTCGCCAGCATTCGCTGCTCGTGGCCGATGGCCATCATTTGGTTGTCGAATGGCCAAATCGGCAGATCGCGCGGGATTCGACGCCAATGAAATCACTGACTTGGTTTCGCGCGATGGCCAGCAATCGGTGGTCTTTTTACTCGATCACACGGTTCCGCGATAGCGACGCGGATATCCGGAGAGAAGCCGCGGCGTGATGGAAGAAGGTGAACGGGCGTTCAGTAAAACGCTGGCCAACAGGCAGGGAACCTATCCCGGGCAGGGCGATCCGCGTTCCGAGGGCCAGATCATCCTCCCTGCGTCGTGCCGGGGTTTCGGATATCGCCGGGCGCCTCCGTCTTCACCATCGGGTCGTGTTTCGCGCGCAACGTGGAGCGTGCGCTGATCACGCGCGGCCGCAACCGACTAGATTTACAACTTTGAGTTGAAAAAGTGCGGCATTCTCGCGACGGTGCGTTCGATTCACCAGTCAAAAATGTTGAAAAAGTGTTAACGATCTTCAGCTTGAGTGCTAATGGGTCCGCGAGCGAGAAAAAACGGCAAGCGGGCAGCAGGAATGAAGGTAGGGGAACAGGGGGTTTTCATCATCCCCTGGTCACAGACCGAGGTCGACGGTTTCCGAGGCGCGCCGCCGGCGCGCATCGAGCGGGATGTATGTTGGTCGTGGCATGGCGAGCCGGTAGCTCTAGCCACTACATCGGATGCTGTTCTGGCAGAAGGCCCGGCTGCGCTTCGTCGCCATGCAGCACGCGCGGTTTCGAGCCTTGTCGGCCGGGCCGTGTCGATGCAGTTTCTCGACCTCGACTTCAATGCAGCGCTTCTTGAACGCTCGTTCACGGTCAGCGACGGACGCCGGCGCTACGAAGCGACCATGGTCGAGGTTGCCGAAATCGCCCGGCCGCTTCTGCTCTTCATCGGGGCTCTGCCGCCGCGAGGGACGCCTCTCAGGGTGGTCGCCGTCGCTGGTCACGGTGCCTCGGGCGAGGACGCGATCAACCGGATGACCGAGGAGCCGACAGGCGTCATCTGCTTTACCCCCGGCACCCGGCTCGAAACGCCCGAGGGCCCGCGCCTCGTAGAGGACCTCGTCGAGGGCGACCGGGTGTCTACCAAGGACGACGGCGCGCAGGAAATACTCTGGATCGGATCGCGCAGGATGTCCGGTGCGAGGCTCCATGCCATGCCCGAACTCCGCCCCGTGCGCCTGCGTGCCGGGGCCATCGACGGCGATTGTCCCGAGCCCGACCTCGTGGTCTCTCCGCAACACCGCATCGTCCTGAAGGGCCGGATCGCAACGGCGCTTTTCGGCACGCCCGAGGTTCTGGTCACGGCCCGCGACCTTCTGGACGACCGGGGCATCCTGATCGACCGGTCGCTGGCGGAGGTCACCTACGTGCACATTCTCCTGCCGCGTCACCAGATCGTCCGGGCCAACGGCGTCGAGACCGAAAGCTTCCATCCCGCCTCGACCGACCTCGAGACCATCGGCGAGGACCAGCGGCGGCGGCTTCTGGACATCGTGCCGGGGATCGACGCCGACCCTCATCTCTACGGGGTCGCCGCGCGCCGGACCCTGAGCGCCGAAGAGGCGGCGGTTTTCGGGACCGAAGCCGCGCCGCGCCATTGACAGCCGCCGAAGCCCCGGTATAAGCGCGCACTTCACTGGTGTTGGCGGCCCCCGCGAGGGGATGCCTGTCGCCCCTCGAGGGGAAAGGACAACGCCCTTCATCGCCGCCCATCCGGGCGGCCTCTCTATTGAAGGAGATCAGCGGTGACGAAACGCACCTCTGCCAAGTACAAGCTCGACCGCCGGATGGGTGAAAACATCTGGGGACGTCCGAAATCCCCGGTGAACAGGCGCGAATACGGCCCCGGCCAGCACGGCCAGCGCCGCAAGGGCAAGATGTCGGACTTCGGCACCCAGCTGCGCGCCAAGCAGAAGCTGAAGGGCTACTACGGCGACCTGACGGAAAAGCAGTTCCGCCGCATCTTCGCCGAGGCCGAGCGGGTCAAGGGCGACACCGGCGAGAACCTCATCGGCCTTCTCGAGCGCCGGCTCGACGCGGTGGTCTACCGCGCGAAGTTCGTGCCGACGATCTTCGCCGCGCGCCAGTTCGTGAACCACGGCCACGTCAGGGTGAATGGCAAGCGGGTGAACATTCCGTCCTACAAGGTGAAGGAAGGCGATGTCGTCGAGGTGCGCGACCGCTCCAAGCAGCTTGCCATCGTGCTGGAGGCGGTCGGGCTCGCCGAGCGCGACGTGCCGGACTATCTCGAGGTCGATCATTCCAAGATGACCGCGACCTTCGTGCGCACCCCGGGCCTTGGCGATGTGCCATACCCGGTGATCATGGAGCCGAACCTCGTCATCGAATTCTACGCCCAGAACTGACCCTGGGCGCATCGCGAACTCTTCAGGGGCGTCTTCGGGCGCCCTTTTTCGTCTCCGCCTGCCTGGCGGCGAACGGCGAGAAAGCCCCGGCTCGTGCGCGACGGCGGTCCCGCGGGAAAGCTGTACCTGTCGACCGGATCGAAGCCCGCCCGGCCGCGCT
>Ga0008833_1000947_pt1 | contig 17528 bp, 18 predicted proteins | sample HotLakConsoUCCLE_FD_62216 | JGI IMG/M metagenome (GOLD analysis project Ga0008833, IMG submission 62216) | Hypersaline microbial mat communities from Hot Lake, Washington, USA - Hot Lake Consortium UCC-LE | ecosystem: Environmental > Aquatic > Non-marine Saline and Alkaline > Hypersaline >... | reverse complement strand
GACCTTTGCGCCGACGCAGCTGTCCCCGATCCGGGTGTGGATCGCGTAGGCGAAATCGAGCGGCGTCGCGCCGCGCGGCAGCTTCACCACCTCGCCCTTCGGCGTGAAGCAGAACACCTGGTCCTGGTACATCTCGAGCTTGACGTGCTCGAGAAACTCGTCGTGGTCGTCCTCGTTGTCGAACCGCTCGGTGAGCGTCGCGATCCAGCGGGCGGGGTCGACGGCGAAGGGGTTCTCGGCGCGCACCCCGTCGCGGTAGGACCAATGGGCGGCGACGCCGGCCTCGGCGACCTCGTGCATCTGGCGGGTCCGGATCTGGACCTCAACGCGCCGTCCGTCGCGGCCGGAGATCGTGGTGTGGATCGAGCGGTAGCCGTTCGACTTCGGCTGGCTGATGTAGTCCTTGAACCGGCCGGGAACCGAGCGCCAGCGGCGGTGGATCGCGCCGAGTGCTGCATAGCAATCCACTTCCGAGCCGACGATGATGCGGAAGCCGTAGATGTCGGAGAGCCGCGAGAAGCCCTGCTCCTTCTCCTCCATCTTCCGCCAGATCGAGAACGGCTTCTTGGCGCGCCCCATCACGTCGGCGCGGATGCCTGCCTTCTCGAGTTCCGCCTCGATGTCGTCGGTGATGCGCGGGATGACGTCGCCGGTTTCCTTCTGAAGCGTGATGAAGCGGCGCATGATCGAGACGCGTCCGTCGGGGTTGAGGACCTGGAAGGCGAGATCTTCCAGTTCCTCGCGCATCCACTGCATGCCCATCCGACCCGCGAGCGGGGCGTAGATGTCCATGGTCTCGCGCGCCTTCACGACCTGCTTTTCCGAACGCATGTGTCGGACGGTGCGCATGTTGTGGAGCCGGTCGGCGAGCTTGACGAGGATGACCCGGAGGTCCTTCGACATCGCCATGAAGAGCTTGCGGAAATTCTCCGCCTGCTTCGTTTCGGTCGAGGAAAGCTGGAGGTTGGTGAGCTTCGTCACCCCGTCGACGAGTTCGGCGATCTCGTCGCCGAAAATCGCCCTCACGTCGCCATAGGTGCGCCTTGTGTCCTCGATCGTGTCATGGAGAAGGGCCGTGACGAGCGTCGCGTCGTCGAGCTGCATCTCGGCGAGGATCGCGGCCACGGCCACGGGGTGCGAGAAGTAGGGCTCGCCCGAATGGCGCAACTGGCCGTAATGCGCCGCCTCTCCGAAAGCGAACGCATCGCGCAACAGGCCGGCGTTCGACTTCGGGTTGTAGTTGCGGACAAGGGTGATCAGGTCGTCGGCGTCGATCATCCCCGCCCCGCACCGGGCAAAGCCCCGTTACTGCTGACCCTGCGCTTCCATGAGCGCACGGAGAAGTTTCTCTTCGGAAAGATCGTCATCCGCCGGCTTGTCGGCTTCGGCGCCCATCAGCAGCGCCATCGAATCCTCTTCCGGTTCGTCCACCTCGATCTGGGTCTGGTGGTTCTCGATCATCCGCTCCCGAAGCTCGGATGCCGACTGGGTTTCCTCGGCGATCTCGCGCAGCGCGACGACCGGGTTCTTGTCGTTGTCGCGGTCGATCGTGAGCGGCGCGCCCGATGCGATCTCGCGCGCGCGATGCGATGCAAGCATCACGAGGTCGAAACGGTTCGGAACCTTGTCGACGCAGTCTTCTACGGTCACGCGGGCCATGATCATCTCCGGTTGGCGACGGGAAAGCCGTGATGTAAGGCCGAACGCTCTTGCGCGCAAGGGGGACGCGGCGTCGCCGGCGCGGTCGATTCGGGCCCCGGGTCAGTGATGCGGGGCTCGTGCCCGGTTCGTCGATACTCCGTCGTTTCTGGACCGCGAACCGCGCAGCGGAAACCAAAGAGCCAGAACAACTCCACTTTTGCCGATGCCTCCGATCCGGTTGCCATTCTCCGCGAATTGCTTAAATCTCTGGGACCCGCCGGGGGCCAACCACTCACACACTCACGGGCGTTTTCCGGCGCAACATTTCGTTGAAAGGACTCGTCTCAATGTTTTATCGGGACGAACGGCTTGCGCTGTTCATCGATGGATCGAATCTCTACGCCGCGGGCAGGGCGCTCGGCTTCGATATCGACTACAAGCTTCTCAGGCAGGAGTTCATGAGGCGCGGCAAGCTTCTGCGCGCGTTCTACTACACCGCCCTGCTCGACAACGACGACTACTCGCCGATCCGCCCGCTCGTGGACTGGTTGCACTACAACGGCTTCTCGATGGTCACGAAGCCGGCGAAGGAATACACCGACAGCCAGGGCCGGCGGAAGGTGAAGGGGAACATGGACATCGAACTCACGGTCGATGCCATGGAGCTCGCTCCGCGCGTCGACCACATCGTGCTGTTCTCCGGCGACGGCGATTTTCGCCCCCTCGTCGAGAGCCTGCAGCGTCAGGGCGTTCGGGTCTCCGTCGTCTCGACGATCCGGTCCCAGCCGCCGATGATCGCCGACGAGTTGCGTCGGCAGGCCGACAACTTCATCGAACTCGATGAATTGAAGGAGGTCATCGGCCGCCCGCCGCGCGAACCGCGCGACACGCGCGAAGACAACGGCGCCCGCGCGACCGTGGAAGACTAGGGCCGGCGATTTCAGGGCCTCGCGGCCTCGTAGGCCCGGTTCCGCTCGTCGTGCACGTCGCGGATCCGGTCCGGCCATGTCGACTTGATGTAGCTGAGGACGGCGACGATCTCGTCGTCGCTCAGCACATCGCCGAAACCCGTCATGGCGCTTCGGTAGCCGCCGCCGACCACCGCCTCGGTGCCGTATTTCGTGATTTCGAAGAGAAGCGCATCCGGGTGGTGCCAGGTATGCCCGGTCTCGTCATGGGGCGGCGCCGGCAAAAGACCGTCGGGACCGCGCGCCTGCCAGTTCTCCTCGCCCTCGAGGTCGGCGCCGTGACAGGCGGCGCATTCGGCGGCGTAGACCCGTTCTCCAAGCTCCACGACCCCGGCGTCGTCGGGTCGCAGCATCCCGGCCGTGGCGTCGGATGAGGCGAGGCTCAGGCCCGCGGCCGCGGCGGCGGCCGCGAGGAGGGCTGCGAGAACGGCGGTCGCGCGAAATGTCATCAGGGTGCTTTCGACCTTCGGTTTTCCCATGAAATGAGGCTTCTTCCTGCCGGAAGGTCAAGGCCCCCGCGGGTCTGGACGAGGGCGGGTGCATCCCATAGGTCTTGAGGGACCAGGGAGGACCCATGTCGAAGCCGCCACTCACCCTCTATCTCGCCGCCCCGCGCGGGTTCTGCGCCGGTGTCGACCGGGCGATCAAGATCGTCGAGATGGCGCTCGAGAAATGGGGCGCGCCGGTCTACGTGCGCCACGAGATCGTCCACAACAGGTTCGTCGTCGACGGGCTGCGCGAGAAAGGGGCGGTGTTCGTCGAGGAACTCGAGGACTGCCCCGAGGACAGGCCGGTGATCTTCTCCGCCCACGGCGTGCCGAAGGCGGTGCCGGCGGAGGCCGAGCGGCGGCGGATGGTCTTCGTCGACGCGACCTGCCCGCTCGTGTCGAAGGTCCATATCGAGGCCGAGCGGCATCACGCCAACGGGCTCCAGATGGTGATGATCGGCCATGAGGGACACCCCGAGACGGTGGGCACCATGGGCCAGCTTCCCGACGGCGAGGTGCTGCTCGTCGAGACCGTGGAGGACGTGGCCGGCCTCGACCCGCGCGACCCCTCGAAGCTCGCCTTCATCACCCAGACGACGCTGTCGGTCGACGACACCGCCGATATCGTCGCGGCCCTTCAGGCGCGGTTCCCGGCCATCGTCGGCCCGCACAAGGAAGACATCTGCTATGCCACGACCAACCGTCAGGCGGCGGTGAAGGCGATGGCGCCGAAGATCGACGCGCTCTTCGTGATCGGGGCGCCGAACTCGTCGAACTCCAAGCGCCTCGTCGAAGTGGGCGAGGGGGCGGGCTGCACCTATGCCCAACTTGTCCAGCGCGCCGCCGACATCGACTGGCGGGCGATCGAGGGGGTCGCACGGGTGGGCGTGACCGCCGGGGCGAGCGCGCCGGAGGTGCTCGTGAACGAGGTGATCGACGCCTTCCGCGACCGTTACGACCTGGCCGTCGAAATGGTAGAGACAGCCGTCGAGAACGTCGAGTTCAAGGTGCCGCGGGTTCTGCGCGAGCCGGCATGAACACCATCCCGAGGGCGCCGCTCCTGCTCGGGATCGCCGGGCTCCTGCCGTTTCTCTGGGGCGTGCTCACGCTCCATTCCGAAGAGGCCGCGCGGCTCACGCTCGACACCGTCGGCCCGCGCTTCACCGGGCCTTTCGTGATGCTGCAGTACGGCACGATCATCCTCGCCTTCATGTCGGGCGTCCTCTGGGGGTTCGCCACGAAGGCGCAGGGCGCGGTCGCGGCCTCGGGCTACGCGCTTTCGGTCGCACCGGCGCTCTGGGCGTTCTTCTTTGTCGGCGGCGGGCCGGTCTCGGCCGCCATCTATCTCATCGCCGGCTTCGTCGGGCTTCTCGGTCTCGACTGGATGTTCTGGCGCCAGGGCCTCGCGCCGGACTGGTGGATGCGCCTGCGGCTCCTGCTCACGGCGGTGGTCGTGGTCTGCCTCGCAACCGTGGTGATCTGATGCTGACGCTCCATTCCATGCCGTCGTCGGGCAATTCCTACAAGGTGCGGCTTCTTCTGGCGTTGCTCGGGCGGCCCTACCGGCACGTGGGCCTCGAATATCTCACGCCGGAGCTCGACCGGGCCCATGCCGAGGGTCTCCTGCCATTTTCCCGCCTGCCGGTGCTCGAACTCGACGACGGCACGCGCCTTCCCGAATCGAACGCGATCCTGTGTCATCTGGCCGAGGGCACCGACTGGCTGCCCGGCGACGCCGTGGCGCGGGCGCGTGTCCTCGGCTGGCTCTTCTGGGAACAGAACCAGCACGAGGGGGTGATCGCGGTCCGGGCCGCGCTTCTGACCTACCCGCACCGGGCGCATCTCGCGACACCGGAGCGTCTGGCGGAGCTTCTCGAGCGCGGCGCGGTGGTTCTCGGGCAGATGGAGGCGCGGCTCGCGGGCGCGGAGTGGTTGGAGGGCGACCGGCCGACCATCGCGGATATCGCCCTTTACGCCTATACCCACAGCGCGGAGACGAAGGGAGGGTTCGACCTCTCGCCCTATCCGGGCATCCGCGCATGGCTCGGCCGGGTGGTGGCGCTGTCCGGACACGTGCCGCTGGACCACATCCCCGGTGCCTGAGCTTTTCGCCTATACCGACGGGGCCTGTTCGGGAAACCCCGGCCCCGGAGGCTGGGGCGCCCTGCTCGTCGCCCGCGAGGGCGACGCGGTGGTGAAGGAACGCGCGCTTTCGGGCGGCGAGGCCGAGACCACCAACAACCGCATGGAGCTTCTTGCCGCCATCGCAGCACTCGAGGCGCTCGAGCGGCCTTCGAAGATCACGATCGTGACCGATTCGGCCTATGTGAAGAACGGCCTGACGGGCTGGATCACGGGCTGGAAGCGGAACGGCTGGAAGACCGCGGCGAAAAAGCCTGTGAAGAACGAGGACCTCTGGCGGAGGCTCGACGAGGCCGCGGCACGCCATGACGTGACCTGGGAATGGGTCAAGGGCCACGCCGGCCACCCCGAGAACGAACGCGCCGACGAACTGGCGCGGGCGGGCATGGCGCCTTTCAAACCGAAGAAGAAACGCGCCTAGCGGCGGTTCCGCCGTCGCCGGGCCGCCGCCTCGGTGGGAATGAGGATGAGCGCACCGGCCGCGCCGACGATCGCGTCGATGCCGGGGGCGCCGAACGACAGCCCGAACATGACACGCACCATGAAGAGCAGGATCACCCCGCCGAGGGCGATCACGATGGAGGCGAGCACGCCGTTATGGGCAAGGTCCCACTTTTCGGCGAGATACCCGACGATGCCGCCGATCATTAGCGCGCCGAAGAACGCGAAAAACCCCATCTGATCCGCTCCGCTTCCTGTTGTCCCGTCACTCTAGCACGTCCGGAAGAGACATCCCGCGCAGGAATTCCTCCGCCTTCATCGGCCGCTTGCCGGAGCGCTGGACTTCGGTGAGTTCGACCGCCCCCGCGCCGCAGGCAACGGTGGTGCCCGAGAGCACCGTCCCTGCCGGACCCGAGCCTTGGGCGACATGCGAGCGCAGCGCCTTGATGCGTTCGCCGCCGGTCTCGAACCATGCACCGGGGAAGGGCGAGAGGCCGCGGATCTGCCGGTCGACCCCGGCGGACGGGCGCGACCAGTCGATCCGCGCCTCGGCCTTGTCGATCTTCTCGGCATAGGTGACGCCCGCGTCGGATTGCGGCACGGGGCGCAGGTAGTCGAGTTCGGCAAGGGCGCGCACGATCAGGCGCGCGCCCATCCGCGACAGGCTGTCGTGAAGATCGCCCGTGGTGTCTTCGGGGCCAATGGGAATGGCCTCGCTCAGAAGCACCGGCCCGGTGTCGAGCCCCGCCTCCATCCGCATGATCGAGATGCCGGTCTCGGCGTCCCCGGCCATGACCGCGCGGTGGATCGGGGCCGCACCCCGCCAGCGCGGCAGGAGCGAGGCGTGGATGTTGAGACAGCCCCGGCGCGGCGCGTCGAGCACGGCTTGCGGCAGGATGAGCCCGTAGGCGACGACGACGGCCACCTCCGCGTCGAGCCCGGCGAAAGCGGCCTGTTCCTCGGCCCCCTTCAGGCTTCCGGGGTGCCGCACGGGCAGCCCCAGCGCCTCGGCGCGGGCCTGAACGGGCGACGGCCGATCCTTCTTGCCGCGCCCGGCGGGGCGGGGCGGCCGGGTGTAGACCGCGACGATCTCGTGACCGGCGGCCACCAGCGCGTCGAGGGCCGGCACCGAAAACCCGGGCGTGCCCATGAAGACCGTTCTCATGCCCGCGCCTTTCGGTATTTCTTCAGGATCATCTCGCGTTTCGTCCGGCTCAGCCGGTCGACGAAGAGGCGGCCTTCGAGGTGGTCGATCTGGTGCTGCACGCTCACCGCCCAGAGCCCGTCGAACGCGCCGCGCACCCGCGCGCCGGTCTCGTCGGTCCAGGCGACGCGCACCTTAGCGGGCCGGACGACCTTCGCGACCACGCCGGGCAGGCAGGGGCTCGCCTCCTCCCAGGGCTTCGTTTCGGCGGAGGCTTCGAGGAGCTTCGGGTCGGCCATGCGGATCGCGCGGCCCCGCTCCCCGGAGGCGTCGACGACGGCGAGGGCGCGCATCACCCCGATCTGGGGCGCGGCGAGGCCGACGCCCGGCATCGCCTCCATCGTCTCGATCATGTCGTCCCACACGGCGCGCACCTCGTCGTCGATCTCGCCCACCGGGTCGGCCGCCGCACCGAGCCGCCGGTCGGGCCACAGAAGGATAGGGCGCGCCGTCAAGACGCCCGCGCCAGCTCCCGCTTGCGCTTCACGGCCTTGCGGGTGATGAGCTGGCGCTTCAGTGCGGTCAGGTGGTCGATGAAGAGCTTGCCGTTCAGGTGGTCGATCTCGTGCTGCACGCAGGTCGCCCAGAGACCGTCGAACCGTTCGGATTGCTCCGAACCGTCGAGCCCCCGCCAGCGCACCTCGACCTCCGACGGCCGCTCGACATCGGCGTATTGTTCGGGGATCGACAGGCAGCCCTCCTCGTAGACGCTCGTCTCGCCCGAGGTCCAGACGATCTCGGGGTCGATCAGCACCATCGGCCGGGGCGGGGCGCCTTCCTCCTTCACGCAATCCATCACGAGAAGCCGCTTCGAGACCCCGACCTGCGGCGCGGCGAGACCGACGCCGGGGGCGTCGTACATCGTCTCGAGCATGTCGTCGGCGAGGCGGCGCACCTCGTCGTCGATCTCGCCGACGGGGTCGGCGACCTTCTTGAGGCGCGGGTCGGGGTGGAGAAGGATGGGTCTGAGGCTCATGGCCCTCATCTAGTCGCTTGGCAAACCCCTTGCAATCACCGCCGCGAGCGGCAAAGCCTCGCCTCAAACGGGAGGTTTCATGGATTTCGACGAACCGGTCGAGCGGCGCGGCACGAACAGCCTGAAGTGGGACGGGGTCGGCCGCGCAACGGGCATCGAGGGCGCGGACGTGCTGCCGATGTGGGTCGCCGATACCGACTTCCGCACCGCGCCGGTGGTGCGCGACGCGCTCGCCCGCATGGCCGAGACGGGGCTTTTGGCCTACATGGCCGACCTCGGCGAGATGCGCGCGGCGGTGGCGTGGTGGATGGAGACGCGCCACCACTGGCGGATCGACCCCGAGGCGGTGCTGGCCTGCCACGGTCTCGGCAACGGGATCGCCCTCGTGATCGAAGCGCTCACGGAGCCCGGCGACGGGGTGGTCGTGTTCACGCCCGTCTACCACGAATTCGCCGCGCGGATCCGGGCGGCCGGCCGGCGCCCGGTCGAAGTGCCGCTGGCGGTGGAGGACGGGCGGCAGACCTTCGATCTCGACCGCGCGGGCGAGATGCTCGACGGCACCGAGCGCCTTGTCATCGTCTGTTCGCCGCAAAACCCCGGAGGCCGGGTCTGGACCGAGGCCGAGCTGTCGGCGGTCGCGGCCTTCGCCGAGGCACGCGGGCTCTACCTGCTCGCCGACGAGATCCACCACGATCTCGTCTACCCGGGCCGGCGCTTCCGGCCGATGGCGGAGGCGGGCGCCGACCCCGCGCGTCTGGTGACGATCACGGCGCCGTCGAAGACGTTCAACACCGCGGGTCTGCGGCTCGGTCACATCATCGTCGGGGACGGAGAGTTGCGAAGCAGGATGCGCCGGACGCTCGATGCCCTTTCGATCCAGCCCAACATGGCCGGCGTCATCGCCGCGACGGCGGCCTACAGCCCCCAAGGTGCCGACTGGGCCGATGCGCTCGTCGCCTATCTCGACGGGAACCGGCGGGTGTTCGAGGCGGGCGTGAACGCGATCCCGGGCGTGCGCGCCATGCCGCTCGAGGCGACATTCCTGTCCTGGGTCGATTTCACCGGCACCGGCATGGATCAGCCCGAGATCGAAAGCCGGATATTCGGGCGCGCGCGCATCGCCGCGAACCGCGGACCGGGCTTCGGGCCGGGCGGCGAAGGGCACATGCGCTTCAATATCGGCACCCAGCGGGCGCGGATCGGCGAGGCGGTGCGCCGGTTGCAGGCGGCCTTTGGCGACCTGCAATAGCGCTCAGGCCGGTCCGATCAGGGCGACCGGCGCATCTTCGTCCTTCGAGTAGTCGAGTGCCGCCCGGTCGGCGACGGGGGTGGCGCGCTTGTATTCGTAGACCGTTTCGCCGTCGTCCTCGTTCGAGGCGACGATAAGGCAGCGCGAGAGGTGCGTCGCGCCGTCGTAGAGATCGACCAACCCGCGCAACCGCGTGGCATCGTCGCTATCGAGCGCGAAACCCTTGTCCCAGGCCCTCAGGATCGTGAAGGTCTGGCCGCCGGCGCGAACCCGCATCCGGCTGCGCTTTCTCAGTCTCGCCTTCCGGGCCGCTTCCAGCCCGTCCCGGACGTCTTTCGGAAGAAACTCCGACATCTGACTTTCCCCCAAGGCAATCGCGTCGAAGTCTGGGCGAGAACGGATTTCGGTCAAGATCAATCGCCGGTAGCCGTGAATTTTGTGAACAATGGGCCAACCCTACCACGAATTGTCGCTTTTTGTGGGGGTCTGGTTTCCATGGGTCCGGCAAATTCGCACAGGGTCCCTGCTCAGCCTCGGGTTTGCGACGAGGGCCTGCACTCCTAGCTGTCAGTCTGAAACGAATGGAGACTTCGGATGGGCCAGCTAGTTGACGGTGTCTGGACGGACGCCTGGTACGACACGAAATCGACCGGCGGCAAGTTCGTGCGATCGACCGCGAAATTCCGCAACTGGGTCACGCCGGACGGCCGGCCCGGCCCGTCCGGCGAAGGCGGGTTCGAGGCCGAGGCGGGGCGTTATCACCTCTACGTGTCGCTGGCCTGTCCCTGGGCGCACCGGACCCTCATCTTCCGCGCGCTGAAGGGCCTCGAAGACCTGATCGACGTCTCGGTCGTCCACCCCGACATGCTGGGCGACGGCTGGACCTTCTCCGACGACTACCCCGGCGCGACAGGCGACCGGCTCCATGGCCTGCCGTTTGCCCGCGACATCTACCTGAAGGCCGACCCGCAGATTTCCGGCCGCGTGACCGTGCCGATCCTCTGGGACCGCAAGCGCGAGACCATCGTGTCGAACGAAAGCTCCGAGATCATCCGGATGTTCAACTCGGCCTTCGACCACCTGACCGGCAACAGCGACGACTACTGGCCCGAGGCGCTGCGCGGGGAGATCGAGGCGGTCAACGCTCCGATCTACGACAACGTCAACAACGGGGTCTACAAGTCCGGCTTCGCCACCACCCAGGAAGCCTATGACGAGGCGGTCACGGCGCTGTTCGCCGAACTCGACGGGATCGAGGCCCGGCTTTCGGGCCAGCGCTACCTCGCGGGCGACCGCGTCACCGAGGCCGACTGGCGCCTTTTCACGACGCTCGTCCGCTTCGACCCCGTCTATCACGGGCACTTCAAGTGCAACCGCAGGCGGCTCGTCGACTACCCCGCGCTCTGGGCCTATACGCGCGAACTATACCAGTGGCCGGGTGTGGCGGAGACGGTGAATTTCGACCACATCACGCGCCACTACCATTACAGCCACGACACCATCAACCCGCACCGCATCGTGCCGATCGGCCCGGTGATCGACTGGTCCCTACCCCATGGCCGCGACCGGATCGGGCTGCGCGCGGCCGAATAGGCCCGGGAGCTAGCGCGCGCCCCCGTAGTGCTCGACGATGGCGGCGAGATCCTCGGGCGGCGTCGCGGCCTTGAGATAGGCGCAGGCGTTCGGGACGTGGTTGAAGATTGACCCGTCCGAGAAGAACGTGGTGTTCGTGACGAAGACGATCCTGGTGTCCGGCCGGCGATAGCTGGCGTAGTCGGCGACCGCGATCGCGCTGCCGGCCCGGAGGACGAGGTCGAGCACGATCACGTCCGGGTTGCGCCGCTGCAGGGCGGCGATGGCGGCGTCCTGATCCGCGGCCACGGTCACGCGGGCGCCCGACCGCTCGAGATGCCGCTGCCACAGATGCGCGAGACCCGCATCGCTTTCGACGATGAGAACGTTCATCAGACCTCCGTGACCTTTGGCCGGTCACAACCCCCGCCGCCACGCTTCGACCGAATCCGTTAACGAGTGGTTAACCCCTCTGTCGAAGTGGTTAACGCGCGCGGGTTTCCGCCGCTCGCGCTCGCGGGATCGGTCGGAGACCGCCCGGGCGCGCGGAGCTTATTCCTCAACGGCTTGCCTGATCGGGCTGCATGACTATCGTGGCCCGGCATTTCAAGGAGCCAGCGATGCGCCTTTTCACCATGTCTTGTGCCTGCCTTCCGGCCGCCATGCTTTCGGCCGGAATGGCCGTCGCCGCGACGCCCGTTCCCTGCGGAGGAAGTTTCGGCGACTTCACGAGCGCGATCGAGGCCGAGGCGGTGCGCCGCGGCGCGGACGCGGCGGCGGCACGCCGGTTCTTTTCCGGGGTCCGGCAGGACCCGGCGACGATTCGCGCCGACCGGGCGCAGGGAATATTCTCGCGGCCCTTCCTCGACTTCTCTCAGCGCCTGATCAGCCAGAACCGGCTTCAGAACGGCCAGGCGATGAGCCGGGAGTGGAACCCGGTCTTCGACCGGATCGAGCGTGAGCTCGGCGTCTCCCGGGGCGTGCTCTTGTCCTTCTGGGCCTTCGAGACCGACTTCGGGGCGGTGCAGGGCGACTTCAACACGGTGAACTCGCTGATGACCCTCGGGCACGATTGCCGCCGCCCGGAGCTGTTCCAGCCCCATATCTTCGCCGCCCTCGAACTCTACGAGCGCGGCGACCTCGACCCCCGCACCACCACCGGCGCCTGGGCGGGCGAGATCGGCATGGTGCAGATGCTGCCGGGCGACATCCTCGAAAGCGGGGTCGACGGCGACGGCGACGGCCATGTCTATCTCAAGACCTCGCCGCCGGATGCGCTGTTGTCGGGGGCGACGATGCTGCGCTCGCTCGGCTGGCGGGCGGGCGAGCCCTGGCTGCAGGAGATCGACCTTCCGGGCGATTTCGACTGGGCCGCCACGGGCCTCGAGACCAAGCGCAGCGTGGAAGACTGGGAGGCGGCCGGCGTGCGGGCGCGCAGCGGCGCGCTTCAGGCGACATCGCTTCCCGCATCGGTGGTTCTGCCCCAGGGCCGCAACGGACCGGCTTTCCTCGCCTACCCGAATTTCGAGGTCTTCTTCGAGTGGAACAAGAGCTTCGTCTACGTGATGACGGCGGCGTATTTCGCCACGCGGCTCGAGGGCGCGCCGGTCTATGACGCGGGAAATCCCGACCCGGGGCTCGACCGTGACCAGATGCTCGAGTTGCAGCGAAGGCTCGTCGCGCGCGGTCATGACGTCGGCGGCATCGACGGCATTCTCGGCGTGATGACCCGCGCGGCGGTGCAGCGCGAACAGGTCCGGTTGGGGATGCCGGCGGATGCCTGGCCGACGCCTGACCTGCTGAACCGGCTCTAGCAGGCTGCTTAAAAACGATTTCCGTCGACCTGTCTCGTCGACTTGATCGATGCGTGCCACGAATCAGCTTTCATCAGCGCAACGAGAGAGCCTGAAAAAACGCCTATCTCGGCACAAGGCTTACGATGGAGGACTTCTTTCAGCAGCCTGCCAGGCCTTCATCTTCCCCGAAATACTTTCGGGGGTGAATGGGCCGAAGGCCTGGAGGGGGCGGAAAGCCCCCTTACGCCACCATAGCCTCGGCGCGCTTGAGGTCGACCGAGACGAGCTGGCTCACCCCCTGCTCGCCCATCGTCACGCCGAAGAGCCGGTCCATCCGCGCCATCGTGACCGCGTGGTGGGTGATGATGAGAAAGCGCGTGTCGGTCGCCCGCGTCATCTCGTCGAGCAGGTCGCAGAACCGGCCGACATTCGCATCGTCGAGCGGCGCGTCGACCTCGTCGAGCACGCAGATCGGCGCGGGGTTGGCGAGAAACACCGCGAAGATGAGGGCCAACGCGGTCAGCGTCTGCTCGCCCCCCGACAAGAGCGAAAGCACCGAGAGCTTCTTGCCGGGCGGCTGGCACATGATCTCGAGGCCGGCGTCGAGCGGGTCGTCCGACTCGACGAGTTCCAGCCGCGCCTCGCCGCCGCCGAAGAGGTGGGTGAAGAGCCGGCCGAAGTTGCGGTTGACCTCGTCGAAGGCGGTCAGGAGCCGCTCGCGGCCCTCCTTGTTGAGGCTCGCGATGCCCGCGCGCAACTCGCGTATCGCCTCGGTCAGGTCCTCGCGCTCGGTCACGAGCGTGTCGTGCTCCTCCTGCACCTCCCGGGCGTCCTCCTCGGCGCGCAGGTTCACCGCCCCGAGCGCGTCGCGCTGCCGGCGCAGGCGCATGACCTCCGCCTCGGCGGCTTCGGCCGACGGCATGGACGCGGGGTCGGCGTCGAGGCTCTCGAGAAGGGCCGCGGGCGTCGTCTCCTGTTCCTCCGCGATGCGGGCGGCGGTGGCGGTCGCGGCGGCGGCCGCCGCCTCGGCGCGGGTCTCGGCCCGCGCGCGCGCCTCGCGGGCATCCGACGCGGCGCGCTCTGTTTCCCGCTCCGCTTCCCTTGCGGCCCGGTCGGCGGCTTCGGCCGCAGCGAGGGCGTCGGTGGCGGCGGTCTTGCGCGCTTCGGCCGCGGCGACTTCCGAAGCGAGCGTTCCGGCTTCCTCGGCGATCCGCGCGGGCGCCGCCCCGGCGTCCTTCAGCGCCTCCGCCGTCTCGTCGCGGCGGGCCTCGATCTCGGCGACCCGGGCGCCGGCCTTGTCGAGCCGCGCGGCCCAGGTGGCGCGCTCGCTCTCGATGGCGGCGAGCCGGGCCGTGCGCGCCTCGCCCTCGCGGCGAAGCTCGTCATGGCCCGAGCGGCGCGACAGCATGGTGATGCGCGCGGCCTCGACCGTGAGGCGGACGTCCTCGGCCTCGGCGCGGGCGGCATCGAGGTCGGCAAGACCGGCGAGAACCGTCCTCGCTTCGGCCAGCGCCGCGCGGGCGTTTTCGGCTTCCGCGCCGTAGCGCGCCTCGGCCAGCCGCGAGGTTTCGAGCTTGCCCGCGGCGATGTTGCGGTCGGCCTCCGCGCGGCTTTCAGAGCGCCGGGCCTCGGTTGCGGCGAGGTCGGCCGCGCGGCGGGCCTCGCGCGCCGCCCGGTCCGCCCCGGTCAGCGCCTCGAGGTCCGACTTCAGGTGCTCGTGGGCCTTCGCCGCGCCCTCGGCGCGCGCCGTCGCGAGGGCGAGCTCCTGCTTCAGTTCCTCCAGGCGGTTGATCTGCTGGAGCCTCAGGGCCGAGGCCGAGGGCGCATCCTCGGCCGCGGTGCGGAAACCGTCCCAGCGCCAGAGGTCGCCCTCGAGGGAGACGAGGCGCTGGCCGGGCCGCAGCGCCGGCTGAAGGCGCGCGCCCTCGTCGGCATCGACGATGCCGACCTGCGAGAGGCGGCGGCGCAGCATCGCGGGTACGTCGGTGTGCGCGGCCAGGGGCTCGGCGCCGGCGGGCAGCGGCTGGGGGCCGGTGTAGTTTTCCAGCGTGACCCAGCCGGTGCCGCCGTCGTCCGCGATGACCGGCGCGCGCAGATCGTCGGCGAGGGCGGCCCCGAGGGCCTTCTCGAACCCCGGCTCGATGCGGACGAGGTCCATCACCTGGCCGCCCTCCGCGGTGTCGCGCCTCACGAGCCGGGCGAGGGCGGCGACCTCGGCCTCGAGAGCGGCGACCTCGCCCTCGGCGGCCGACCGCTCCGCGCGCCCCTCCGCCTCCCGCGCCTGGGCCGTCCCCCGCGCGTCGTCGGCCCGTGCCAGCGCGGCCTCGGCGGCCTCCGCCTCGGCCGTGGCCCGCGCCACCGTTCCGGCCGCGGCTTCCAGCGCGGCTTCGGCGGCGGCGAGGTCGCCCCCCGCCGTCCGCGCCGTTTCCGCGGCGTCGGCCGTCGCGGCCTCGGCCTTCCCGAGCGTCGTCTCCGCATCGGCCACGGTGCGCGCCGCGGCCTGGTGGCGGGCGGCGAGGCGCGCCACCTCCTCGGTCAGCGCCGAAAGTGCCGCCTCGCGCTCGTCGAGCACCGCTTTCGCCGCCTCGGCGGCTTCGGCGGCAGCCTTGAGCCGGTCGCCGTGGCCCTCGCCCTCGGCGAGAAGCGCCGTGGATTCCTCCGTCAGTCGCGCGAGCGTTTCGCGCGCGTCGGCGTCGAGCCCCGATTCGCGGCTGATGTCGCTTTCGAGCCGCTCGAGCGCGGCCCCGAGCCGTTCGATCTCGGCGTCCGCGCGTGCCGCCTCGTCGCTCAGTGCCGCCTGGCGGACGAGCAGCCTCTGCAGGATCGCGGCCGCGATCGCCTCTTCCTCCCGAAGCGGCGGGAGGGCCGCCTCGGTCTCGCGCCGGGCCGCGGTCGCGGCGCGGGCCGCCCGCTCGGCTTCCGAGGCGGCGCGCACGGCGTCGGCGAGGGCCGCGCCTGCGGCGATGCGACCGTCCTCGGCCTCCCGCCAGCGACGGTAGAGAAGGATGCCTTCGGAGCGCCTGAGCGCGTCGCCGATCTCGCGGTAGCGCGCGGCCTGCCTTGCCTGGCGGGCGAGCGAGGTGAGCTGGCTCGCGAGTTGTTCGACCACGTCCTCGACCCGGGCGAGGTTGGTCTCGGCACCCCTCAGCTTCAGTTCCGCCTCGTGGCGGCGCTGGTAGAGGCCCGAGATGCCCGCCGCCTCCTCGAGAATCCGTCGCCGGTCCTTCGGCCTGGCGTTGATCAGTTCGGAAATCTGGCCCTGCCGGACGAGGGCGGGCGAATGGGCCCCGGTCGAGGCGTCGGCGAACAGGATCTGCGCGTCGCGGGCCCGGATGTCCCGCGCGTTGGCCTTGTAGGCCGAACCCGCGTCGCGGGTGATGCGGCGGACGATCTCGAGCGTGTCGGCGTCGTTGAACCCCTGCGGCGCGAGACGCCGGGTATTGTCGATCGTGAGGATGACTTCGGCGAAGTTCCTCGCCGGCCGGCTGGCCGCGCCGGCGAAGATCACGTCCTCCATGCCCCCGCCGCGCATCGCCGAGGGCCGGGTTTCGCCCATCACCCAGCGCAGCGCCTCGAGGAGGTTCGACTTGCCGCAGCCGTTCGGGCCGACGACGCCCGTCAGCCCATCGGCGATCACGAGATCGGTGGGATCGACGAAACTCTTGAAGCCGTTGAGCCTGAGCCGTGTGAAGCGCAAGGGGCGAAGTCCGGTCTGATTCCGAATGCGCCAGTTTCCCGCCCGGCATGGGAGGTGTCAACGGCTTCGCCCAGCATCTCGCGCTGTCGGCAAGGTTCTCCACAACATATTGCGGAGATGAAGGCCTTGCGCGACGACCGACAGGCGCTAACTCGCAGGGTCAACAGGGAAAGGGGCGCTCCATGCTCGTCGGAATCTGCGGTGCGTTGCGCGCCGAAAGCTCGAACCGCAAGCTCATGCACGAGGCCGCACGGCTCTACGGCGGCGATTTTTTCGAGGCCGACATCCGTTTTCCGCTCTACGACAACGACCTTCAGGATCGTGACGGCATTCCCGCGGCCGTCCAGTCCCTCGCCGACCGGATCGCGGCGGCGGAGGCGGTGGTCATCGCGACTCCGGAATACAACCAGTCGCTGTCGGGGGTTCTGAAGAACGCCCTCGACTGGGTCAGCCGGACGAAGGGTGCGCCCTGGCGCGACAAGCCGGTCGCGCTTCTGTCTTCGGCGGCCGGCCGTGCCGGCGGCGCGCGCGCGCAATACGCGCTGCGGCTCGCGATGAACCCGTTCCGGCCGCGCCTGCTGACGGGTCCGGAGGTTCTCGTCGCCGACGGGCGCAACCAGTTCGACCCCGACGGGCGGCTGACGAACGAGCGAAACCTCAACTCGCTCACCGAACTCATGGACGCGTTGCGCGCCGAAGCACGACGCTGATTGCCAGCCCGATGCCCGATCCCTAATCTCGGGGGCGATGGAACAGACCCGACGCGCCACGATCCATGACCGGCTCGACCCGGCGCGGGCGGCCGCGCTCTGGTCGCTGCTCGGCCGCTCGGGGCCGCCGCCCGGGCAGGGCGACCCGGCGCCAGCCTTGTTCCACCAGGTCTATTTCTGGGCGGTGCCGGCCCCCGGCGACGTCGGGCGCAACGGGCATGCCGCCCTCGGCGGGCTGATCCCCGACCTCGGCCTGCCGCGACGGATGTGGGCGGGCGGCAAGCTCATGTTCCACGCCCCCCTGCGCCTCGGCATCGCCGCGGAGAAGTCGACCATCGTGCGCGGGGTCACCCGCAAGGAGGGCCGCAGCGGGCGGCTGGGCTTCGTCACGCTCCGCCACGAGATCCGCCAGCGCGGCGCGCTGGTGATCTCGGAGGACCAGGACCTCGTCTACCGGCCCGCGCCCGACCCCGACGACGAAGCGCCGCCGCCCCCGATCATCGAGGACATACCGACCACCTGCCGCACGGTGAGCTTCGACCCGGTGACGCTCTTTCGGTACTCCGCGCTGACGATGAACGGGCACCGCATTCACTACGACGCGCCCTTCGCCGAGGCCGAGGGCTACCGCGGTCTCGACGAAG
>Ga0008833_1000945_pt1 | contig 17612 bp, 16 predicted proteins | sample HotLakConsoUCCLE_FD_62216 | JGI IMG/M metagenome (GOLD analysis project Ga0008833, IMG submission 62216) | Hypersaline microbial mat communities from Hot Lake, Washington, USA - Hot Lake Consortium UCC-LE | ecosystem: Environmental > Aquatic > Non-marine Saline and Alkaline > Hypersaline >... | reverse complement strand
ACGCTGGCGACCTGGTTCAAGATCCACGGCGTCAACTATTCGATCTCGTCGGCCTGTTCGACGTCGGCCCACTGCATCGGCAATGCCTATGAACTGATCCAGTGGGGCAAGCAGGACATGATCTTCGCGGGCGGTCACGAGGATCTCGACTGGACGATGTCCAACCTGTTCGACGCGATGGGCGCCATGTCGTCGAAGTTCAACGACCGCGCCGCGGTTGCTTCGCGTGCCTATGACGTCGAGCGCGACGGCTTCGTCATCGCCGGCGGCGCCGGGGTGCTGGTCATCGAGGAACTCGAGCATGCAAAGGCGCGCGGCGCCACCATCTATGCAGAGATCGTGGGTTATGGCGCTACCTCCGACGGGCACGACATGGTCGCTCCGTCGGGTGAGGGCGCGGTGCGCTGCATGCGCCAGGCGCTTGCCACCGTCGACGGCCAGGTCGACTACATCAACACCCATGGCACCTCCACGCCGGTCGGCGACCAGAAGGAGATCGGCGCCATCCGCGAGGTATTCGGCGACAAGATCCCGCACATCGCCTCCACCAAATCGCTCACCGGGCATTCGCTGGGTGCAGCCGGCGTGCAGGAATCGATCTACTCGATCCTCATGATGAATGCCGGTTTCGTCGGCGAGAGTGCGCATATCGAGACGATCGATCCGGAATTCGAGGACATGCCGATCGTGCGCAAGCGTATCGATGACGCCCGGATCGATACCGTGCTGTCCAATTCCTTCGGCTTCGGCGGTACCAACGCGACGCTGGTCTTCCAGCGCTACAACGGTTGAGGCGCAGATGTCGGACATCATGAAGGGTAAGCGCGGCCTTATCATGGGGGTCGCGAACGATCATTCGATTGCCTGGGGCATCGCCAAGAAGCTGCATGCCGAGGGCGCCGAACTGGCCTTCACCTATCAGGGCGATGCCTTCGGCCGTCGCGTCAAGCCGCTGGCGGAAAAGGTGGATGCGCGTCTCGTGCTTCCCTGCGACGTCGAGGACAGCGCCAGCATCGACGCCACCTTCGACGCGCTGAAGGAGGAATGGGGCGAGCTCGACTTCATCGTCCACGCGATCGGCTTTTCCGACCGCAACGAGCTCAAGGGGCTCTACGCCGATACCACCAAGGCCAATTTCGTGCGCACCATGGTGATCTCCTGCTACTCCTTCACCGAAATCGCCCGCAAGGCGGCGGCGATGATGAAGGAAGGCGGCAGCATGATCACCATGACCTATGCCGGCTCCGTCCGTGTGATGCCCAACTACAACGTCATGGGCGTCGCAAAGGCGGCGCTCGAGGCCAGCGTGCGCTACCTCGCCTATGATTACGGGCCGCGCGGAATCCGCGTCAACGCCCTCTCGGCAGGGCCGGTGCGCACACTTGCAGGCGCCGGTATCGCCGACTCCAGGTTCATGTTCGCCCACCAGCAGCGCAATGCCCCCCTGATGCGCACGGTCTCCATCGACGAGATCGGGGGCTCCGCGCTCTACCTGCTTTCGGACCTCTCCTCGGGGGTGACCGGCGAAATCCACTATGTGGATTCCGGCTACAACATCGTATCGATGCCGCGTCTGGATCAGCTGAGAGACCCCGAAACCGGCAAATAGGTCGAATTCTCACCTATTGTTGGAACCGGATCTTAAGACAATGGCGCCATTTTCCTCGATAATAGAGGAAAATCCCCCTATGGAAGCAGTATCCAGCCCGGCGCGAAGCCAGACATTTCGTCTTGTGACGATCGCCGCTTCGGGCGTGGGCAGCTTCATCCTGGCACTGTGGGCTCTGCGCAGCGGATTCGGCGGGCACATCGGCGGCCTGTCGGCCGAGATCATCGGGGCGATGGTCGCGGCGCTGTGTGCGCTCGCGGCGTCCCTTGCCGCCATGTCCTTTTTCGCAGGCATCGACGAGTCCGAGCACTACGTCTTCCAGGAAACGCAGATCGACAAGCTGACGGGACTGAATACCCGCACAGCGATTGTCGGAAAGACCGCCGAGGCCGCGGCGCGGACGCTGCGCGACGGGCAGCCCGTCTTCCTGCTCGACATCGATATCGACAGGATGAAACACATCAACGATACGATCGGCTTCGGTCAGGGCGACCAGCTGATCCGCTGCTTTTCCAAGCGGCTGGTCGAAAACCTGCCGCAGGCGGCCGAAGTGGGCCGGATCGGCGCTGGCGAGTTCGTCGTGCTTCTGCCGGACAATGCGATCGGGCAGAACTTCGAAGAATTCCTCGACCAGCTGATGCAAAAGCTCATGGAGCCCTATCAGCTGCCCTCGCATCTGCAATCGGTGAGCGTGTCGATGGGCATCGTCGCCATGCCGCTCGACGGGGAGGATCCCATCGGTCTCCTCCGGCACTCCAACCTGGCGCTTCAGAATGCGCGTGTGCGCGGCCTGGGCAACTGGTCGGTCTATTCAGACGAAATGGGCAAGGTTGCCGAACACCGCCACTGGATGGAGTCCGAGCTTCACATCGCGTTCGAGCGCGGCGATTTCGAGGTCCACTACCAGCCGCAGCTCAATTTGTCGAAAGGCGACACCATCGGCTATGAGGCGCTGATCCGCTGGAAGCATCCGCAACGCGGCCTGATCCCGCCGACGGAGTTCATCCCGGTTGCCGAGGAAACCGGCATGATCACGTTGATCGGAGACTGGGTTCTGCGTCGTGCCTGTGCCGATGCCAGCCATTTGCCGGGCGATTGCGCTGTCGCGGTCAACATTTCGCCGGTTCAGTTCGGCTCGCGTGATTTCGTGCAGCGTGTACGAGAGATATTGAGCGAGACCGGCATGGATCCTGCGCGTCTCGAACTCGAGGTGACCGAAACTGCCATGATGCAGGATCGCCAACGTGCGGCTGCGATCCTGTGCGAATTGAGCGATATGGGCATTTCCGTCGCCGTGGACGATTTCGGCACCGGCTACTCCAATCTGAGCTATCTGATCGATTTCCGCTTCAAGAAGCTGAAGATCGACCGCTCCTTCGTGGCGCGCATGGAGACCGATGGAAATTCAGGTGCCGTGGTGTCCACCATCGTCGGCCTCTCCCGGGCCCTGGGCGTTCGCACAATCGCCGAGGGCGTCGAGACAGAGGGTCAGGCCACCCTCCTGCGGGCGGCGGGCTGCGACGTGGTCCAGGGGTTCCTTTTCGGCAGACCCTTGCCGCTCGACCTTGCGGCGATCGGGGCGATCAAGGATGTCCAGACTGTGCAAGCCGAGCGACCCTTCGAAATCCTGCCGGCTGCCATGCCACGGGCTTCGACGCTCAACTAGAGGACTACCGCGTGGCAACCAGGACCTTGAACCCCTGGTCGCGGGTCCGCTCCTCGAATCGGGCAAATCCCGCCGCAAGTACACGCTCATAGGGCAGTGCCACATTCGCCACCATGTACAGGCGGCCACCCGTGCGCAGTCCCTTGGCCGCCGCCTCGATCATGGCGACCCCCAGATCAGGATCCGCACCGTGCCCGGTTGCATGGAATGGCGGGTTCATGACCATCAGATTGTATTGCCGCTCCAATGGCTCGGTGGTCACATCCCGCCAGAACACCTCGACGCGAACGCCCTCGGGCACCGATGCAAGATTGGCGCGGGCCGCCTCGCAGGAGGCAAAATCGGCTTCGTAGAGATGCACGGCTAGATCGCCAGCCCTGTGAGAGAGCAGTTCGGCGGAGAGATAACCCCAGCCCGCGCCGAGATCGGCGATGGTACCCTTGACGTTCTGGGGCAGCTGCGACGCAAGAAGGAGTGACCCGGTGTCGATACGACCGTGCGAGAACATGCCGGGCGCGGTTTTGAATCGGTCCTCGATCACAGCCACCGCATTTTCGGGTTCGGGCAGCGGCGCGGCCGGCTTGTCGAACCAGAAGACCATGCCGTGGTGTTTCGACAGATGACCGCCGAGAGGAACGTCCCCGGCGGTTCGACGGCGCAGACTGTCGCCGCCATTCTTCTTCGAGGCGGCGACCACCACCAGCCCACCGTCCCGCACCCGCGCCGCCGCTTCCCGTATCCAGGCTTCGTTCTGGCCCCGGTGCCGTCCGCCCAGGACGAGCGCGATGTCGTATTCGGCTCCTTTGATCCGGGGAAGGACGGCAAGGCCGCGCCTTTCGAGATCGAGAAAGGCCGGCCGGAATCCCTGGATTATGATGATCTGCGCGGAGAAGCCTTCGGGAAGGCGGAAATCCGGGTCAGCCCCGATGAACAGCACGCGGCTGCCCGCATCCGGCATGGCGAGATGTCCGGCTTCGAAGGGATGGAACAATGTTCTCCAGCTGTCGTCCGGCATCAAAAGGTCCGGCCGTCGTGCCACTGCATGCCGGCACTCACGCCGCAAGCCTCAGCGCGAGCTCGCTCCAGCGTTTCAGGTAGATCCTGAGCCAGGGCGTGTAGCGGTGGGGCGCGGTCTCGATGTCGGTGGCGAGTTCGCCGATGCTTGCCCAGCGGAGTTCCGCTACTTCAGAACGGTCGAAGTCGTGGGGAAGGGTGGCTTTGGCAAGCCTGCCCTCGAAGACATGCACGATCTCATGCTCGATCAGGCCGGGACCGACTTGCGCACGGTATTCCACGATCGCGCGATGGGTGAGCGGCACCGAGATCCCGAGCTCTTCGCCAAGACGCCGGTGCGCGGCAGCCTCCACCGCCTCGCCCCAGTGCGGATGCGTGCAGCAGCTGTTGGCCCATTGGCCCGGCGAATGGTATTTGCCCCGCGCACGGCGCTGCAAAAGCAGCCTGTCGCCGTTAAACACGAAGGCCGAGATCGCCAGATGCTTCTGGCCGGTCCGGTGCGCCTGCAACTTGCCGATCGCAAAGAGCGACCCGTTGTCGGCGATCGCCGGGATGAGCGGATCGGCGGCCATGATGGTGTCGCTGTCGCTCACGCCACCTGGCGCGCCAGCGCGCATTGCGACCACAGCTCCGACAGGGCGGAGACCAGATGGTCGATGTCGGCATCGGTGTGCAGCGGCGAGGGCGTGATCCTGAGCCGCTCGGTCTTGCGCGGCACCGTCGGATAGTTGATCGGCTGCACATAGATGCCATGGCGGTCGAGCAGGATGTCGGAGAGCCATTTGCACTTGGCCGCGTCACCCACCATCACCGGCACGATGTGGCTGGGGTTGGGCAGATAGGGAATGCCGATGGCGTCGAGCCGGGCCCGCACCTTGGCCACCCGGTCGCGGTGGCGCATGCGTTCCATCTGGCTGGCCTTGAGATGCCGGATGGAGGCGATGGCGCCGGCCGCCACATGGGGCGGCAGCGCGGTGGTGAAGATGAAGCCGGAGGCATAGGAGCGCACGAAGTCGATGAGGGCGGCCGAGCCGGTGATGTAGCCGCCGACCACGCCGAACGCCTTGCCGAGCGTGCCCTCGATGAGGGTGATGCGGTCCATCAGGCCCTCGCGCTCGGCAATGCCGCCGCCGCGCGTCCCATAAAGGCCCACCGCATGGACCTCGTCGAGATAGGTCATGGCGCCGTGCTTCTCGGCGACCTCGACGATGGCGGCCATCGGCGAGATGTCGCCATCCATCGAATAGACGCTCTCGAAGGCGACGATCTTCGGCCGCTCGGGGCCATACTCGGACAGGATCCGGTCGAGATCGGCCGGGTCATTGTGCTTGAAGATGCGCTTTTCGGCCTTGGAATGGCGGATGCCCTCGATCATCGAGGCGTGGTTCTTCTCGTCCGAGACGATGACGCAGCCGGGGATGTTGGCACCGAGCGTCGACAGCGAGGCCCAGTTCGACACATAGCCGGAGGTGAAGAGCAGGGCTGCTTCCTTGCCGTGCAGGTCGGCCAGTTCCCGCTCGAGCAGCACGTGATAATGATTGGTGCCGGAGATGTTGCGCGTGCCGCCGGCACCCGCCCCGCATTTGTCCAGCGCCTCGTGCATGGCCGCGATCACGGCCGGGTGCTGGCCCATGCCGAGATAGTCGTTGGAGCACCAGACCGTGACCTCGCGCGCCTCCTCGCCGACAAAGCGCCTGGCGCGCGGAAACGACCCCGCCCGACGCTCAAGATCGGCAAACACCCGATAGCGACCCTCATCATGCAAGGCTGCCAGCTTCTCGGAAAAAAGGGCGTCGAAATTCATTGTCCGGCTCTCATTGGAACAATTATAAGGTGCTGCGCCTTATGTGCAAGCTGGGCCAGCTGGCGCAATACCCCGTGATCTCATTTTGGTGCGGCCAATGACCGCTCTGAACGCGTTCTTGTGAATTAGAACGGGTCCAAACTGCAACCCATCGCGTTCTGCAACATTGATCTCGCGCAAGGAATGAACCCATCCGGCGGAGGGCAATCCCAATTTCGATGCCCCAAACGACATGAGTGGCGCCGCGAGCCGGGCGCAGGATCTGCCGGAGCCGAACGCGCTCGAGCGGCGGGCCACCCTTTACCTTAGGCACAAGAGCAACGGTCTCGACAGAGCCGGGTCCTCTCGCGAATTCGATCAGGAGACGCTTGGGCGGGTGCGCCGCAACGCGGTCATCTGGGCGGTCGTCTCGGGTGTCCTGTCGGGCGCTGTCATCGGCGGCAGCGAGGCCTGGCTCAGACTCTCTTATCAAGGCGGGATAGCAAGCCTGCCCTTTTGGGATCAATTGCCCTATTGGGCGGCCTTCTACGCCTTCGTGGGACTGATAACCATCGTCGAGATGGCCTTCCTGTACTGGAATGCACTGGACGCAACCGCGCGCATCAACGCGCTGCTCGGGACGCCGCTGGATCACGAGGAACGGTCGGGCCTGCTGACGTTCGGCCTCGCACGCGCTGCGCTCGAGTCACCCAACCCGCATCATGTCGTCCATGGCGTCGATCCCTATGCCCTGATGCCGCGCTGGCGTCTGATTGCCCAGAATCTGCTCTACAAGGTCAAGGTCGGCGCCTCCAGTTTCATCCTGCGCATCGTCATGCGTCGCCTGTTCGCCCGCGCGGCCCTGCGCGGCTTCATTCCGCTGCTGGCGATCCCGCTTTACGCCATATGGAATGCGTGGATCACGTGGCGGATCATCGACGAAGTCAGGCTGCGCGCGCTCGGCCCGGGTGCCATCGACACCGTGGTGGATATCCTCAAGTCCCAGGATGGCGGGCTGAGCGACAGGGCCATCGACATTCTCCTTCACGGCGTGGCGGAAATCGTCATGCGCGGCTACGACGCTCACCCCAACTACATCCTTCTTGTCGACCGGCTGGTCGAGGAGGTCGATCCCAAGCGGCAGAAGATCAAGACCGATTGGCAAACGGACCGCGACAATCTGAGCAAGCTCGATGACAGGCAGAAAACCATCGTTCTGGATGTCCTGACGCTGGCCACGGTTCTCGCCGGCCCGCCGCGACGGGCCCAGCGGAAATTCCTGCAGGATGCGCACGAACATGCCGACCGGAGTTTCGATCCGAAGGCGCTGAAGAAGCTTGCCAAAGCCTTCACCGCGGGCAGGGGGGTCGAAGCCCGGGAAATTGAAAAGGTGCGCGGTCCTGCCGCAAACTGAGAGAGGCAAAGAGCATGTGGTCCTGGCTATCCAGCAATTCGGACGTGATGAACGTCATTTTCAACGGTGCCATGCTGCTGGTCTGGCTCGCCTATTTCCAGTTGCTCTACATCACGTTCAGGAAGCAGAACCAGTCCAACATTCTCATCAACCGCGGTGCCGGCGAGGACCTCGAAAGCCGCTGCCTGGTCGCCAATATGAGTTCGGGCCCGGTCTATGTTCAGGCGGTGAAGGTGGAATTGACGGTCGGCCAGCGCAGCTTCGGCCGCGTCGTCTCGGATACACAGAAGCTTCAGGAGGGCAAAAGCGCCCGCATGGCCGTCGAAGAGACGGCGCAGGGACCGATCGCGCAGGGCGATATGCTTGATCTGGGCAGCTTCTACCGGCTTGGCGAGATGGTCCTGGAGACCGCCGAAGACGACGATGTACCCGCCTCGATCAGGGATTTCGACGCGCTTTCGGTGTCGGTATTTGCGGTCTATGCGGTGCGCAACGATCTGGTCGGCGCCACGCGACGCTTTCGTATCGAACGCCGGGGCGAGGCGGCAATTCTCGTTCCGACCACGGCCATGGCAAGGCAGGAAAGCGGTTGGTTCTATCGGCGGCGCGTGGAGGCGCAGTACCCTCGCGGCAGGACTGGGTGATGCCGTGTCCGGAAGGCCGAGGAGCCGGGTCACCGGCGGGCGGTCTCTCGCTCCTGCCGGTTCAGGCAAAGGAGAAACGGTGGCGGTTGCGCCGGACGCCTGCCACGAGACGGGCGGTCATGTAGGTCCAGCCGATCAGGGGGACGCAGCAGACGGCAAGATTGTAGAGAACCCGGGGGCGAGCGGTGCCCCGGAGCTCGTTGAGACGGGACGGCATGACGGCGGCCAGCAGCAGTTTTTCGCCCGCCTCGGCCAGTAGCTGCCAATCTTCATCACGGGTGGCGCCAAGCATCGCGTCGATAGGCTCCAGCACGTCCGCTCCTTCCGCCAACGCTTCCTCATCGGGCAGGTCTTCGGGATGAATCTCCAGCGAATCTGCAACGATGCGGGCCAGCATGGCCCGGTCGCCGGGCGGAACGAAGGGTGGCGGCTCGATCAGCGCCAATCGAACGGGCTGCACCGAGCCGGTCTGCGGGATGAGCGGCAGGTTCGTGTGCAGCAGTTCTTCGATCACCGTCATCTGTGAGGCCAGTGCCTCTTCGGAAAACTGTGCCTCCTCGACCTTTGAAAGTCCGTCGAGATATCGGACGGCCTGCACGCGCGTTTCGAAGGCGCCCATCAGGTGCGCCGCGGCGACGAGCCCCGTGCGGGAATGAAAGTCGCGACCCACATAGTGGATGGTCTGCTCCTCACCCATTTCAGGCAACAGCACCAGGTCTCGTACGACACGCGCATCCCACAGGAAAGGCAGGATGCCGTCATACGCGAATTCCTCTTGCGCGCGGGTCGCGCTCGGCAATGTCGCGGCGGCTGCGGCGAGTGCCAGAACCCGGCGGCGCGTCAATCCGGGCATCCGCTTCCCTCCAACGTTTGCTTGCGTTTCGAGAGCCAAGCCTAGCTTTGCCGGCACTGCGGCGCAACGAGGGAAGGTTGGACCAGATCCGCGCTACGGCGGGGCAGTGCTTCAAGCGGGGATCGAGAAGACCAGGCCGGACGAGGCAGGGGTGGGAGCCAGTCCCAGAGCCAGGCGGGAAACCGGAAAAACCGATCCTGTGCCCCATGTCGCCATGTCCGGTTGACACGGCCTGGCCTTCTCGAAGTCAGAAACCGCCGCAGCGCCGGTTTGTTCCAGTCGATGTCGACAATCGGCCACGGGCAAATCTGTGGACAGGCTGGCTGCTGCTTGAACGCAACGTGATCCGCCCGCTAGGCTGGCCGTCTTTCAACAAGGGCCTGGACGTATTTTCATGACCAAACATCTGTCGATACTTCTGGCGGCAACCGTTTTCGCGGGTTCAGCGCTGGCAGATGACGTCCCTGCCCAGGGCCACGATCAGGGCCATGCCCATGCGGCGCATTCCGAGGCGCCCGAGGCGCTGCCGCAAACGGCGCTCGAGCCTTTTGTCGATCCATTGCCGATACCGCCGGTGGCCGAGCCCGTGGGGACGCGCGACGGGCATCCGCATTACGAGATCACCATGCGCATGATCGAGCAGAAGGTGCACCGGGACCTGCCGGCAACGCCTGTCTTCGCCTATGACGGTATCTGGCCGGGGCCGACCATCGACGTCGAGGTCAACGGGCCGATCTCGGTGTCTTGGAAAAACGATCTCCCCGACTCCTATCCGGAATGGTTGCCTGTCGCGATCAGCCATCACGTGCCCGACGACACGATCCGCATTGTGGTGCATCTGCATGGCGGTATCACGCCAAGCAAATCGGACGGCTATCCGGAATGGATGTGGGAGCCCGGCGAGACGGAGATCTACAGCTACCCCAATCTCGACGAGCAGGGCGACGGCGGCATGCTGTGGTACCACGACCACGCCATGGGCAATACGCGACTGAACGTCTATGCCGGCCTGGCCGGCTTCTACCTGCTGCGCAACCGCGCGCATGAAGAAGTACTTGACCTGCCCTCGGGCGAGTATGAAGTGCCGCTGGTTCTCCAGGACCGCAACTTCGCGGAGGACGGCACACTCATCTATCCAGGCGTGTGCCGCAATTTCGGCGTCGTGAACGGCACGGTCTTTCCGTTCCACGAGGTCGAGCCGCGCCGCTACCGCTTCCGGGTTCTCAACGGCAGCAATTTCCGCATCAAGCGCCTCGAACTCTCCAACGGGCTGCCGATGCAGGTGATCGGGGTCGACGACGGTTTTCTGCACGAGACGGTAGAGACCACCGAACTCCTGCTGGCCCCGGCGGAGCGTGCGGACATCATCATCGATTTCTCCGATGCGGCCGGCGAGGAGATCACGCTGCTCAACACGACCTCCTGCTTCGGTCCGCAGCGCGACGGCGCGGGGCGATCCGGCGATGTCGACCTGCCGCATCTCATGCAGTTCCGCGTCGGCGCCGAGGCGGCGGAGGCCGATGTCTCGGCCGTTCCGACCGAACCCGTGCCCGATGACGGCGAGCTCGAGCGCCTGCTCGGCGACGTCACGGTCACGCGCGACGTGACGCTGGACGAGAAGGAGGACTTTCTGTTCCTGATCAACAACAAGCATTGGGACGAACCCGTCGCGATCGAGCCGCGCCTTGGCGACACGGAAATGTGGAACCTGGTCAATCTGAGCGACGAGGACCATCCCTTCCACATCCATCTGATCAGCTACCGCGTGGCCGAGCGGGTGCCGTTTCGCGAGAATGGCGTGGAGGACTATATCCGCGACCGTGACGCCGGCGAGTTGAAGGAACTCGACTCCTATCTCGACTTTTCCGCCGCCGAACCGCCGGCCGCCCATGAAAGCGGGCCGAAAGACGTCGCGCTGGCGCCGTTCGGCTATGTCACGCGAATTGCCATGCGTTGGTACGGTTTTGCCGGGCTTTACGTGATCCATTGTCATCTGCTCGACCACGAGGACAATGACATGATGCGTCCCATCCGCGTGATCGACCCCGACGACGTTTGACGGCTCGAGGGAACCGCCGGCCGCCCCCAACCTCACGATTGGAACATGCGCCGGCGGGATTGGTTGTTGCCGTCGAGGACCAAAGCCGCAATTATCGTTGGATATGACGCAGGAAACCGCTGCCCCATTCGATCTTTCCGATGGAACCGGCGACGCGTACGCTGATGCGCGGCTGGCCGCGATCGTCGAATCGTCGTTCGACGCGATCATCAGCAAGGATCTGGACGGTATCATCACCAGCTGGAATCCGGCTGCAGGGCGCCTGTTCGGCTACTCCGCCGAGGAGGCGATCGGGCAACCCATCCTGATCGTCATTCCCGAGAGTCATCACGACGAAGAGGCCAGCATCATCGCAAGGATCCGCCTCGGCGAGTCCGTGGAAACCTTCGAGACGATTCGCCTGCGCAAGGATGGCGCGCTCGTCCCGGTCTCGTTGACGATCTCGCCGATCCGCGCGCATGACGGTAAAATCATCGGCGCCTCGAAGATCGCGCGTGACATCTCCGCGCGCAGGGAAAGCGAGCGTCGTATCCGGTTGCTGCTTCGCGAGGTCAATCACCGGGTCAAGAACCAGTATGCGGTGATCCTGGCCATGGTGCGCGAGACGCTGCGGCACACCGTCTCGCCGGAAGAGTTCGAGGCAAAGCTGCGCGAACGGATCATGGCCCTGTCGCGGTCGCATGATCTGCTGGTCAACCGCGACTGGAGAGGTGCGTCGCTGGTGGACCTGATTCTCATCCAGATGGAGCCGTTCGGCGGCGCAGACCACATCCGCATGTCCGGCCCGCCGCTGTTCCTGAAGCCCAACGCCGTGCAATCGCTCGGCATGGCCTTCCACGAACTGGCGACCAATTCCGCCAAATATGGCGCCCTGGCTGAGGGCGGCACCATCGACGTCGACTGGCGCATCGAAGGCAGCGGCGACGTGGTCACATTCCAGCTGGCGTGGGCCGAGAACACGTCCAGGCCGTGCCCGGCTAGCGATGGCGGCGAGCGGAAGGGTTTTGGCAGTGTGGTGCTGAAGCGGGCCACGCCGCAATCAATCTTCGGTTCGGCCAGCTATCACTGCGCCGATGGCAGTGTCAGCTGGACGCTGCGGGCACCGCTGGATCAGGTCCGGGAAAGCGACGAAGGCTAGCCGGCGCTGCAGGTGGCGCATTCACCGCGAATTTCGATCGTGGTGCGGGCCGGCCGAAAGCCGTGCTCCGACGACCAGTCACGCAGGCGCGCCTCGACCATCTTGTCGGAGAACTCGTCCACCCGTCCGCAGCGTTCGCAGATGGCGAAGGCGCTGCCATGCGCATGCGGGTGGGGGTGCGCGCAGGCGACGAAGGCATTGATGCTTTCCAGCCGGTGTACCAGGCCCGCCTCAAGCAGCTTTTCCAGCGCGCGATAGACCTGCAACGGCGCGCGCAGGCCCGCGTCGCGCAACTGGTCGAGGATGGTGTAGGCCGAGAGCGGCTGGCCAGCCTTTTCGAGCGTCTCGAAGACAAGCGACTGGTTGCGCGTGAGTTTTGGCTGTGTCGTCATCTGCGATGACCTTCCGCTGTCTGGCGCCGCAACAGGAAGCCGGCTGGTATGAGACTGAGAAGAAACAATGCCAGCGCGGCCACGACGATCGAAGGACCGGATGGCGTGTCGTAGTGGAGCGAGCCGAACAGGCCGCCCGAGACCGCAACCGCACCGATGAACGAGGCCAGCACCGCCATCTGCTCGGGCGTGGCCGCAAAACGGCGCGCGGTGGCTGCGGGAATGATGAGCAGGGCGGTTATCAAGAGGATGCCGACGATCTTCATGGCGATTGCGATGACGAGTGCCATCATGAGCATGAAGATGAGCCGCGAGCGTTCCGGGGAAAGACCTTCGGCTTCCGCCATCTCCTCGCTGACCGTGGAGGCCAGCAGCGGGCGCCATAGCCAGGCGACCAGTCCCAGGATGAGTGCGCCGCCGGCATAGATGGTGGCGATGTCCATGCGTGAGACGGCAAGGATATCACCGAACAGGAAGCCCATCAGGTCGACGCGGACCCATGTCATGAAGGCGACCATCACGAGGCCAAGCGCCAGCGTCGAATGCGACAGGATGCCGAGCAGGGCGTCGGTCGACAGCGCGCCCCTCTTCTGGAGCAGGAGAAGGGCCAGCGAAACCAAGGACGCCACGACGAAGACGCCGATGGTCATGTCGATGGAAAACAGGAAGGAGATGGCGACGCCGAGCAGGGCGGAATGGGCCATGGTGTCGCCGAAATAGGCCATGCGGCGCCACACGATGAAACAGCCGAGCGGGCCGACGGTCAAGGCCAATCCGATGCCGGCAATCATCGCGCGGGAGAAGAAGTCATCGAGCATGGCCACCCCCCGCATGATCATGGTGATCATGGTCGTGGTGACCGTCTTCGGGATGGCAATGATCGGTGACGCTGCCGTCGGCATGCAGCACCCGGCCATCGGCCAGATGGGTGTGGTCGTGGCGGTGGCGGTAGATGGCGAGCGTTTCGGCGGCCCGCGCGCCGAAGAGGCGCAGATATTCCGGATCGGCAACGACGGCCTCGGGGGTGCCCCGGCAGCACACATGACCGTTGAGGCACAAGACCGTGTCGGTTTCGGCCATCACCACATGCAGATCATGCGAGATGAGCAGGATGCCGCAGGCGGTCCTGTCGCGAATGTCGCGGATCAGCTGGTAGAGCGCCACCTCGCCTGAAAAGTCGACGCCCTGGACGGGTTCGTCCAGCACCAGAAGGTCGGGCTTGCGCGCCATGACCCTGGCCAGAAGGGCGCGCTGGAACTCCCCGCCCGACAGATTTTGAACTTCGGCCCTGGCGAGATGCGCGATGCCGACAGCCTCGAGGGCCTCGGCGATCTCGGCCCTGGTAAGGGGCCCCGTCAGCGTCATCAACCGCTCGACGGTGAGCGGCAGCGTCCAGTCGATGGAGAGTTTTTGCGGGACATAACCCACGCGCAGGCCTGCCTGACGTCGAACCGTTCCCTCGTCGGCCTTCAGCACGCCGATGGCGGTCCTCGCCGTCGTGCTCTTGCCGGATCCGTTGGGTCCGATCAGCGTGACGATCTCGCCGCGCCGCACGTCGAGGTCGATTCCCCGCACCAGCCAGCGCCCGCCGCGACGCACGCCGGCGCCCGCCAGCGATACCAGCGTTTCGGGGGCAAGGCTTTCCGTCCTTTTGAGCATCTCGGTTCCGTCGGGGGTTGCGCCCAGCATATGGCACACGTTATAGCGTTTCGCAATTGGACGTAATGTCATAACATACGTCCTGCAATGGACTGAACGGATGAAAGGTAGATCGCGATGAGAAGGCTTCGGCAACTCGTGCTGGCTTCAACGGCCATGACTTTGGCGGCGACGGGTGCGGTGCATGCGCTCGATGTGGTGGCCTCGGTCAAGCCTGTTCATTCTCTGGTTGCCGGCGTCATGGAGGGCGTGGGCGAGCCTGGCCTGCTCGTTCGCGGCGCGGGATCACCGCATACCTATTCCATGCGTCCCTCGGAGGCCGCGATGCTCGAAGGCGCCGATGTGGTGTTCTGGGTCGGCCCGGATCTGGAGATGTTTCTTTCCGGGGCGCTTGGCACGCTGGCCTCAGGCGCAACGGTTGTTGAACTCGGCCAATCCGACGGCCTCGTTCGGTTGGAATATCGCGAGGGTGGCCCTTTCGATTCGCATGCGCACGACGAAAAGGAAGCGCATGACGACCACGGGCACGACCATGGCCATGACGACCACGCCCATGACGATGACGGCCATGGCCACGAGGAAGCGCATGGCCACGATGATGACGGACATGACCATGCCCATGGCGCTCACGACATGCATTTCTGGCTCGATCCCGAAAATGCAAAGGTATTTGTCGGTCAGATCGAGGCGACTTTGGTCGCAGCCGATCCGGACAATGCAGATGAATACGCGCAGAATGCCGACGCGCTCCGTGACAGGCTCGACGAACTCCTCGTTGAAACAGGCGAAGCCGTTGCGGACGTTGCCGACGGTCGCTTCGTCGTCTTCCATGACGCCTATCAGTACTACGAGAACCGCTTTGGCGTGACGGCAACGGGTTCGATCACCGTCAGTCCCGACGTGATGCCGGGCGCGGCCCGTATCGACGAGATCCGCACGCGGGTGCAGGAGCTGGACGTGACCTGCGTCTTTGCAGAGCCGCAATTCGAGCCGCGGCTGATTGAGGTGGTGACCGAAGGCACCGACGCACGGGCTGGCGTTCTCGACCCGCTGGGTGCGGATCTTGAGGAAGGGCCGGAACTCTATTTCGACCTGATCCACAACATGACGACCTCGCTCACGGAATGCCTGGACGGGTGAGAGTGAGCGACAATCGAGCAAACGGCCGGGCCTTCGTGCCCGGCTGATTTCTTTTCCGGCATTGTGATGCGGCGAGACCACCCGCTTTGGGCTTGCCGCCGCTATGGTCATCGCACTGCAATTGGGATGGCCAGCGGTGAGCAAGGAAGAAGGCAGGCGCCCGATAGGCGTGGCTCTGGTGCGGCGGCTGATCGCCAGCCAGTTTCCGCAATGGGCCGACCTGCCGATCAGACCCGTCACGCCCGGCGGTTGGGACAATCGCACCTTCCGTCTCGGCGAGGACATGATGGTGCGGCTGCCGAGCGCGGAACGCTATGTGGCCCAAGTCGAGAAGGAGCAGCGTTGGCTGCCGAAGCTTGCCCCCCAACTCCCCCTGCCGGTTCCAGAGCCTATCGTCATGGGCAGACCCGGCGAAGATTACCCCAGGCCCTGGTCCGTCTATCGCTGGATCGAAGGCCAGCCGGCCGACCGAGCGACGATTGCGGACATGGCGGAATTTGCCGGCAGCCTCGGCGCGTTTCTGGTCGCTTTGCGGCAGGCCGATTCGAAAGGCGCACCGCAGGCGGGACACCACAACTTCTTTCGTGGCGGCGATCTCAAGGTCTATGCAGCAGAGACTGAAGCAGCGATCGCGGTGTTGGGGACAAAAGTCGACCAGACGGCGTGCCGGACGATATGGCGCGCAGCAGTCTCATCAAGATGGCAGGATGCGCCCGTCTGGGTGCATGGCGATGTCAGTGCGGGCAATATGCTGGTGCGCGCGGGCAGGCTGGCGGCCGTCATCGACTTCGGCAGTTCGGCCATCGGTGATCCGGCATGCGATCTCTCCATCGCATGGACCTTTTGCGATGCTGCCAGCCGGGCGGCGTTTCGTCGTGCCATCGGCCTGGACAGGGCTTGCTGGGCACGGGGGCGCGGCTGGGCGCTCTGGAAGGCGCTGATCGTGATGGCTGGCCGCAGCGACGGCGCCGACGAAGAGTGGGCCATGAAGGCGGTCTCGGAAATCATGGCCGACCATGCCCGCGAGCATGCCCAGCGCTGATCAGAATCTGATCCAAATCAATGCGGCTCCTGCTTCGCGACGACAATGCTCTCGCATGTGGAACGCTGCCTCTACCGCCCCTTTTGACCGGGATATCGAACTGGCCGTCATCGACCAGGACGGGACGCATGCGCTGGTCTTTCCTTGCAGGCGTGTCGAGAGCGGGTGGATCAAGTCGGGAAGCGGAGAACGGCTTGAGGTCAGTCCAACCCACTGGCGTCCCTGGCGTTCCGGTCAGCCGGCTGACTGAGTGCGAGGTTGAACCACCAGGCATCCAATAGAAAAAGGCGCGGATCGGTTCTGATCCGCGCCCTTTTGTGCTTCAGAAGTGGACGATCAGTTGCGCGACATCCAGTCGTCGACTTCGCGCTCGGCCTCGTCTTTCTCCTTGCCGTAGCGCTCCTGGATCTTGCCGACGAGTTCGGTGCGCTTGCCCTTGACCACGTCGATATCGTCATTCGTGAGCTTGCCCCAGTTCTGCTGGGCCTTGCCCTTGAACTGCTCCCAATTTCCTTCGATACGGTCCCAATTCATGTCGCGTCTCCTTCAGGTTTGCTGGCCCTCGACTAGACGGGCCGTCTAGATGGAAACGTGGAAGGGGACATCTTCGTTCCCGCATGCCCCGCCAAGAAAAAGGCCCGCCGGAATTTCCGGCGGGCCTCTCGCAATTTCGACTGGCGGAAGGACTATTCGTCCTTGCCCTGCTTCTTGAGGGCTGCGCCCAGGATGTCGCCGAGCGAGGCGCCGGAGTCGGTCGAACCGAACTGAGCCACTGCCTCTTTCTCTTCGGCGATTTCGAGTGCCTTGATCGAGAGGGTGATGCGGCGCGTCTTCTTGTCGAACTGGATGACACGGGCATCGACCTTCTGGCCGACCGAGAAACGCTCGGGGCGCTGCTCGTCGCGGTCGCGCGACAGATCCGAACGCTTGATGAAGGCTTCCATGTCGTGATCAACCAGCTTCACGTCGATACCGCCATCCTTGATGCCGGTGACTTCGCAGGTGACGACCGCGTTCTTGCGCAGTTCGCCCGAAGAGGCGGCCTCGCCGATGGCGTCATGTCCGAGCTGCTTCACGCCGAGCGAGATGCGCTCCTTCTCGACATCGACGTCGAGAACCTGCGCCTGAACCATGTCGCCACGGTTGTACTCCTCGATCACCTGCTCGCCGGGACGGTTCCAGTCGAGATCCGACAGGTG
>Ga0008833_1000936_pt1 | contig 17802 bp, 18 predicted proteins | sample HotLakConsoUCCLE_FD_62216 | JGI IMG/M metagenome (GOLD analysis project Ga0008833, IMG submission 62216) | Hypersaline microbial mat communities from Hot Lake, Washington, USA - Hot Lake Consortium UCC-LE | ecosystem: Environmental > Aquatic > Non-marine Saline and Alkaline > Hypersaline >... | reverse complement strand
CCGATCGCGAGATGGGCTGGGTGATCGGGCTGATCGAGGAGATCCGCTCCGTCCGCCAGCAGATGCACGTCCGCGCCGGCCTGAAGGTGCCGCTGCTGCAGGTCGAGATTGACGCGCGCGGGCAGGCGGCCTTTGACCGCAACGCCGCGATGATCGAGCGGCTGGCGCGGGTGTCGGAGGTGACGCGGGTGCCCCAAATGCCCAAGGGTGCCGTGACCGTCGCCGCCGAGGGCGCGGTCTTTGGCCTGCCCATCGCCGAGCTGATCGACGTGGCCGAGGAACAGGCCCGGCTGGTGAAGGTGCTGGAGAAGCTCCACAAGGAGATCGGGGGCCTGCAGGGGCGGCTCGACAATCCGAAATTCGTCGAAAGCGCCCCGGAGGAGATCATCGACGAGGCGCGCGAGAACCTGGCCGCACGCGAGGAGGAGGCGGGCAAGATCCGCGCGGCGCTGGAGCGGCTGGCAGAGATCGGCTGAGGGGGTCTTTGCGGCGGGGCAGGGCAGAACTGCAGTTTTGCCTTGCTGGACTCTGCAGATTTCCGGGTCGGAAAACTCGGGTTTTCCGGCCGCAGCAGGGCCGGAAAACCTCCATTGCCGCGATGACGCTCAGGCATTCATGCTTCGGACCTGATCCATTGAACGGAAGGACCGCCCGATGCGCCGACTTGCCCTTGCCGCCCTCGCCAGCCTTGCTCTTGCCGCCCCGGCCCTTGCCACCGCCGACGGGCCGGATGCCTGGCGTGTCGTCAACGTCTCGGCCAGCGATGTGCTGAACGTGCGCGTCGGGCCGGGCACCGACTACTTCGTGATCTCGGCGCTGCCCTACAACGCGCGCGGGCTGCAGTTGGGCACCTGCGTGCCGACGGTGACGCGCGATCAGTATTTCGCCCTGACGCCGCAGGCGCAGCAGCGGCTGAACGGCTACACGCCCTGGTGCGTCGTGTTCTCGGATGGCCAGCAGCTCGGCTGGGTCAATCGCCGCTTCCTGAGCGAGGACAGCCTGTAGCCCTTAGGCGCGGTGCGCGCCGGCGGCCAGCCCGGCGACGAAACCCGCAATCTCGCCCACCGGCTTGCCCGCCGCGATCTGCGCCACGATGGCCGAGCCGACGACGCAGCCGTCGGCCACGCCCGCGATGGCCGCGGCAGCGTCGGGCGTCTTGATGCCGAAGCCGACGATCACCGGCAGGTCGGTCTGCGCCTTGATCCGTGCCACCTCGGGCCCGACATCGGCGGCCTGTGCCTCGGCGGCGCCGGTGATGCCGGTGATCGAGACATAGTAGACGAAGCCGCTGGTGTTCTGCAGCACCACGGGCAGGCGCGCGTCATCCGTGGTGGGAGTCGCCAGCCGGATGAAGTTCAGCCCCGCCGCCTGCGCCGGGATGCACAGCTCGTCATCCTCCTCGGGGGGGAGGTCGACGATGATCAGCCCGTCGATCCCGGCCGCCTTCGCCTGCATCAGGAAGCGGTCGACGCCGCGCGACCAGATCGGGTTGTAGTAGCCCATCATCACGATCGGGGTCCGGTCATCGGTCTTGCGCAGCTCTCGGGCGATCTGCAGCGTCTTGTCGAGCGTCTGCCCACCCTCCAAGGCGCGCTGGCCGGCCAGCTGGATCGTCTCGCCATCGGCCATCGGATCGGTGAAGGGCATGCCCAGCTCGATGATGTCGACGCCCGCCGCGGGCAAAGCCTTCACGATGGCCAGCGAGGTCTCGTAATCGGGGTCGCCCGCCATGACATAGGCCACGAAGGCTTTCTTCCCCTCGGCCTTCAGCCGCGCGAAGGTGTCGTCGATCCGTGTCATGTCAGCCCCGTCCCTGAGTGGTCCGGCCGGGTTTGGGCCATGGGCGCGCGGAAATCAATGGGGCGGTGCCGCGCGCAAGGTTGCCCCGGCCGGCCCGCCGCCGTAAACGGGGGCGATTTCACGCAAGGGGGCTGTGCGCCATGGGCTTCAAGATGGGCATCGTCGGGCTGCCGAATGTCGGCAAGTCGACGCTTTTCAACGCGCTGACCCGCACCGCGGCGGCGCAGGCGGCGAATTTCCCCTTCTGCACCATCGAACCCAATGTCGGCGACGTGGCGGTGCCCGACGCGCGGCTGGAGAAGCTGGCGGCGATCGCCAGCTCGAAGCAGATCATCCCGACGCGGATGACCTTCGTCGACATCGCGGGGCTGGTGAAGGGCGCGTCGAAGGGCGAGGGGCTGGGCAACCAGTTCCTCGCCAACATCCGCGAGACCGACGCCATCGCCCATGTGCTGCGCTGTTTCGAGGATGGCGATGTCACCCATGTCGAGGGCCGTGTCGACCCGATCGCGGATGCCGAGACCATCGAGACCGAACTGATGCTGGCCGATCTCGAAAGCATCGAGAAGCGGCTGCAGAACATCACCCGCAAGATCCGCGGCGGCGACAAGGAAGCCGTGCAGCAGGAGCGCCTGATGCAGGCCGCCAAGGCGCTGCTGGAGGAGGGCAGGCCCGCACGCCTCGTCGAGGTGTCGGACGAGGACCAGAAGGCGTGGCGGATGCTGCAACTGCTGACGTCGAAGCCGATCCTCTATGTCTGCAACGTCGAGGAGGCCTCGGCCGCCACCGGCAATGCGCAATCGGCGCGGGTGGCCGAGATGGCGGCGGCGCAGGGTGCGGCCCATGTCGTGATCTCCGCCCGCATCGAGGAGGAGATCGCGCAGCTCGACGCCGAGGAAGCCGCGATGTTCCTCGAGGAAATGGGGCTCGAGGAAGCCGGGCTCGACCGGCTGATCCGCGCCGGCTACGAGCTTTTGGGCCTGCAGACCTATTTCACCGTCGGCCCCAAGGAGGCCCGCGCCTGGACCATCCGCAAGGGCACCCTGGCACCGCAGGCGGCGGGCGTGATCCACGGCGATTTCGAGCGCGGCTTCATCCGGTCGGAGACCATCGCCTATGACGATTACGTCCGTCTGGGTGGCGAGGCCGGGGCCAAGGACGCCGGCAAGATGCGGGTCGAGGGCAAGACCTACGAGGTCAAGGACGGCGACGTGCTGCACTTCCTGTTCAACGCCTGAGAGCCTCATTTCCGCTCGTCCTCGCGGGACCGGGCCCTTCTGCGGGTCAGCGGAGACGTGGCAAAGTGGTCGAGACGCTCCCCTGCCGACGAGAGTCCTGGGGCAAAATTTCATTGTATCAAGGTCATACGTCTTCTCTCGTTTGGGGGCACGCCTTGCCGTGGGCCGGGATGCCGGGCCCTGGGCGTAGTGGTCCGGCGCTATTGGCAGTTCTCGCGCAGCGTCCGCAACGCGATGAGGCCACTGGCCGGAGCGCCGCGTGTCATCGGCATCGACGACTGATCGGCGTTGCCGATCGTCACGTCATCATCTCCTCGACGAGGAGATCGGTTCGATCGAACTGGCTCGAAAATTTCGATCTGGCAGACCGGGGCATTTGGTGGGGTCGACCGTCGGCACAACCAGCCCGGGCGTTCACAACCTTCGGATACTGGCCCGGTGGCAGGCCCGACCAGCCAGTCAGTCCAAGCTTTCGTGAGCTTGCAAGAGGGCCAGGCGGCACTCTTGGCTGCCCTGGGCATGTGACCAAATCTTGCCCACTTCCGATGCCTTCTGGTGCCATTTCAAGGGGTTGTGGCGAAATGCGACGATTGCCACGCCAGCCGAATTTCGCCTTGTATTTCTTTGGCTTGGGCGGCTATACCCGTCGGCGGAGACGTGGCCGAGTGGTCGAAGGCGCTCCCCTGCTAAGGGAGTAAACCGCAAGGTTTCGTGGGTTCGAATCCCATCGTCTCCGCCACATCATCTAAGATGCTGATTTTATGTTGAAAAACTCGCGTGGGAACATCGAAACGAGGGCAACTGTTGCCCACAATTCGAGACCCGCGAAGTGGAAGATCGACATGAAACACATCATCCGGCCAAGGGGCGACGGCACCGCATATCAATTCATGATGCGGACCCCGATGGCGCTGAAGGGCATGACCGACCCTGCTACAGGCAGAACTTTTGGCCGATACATAAAAAGAAGTCTCGGCGGGAGGCTGCGCACCCGCGCCAGTTCACGCTCGGCCGCCGCCAGCGTGGCCTCTGCCCCCCGGCTCTGCGCGTGAAGCTCGGCTTCCGTCGCCGCGACCTGAACCCGCGCCTGGGCCAGGGCCGCGCGTCGGATCGCAAGCGTGCTTTCGGCATTGGTCAGGGCCGACTCGTAGAGCACAAGACTGTCGAGCACGGCCAGAACAGCGCCTTGGGCCACGATATCGCCCGCCTCAACCATGATCTCATCGATGCGCGCGTCGCCGGCCCCCTGCGGCAGCGCGACCGAGACGATCCCGCCCGCCGGTTGCAGGCGCCCGAGGGCGACGACATCGCCCACAGCCATGGCGGCAACGCGCTCGGGGGAAGGCACCCGGTCGATCGGCAATGCGATGGGTTGCCGCGCGCCGGCGCCGGGCTCGAGCATGGTCCAATCGAAGACGGCGCGCAGGGCGGGCCCCTGGAAATAGAGACCGGCGACACCGCCGAGCAATAGGAGCAGCAGCACAGCCACAAGTCGGAGCGGCCAAGCCGCCCGCCTTTTGCGGGATGGCTTCGACGACGACTGCTCCCTGCCATTCTCGAGCAGCGGCAAGCGATCCACCGGGTTTGCATCGGGTGCGGGCCTGTCATCGCCTGTCACGGCTGGCTTCCTTCATCCTGTTGAGCGCTCGAAACGTGACCTTGGCACCTGACTGACTTTGCCCGACGCTGTCACCGCCGACGCCAAAGACTGACTACCATCTGGAGACGAAAAGCAGCGCCTGCGTTCCGCACCAGCGGCCCGGGCGCTGCTGTTCGGGTTCATGCTCAGCCGCGCTCGTCCGCGAGCGCCTGAATTTCTTCTCGCGACACGGCCCCGTCGCTGTTCGTGTCGAGGCGATCGAAAGCCCGCGCATAGGCGCCGGTGCGCACAACAATCGCCGCGCGGCCCAGATTGTCGTCCGCATTGAGCTGCATCAGAAGCTCGAATTCACTTTGGTAAAGCAAGCCGTCATCGTTGGTGTCGGCCTGCAGAAAGTTCTCGATCATCGCCTGCCGTTCTGCACCGGTCATGCTTTGCGCATGAACCGCGGAGAAGGGAATGGCCGCAAGGAAGGCAACGGCCATGATGGTGTTGGTAACGGGTTTCATCGGTCTTTCCTCTTCGGTTGGAGATTGCTTTGGCATCGGCTGACTGCGACCCGCGCGCCGCCTTGTCTTCGTGATGTGTCCGGGACTGGCGTGGGGGCATCGCTAAGATGCCGCTGTCTCAACCTCGGATCGGGTCAGTGCGCCGTCGTCGTTCCGGTCGGCCTGCTGGAACACGGGCGGTGGCCCATTGAGGAATTCGTCGAGGCTGATCCGACCGTCGTCATTGGTGTCGAGATAGGAAATCTCTGCCAACTGCGTCCTCACACGCGCGTGGGCGATGCGGGGAAAGTCATCTTCGGTCAGATATCCATCGCCGTTGCGATCGATCTCCGACCAGCGCACAGCCTGAACATTGCGATATTCGGCGCGCGATATGACGCCGTCGCCGTTCGCGTCGATCCGGTCGAAATTGACCAACAGCTGCTGGATCTGGTCCTGCGACTGCGCCACGGCAGGAGCAGCGGCAAACGACATAAGCGTGACGAGAAGGGTCGTTCGGAACATCTTCCTGGCCTCTGGAAATGGGTGTTTTTTGGCAGATGCGACCAGACGCGCCGCGACCTGCTGCGCTTGGGCCGGGGGTCCGATCCGCGCAAATCGGGCCGGACCGACGACCGAGACGACCGGTGGCCACCTGTCCGGCAGCCCGACCGCGCGCCGGGCGCGTGCGGCCTGTCGGATGAGGCAGCGTCGATCGCGTGCTGCCGCGCTGACCATCGTCGTTCCGGTCAGCCGCCCCGGAGCAAGGCAAGGCAGTCGGACACAGCGTCGGCGTTGCATTGCGCCTCGCGTCGGGATGGGTTTGATCGCTCGAAACATCATGCTTTTCGTGTCGATGGTTTTGATTGAGATGCCGCTGGCGCCGACGAGCGTGGGATCAACGCACGATGCGACGCGTGGCCGTGTTGCCTTGGGGGCCGTTCACCGCCGCGCCGCATCCGCGTGGGCCGCAAGCCCTTCCGCCCGACACCGTGTTGCCCTCCGGGCCTGTCGCCGTGCCGCCCCGGGCGCAGCCGTAGGGTCCACAGCCGGCCGCGCTGGTGGCCGCCCCGCCGTAGGCTCCGGTTGCCGTCGCGGTCGTGCCACAGGTCAGCCCGACGCAGCCGGTGGTGCGCGACCCGGTCCCGCCATTGGGGCCAACGACCGCTGTCGACCGGGTGACCGGCGCGCCGTAATACGTTGTCCATGACCTGTACCAGGGCTGGGCGACATAATGGGTGTCCCAGTAGACGCGATCGTAAACCACCACGTTCACGCTGACGGCGGTGGCAACGGCCGGGGTCAAGACCACCGTTGCATTGTTGTAGACGACCGTCATGTAATCGGCCGCCATCCAGCCCCGGACGCCCCCATAGGCCACATCGCACCACGTGTAGCCGTCTATGCACCCGTAGGTCACCACCTGTGACCCCTGCGGCACGACTACCACCACAGGATAGGTCACTGCCGGTCCGGCGCGCAGGTTCACATTTGCGGTCGACACCGCGACGGTCGTGGCCAGTGCTGCCGTTGTCCCGGCCACCAGAACGGCCAGACTCCATAGAATTCCCTTCAGCATGACCGGCTCCAATTTTTTCCAGAGGACGCGTTGTCCCGGGTGTCTTGATCCGGGTCCGTGTGAGTGGCCGGATGGGGTAGAAATGTTTCGCCGTTGTTGCGCCATGCGCGAAACATGTTGCGAGCCGTGTCACGGCGCGGCAGCTGTAACGTCTTGTCACAAGTTTCTTCCCAGTCGGGGGCGCAACGGTGAGACAGAGGCAGACATGAGCACCAAGGCCGACAGAGTAATTGTGGTCGACGACGACCCCGAACTGCGGTCCTTGTTGCGCCGGTTCCTGACCGAGCATGGCTTCGACACCCGAGCGGTGGAGGGCGGCACGGCGCTCGACCGGGAATTGGCGCGCAACCCCGCCGACGCTATCGTGCTCGATCTCATGATGTCGGGCGAAGACGGGATGGCCATCTGCAGGCGCCTGCGCGCGTCGGGCGACATGACACCGATCGTGATCCTGACGGCGCGAGGCGATCCGATCGACCGGATCATCGGGCTCGAGTCCGGCGCGGACGACTACTTGCCCAAACCGTTCGAGCCCCGCGAACTGGTGGCCCGCCTTTCGGCGGTGCTGCGCCGGACGCGAGGTCTGAGGAATTTGCCGACGGACGAGGTCGTGACGGTCGGGGCGCTGGAGGTCAATTTCTCGAGCCGGACGGTGACGCGCAACGGCGTGTTGCGGAAGCTGTCGAGTCGTGAGTTCGCCCTGCTCGCAGCGCTGGTTCGCAGCCGCGGCCGCCCGCTCAGCCGGGCCCAGCTGATCGACCGCGCGCTTGGGCGCGACGCGGAGGTCACCGACCGCGCGGTGGATGTGCAGATCGCGCGTTTGCGGCGCGCCCTCGGCGAACGGGCCGATGACACCGAACTGATCAAGACCGTCTGGGGCGTCGGCTACGTTCTGGTGGCCGACGGTGCTTGATACGCTTTTGAAGCAAAACATCGCGGTTCTCGCCGCCTCCATCCTTGGCGCTCTCATCGTGTCGCTGGTGCTGATCGCGGGCCTTGTCCTGCGCCCGCAGATCGAACGGTCGGCTGCGGATACGGCGCAGATGATCCGAAGTCTCGAGCTGTCCTTCCGGCAGATGGACCCGTTCCAACAGATCCACTTTGCCGAGGCCCTGCGCGCGACGGATTTGCCCGATGTTCTGGTTGCAGAGACCGCGCCGGACGACGCGAACATGCAACGCAGCTGGCATTCGACGTATTTCCTGCGCGTCTTGTCGGAGCGGCACGGGATCCCGGCCTCCGACGTTCTCGTCGATGGCGAGGGCCGTGTCTGGGCCCGTATGGTTACGGCCGACCAGCCCTATTGGCTTTCGCTGAGGGCCTTGCCTGCGACCGATCCTGTTGCCGGTCTCCTCGTGGCTTCGATGATCGCCCTGCTCTGCGCGCTTGTTGGCGGCATCGCGCTGCAACGACGGATTGCCCTGCCGCTCAAACGCCTGGAGGACGCCGTGGGCCGCATGTCCAACCCGTCCGACCCCTATGACAGCGACATCGCGCGTCCTCAGGAAATCGCCGCGGTGTCCCGCGCGCTGACGGCCATGTCGGAGCGGCTGCAAGCGGCAGAGGCCGACCGGGCCCTCATGCTGGCCGGGGTCAGTCACGATCTGCGCACCCCCCTCACGAAACTGCGGCTGACGCTTGCGATGTTGAAGGATGCTGATCCGGAGCTTGTCGCCGGGGCAGAACGCAATGTGGTCCGTATCGAGGGCATATTGGGCCAATTCCTCGATTTCGCGCGCGGGTTCGAGGCGGAAGAGACGCGAGCGGTGCCGCTGCGGTCCCTGTTGCAACTGGCCATCGAGTCGTCCTCGGAGCCCGGGGTTGTTTGCGTCGACGTGCCGGCAGAAGTCATGATCCGGGTGAAGGAGGCGGCCCTGCTGCGCGCCTTGGAGAACCTGCTGAGCAATGCGCTGCGGTATGGCAAGCCCCCGGTCGAGCTCTGCGCCCGGACAGTGGGCGGGGATCTCGAGATCGACGTGCGGGATGCAGGGCGCGGCGTCTCGGCCAAGGAAGCGCGCGACCTGATGCGCCCCTTCGCACGGGGAAACGCCGCGCGCGCCGGAGAGGGGAGCGGTCTTGGTCTGGCCATCGTCGATCAGGTGGCGAAGGCGCACGGAGGGGATGTGGAATTCGAACAAGGCTCGGCGTCATTCACGGCCAGCCTGCGCCTTCCGCGCGCGGTCGTCGCTTCGGCGTGATCCGGGCCGCATGGCGCAAGCAATTGACCTTGTGGCGCCCATGCCAATGGTTGCGATCGGGCGTCACGACTGACCGCTTCGCTTCTTGTCTGCGGTCACCATGCCGTGCCGTTGACGGTCAGCTTCCCGCCCCTTGCGTCGACCATGCCGTACTTGCCCGATTGGCATCAACGTCTGCGCCGGCTCGGGCGCCGATGTGGCGCGCTGGCGTCCGGGCGAGCACACCAGCGGCCCATCGGGCCAGGGCCATGACGCCAGACCGCGGCGATCCGATGAGCGTGTTTGCCGTCTGGGGTCAGCCGGTGGCGCCGAGGCCCGCTGCTATGGCGTTCAGGGTGGGCAGGAGGGCGGCGAGGCGGGTTTCGGCGGTGGCGTGGCCGGCGGAGCGGTGGGCGCGCCAGTCCGCCAGCAGAGCGATCTGGTGGCGGTGGAGGGGCGCGAGCGCCTCGGCGCGGCGGGTGAGGACGGCGTGGACCTCGGGGCGCGCCTCCGCCAGCGGTGCGCCGTAGATCTCGGTCAGCATCGCCCCTGTCCGGGCATGCTCGGCGCGGATGCTCGCCAGGATGCGCTCGGCCGTCGCCCGGTCCTGTGCGAGCCCCGCATAGGCGCCCATGATCTCAGGGTCTGAGGTCAGCCAGGCGGTGGCGGCGTTGGAGACCAGGTAGTGGACCGGAAGCCAGCGGGTTGTCTCGGCCTTGGCCGCCACCAGCGCGGCGAAGGCGTCCGGATTGGCCGCACGCAGCGCCTCCAGCCCGGCCCCCAGGCCGTACCAGCCCGGCAAACCGAAGCGCGATTGCGCCCAGGCGAAGACCCAGGGGATCGCGCGCAGGTCGTCCAGCGTGCGCCGCCCGGTGCGCCGCGCCGGGCGCGATCCGATGCGGATCTCCTCGATGGCGTCGATCGGTGTGGCCTCGGCGAAGAAGTCGAGAAATCCCTCCGCCTCGACCAGCCGGCGCCAGGCCACCCGCGCCTCGCCGGCGAGCCGGGACATGGCAGCCACCAGGTCCGGCGGGTCGTCGGTGCCGGTGAGCGTGGCGCCCAGCGTGCCGGCGCACAGCAGTTCCAGCTCATGGGCGGCGGTGACGCGGTTGGCGTATTTCTGGGCGATGGTCTCGCCCTGTTCGGTCAGGCGCAGATCCCCTTGCACGCTGTCGCGCGGCAGCGCGCCCAGAAACCGATGGGTGGGTCCGGCGCCACGGCCGATGCTGCCGCCGCGACCGTGGAAAAAGCGGATGCGCACCCCGCGGGCCCGGCCAACTGCGGCGATGGCGTCCTGCGCACGGTGGATCGCCCAGACGCTGGCGACGATGCCGCCGTCCTTGCCGCTGTCGGAATAGCCGACCATGACCTGCTGCACCGGTCCGCCCGTCCCCGCCGCCTGCGCCTGCCGCTCAAGCGACCGCCGGACCATGGGCGCATCGAGCCAGGCAGCCAGGATCGCCGGCCCCGCCTGCAGATCATCGATAGTCTCGAGCAGCGGCACCACCGGCAGCGGCAGCCAGGGGCCGTCCGGGTGGTCGTGGCGCAAGAGGCCGGCCTCGCGGGCGAAGAGCTGGACCGCGAACAGATCCTCGGCGCTGCGCGTCATCGACACGATCAGCGCGCCCAAGCCTTCGGGCCCATGCTCGGCCAGATGCGCGGCGCAGACCTTCAGCGCGCCCACCACATCGTCGGCCTCGCGTCCGGCGGAGACGTCCGGCAGCGCGAAGGGGCGCAGAACGCCAAGCTCGTGCCGGATGAGGATGGCCCGACGGTCTGCTGGCCAGTCGGCGAAACCGGTGCCGTCGGGCTCGCCCGCCGTGGCCAGCAATTGTCCCAGCGCCCGGTCGTGGAATGCCGCGTTCTGGCGGATATCCAGAACGGCGAGGTGAAAGCCGAAGGTCTCGACCAGCCGCAGCACCGGCTGGATATCAGCCGTCACCAGCCGGGCGGCGCCGACCTCCTCCAGCGCCGCGGCGAGCCGGCGGAGGTCGGTCGCCAGGTCGGTGGCGCGGGCATAGGCACCGGCCGGGCGCGGGCCGACCTCGGGCGGCAGCGCCGCTACCATCAGGTTGACGGCCTGCCGCCACGGCTCGGCCGGGTTGCGCGCCAGCGCCGCCGCACCCGTCCCGCCCAACTGCGGCGCCCTATCTGCGATCCAGTCGGTCAGGGCCACCGGCGTCGGCTGGTGTATCTTGGACAGGCTGAGCTTCGCGCCGAGTTCGCAGAGCGCAACCCGCTGCATCTCCAGCGCCTCGGCGCGGAACAGCGCCAGCGTCTCGGCGGTGGTGGCGGCATCGACGAACGGGTGCCCGTCGCGGTCGCCTCCCACCCAGGAGCCGAAGCTGATCCGCGGCAGCCTGAGCCGCAGCAGCGCCGGATCGAACCCCGCGCGCTCCCAGGCCGCCTGCAGCCGCGCATCGGCCCAAGGCAGCGCGGCCGGCAGCGCCACGGTCAGGTAATGGAGCTGGTTGCGCCGCTCGTCGGCCACGCTTGGCTTTTCCAGGAACACCCCCCCGGTCCGCCACAGCCGCTCCAGATGGGCGCGGATCTCGGCACCGAGCGCGGCGCGTTCGGCCGGGGTCCACATGCTGTTCTCCAGGTCCACCACCAGACGGTAGATCGCCCGGTGATGGCTCAGAACCGTGTGGCGATGCGCCTCTGTGGGATGGGCGGTCAGCACCGGCTCGATCCGCAACGAGGCGATTGCGTCGGCGACCGCCTCGGCGGGCAGGCCGCGTGCCTTGAGCCGGGCCAGGTGCTGGTCCCAGCCTCCGGGATCGCGCGTCATGTCGCCGGAGGTCTCGGCGGCACGGCGGCGCTGCGCAGTGGCATTCTCCTCGGCCTGGGCGAGGAGCTGGAAGGCGATGGCCTGCGCCTCGACCAGCCGCGGTGGCGGCGGATCGGGCCAGCCCGCGGGCCCGGGCGCGCCGCGCCAGAGATCCTGCCAGGGCAGATGGTGCGCGACCTCCCTCTCGCCCAGGTCCTCAAGCACCTCTGCGAAATACTGCATCAGCCGGCCGAGAACGCGCACCAGCCGCGCCGCGGCGTCGGGATCGGGAACGGTGAAGCTGTTTGCAGGCATCGGCGTTGGTCCCTGGCGCATCGCGGTCGATCCTGCACAGCCAAGCCGGTTCTTCCCGCCATTTCAAGGCCGCCAATCGCCTCGGCGACGTGGTGGGGTGAGGATCGCTGCGACCTCGCACATGACGGCGCCTCGGTCCGACGGCTGCTGTCAACTTCGAAACACGCGAGAGGGCGAGGGGATGACCGGCCCGGTCAGCAGGGTCGAGGGACGAGGCCGAATGGCAGCGCAAGCGCGAGGCCATGGAAGATTACAGCAGGCAGGATGACCGCCGCCCGGAACATCGCCGCCAGCGCCGCCCGCGTGATCGGCTGCGGCTCACGGCGACCGTGGCCAAGGCGGCGTGATGTTACACTCGCGCGGCAACTTCGGAAAGGTGGCCTTGATCTGCGCGGTCTTTTCCCATGTGCCGAGCGCGTGATACTGCCGGGCAAACAGTCCCGCTGTCCGATGCGACCTCGCGCATGCGAACCAAGGCGCCGCGCGTCAGCCTCCCGTACACGAACGGCAGCTACCACATGACGGCACGCGGTCCGCCGGGCCTGCATCTGTCTGCTGTCTGCCCTTCCTGTCCGGTGGAGAAACCGACGTGCCCGGCTCAGACCGGCCGCTCACCTCACAAAGTCTGCCGCAGTCCAGCTTCCCCAGAACGGCCGTTCGTCGCCGGCGCATCATTCATGTCGCAGCCCGCGTGGGGAACGCGGACGATGCGGCCCAATGCTGATGAACCGAAACTTGCCTGCGGGTGGCGACCGAGTTTCGAACCAGTCGCGGCAGAACGGCACGACTTACCGAAGGTGGACAGTTCGGGCGGGCAATCTCGCGCAAGTCGGCACCGGTCCTTGGCCGCACGCGGGCCCTGCACGCCACGACGGCAGGTGCGCCACCGCGCCTTGAATCCGTGGGCACCCCGAGAAAAAGGCGACCATACTTTCTTACTCTGATAAAGTCCCTGCCGGGGGGCGCGAAACTGCCGATGGACAGCGTTCGATTTACAGATTTCACGTTGCAGCGGCGGGCAAGACGGCTGGTGCGGGGCGACGACGACATCGCGATCGGGGCGCGTGCCTTCGATCTTCTCGACCTTCTGATCACCTGCCGGGATCGCGTCGTGGCGCGGGACGAGATCATGGCGACCGTCTGGCCGGGAACGGTCGTGGGCGAGAACAATCTGAACGTGCAACTCGCGAACCTGCGGCGGCTGCTCGGAGCGGACGCGATCGTCACCGTTTCCGGGCGGGGCCTGCGCTTCGCGCTGGAGGTCTCGTCGGCGGGTCCCTTGGCGCTCGCCCTTCCGGACCGGCCCTCAATCGTCGTCCTGCCCTTCGCGGATCTCGGAGGCGACCCCACGCTGTCCTGGCTCGTCGACGGCTTTGTCGAGGATATCACGACCGAACTGTCCCGGTTCCGCGACCTCTTCGTCGTGGCGCGCAACTCGGCCTTCGTCTACCGGGGCATGCCGCGCGATCTCAGGGTCATCTCGCGCGAACTGGGCGTCCGCTACGCCGTGGAGGGCAGTGTCCGCGCTACGGCTGACCGTGTGCGCGTCACCGCGCAACTGATCGACGCCCACACCGGGGGGCATGTCTGGGCCGAGGTCTTCGACCGCTGCCTCATCGGGCATTTCGACACGCAGGCCCGGGTGGCGCAAGCCATCGTGACCTGCCTCGCGCCGCAGATCGACCGGGCCGAGGCCGAGCGCATCCGCACCGCCGCGCCAGAGGACCTGACAGCGCATGGCCTTGCGCTGCGGGGCTGGTCGTTGGTCTCCGCCGGCGACATGGCCTATGACTCCGGTCCGCGCGACAAGGCGGCCGAGCTTGCCCGGCAGGCACTGGATCTCGATCTGGCCTCGGGCCTCGCCCGGCGCGTGGTGGCTTGGGTCGCGTGGTGGAACGTCTATCACGCCACGACACCCTCCGTACCCGACACGATTGCCGGAGGCATCGACGCGGCCACGATGGCCATCGCCGCCGATCCGACCGACCACCACGCGCGGCGGCTCAGGGCGCTTCTGCATTTCATGAACCAGGATGCCGGGGCGGGCCTGCCAGAATTGCGGCAGGCGCACGAGATGAACCCGAATTGCGCGGTGACGCTGGCGTGGCTTGGCCTTTACGAGGGCTTCCATGGCGATGCCGAACGCGGGGTGCCACTGGCGGAGGCCGCGCTGCGTCGCTCACCGCGCGATCCATCGCGCGGCTCCCTCCTCGCGGCGCTTGGTTTCGCGCAGTTCGCGGTGCGCAACTACGACGCGGCCGCGCAGGCGGCGGAGGCGGCGCTTGTGGAGGCCGCGGGAAGCGCCACGCCCCTCATCCTTGGCTCGATTGCCTGGGTCGGCGCGGGACGCATCGACCGGGCGGAGTCGGCCTTTGCCCGGGTTGCCGAGATCGCGCCGACCCTCGTCGAGGCGCGGCTTGCGGGCCGCTGGCTCACCTCGAACCCTGACTACCTCGCACGCGCGCATACCTTCTTCCGCATCGCCGCGGGCCTCGCCCCGTCTGACGCGGCCAAGAGGCTCAGGTAGCGGCAACGCCTCCGATTTATATCGTTTTGGCTTCGCTGGGTGACGCCGATCTCCACGTGCCGCCACTCTCGCAGAGGATGGTTGGCATCACGCCTGGACCGTCACGGGGGAGGAAACACCATGCCGTTCTACCTGTACCAGCTGGCCTATTCGGGCGATGCCATCAAGGCGATGGTCGCCGACCCGACCGACCGCGAAGCGGCTGCCCGCAAGCTCGTCGAGACGCTCGGCGGCAAGCTGCACCACCTGTTCTTCGCCTTCGGCAAATACGACGTCGTCTGCCTGATCGAAGGTCCGGACGACATGTTCATGATGGCGGGTGCGGCGGCCGTCGGCTCGGCGGGTACGGTCTCGGCCTCGGCGACGACGAAGCTGATGACTCCGGCCGAGGCGATGTCGGCCCTGAAAAAGGCGGGCGAAGTCACCGGCGCCTACCAGCCCCCGCACGGGTAGGGCGCGCCGTAGGGTGATGATCGTTGCAGCAAGGGACATATGAGTTGGCATGGACGAACAGGGCCACGACTGGATCACACTGCACCGGGCGTACGCCTCGCCATCGTGCAACTGCCGCCACAGCCCGGCAATCCGACCCCGAAGGACCCCCCATGAACACCATCGAAAAGACCGTCCAACAATTTCAAGAATCCTGGGACCTGCGCGATCCCGACCGCGGCGCGGCGGTCATCGCCCCGGATTGTCGCTTCGAGGATGTGGCGCGCGGCGAGGCGCAGATCGGCCCCGACGGCTACCGCATGGACTATCACCGCTGGCGCGCGGCTTTCCCCGATGGCGAGGTCAAGGTCGTCAACGTCATCACTGGGGGCGATGGACCCGACGGCTGGGCGGTTGTCGAGTTCCTCAATCGCGGCACCCAGACCGGACCACTTCAGTCGAGCCTGGGGGATTTCCCGCCTTCGGGCCGCCGGATGGAAGTGCGCTATTGCTCGGTCATGCGGGTGCAGGACGGCAAGGTCGTCGAGGGCCGCGATCATTACGACAGCATCGCACGACAACTGGGTCTTGTTGCGTGAGAACCGCCGCAGCTTTGCACCACTGCATCAGGAGACGCTAATGAACCTTCCCGTTTTCTTCGACGCGATGCCCGCTCTCGACGTGCCGTTTCCCGAGGATGTGGTCACGACCCACGCTATCGCCGCGGATGCGGGGCTGGTGGCCTTCTTCCGCTTCCACCAGGACATGGACCTTCCATCCCACGCGCACGGGTCCCAATGGGGCACGGTGATCGCCGGAGAGATCGTCTTCACCATCGGCGGCGAGACGCGGACCTACCGACCGGGTGACAGTTACGACATTCCTGCGGGGGTCGAGCACAACGCAAGGATCCGGGCGGGGACTCTTGTGGTCGACGTATTTGCCGAAGCTGACCGCTATCCGCTGAAGGCACGCTGAGATGGAGACAAGCATGTCCGCCGATCCGGAAACACGCCGCCGCATCTATACCGACTCCGTGTCCGACAGCGCCCGCTGGGACGCCTTCGTGCCGCGCGCGGGGGATATTGTGGTCTCCACCCCGCCCAAGTCGGGCACGAACTGGACCCAAGGCATCCTTGCCATGCTTATCGCGGGCGACCCGGAGGTGGACGCCCAGACCTCGATGAAAAGCCCCTGGATCGACATCACCATTCGCGATCTCGGCGAGGTCATGGCGCGGCTCGAGGCGCAGGAGCACAGGCGGCAGGTCAAGACGCACACACCCTTCGATGGCATCCCCTTCTGGCCGCAGATGCGATACGTCACGGTCTATCGTCACCCGATCGACGTGCATTTTTCCTATCGCAAGCATCTGGCCAACATGGCCCGCGACGTGGGGCAGGCCCCCCTGTCCGAAAACCCGTCCGAGAGCTTCCGGGAGTTTCTGGCGGAAGACGTGGATCATCGCGGCCTCGGGGCGATCCTTGACCACTACCGCTGCACATTGGCGCGCGAGCCCCGCGAGAACCTGATCCGGCTGCATTATGCCGGCATGCTACGCGATCTTCCCGGCGCCGTGGCGTCGCTGGCCGCGCATGTCGGCATCGCCCATTCGGCCGAGGTCATGGCGGCAATCACCGAGGCCGCGACATTCGCCAGCATGAAGGCCAACGCGGCCCGTTTCACGCCGTCGGCCGGACAGGGGTTCTGGAAGGCCGATACCGGGTTCTTCGACAGCGCGACATCGCGCAAGTGGGAGGGCTTGCTGACCGATGATGACCTTGCGGCCTATGATGCCAGGATGAATGCCGCGCTGACGGTTGAGGAACGCGCCTGGCTTGAATGGGGGGAGGCAGGCCGTGGGTGAGGGGCGCGCGGCCAAGGGTGCCACGCCTCGCGGTGGCGCGAAGGCGGCTGGTCGGCGCGACCCCATCGAAGACCGGGTGGCGTTTCGTGGGCCGAACCCCGCGCGCCCCGGCAAAAGGAAGGGCGGGGCATGCAGGAATTGAGCCATCGGCGTTTTCCGGGCACCGTCATCGGCATGGAAATCACCCTGCCCCGTGATGCCACGAAGGAGAACCGCCTTGCCTGACTTGCACGACCCGTTCGCCCACCATCCCGAACTGCGCAACAGGATCGAAGATCCCGAAACATCGCTCTTCCGGACCTTCCGGGCCGAGGATCTCGTCGTGCAAGAGCCGCATCTGCGGGACTGGGTGTATCCCGAAGCACGGCGCGAAGCGATCCGGGCCGAGGCGCTGGCCGGCCATTCGGGCGACCTTTGGATCTTCGGCTACGGATCGCTGATGTGGAATCCCGCCCTGCGCTTCGCCGAGGTTCGGCGCGCGCATGTCGCGGACCATGCCCGTCGCCTGATCCTCGTGGAATACCGGGGCGGCCGCGGAACCGCGGAGGCGCCGGGCCTGATGGCGGTGCTGGATGCGGGCGGGGGCTGCGATGGGCTGGCCTTCCGGATCGCCGCCGCGGATGTGGAGACCGAGACCGACATCCTCTTTCAACGCGAAATGCTGGCGCCCGGCTACCTCGCCCGGTTCATCCCGGCCCGGATCGGCGAAGAGGAGATCCGCGTGCTGACGTTTCTCGCGGATCACGACGTGCCCGATGTCCGCCCGGAGCTGACACACGAGGAACAGGTCCGCTACGTCGCCCACGGGGCGGGCGACCTCGGCACCAGCCGGGACTACCTCGCCAGCATCGTCGGGCATCTGGGCGAACTCGGCATCGTAGACCAGCCTTGCACCAATCTACTCAACGCGGTGGACAGCTATCTCGCGGCGACTGCCGAAAAGGAGCCCGCCCCATGACCGCCCTCGTGCCCTTCTTCGATGGCCACAACGACTTTCTTCTCCGGCTGA
>Ga0008833_1000935_pt1 | contig 17804 bp, 18 predicted proteins | sample HotLakConsoUCCLE_FD_62216 | JGI IMG/M metagenome (GOLD analysis project Ga0008833, IMG submission 62216) | Hypersaline microbial mat communities from Hot Lake, Washington, USA - Hot Lake Consortium UCC-LE | ecosystem: Environmental > Aquatic > Non-marine Saline and Alkaline > Hypersaline >... | reverse complement strand
TCCGCCTCGAAACTCACCGATCCAGGATCGACACAACCCACATCGCACCAGGAAACACCGTCCAGCTCAGATGGAACCCGAAAAGAGCCTCCATCGTCACCAAAGACTGAGCGTGGATATCGGCGAACAGGGACAGGCAATGCAGGATCCGACGAGCATCGCAGACCGGCCCGCCGCGGTGATCGCGCGGGCCTTGCAGGCGGGCGAGGCGAGCCCGGTGGCGCTGACCGAATGCCTGCTGGAGCGGATCGCCGCGCAGCGCTCGCCCGTGTTCCTCGCGGTGACCGCGGATCGGGCGCTGGCCGAGGCGCGCGCCGCGGAGGCGCGGCTGAAGGCGGGGCAGGCGCTGTCGCCGCTCGACGGGGTGCCGATCGCCTGGAAGGACCTGATCGACATGACGGGCGAGCGCACCACCGCCGCCTCGGCGGTCTACCGCGACGCGGCGCCGAAAGCTGCGGATGCCGCCGTGGTGGCGAACGCTGCGGCGGCAGGCATGGTGAGCCTGGGCAAGGTGAACCTGACCGAGTTTGCCTATTCCGGCCTTGGCCTCAATCCGCATTTCGGAACGCCCGTCAACCCGCATGACCCCGCCGAGCCGCGTTCGCCGGGCGGGTCGTCCTCTGGGTCGGGCGTGGCGGTGGCGGCGGGCCTTGCACCGCTGGCCATCGGCACCGATACCGGCGGTTCGGTCCGGATTCCCGCGGCTTTCAACGGGGTGGTGGGCTACAAGTCGTCCGAGGGGCGGATCGACGCGGAGGGCGTCTTTGCCCTGTCGAAGACGCTCGACACGCTGGGCCCGTTGGGCCGCAGCGTCGAGGATTGCGTGCTGGCCGACATGGTGATGCGGGGGGGCGCCGTGACCCCCGTGCAGCGGCGCCCGGTGGCGGGGCTGCGGATCTTCGTGGCGGAAAGCGTCGTGCTGGACGATCTGGATGCGGCGGTGGCCGAGAATTTCGAACGCACGCTCACGCGGCTGGAACAGGCGGGGGCGGTTGTATCGCGCGGGCCGGTGCCCGAATTCACCCGCGCCGCCGAACTGGTCGCCGCGCTTGGCACGATCACCGCGGCGGAGGCCTATTTCGAACACCATGCCCTGGTGGACGGGCCTGACCGGGACAGGATCGACCGGCGCGTGGTGGCCCGGATCGAGGGCGGGCGCAAGATGAAGGCGGCGGAACTGATCGCACTGCAGCGCGCCCGCGCCGCGGACATTGCCACTCTTGCCGCGCGGCTGGACGGTGCCTTCCTCGCGATGCCGACCGCGCCGCATACCGCGCCGAAGATTGCGCCGCTGGAGGCCGATGAGGCGCGGTTCCACAAGGTGAACCTCAAGACGCTGCGCAACACCTCGATCGGGAATTTCCTGAACCTGCCGGGGCTGGCGATTCCGAACGGGACGGATGGCAAGGGCCTTCCGACCAGTTTCCTGCTGTCCGCGTGCGGCGGTGATGATGACCGGCTTCTCGGGGCCGGCCTCGGGGCCGAGGCGGTGATCCGCGCGGCCTGACCAACGACAACCAGAGCGAAAGGGATGATGAAGATGATAAGGGTAGGAGTGGATGTCGGGGGTACTTTCACCGACATCGTGCTGGAACGGACCCGCGAGGCGGGCGAGAAGGACCAGCAGATCGTCGTGACCAAGGTGCCTTCCACCCCGCACGACCAGTCCGAAGGCGTGGTGAAGGGCGTTCTGCAGGTCTGCGAGATGGCGGGCGTGACGCCGGCGGATATCAACGTGCTGTTCCACGGCACCACGGTGGCCACCAACATCGCGATCGAGCGCAACGGCGCCGAGGTGGGGATGCTGACCACCCGCGGCTTCCGCGACATCCTGCATATCGGGCGCCACAAGCGGCCGCACAACTTCTCGCTGCAGTTCGACGTGCCGTGGCAGTCGAAGCCACTGGTCAAGCGCCGCAACCGTCTCCCGATCACCGAGCGGCTGATGCCGCCCACCGGCGAGATCGATGTGCCGCTGAACGAGGACGAGGTGCGCGAAGCCGCGGAGTTGCTCAAGAAGCGCGGGATCGATGCTGTGATCGTGGGCTTCCTGTTCTCCTTCCTCAACGACGCGCACGAGAAGCGCGCGGTGGAGATCGTCAAGGAGATCATGCCCGACGCCTATGTCTGCGCCTCCTCCGAGATCGTCAACGTGATCCGCGAATACGAGCGTTTCAGCTCCACTGCGATGAACGCCTATATCGGGCCGCGCACGGCGCTCTATCTGCGCCGTCTGGAATCGCGCCTTTCCGAGAACGGCATCACTTGCCAAGTGCGGATCATGCAGTCCAACGGCGGTATCTCCACCGTGGCACAATCGGCCGAGCGGCCCATCGGCCTGCTGCTGTCGGGCCCTGCGGGCGGCGTGATCGGCGGGCGCTGGACCGGCGCGAATTGCGATACCAAGAACGTCATCACCATCGATATCGGCGGCACCTCCGCCGACATCTCGGTGATCCAGGATGGTGAGCTTCGCATCAAGAACCCGCGCGACACCGAAGTCGCGGGCTTGCCGGTGCTGGCGCCTATGATCGACATCGACGCGATCGGCGCGGGCGGCGGCTCGATCGCCTATATCGACGCGGGTGGCGCGTTCCGCGTGGGGCCGCGCTCTGCCGGGGCGGTTCCGGGACCGGCCTGCTACGGCCGTGGCGGCACCGAGCCCACCGTGACCGACGCGCAGGTGGTGCTGGGCCGGCTCGATCCCGAGCGGTTCCTGGGCGGTGACCTGTCCATCGACAAAAGCCTCGCCGAGAAGGCCATCAAGGAGCATATCGCCGATCCGCTGGGCATGAGCGTCACCGAGGCGGCGCTGGGGATCCTGAAGATCATCAACAACAACATGGCGCTGGCGATCAACGCCAACTCCGTGGCCAAGGGCATCGACCCGCGCGGCTTCAGCCTGATGGGCTTCGGCGGGGCCGGCCCGCTGCATTCGGTTGCGCTGGCAGAGATGATCCAGGCACAGGCGGTGATCTCGCCGTTGCAGCCGGGGATCACGGCGGCCATGGGTCTGCTGGTGACCGACCTGAAATACGAATACACCCGGTCGGTCCTTCAGACCCTTAACGACGCCGATGACGACGCGCTGGCGCAGATCAATGCTATCGTGGACGAGCTGATGGCCGAGGCCAACGCCCAGCTCGACTCCGACGGGATCCCGTCGGGCGAGCGTCATTTCACCCGCATCATGGAATGCCGCTACCTGGGCCAGGGCTTCGAGCTGCGGGCGGAGATGCCCGACGGCCCGCTGACCCAGGAAAACAAGAACGTGGTGATCGACAATTTCTACGACGCCCACAAGGAGACCTACGGCCACGCCTTCCGCGACCAGAGCACCGAGGGCGTGACGGTGCGGGTCATCGGTTCGGCCCATGTGGACCAGCTGCGCCTGTCGAGCCTCGCCCATGGCGGGCGGACCGATCCGCATGACGCGCTGCTCTACGAGCGGGACACGGTGTTCGACGACGGCAAGCCGACGCCGACGCCGCGCTACAACCGCGACAAGCTGCTGGCCGACGACCGGGTGAACGGTCCGGCGATCATCACCCAGCACAACTCCACCACCATCGTTCCGCCGGGTTACGTGGCCACCGTTCTGGGCCATGGCGATCTGCGCATCGCCCGCGCGTGAGGGAGGACTGACAATGACCAAGGAACTCGATCCGATCACCCTGCAAGTCGTCGGCGGCGCGCTGCACTCCATCGCCGAGCAGATGGGCAACGTGCTCTACCGCATGAGCTATTCCTCGATCATCCGCGAAAGCCAGGACCTGGGCGCGGGGCTGTTTGACACGGAATACAACACGCTGTGCGAATCCGACTCCACGCCGATGCATATCGGCTCGTTGCCGGGCTACCTGCGCGGCATCGCCCAGACCATCCCGAACGAGGCGTGGAAGCCGGGCGACGTGGTGGTGCACAACCACCCCTACAAGGGCTGCTCGCACACGCCCGACCTGGCCATCGTGATGCCGGTCTTCGTGGATGACGTGCTGGTGGGCTTCTCGGCCAACACCGCGCACCACGTGGATATCGGCGCGGCCACTCCGGGCCTGATCATCGACGTGCCCGACATGTGGGCCGAGGGCATGATCCTCGACGCGGTGAAGCTCTACGACGAGGGCCGCCGCAACGAGGCCATGTGGAAATACATCCGCGACAACACGCGGGTGCCCGGCCTCGTGATGGGCGACCTGGAGGCCCAGATCGCCTCTGCGGAACTGGGCGTGCGGCGCTTCGAGGAACTGTGCCGGCAATACGGCACCGACACCGTGAAGCAGGCGACCCAGCAACTGATGGACTACACCGAGCGCCGGATGCGCGCCGAGATCGCCAAGATCCCCGATGGCGAGTATTTCGCCGAGGGCTTCATGGACGATGACGGGCGCAACCGCGACGTGCGGCTGCCCATCAAGGTCTGCGTGCGGGTCAAGGGCGACAGCGTCGAGATCGACCTGACCGGCTCGTCCCCGCAGGTGCCCACGGCCTTCAACGTGCCCTTCGACGGCTCGACCAAGGTGGCGGCCTTCTTCGTTTTCCGCGCGCTGCTGCTGGACACCTATACCAGCCAGGACGACATCCCGGCCAACGAGGGCTCGTTCCGCCCGATCAGCGTGATCGCGCCCCAGGGCTCGATCTTCAACCCGACGGCCCCTGCGGCCTGCGAGGCGCGCTTCTGCCAGATCCAGCGGATGTCGGACCTGGTGATCAAGGCGCTGGCGCCGGTGCTGCCGGACAAGTGCACCGCGGGCAACTCGGCCACGCTGTCCTTCGCGGCCTATTCCGGCGTGCGCCCGAATGGCGACTACTGGGTGTTCCTGGAGGTGAACGAGGCCGCGATGGGCGGACGCCCGGCCTCGGACGGCCCCGACACGGTCGAAGAGCTGATGCGGAACACCCGCAACAACCCTCTCGAGGACCTCGGGATGCACCTGCCGCTGATCTGCGACCGCTACGAGGTGCGCGACGACGTGGTGCCGGGCGCGGGCAAGTTCCGCGGTGGCGCCGGGGTGGTCAAGTCGCAGCGCTACCTGACGCCGGGCTTCATGACGCACGAGTCCGACCGTCACGAGGACGTGCCGTGGGGCGTGTTCGGCGGCAAGGAAGGCGCCGTGGGCAAGCTGGAGATCCACAACATCCACAGCGGCGAGACCCGGCAGGAATACTCCAAGTTCTCGGGGCTGCGCACCGAGATCGGCGATGTGGTCAGCTACTTCTCGCCCTGCGGCGGGGGCTATGGCGATCCGCTCGACCGTGACCCGGCAAAGGTGCTGGACGACGTGCTCGACGGCTTCATCCAGGCCGAACATGCCCGCGACGATTACGGCGTCGTCCTGGCGGAGGTGGATGACGGCTATGGCTGGGCGGTCGATCCCGCCGCCACCGAGAAGCTTCGCGCAGAGATGCGCGCGTAACGCCAGGAAGGCGCGCCCGGTTCCGGGCGCGCCTTTTCCTTCAGGGAGAACAAGAACAATGACAGTGATCCACCGCACGCGCCGGCGTCGCGCGGCCCAGAATGCCTGCGCTCCGGACCGCGCCCTTGCAATGATCCGCAACCGCCGCAACGAGGAGTGAGGCGCATGTTTCCCAAGACATTCTCGACGCTGCGACTGGGGCCGGTCACGCTGAAGAACCGGCTGGTCATGGCGCCGCTCACCCGCCAGCTGGCCGAGGCCGACGGCACCCCCACCGCCGACATGGCCGCCTACTACGCCCGCCGGGCGCGCGGCGGCATCGGCATGATCATCACGGAGGGCACCTACGAGGTGGATGAATTCGGCTGCAAGGCCTATCTCGACCAGCCCGGCATCGCCAACGACAAGCATGTGGAGGGATGGAAGCTGACCACCGAGGCGGTGCACCGGTACGGCGTGCCGATCATCTGCCAGCTGATGCATGGCGGGCGCGTCTCGGATCCGCGCTGCCTGTTCGAGGGCGAAAGCCCGGTCTCCGCGTCGGACACGCAATCGGGGGGCTGGGTGCTCTATACCGACAATGACGAGGAAAAGCACAATCGCCGCATCGAGGGCGCCTGGCCCAAGGTGACCTTCCCGCCCGCCCGCGCGCTGACCGAGGCGGAGCTGGAGCGGGTGGCCGACGGCTTCGCCGAGGGCGCGGTGCGCGCCGTGGAGGCCGGGTTCGACGGGGTGGAGATCCACGGGGCGAACGGTTATCTGGTCTACCAGTTCATCCACCCCACGACCAACCTGCGCACCGATGCCTATGGCGGCTCGCCCGAGAACAACGTGCGTTTCGCCAAGATGATCTGCCAGAGGGTGCGCGACGCGATCGGGCCCGACAAGCTGATCACCCTGCGGCTCAGCCAGGACGGGGTGGACGATTTCATGGGCGCCTGGCCGGGCGGGGTGGAATACGCCCGCGCCATCGGCGCGGCGCTGGCCGATTGCGCGGCGGATGCGCTGCATTGGTCCAGCTTCAACTGGCAGGACAACCGCGACCCGGAGTCGGACGTGCCGATGCCCGTGGCGATCGCCGAGGCGAGCGGCAAGCCCATGCTTGTCAATGGCGGGATCATGGACGGCGCGGGCGCCGAAGCGGTGTTGGACAGCGGGGCGGGCGTGGCCGCCGTCGTGGGCCGTCCGCTTTTCGCTCATCCCGACTGGCCGCATATCATCCGTTCGGGCGAGGACTATCCCTGGGCGGATTTCGACCGGAAATACGTGATCAACGCGGATGTGGATTTCGGCGTAAGCTACCCGGCCGACTTGCGGGTGCCGGATTGGGATCCGGACCTGAGCAAGCGCCGGCCCGCGCCCTGAGGTCTGCGGCGAGGGCTACCGTACCGTCTCCCGCGGAGGAGCCCTCCGCCGCGGCTGTGCCCGGGCCCCAGGCCCGGGCCGTTTTCTTTCCGTGACAGGACAGCGCTCCGGGATTCTCGAGAATCCGGGGTGCGTGTTCCGCGCGGAAAACGCCCGGCGCCCGGATCAGATCACGCCAGCCCTTGCCAGGTCCTCGATCCGCGCGTCGTCGTATCCCAGTTCGGTCAGGATCGCCCGGCTGTGCGCGCCCAGGGCGGGCACCGGGTCCATCCGGGGCTCTGCATCGCCCAGCCCGCCGGGCGGCAGCAGCGCGGGCACCGGGCCTGCGGGCGTGCCCACCTGCCGCCAGCGCTCCCGCGCGGCAAGCTGCGCATGGGCCCAGAGCCCCGCCATGTCGTTCACCCGTGCATTCGCGATACCTGCCTTGTCCAGCAGGGCGACCACGGCCTCGGCCGTCCGGTCCGCGAAGGCCTCCACGATGATCCCTGTCAGCGCATCGCGATGCGCCACACGCGCATGGTTGGAGGCGAAGCGCGCGTCCTCGAGCAGTTCGGGACGGTCCAGCACCTGCTTGCAGAACGCTGCCCATTCGCGTTCGTTCTGAAGCCCCAGCATCACCTCGCGCCCGTCCCCCGCAGGGAACGGCCCGTAGGGAAAGATCGTGGCATGAAAGGCGCCGGTGCGGCGTGGCGGCTCGGCGCCGTCATAGGCGTAGTAGAGCGGAAAGCTCATCCATTCCGCCAGCGCCTCCAGCAGCGAGATGTCGATGCGCACGCCCTTGCCCGTGCGCCCGCGTTGCAGGAGCGCCGCGAGGATGTTGGAATAGGCATACATCCCCGCCGCGATATCGGCGATGGAGGGGCCCGCCTTGCTGGGATGGTCCTCGGTGCCGGTGACCGAGAGGAACCCGGCCTCGGCCTGGATCAGCAGGTCATAGGCCTTGCGGTCGCGGTCTGGCCCGTCGGGGCCGTAGCCCGAGATGTTGCAGACCACCAGGCCCGGCTGCGCCGCATGCAGCGCCTCGAAGGACAGGCCCAGCCGGTCCGCCGCACCGGGCGCGAGGTTCTGCACCAGCACATCGGCGCGGCCCACCAGCTCATGCAGGATCCGCCTGCCCTCGGGCGCCTTCACGTCCAGCGTCAGGCTTTCCTTGGAGCGGTTCACCCAAACGAAATGCGAGGCCAGCCCTTTCACCCGCGTGTCGTAGCCGCGGGCGAAATCGCCCGTGCCGGGGCGTTCCACCTTGATGACCCGCGCGCCCATGTCGGCCAGTTGCCGCGTCGCGAAGGGCGCGGCGATGGCGTGTTCCAGCGTGACGACGGTGATGCCCTCCAGCGGCAGCATCAGAACGACCGGGGGAGGCCCAGCACATGCTCGGCGACGTAGGACAGGATCAGGTTGGTGGAGATCGGCGCCACCTGGTAGAGCCGGGTCTCGCGGAATTTCCGTTCCACGTCGTATTCGGTGGCGAAGCCGAAGCCGCCGTGGAACTGGATGCAGGCGTTTGCCGCCTCCCAGCTGGCCTTGGCGGCGAGATACTTGGCCATGTTCGCCTCGGCGCCGCAGGGCTGGCCCGCGTCGAACAGGTCGCAGGCGCGAAAGCGCATCAGGTTCGCCGCCTCCAACTCGATATGCGCCTCGGCGATGGGGAACTGCACGCCCTGGTTCTGGCCGATGGGCCGTCCGAAGACGATGCGCTCCCTGGCGTAGGCCGTCACCTTGTCGATGAACCAGTAGCCATCCCCGATGCATTCCGCCGCGATCAGCGCGCGCTCGGCGTTGAGCCCGTCGAGGATGTAGCGAAAGCCCATGCCCTCCTCGCCGATCAGGTTTTCGGCGGGGATCTCGAGGTTGTCGAAGAACAGCTCGTTGGTCTCGTGGTTGACCATGTTGGGGATCGGCTTGACCGTGAGGCCGTTGCCGATCGCCTGGTGCAGGTCGACGATGAAGATCGACATGCCGTGCGACTTCTTCTTCACCTGGTCGAGCGGCGTGGTGCGCGCCAGCAGGATCATCAGGTCGGAATGCTGCACCCGGCTGATCCAGACCTTCTGGCCGTTGATGACGTAGCGGTCGCCCTTGCGCTCCGCCCGCGTCTTGAGCTGCGTCGTGTCGGTGCCGGTGGTGGGCTCCGTCACGCCCATGGATTGCAGGCGCAACTCGCCCGCGGCGATCTTCGGCAGGTAGCGTGCCTTCTGCTCGGCCGAGCCGTGCCGCAGGAGCGTGCCCATGTTGTACATCTGCCCGTGGCAGGCGCCGGAATTGCCGCCCGAGCGGTTGATCTCTTCCATGATGACGCTGGCCTCGGCCAGGCCAAGGCCGGAGCCGCCGTATTCCTCGGGGATCAGCGCGGCGAGCCAGCCCGCCCGGGTCAGCGCCTCGACGAATTCCTCGGGATAGCCGCGGGCCGCGTCCACCTCGCGGTGGTATTCCGGCGGGAAGGTGGCGCAGAGCGCGCGGACGGCATCGCGGATGTCCTGGTAGGGGTCGGGTGTCATTGGCTCTCCGGTGTCAGGGTTGCAGTGGCCTCCATCGCCAGCGCGCCGTCCGAACGGCGCACCCAGAGGCGGACGGCGCGGCCCTCGGGCGTGCCGTGCAGGGTGAAGGGCGCGGTGTCGAAGACCGGCGCCCGGGCGCGGAACTCGAACCGGGCCACATCGGCGTCGGGCAGGTTGCGGCGCACGAGGTCCAGCAACAGCGTGGCCAGCAGCGGGCCATGCACCACCAGCCCGCCATAGCCTTCGCTGCCGGTGCAGAACGGGCGGTCGTAATGGATGCGGTGACCGTTGAAGGTAAGCGCCGAATAGCGGAACAGCAGCACCGGCCCGGGCGTCACCTCGCGGGCGAAGGCACTGTGCTCCGGGGCCTGTTCCGGGGCGGTTTCGGGGGTGCCCGGCGCGGGGGGCGCGCGGTAGACGATGTCATGGGTCTCGTCGATGCCCAGCGTCTCGCCGTCATGCACGCGGTGGCGCAGGGTGACGAAGACGAGGTCGCCGCTGCGGCCGCGCTTGTGGCGCACATCCTCGACGGTGGAAGTCTTCACCAGCCGCCGGCCGATCCGCATGGGGGCGTGGAAATCCAGCCGGCTGCCCGCCCACATGCGCCGGGGCAGGGGCACCGGCGGCAGGAAGCCGCCCAGCGCCGCATGGCCGTCGTAATTGGCCTCGGACAACTTGAAGAGCGGCAGGAAATGCAACCAGTGCCACAGCGGCGGCAGGGGCGTGCCCTCGGCATGGGGCGGGTCGTCGCGATCCAGCGTGGTGGCCAGTGCATCGGCGGGAAAGGGGGCGATCACCTCCTCGTGCCGCTCGGTGCGGCCGATCCAGGCGGCGAGGGTGTTCATGTCGATCCGGGAGGCTGTCATGCGCCCCTTCTGGCACGGGTTCAGCGTTCCGCGAATTCGCAATTTGATAAGCTTGCATTCATCTGGGCGGAACGCCAGACAGGGCGCATGGATATCGACATCACCGATCTGCGCCTGTTCGTGGAGGTCGCCGGGGCGGGCAACCTGACGCGGGGCGCGCGCCGGGCCTTCCTCACGCCGCCGGCCGCCAGCGCCCGGATCAAGGCGCTGGAGGCGAGGCTGGGCGCGGTGCTGCTCTACCGGGGCAACCGGGGCGTGTCGCTCACCACTTCGGGCGAGCGGTTCCTGCACCATGCCCGGCTGATCCTGCGCCAGCTCGACTACCTGCGCGACGAATTCGCCGAAGGCGGCGCGGCGGGCGGGCATCTGCGGGTCTACGCCAACACCACCGCGGTGACCGAGTTCCTGCCCGAGCTGCTGGCCTCGTTCCTCGCGGACCGGCCTGATGCCTCGGTGGACGTGCAGGAGCGGCTGACGCGGGACATCTTTCGCGGAGTGCGCGACGGCAGCGCGGACCTGGGGATCGTCTCCGGCGAGGTGCCGGGAGACGGGATCGAGGCGATCCCTTTCTCCACCGACCGGCTGGTTCTGGCGGTGCCCGAGGGCCATCCGCTGGCGGTGCGCGCCAGGGTCAGCTTTGCCGAGACGCTGGCACATCGCCATGTGGGCCTGCACGAGGGCAGCACGCTGCTGGCCTTCCTCCAGGGCCTGATGGAGAAAAGCGGCTATGATCGGGCCCTGCGCACCCAGGTGCGCAGCTTCGAGGCGATGTGCCGAATGGTGGAATCGGGTGTCGGCATCGGCGTCGTGCCGGAATCGGCGGCCCTGCGGCATGCCCGCACCATGCGCCTGCGCTTCGTCGAGATCGCGGAGCCCTGGGCGCTGCGCACCCGTTCCGTGGTGGTGCGCGACCGTGCGGCGCTGCCCCGCCTGGCGCGGGCGCTGATCGACGAGCTGGTGCGCACCGGCGCGGGCGGGGTGGGCTGAGGCGGGCGGTGGAAAACTGGTGCTGCCGGAGAGATTCGAACTCTCGACCTCTCCCTTACCAAGGGAGTGCTCTACCCCTGAGCTACGGCAGCCCGTCGTGGGCGGCTGATTAGACGCAATTCCCGGACCGTGCAAGCGCAATCTGGACGCGTTTTCGCCACTGGGGTAGAGAGGAAGCATGACAGGCGGCGCCAATAAACAGAACACCGGAACCCGGCGCACCGAAAGCCGCGAAGATCGGCTGAAGGCGGCCCTCAAGGCCAACCTGGCGCGGCGCAAGCAGCAGGCCCGCGCCCGCGGCGAGGGCGAGTGCGAAACAGGCAAGAGCAGCGACAAGGGGCAGTAGGCAGATGGATTCGATCCTGGTACAGGGCAACGGCCCGCTGAGGGGGCAGATCCCCATCGCGGGGGCCAAGAACGCGTGTCTCACACTGATGCCGGCGACGCTGCTGAGCGAAGAGCCGCTGACGCTGACGAACGCGCCGCGGCTGTCGGACATCCGCACCATGACCACGCTGCTGCAATCGCTGGGGGCCGAGGTGTCGGCCTTGCAGGATGGCCAGGTGCTGGCGCTGTCCAGCCACGCGCCGAGCAGCCACCGCGCCGAATACGACATCGTGCGCAAGATGCGCGCCTCGATCCTGGTGCTGGGCCCGCTGCTGGCGCGCGGCGGCCGGGCCGAGGTGTCTCTGCCGGGAGGCTGCGCGATCGGTGCCCGCCCGGTGGACCTGCATCTGCGCGCGATGGAGGCCCTGGGCGCGCAGATGGAGCTGCGCGACGGCTATGTGCACGCCACCGCGCCCTCAGGCGGTCTCAGGGGCGGCGAGATCGCCTTTCCGCTGGTCTCCGTGGGCGCCACCGAGAACGCGCTGATGGCGGCCACGCTGGCGCGCGGCACCACGGTGATCCGCAACGCCGCCCGCGAGCCCGAGATCGTCGATCTGGCGCGCTGCCTGCGCGCCATGGGGGCGCAGATCGAGGGCGAGGGCAGTTCCGAGATCACCGTTCAGGGCGTCGACCGGCTCAACGGCGCAACGCACCGGGTTGTCACCGACCGGATCGAGCTGGGCACCTACATGCTGGCCCCCGCGATCACCGGCGGCGAGGTGGAACTCCTCGGCGGCCGGATGGAACTGGTGGGCGCCTTCTGCGAACGGCTGGACGCCGCGGGCATCGAGGTGACGGAAACCGAAGGCGGGCTGAAGGTGGCCTGCCGCGGCGACAGGGTGCAGGCCGTGGATGTGACGACGGAACCGTTCCCGGGTTTCCCGACCGACCTGCAGGCGCAGATGATGGCGCTGCTCTGCACCGCGGAGGGCACCTCGGTGCTGGAAGAGAAGATCTTCGAGAACAGGTTCATGCATGCGCCGGAACTGATGCGGATGGGCGCACGGATCGACGTGCATGGCGGCACCGCCCGGGTCACGGGTGTCGAACGGCTCAAGGGCGCGCCGGTCATGGCCACCGACCTGCGAGCCAGCGTCTCGCTGATCCTCGCCGCATTGGCCGCGGAGGGTGAAACAATCGTCAACCGGGTGTATCATCTGGATCGCGGCTACGAGCGGGTGGAGGAAAAGCTGTCCGCCGTGGGCGCGCGGATCGAACGGATCAAGGCGTGATGCGGGACGCGACATTCGAGGAGGGGCGAGAGGCCCCGCTGAACCTGGGAGCCGGGGATGCCGAAGATCTGCGGGTGCTGTCGGCACTGGTGCAGGACGCGGTGTTCCCGGGAAGCGAGATGCGCTGGGAGGCGAAGCGCCGACGCTTCGCCTTGCTGCTGAACCGTTTCCGCTGGGAGGATCGGCTGGCGGCCGAGGCGCGCGGCCGCGCCTATGAACGCGCCCGGGCGGTGCTGGCCTTCGAGAACGTCCTGCGCGTGTCCAGCCAGGGCGTGACTCCCAAGGACCGCGACACGATCCTGTCGCTGCTGGCGCTGGAGTTCGAACCCGCCGGAGAGACCGGCGGGTTCGTGACGCTGGTGCTGGCGGGCGACGGCGCGATCCGGCTGGAGGTGGAGGCGCTGGAGGCGCGGTTGCGCGATGTCACCCGCCCCTATGCCACCCCGTCGGGCAAGGCGCCGGATCATGGCGCCTGACGCCTCTCACTCCTGGATCGATTGCAGGTAAAGCGCGAGCGACAGCAAACGGCCGCGGGTCTCGATTTCGGCGGCATAGTCGCCCGATCCCATCGCGTCCGCCTTGTAGCGCGCACCCCAGACCGGCATCGGATAGCCATGGCCGCGGATGCCGACGCGCCCGTCGATCACCTGGATCACCTTCAGCATCGGAAACGCACCGTCATTCGCGGCCGAGAGCCCGGTGAGAGCCGGCATGGAAACGGTCATCAATTCCGCCAGCGGGCCATCCCCGGCGCCCGTTTCGCCGTGACAGGAGGCGCAGCTGGCAAGGTATTCGGCACGGCCTGCCTCGTCCGCGCCCGCGGCGGCGACGAGCCCGGTGGCGAGGCAAAAGGCAATGAACGGTCTGCAAGTCATGGGATCGGTCCTCCGTCGCGAAGTGGCCCCGATGCTCGCAGGCAAAGGGCCCTGGCGCATTGACCGCGTGCAATGGCGCGCTTGAGCCCCGCGCCGCGCGGCGCTAAGTCTTGCCCCCGACAGGAGAGCCCATGCCCCAGTATCTGAACACCGCCGACCCGGATTTCGAGACCGCCTTCACCGCGCTGCTGGGCGCCAAGCGCGAGGACAGCCCCGATGTGGACGCCGTGGTGGCCCAGATCATCGCCGATGTGCGGGCGCGCGGCGACGCGGCGCTGATCGAGTTGACCGCTCGGTTCGACCGGCTGGACCTGACGCCAGAGCGGCTGGCCTTCACCCGGGACGAGGTGGATGCCGAGATCGCGAAGGTGCTGGCCGGGGATCGCGCCGCGCTGGAACTGGCCGCCGACCGTATCCGCGGCTACCACGCGCGCCAGGTTCCCGAGGATCGCAGCTGGACCGACCCGGAAGGCGCCACCCTTGGCTGGCGCTGGAGCCCGGTTTCGGCTGCGGGCCTCTATGTGCCGGGCGGGTTGGCAAGCTACCCGTCCTCGGTGCTGATGAACGCGATCCCCGCCAAGGTGGCGGGTGTCGGCCGGTTGGCGATCACGGTGCCCACGCCCGATGGCGTGGTCAATCCGCTGGTGCTGCTGGCCGCGCGCATCGCCGGTGTGGACGAGATCTACCGGGTGGGCGGGGCGCAGGCCATCGCGGCTCTGGCCTACGGCACCGAGACGATCGCCCCGGTGGACAAGATCACCGGCCCGGGAAACGCTTTCGTTGCGGCGGCCAAGCGGCGGGTCTTCGGCAAGGTGGGGATCGACATGATCGCGGGACCGTCCGAGATCCTGGTGATCGCCGATGCCGAGAACGATCCGGACTTCATCGCGCTGGACCTGCTGAGCCAGGCCGAGCACGACGAGAGCGCGCAATCCATCCTGATCACGCCGGATGCGGGGCTTGCGCAATCCGTCGCGCAGGCGGTGGAGCGGCATCTGGAAGTGCTGGAGCGGCGCGCGATCGCGGGCGCAAGCTGGCGCGATTTCGGTGCGGTCATCGTCTGCCGCGATCTCGACGAGGCGGCGGCCCTGTCCGACCGGATCGCGCCCGAGCACCTGGAGCTTTGCGTGGCCGACCCGGAAGGGCTGAGCGAGACCATCACCCATGCCGGGGCGATCTTCCTCGGCCAGTGGACGCCCGAGGCCATCGGCGATTACGTGGGCGGTCCGAACCATGTGCTGCCCACGGCGCGGTCGGCGCGGTTCTCCTCCGGGCTGTCGGTGATGGATTTCCTCAAGCGCACCACGCTGGCGCGGATGAGCCCGGAGGCGCTGCGCGCCATCGGCCCCGCGGCCGAACGGCTGGCCGCCTCCGAAAGCCTCCAGGCCCACGGGCTGAGCGTGACGGCACGGCTGCGCAAGCTGAACGGCTGAGGCCGGGCGCACCCCGTCCGATCCTTCTTCGCCATCCTCCGGAGCCGCCTTTGCCGCAGCAGGAGCGCACTTGCTTGCCAAGCGTCATGGGCGGCTGCTATCGCTTGCCCGCATCTGCGAAAGACCGCCCATGACACGCATCAGCCATATCGAGCTTGACGACTCCAACCTGCCGCCGCCGACGCCCGAGATCGAGCAGGAGCGAAAGGTGGCCATGTTCGACCTGCTGGAGGAGAACAGCTTTTCCCTGCCGCCGCGCGACGACCGAAAAGCGCCCGACGGTCCCTACCGCGTGGGGCTGTCGATCCGGGAAAAACGGCTGGTCTTCTCCATCACCACGGAGAGGGGCGAGAAAGCGGCGGAGTTCCATCTTTCGCTCAGCCCGTTCCGGCAGGTGGTGAAGGATTACTTCCAGATCTGCGAAAGCTATTTCGACGCGGTGAAGACCCTGCCGCCCAGCCAGATCGAGACCATCGACATGGCCCGGCGGGGCATCCACAACGAGGGATCCCGCATCCTGCAGGAGCGCCTGGAGGGCAAGGCCGAGCTGGACGAGGCCACCGCACGGCGTCTTTTCACGCTGATCTGCGTCTTGCATTTCGGGGGGTGAGACACGTGGCGCGGGACCTTCCCCAGTCGGTCCTCTTCTGCTGCGATCACAATGCCGTCCGCTCTCCCATGGCGGAAGGCATCATGAAGAAATTCTACGGGTTCGACACCTATGTGCAATCGGTCGGCGTCAGGAGCAAGGCCGAGATCGACGGCTTCGCCATCGCGGTCTGCGCCGAGATCGGGGTGGAACTGTCCCGCCACCGCTCGCGCAGCTTCGACGAGATGGAGCAATGGGGCGACGACCTGTCCTCCTTCGACCTGGTGGTGGCGCTCAGTCCGGCCAGCCGCCACCGGGCGATGGAGCTTACCCGGTTCTTCCATCTCGACGTGGAATACTGGCCGATCATGGATCCGACCGCCGTCGGAGAGACCCGGGAGACGAAGCTGGACGCCTACCGGCAGGCGCGCGACCAGATCGTGGCGAAACTGACAGAAACATGGGGCCCAGCGAGGGACGCGACATGACCGATACCGTGAAACGCTATTTCGACGCCTTCAACGCGGGCGACGTGCAGGGGATGCTGGCCTGCCTGGATCCGGACGTGGAACACCATGTCAACGAGGGCCGGGTGCGCGTGGGCAAGATCGCCTTCGCCGAATTCTGCGCCCACATGAGCCACTGCTACCGCGAGGACCTGACCGACCTGGTGCTGTTCGAGGCGGCGGGCGGCGCCCGGGCCGCGGCGGAATATACCGTCAATGGCACCTATCTGGCCACCGACCAGGGATTGCCTGAGGCGCGGGGGCAGACCTACCGCCTGCCGGCCGGGTCGTTCTTCTCGCTCAGGGACGGTCGGATCACCCGCATCGTGACCTATTACAACCTCGCCGACTGGATCCGGCAGGTCTCGTGATGCGGGTGGAGGCGCTCACCGGAGCGGCGCTGGACGCCGCGCTGGACGACGTGGCGCGGTTGCGGATCGAGGTCTTTCGCGACTTCCCCTATCTTTACGATGGCGACCTGGATTACGAGCGGCGCTATCTGGAGGTCTACCGCGACAGCGCGCGGGCCGTGCTGGTGGGGGCCTTCGACGGGGACAGGCTCGTGGGCGCCGCGACCGGTACGCCGCTGGCCGATCACGCGGAGGATTTCGCCGCTGCCTTCGCGGGCACGGGGATCGACATGGGCACGGTGTTCTATTGCGCCGAATCGGTGCTGCTGCCGGCCTGGCGCGGCCGCGGGATCGGGCACCGTTTCTTTGGCCTGCGCGAGGATCACGCGGGACGGAACGGTTTCTCCCGTGTCGCGTTTTGCGCAGTGGTGCGGCCGGCGGATCATCCGCTTCGGCCGGCCGATCATGCGCCGCTTGATCCGTTCTGGCGCAAGCGCGGATATGCGCCGTTGGCCGGTGCGGTCGCCTCCTTTCGCTGGAAGGATATCGACCAGGCGGAGGAAACCGCGAAACCGCTGCAATTCTGGATGCGGAACCTGGAACCTCGCGCGGACCAAGAGAATTGACAATTCTCTTGGCAAAATTCTTCGATGAAGAATTTTCCCCGCGCCACCGGATGTGAGGGAAAACATAATGAAACTCGCTGCCGCCGCCTACCCGATGGACATGTTGTCGGGCTGGGCGCATTACGAGGACAAGCTGGCCGCCTGGGTGGAAGACGCCGCCGGGCAGGGCGCCGACCTTCTGGTCTTTCCCGAATACGGCGCGATGGAACTGGCCACGCTCGACGGCACGGAGGCGGCGGCCGATCTGGAGCGGTCGCTTCACGCGGTGTCCGGTCGCATCGCCGAGGCCGATGCGCTGCATGCCCGCCTGGCGCGCGCGCATGGTGTTCATATCCTCGCCGCTTCCGCGCCGGTCCTTGATCCGGCGCTGGGCGCGCGCCCGGTCAACCGGGCGCGGCTCTTCGCCCCGTCCGGGGCGATGGGTGTGCAGGACAAGCAGATCATGACCCGCTTCGAGCGCGAGGACTGGGACGTGGTCCCGGGCGGGCCTCTCACCCTGTTCGATACCGCGCTGGGCCGGATCGGCGTCCTGATCTGCTACGATTCAGAGTATCCGCTTCTGGCCCGGGCGCTGATCGAGGCGGGTGCGGAGATCCTTCTGGTGCCCTCCTGCACCGAGGCGCTGGCCGGCTATTGGCGGGTGCGCATCGGTGCAGGAGGGCACCAGAAGGAT
>Ga0008833_1000926_pt1 | contig 18117 bp, 18 predicted proteins | sample HotLakConsoUCCLE_FD_62216 | JGI IMG/M metagenome (GOLD analysis project Ga0008833, IMG submission 62216) | Hypersaline microbial mat communities from Hot Lake, Washington, USA - Hot Lake Consortium UCC-LE | ecosystem: Environmental > Aquatic > Non-marine Saline and Alkaline > Hypersaline >... | reverse complement strand
GGCATGAACTGGTATGCTTATGCGAATAATTCACCGTTGATGTATGTGGATCCTAATGGGGAGCATCCAATTTTAGTAGCAGTCTTGATCGGAGCAATAATTGGTTCTGCGGCTGATGCTGGTATGACTGCGGCGATTGACTATGGCCAAACTGGAAGCGTTGATTGGGGAAATATTGGACGCTCTGCCATCCGTGGCGCAATTGTTGGAGGACTTAGCACACTTGCTACCCCAGCAGCGGGTTCTACTATTATTGGACTCCGTGGGCTAGGAATTGCAACACGTGGCGGTGCCACTGGGAGTGCCGCTAGAGGGTTAGGACTGACCTATACTGGCTTGTCTGGTTCTACAGGTCAAATTGCTTACAATGCCTTAGACTCGAGTCGTAATTGGCATGACGGAGCTGCATCGGCCTTCTTCTTCTCCGCTGGAGGCAGCATGATTGCTAATCGCGCTTTCCCGGTCGCTAACCAAAGCACTTTTACACAGTTTACGCGAACACACTCATTTCCAAAATATCAATCAACAAATTTTCCCAACGAATCCTACTTAGGGTATACTGGTCGAATTATCAGCCAGCAAAATAGTGGTAACTTTTGGAAGAGTTCATTGACTTCTGGTAGTCTGTCATCCGCTAGCGGATTAAAGTAAAAAAATAGGTTTACGTTATGTTGTATTGCATTTTTAATATTTACACGGGATTTTCATTAGCATTAGCGGTATTTTATTTTCCGATGGCAGTGGTTATAATCGGGAGATTAGACAATAAATTCCATTGGGTGGGAATGGCATTGTCAACCTGGGCATTCACTTTCATGCTTCTTGCTTATTTCGTGATTGCAGGATTTGTTCGAGAGCGATACGCTCCTCAAGATCCGATCTCGTTCTTTATATCTTTATCACTGTTTTTGGGCTTTATATTAGGCATATTAACAGTCGCTCGCTTCTGGAAACTCTGCGTTTCCATTCGGAGTTTTGGCTAAGCAGAATAGATGAGTTCTTCAGTAATTTTCGGGGCATTTTATGGTATTATTTTGCTGGTGCTTTCGGGCAAGGAATTGGAAGTAGGTTTTTTCCTACAAAAAATGGAAGAAGGATCAATGGCGAATGGAACCCTGCTGACTGTGATCGACCCTCACGGCGATGCCTTGCCTCGAGTGCTCATTCGTGAAAAGCCGGACGGCACGATTACGCGCTACGTTTACGGAATCGGCTTACTCTACGAAGTCGATGAGAGTGACGAGGCAACCCATTACCACTTTGACCAGTCAGGCAGCACGATTGCACTGACTGATAGCAGCGGCGCGGTCTCGGATCGGGTGGAGTATTCGCCATTTGGGACAGTCACACATCGCATAGGCACGACCGATACGCCTTACCTCTATGCCGGACAATTTGGGATTCAGCAGGAAGCGAATGGATTGCTTCATATGCGCGCTCGCTACTATTCACCGGAATTGGAGCGTTTTGTCAGCAGTGACCCTGCCCGCTTCGACGGTGGGCTCAACTGGTATGCCTATGCGAATAATTCGCCTCTACTATTTATTGATCCAACTGGATTGTTTTTTGGCACACCGCTCACATTTTCTGAATTTGTGGGAGCCGCTGTATCGGGTGCTGCTCACGGTGCTGCTGTATTCGGTAAAGGGTTGGCAATTGGAATCGCAACAGGTGCAGTTGTTGCTGGGGGGGCTGCCGCTGCCGTTGCAGTAGGTGTTCCCACAGCAGTTGTTACTGGTGCATTGTTTACGGGTGCAGTTATAGGAGGCGGAATTTTGGCTATTGATACTATTCAAGACCCATCGCTAGATAATATTACTTATAATGCGGGTCTATTAACAGGAGGACTTTTTGTCGGTGAATTAGGAAGCACGCAAAAATAAGTGTCGCATTTATATCCAGATGGAGTAAATTGTATGGATGATCGACATTGAGAATCTAAAAGCCAAGTTTTCCGAAATCGGACCGTTGCTCAACGAGCGTCAGTTGCGGTTCGTCGCGCTCGCCGAGGCCAAATCATTGGGCCACGGCGGAATTAAAGCGGTAGCCGAGGCATCGGGGCTGTCCCGCCGGAGCATCGAGCGAGCCAAGGCAGAGGCGGGCAGGTGTCCGGCGCTTCCGCCCTGTCCGGCCCGACGCGTGCGCCGTCCCGGAGGCGGGCGCAAAAAGCTTGCGGAGCAGGATCCTGGATTGCTGAAGGCCTTGGACGAATTGGTGGATCCGGCGACCCGCGGCGACCCCATGTCGCCCTTGCGCTGGACCAGCAAAAGCACCGTGAAGCTCGCACGGGAACTCCAGAAGGCCGGCCATCAGATCAGCGCCAACACCGTGGGGGATTTGCTCAAGCAGACTGGTTACAGCCTGCAGTCGGTCCGTAAAAAACTCGAGGGTGCCTCGCATGAAGACCGGGACCTGCAGTTCCGCTTCATCAATGATTCGGTCGCCCGTTTCCAGGAATGCGGGTATCCGGTCGTGAGCATAGACGCGAAGAAGAAGGAACTGGTCGGAGCCTTTCACAACAAGGGCAGGGAGTGGCATCCGAAGGGTGAGCCGGAGGATGCCAATACCCATGATTTCATGGACAAGAAACTGGGCAAGGTGACCCCCTACGGTGTCTTCGACATTGCCTCCAACGAAGGTTGGGTGAGCGTCGGCATTGACCATGACACCGCCCGGTTCGCAACGGAAACCATCCGCCGGTGGTGGGAGGAAATGGGCCAAGAGCGCTACCCGCAAGCAAGGAAACTCCTGATCACAGCGGATGGCGGCGGGAGCAATGGGGTGAGATTGCGGCTCTGGAAGAAGTGCTTGCAGGAACTGGCGACAAGCGCCGGACTGGAAATCCATGTCCGGCACTTTCCTCCCGGCACCAGCAAATGGAACAAGATCGAGCACCGGCTCTTTGCTCAAATCACGAAGAATTGGAGGGGTCGTCCGCTTTCGAGCCGCAAGGTGGTCGTCAATCTCATCGGGTCAACCACGACCGAATCCGGACTTAAAGTCCGGGCGGCCTTGGATGAAAACGTTTACCCGCTCAAACAAAAAGTGAGCGACGAGGAGATGGCGGCCATAAAGATCAACCGAGAGGATTTTCATGGCGAATGGAATTACTCGATAGCCCCATAAATGCGACAGTTATTTTTGCGCGATTGCTTAGCAGCTAGACCATTAGGTGCGAGGCTCAGTCCTAACACACATCAGCAGTCTATAAGTAGACCCAGTTTACAGCAGGAATTCTCCATGAGGTGGAGAGGCTCAGACGGGAATCCTTCTCTTCGTGCACTTTTTAATGATTTTGGTACTGCGATGGGAACGGGCCCAACCTACGGAGGAACCGTTGGCGGAGTCGGGTTCAATTCAGGTCTCTCAACAAGCTTCAAATAATGAAATTTAATTTAGGTAATTTGCTAGCAATAATCGGAAGCGGTTCACTCGTTGCAATTGTGCTTTCGATTATTTTCGGTAGAGACTCTCGAGTCCTCTATGCAGGATATTTTATAGGAGCATGCGCTTACGTTATTATCATCTATTTAGTGAGCCACATGCGTAAGCATAATGATGAAGACCAATAAGGTCGAGAGTGCCCTTAAGAAACTTAATGAGATTGAACCTAACTAATCTGATTGGAATTGCCTTACTAGGTTTCGCGGGCGCTTTTTTAGCGATATTAATAATAGGGGATAGTCAGTTCTCCTTCTTCTTGGGCTATTTTTAGGAGCTATATCCTATGCAATCCTTTTAGTCCTAGGGAACTCGATCCTGGATCGAAGTGAATAACTATGAAATTTACATTACCGTTTCTTTTAACAACAATCATGTTTGGCTTATGTGGCGGATTTCTGTCGCTTCGTATCTTTGGAGAGAAAGATATTATTTATTTTTCAGGCGCGACTGCCGGAGCAGTCTTGGGGGTCATTTTATATCAGGTTGTTTTTCGATTATTATCGCGTAAATAAAATTTAGATTCTGTGGGGAAAAGCGTTGCAACTAAGTCGTTGCGTTCAACTCAATCTGAGGTGGAGAACAACTTTCAATATCAGTGATTCTTCTTCTCGGTCGTAGATGTCATAGCCCCTCAGCCTACTGTCAATTTGCGGATGAAAATGTACCACTTTTGGGATGTCAAACATCACCAAAGTGGAACTTCAAAAATCAATTATCTCCCTGCGCGAGCAGGGATGGTCGGAACGGCGTATAGCGCGTGAGCTGGGCATTCACCGTGCCACGGTGAAGCGTTATGCCGCCAATTCAAAGTGTACCAATCCGCAAACCGGGAAACAGGGCCGTGCCAGCACCTGCGAGCCGTACCGGGATCAGGTCCTGGAGTGGTTCGAATCCGGGCTGAGCATAGAGCGGATCCATCATGATCTGACAATCGGTCATGGCTTTGAAGGTTCTTATCACAGCGTGTACCGCTTCGTGCAGTCTTTGGACGTGGACACGGCCAAGCGCATCTGGCGGATGGAGTGCGAACCCGGGCAGGAGGCGCAAATTGATTATGGCACGCTCCACCTGCGCATTGGGGAAAACGGGCGGCTAAAGAAGGTGCATGTGCTGATCGTGACACTGAGCCACACGCGTAAGAGCTACGTGGAGGCCGTGCTCATGCAAAGCAGCGAGAGTTTCCTGAGGAGTCTGGAGAACGCCTTCCGCCACTTCGGCGGCGTGCCCGAACGGCTTTGCCCCGACAACCTGAAGGCTGCGGTGATCAAAGCGGACTGGTATGAGCCGGAGCTGAACCCGAAGCTGCGTGACTTCGCGGCACATTACGGGACGGTGGTCCTGCCCTCCCGGCCCCGCACGCCGACCGACAAGGGCAAGGTCGAGTCGAAGGTCAAATACGTCAAAAACAACGCATTGAAGGGCAAGTCCTTCTCCAGCCTGGCCGAAGTCAACGAGCATCTGCGGTGGTGGACGGCCAACGTGGCGGACAAGCGTGTCCACGGCACGACCAAGCGCCACGTAGACGTCCACTTCGAGCAGGTCGAGAAGCCGGCCCTGAAGCCCTTGCCCGACAGCTTGTTCCCCAGTTACGAAGAAGCCCGGCGCAGTGTCCACCGTGACAGCTACGTGGAGGTCAAGGGAGCCTATTACGAAGTGCCCGCCCAATATATCGGCCAGCGCGTGTGGGTGCGCTGGGACGCGGCCATGGTGCGGGTCTTCAGCCCGAAGATGGAGCAACTGACGGTCCACGCGCGGCTGGAAAAGGGCCGTTACAGCGAAGTTCTGGGGGCGGGCGGCGGGCGGGGCGACGTGGCCGCCTCGACCAACTACTACCGGGGCAAGGTGGTCGCCATGGGCGGGCACGCCACCCGGTGGGCCGATCACATGATCGCCGCGAGCCGGGAACCGGCCATCCGCCGCTTGCAGGGCCTGCTCTCACTCAAGAAAACACACACCTCCGCACGGATCGATGAAGCGGCCCGGAAAGCCTGCATCCACGGCCAATACACGCTTCGTGACCTGCGCCGGTGGTTGGAGTCCCCGCACGACCAGGAGACCTTCTCGTTCCTGCAGCAGCACGAACTCATCCGCAGTCCCCAAAATTACGACTCTCTCGCCAAGACCGGCGACCTGTTCAACTAAACCAAAAACCAACATGACCGATCCACACCTGCAACACACCCTGCGCAAGCTCCGGCTGAGCGGACTGGCCTCCAGTCTCGACTTGCGCCTGCGCGAAGCACGGAGCAACCAGCTCGATCACCTGGAGTTCCTCGAACTGCTCCTGCAGGACGAACTCAACGCCCGCGAACAGCGACAGATCCAGCGTCGCACCAAGACCGCCGCCTTCCGTGAAAAGCGCACACTGGACAGCTTCGACTTCAGCTTCAACCCCGGCATCGACCGTCGCCAAATCCACGATCTGGCCACCGGCCGATTCCTGGAAAAAACCGAGGACATCCTCCTGATCGGCCCGCCCGGGGTCGGCAAAAGCCACCTCGCGCAGGCCATTGGCCATGAACTGATCAAGGGCGGAAAGATCGTGCTCTACCGCTCGATCTTCGATCTCCTCGCCGATCTGCGCGACGACGGCCTCGACCAGCGCCACGAACGCACAATGAAGCGCTACCTCAAATGCGACCTGCTTATCATCGACGACATGGGCATCGCCCAATTGCCGCCCAAGTCCGGAGAATACCTCTTCGAGATCATCATGCGCCGCTACGAAGTGCGCTCGACCCTGATGACCTCCAACAGACCCCTCGAAGAGTGGGGCAAGCTCATCGGCGACGTCCCCGCCGCCACAGCCATCCTGGACCGCTTCCTCCACCATGCAAACCTCATTAAAATCAAAGGAAAAAGCTACAGAATGAAAGAAGCCGCCCAAACATCCATTGACTAATCATAGACCCGGCGACTCATACGTCGCACCAAGTCCCCGACCGGGAACTGAAAATAAAGGAGCAGAGCGATTAAGCACTCGACATAATCCAAATCCAAACCATGAAAGTAAGCATCTCAGGGCGGTACACTTTGACCCGCAAAAAAGTGGTACATTTTAATCCGCAAAATGACACCTACGACATTTACGACCACCTAGGAAATAATTGTGATGGCACCTCGCATGACGCTTGCAATTATTTATTACAATGGCTCCGTTCATTGTGCGATCACCACGACGCGGCATTGGCTCCCGTGTTGCTCGATCACGACCAGAAACGACTCCCGATCCGAGCGGAAGTGACAGCCCAAAAGAAAACGCTCATGCAGCTTTGGGATCGGCACTTCCCTAAATCCCTTGGCTCGACTGGCCGCCCAGTCGAGGCGGGATTTGATCCGGCGAAACTCCCGCAGTGCGTCGTCTTCATGGGCGTAGAGTGGCGATTCATACTCGCAACGGAACTTGCCAGTCGGAGACTGCCGGACAACGGCCTCGCTCATAGGGAAAAGCCCGATGCGGGCAATGATTCGCATGAGCTGATCGAATTCCTCCGCTGACTTTTGCGAAGGCAGCGGAGGGAAATTCGGCTCCGGCTCCACCACGGGCGGCAATTTCAAAGTGACAGGCGGTGTGTGAACTTGTGGCCGTGGCGTCGTTTCCGCTGCCTTTTCCTCAGTGAACAGGCCAGCTTTAAAAGCCACGGCGATTCCCGCTGCAAGAGTAGCGGCCATCAGCACTTTCTTCCGCAATGAAATAAGCCGTCTTTTAGGCCTGCGCGGCCTGGACTTCACACGCTTCAATGAAGACACCTGCGTTATTTTGAAAAATAAAGCCCGTGGAAGCGTTTTAGCACGACCGACGAAGTCGCACACCCGATTCCAGCCGGAGGCTATCAGGCTGGCCGGAATCACCCCGCAATAGGGACAATGCGGGGCGTGTGCCTCAAATTGTTCGGGGCAGGACTTGCATTGCTTCAAAGACTTCAGCTCTTTTTCGAGCAAGTCAGCCCATTCTTTCGGGGCGAGTCTGTCCTGTGAGTTTTTGAATCCGTCAACGAAGGTTCGGGCGAATGCCCGTTTCAGCTCGGGCGGTAAAATGTCCGTGATATAGTCGGCCTTGGTTTCGCTGTTGCGGACGTGGGGGTAAACGCCTTTGGCAATCAGGGAAGCGGCATATTCGGCGGGTGCCACGCCTGCCATTGGGGTGGCGGCGAACGGATGCCGATTTTCCATCAGAATCTGAAAGAGATGCACGGCCAAGGCAAAGTGGTCGTGTTCCTTCTTCCATGTGATTTGCTTGCGGTTGCGATTCTGGATTTCCGGCGCGATGTAGTCGTTCATGCCGACTTCGCACCGATAGGCTCTGCCAGTGCGTGGCTCCAGAATGCTGAATGAGTCCGTATCGATCAGTGTGACCGCACCGTTCTCCCGACACAGAATATTGTTGGGGTTGAAGTCGCCAATGACATGCCCCATGGAATGGACGGCTTCGAGCGCATGGCAGAGATTGATCGCCATGCGATAGAAGGCGCGGCGTGTCGTCTGCGGGTGGTGCATCTGCCGCCGATTCTTGTGCGTGAACGCGCACAGCTCATCAGAGCCGTGCTTCGCGGCGGGCATGGTGAAGCCGATGAACTGGCCGGACTTATCAAAGAGAAGTGCTTTCGGCCATGCGAGCTGGCAGGCTTTCGAAACGCGCTTGGGTTTGTTGGCCACCATCACCTCCAGCTTCCGGCGCTTGTCGGCGGTCGCTTTGCCTGTGTGGTAGATTTTCGCAACCAGACCTGTCTGGCCTTCGATGCGATAAATCGAACCTTCTCCGCCCCGCTTCCTGCCCTCCTGAACCAAGTTCAGACGCTTCTTTTTGGATGTGACGCACTGCATGGTCAGCATTCTCCGGTTGCGTGGCCGACAACCAAGGTGAGGTCATCGCGGGTGAAACGCGCCAGCGTCTGCGATTGGAAGAAGATTTCCAACTCCTGCCGCGCCTGTGGCAGGTCTTGCTTGCGAAGGCACTCAATGAGTGCGTTTGCGGAATCCGCATTGATCCGATCCTGCTGATAAAGCAGATCGAATATCCCGTCCGTGGCGGCAATGAATCCCTTGACGGGCGCATCGGTGCAGCCGAATGCAAAATACTTCTCGACCATTCGAGGGGTCAAAAACGCCGTTTCGTTGGCGTAGCGTCCCTTGAAAGGCGCGGCCAGAAGCTTCAGTTCGCTTGTATCCGTTTGAATGAGACAACCGGAATCGCCAATCGAGGCGTTGCATATCCCGTGCGGGGTGCAGTGCAGCACGTTCAAAGTGGTGGCGAACTCCCTTGGTGCGAGCTGAAAACTACGGGCGTAATGGGCCACGCTTCGAGCGGTGGCCATAAAAATGCGGCGGTAGTCCCGCTCGGACAAAGGCCGTTTAATGGATTGCTCGACAATCAGTGAAAGACAGGTTTCGGAGGCGACTCGTGCACCTTCATCGGAAAACTCGGCTGAGCCTGCGCCATCGGCGACAATCACCACAAGCTCTCCGTTCAGGAGGGAAGCCACCTTGTGATGATCCTGACAGGGTTCGCCAGAAAGCGCATGCCCTCGCCCCGTGGAGGCGACGCCAAGCGTTCTCCAGCGAACACAATCGGGAAATGTCTGGCGATCTTTCATCAGTAAACGTCTGCCCAGGTATCGGGCCTTTCGATTGGTTTACGGCCATTCGCATCCGAGCTGCTGACGACACTGAGGCTGGATGAGAGCCAGAGAAACATGCGCTTGTAATCGAGGTCTCTGAGATAGAGGACGGGACGATCCGGTGAGAGCTGTTTGAGAATGGGGATATTGGCTCCCTCGGTGGCCATGATCCACGAAACGACCTGTTTCGTATCTTCGGCGATTTTCAACGCACGGGCGGCTTCGCTCCAGTCGTCGGTGGGTTGGCCGTCGGTGCTGTTGACCAGCCATGGACGGTAGTAGTCCACCTTGCGGTCGGAACAGCTCTTCTTCCACCGCTTGATGAATTCAAGGGCGAGCATATAGGCCTGCCCCATCGGGGTGTTACCCTTGGCCACCAACTGGGGCGGCACGAATTCATCCGGAGTGATGAAGCCATCCGTCACAGGAAGCACGGTATTATTGCCGTAGGCAATCAGGACTATCTTGACGGTATGCCGTGCGGTTTCGTCGGCAATGAGTTCCTGCTTCAAGGTGTGAAGCCCTTCGCAGAGAAGGCCAATGTTGTTGTTCATGGTCATCGAGGCGGACGTGTCCACGAGGTAGACCAAGAGAACTTCCTTCCCATTGACTTCCTTCAGGAAGGTTTTTTCCAAAGGGAGCAAATCGCCCCCTTGCTGTGAGCTGCGCTCACTCGGTGTGATGATGGCGGGTTCGTATTTCATAGTCGGATTAGTGGGTTAAAACGTTTTCCAAAAGTTGCATGCGAAGCTCGGAGTTCTCGGCTTCGAGCTGTTTGATCATTCGCGCAAACGCATCTATTTGAGGTTCCGCTTGCTTGACGGCGGGTGGTGTCTTCTGAGGCACTGGAGCTGTAGCCGTGGGACGCTGCTCGATTTGCGTTGGCTGATGACTGTGAGGGCTGGCACAGGAACAAAAGATGAGCGGTAGAAGTGCGATGGTGAGTATTTGAATCTTCATTGTAATGTTGTTACTGAGTGGGCGGGTGAAAATTCCGGTGCGCCGGAAATTATTTTTCGGATTGCGGCAATTCATCGCCGCTTCCGAGTTCCTGAATCGGCGTCAACTCGCCGTCAGTCCGGCACTCGGCGCAAGTGATATTGCCCGTCTTTGCATGGTTGCAGTTGATAGCCATGCAATGGCCGCAGATGAAAATACCCTTCGCGTTACAGTAGGGGCATCCCGCATATTCGGAGGATACGGAGATGCCTTTGCTGAGGGTGGCGTGATCCAGCTTCGCAATGTTGTCCTCTCGGCTGGACACGCCTTTTCGGCTGATCCCGAAATAGGACTCAATGAGCTGCCAGTGCTGGGCTTCCAGCTCCTGAAAAACGACCAGATACTTTTCTCCGGTTTGGTTGCAGATGCAGTTGTTGTTCATGTTTCCTCCAATTCTTGTTTACGGTGATTCCTTAAAATGGAACGAGGTCGTCGAAACCCGCGTCGGGGATAAACTGGTCTTCTCGGTGGACGCGGATTTCTTTTCCGAGCAAGTCCTCGTTCAGCAATATAGGAAGTTCATAAGCCCATTGGGTCGGCATCCAGCCTTCCACTTCGTCATATTCATAAACAACGAAGCGTTCGACCGTGTGTCCGTGTTTGACTCTTCTTATTTTCATATTCTCTAAAACCGGATACGGGGTTAAAATTCCGATCAGCCCGAAAATTTATTTCGAGCTGATCGAGTAGTCTTCCGCCAAGCTGAGTTCTTCCAGCGGGCATAGGTCAGCTTTGTTGCCACACTTGGCGCAAGTGACGGAAACGGTTTTCCCGTCAGTCAGACTGACGCTCTCGTTGCAGTTGGGGAGGCCACATGCGCCACAGACGAAAAAGCTGTTCGCTCGGCAAAAGGGGCATCCCTTGTAATCAGGGGAGACGGTGAACTCCCCGCTGAGCTTCTGATTGCCGAAGGTTCGCACGGAAATCGTGCCGAAAAAGCCTGGCAACGGATTCTCGTAGGTATCGACGAGTTGCCAAGCGGTGTCTCCGATTTCCTCGAAGCGCATCAAAAATTCCTTCCGCGTTTCGGTGCATATGCATTTTGCAAACATGCTATCTCTACCTCTGCCGGAGTCCAAAATTCCGACGGCTTTCTATTTTTTCCGGTTCTGCGACCGCCTGCGGGACTGCTCCTGCCGCTGTTGCTTCTTTTTGGCCTGCGTATGGATCAGGCCGTGATCGTCCCTGAGCGTGAAGTTGCCCGCCCTCCGCTGGGCGAGCAGATAGACTTTCAGTTCGGAGCGTTCGGCCTGCTGCCGTTCCCTCAACTGGGTGTATTCTTCGCGGCGTTGCTGCTTCACACTATCCAGCCCTTCCAGATAGCGGCGGTAGGCACTTTGGTAATTCCGCATGGCCGAATGCAGTTCCTGCTTTTCCCTCTTGGCTTTACCTGTGAGCCGCTTCCACCACGAAGGATTCTTCGTCGCTTTGAGCAATTCCTGGACAGCCCTTTTCTGCTTGGGCAGGTTGTAATGGTTCGCCAATTGCCGCTTGGAAGCGCGGTAACGCTGGCGATACTTATCGCCCAGCTCCGAGACCTCTTGGCGCTGCTGCTCGCGCATGGCTCGGATCTTCAGCTTGGCCAACTTTTCAAAAACGAGACGTGACGTGTCGTTTTGGTCGGGCTGAGACTTCATCTGCTGAAGCACCTTGTCCGCATCGGGCAACTTCGTAAGGTCAAGGTCTTTGAGGCGGTGCTGGAAGTCCTTGGACTTCACGCCCTCCAAATGCCGGACGGGATTATGTGATTTCCCATGCGGGTCGATAACGACCAAGCGTTTTCGGCCTTGGGCCAGCACGTATTTCTTCGCCGCAAGCGCGTCGATGAAACCCTGTCCGTCGCGGCTTTGGTTCCATGCTTCGGCGATGACATTGTCATGGTAGCGGGACAGCTCGCCGTTCTGCCGCTTCTCGAAATTTTCCTCCCGCTGCGGGCAGTAGATTTTGCCGTTCTCGCGTTCATACTCGCGGGCGAAATCGGAAAATTTACGCTTCGAGTTGCGGATGTCCGCTGCCAAGCCGGTGATGGGGTGAACCCGATTCACAATGACGTGAACGTGTTTTTGCGGCTCATCCCGATGTGCCACAATAACAGACTCGTGACCGCTCATGCCCATCATCTCAAGCGCTTTGTGTGCTGTTTCCAGCATATGCGCTTGGTCGGGGTTCTGCTCGGGATGCCACGACAGCGAAAACGAAAACACCGGATTTTCGAGCTTACGACCTGCCCGCGATTGCTCGGAAGCCTCTTTGAGGCGTGACTGGGATTGAGCGGTGAAAGCCATGACTTTCCACGCCAGTTGCGGGTCTTCAGTGAGCATGTTTTCCGTTTGCGCCCATGCCACACGGTCGGACGTGCGTCCGTCCTTGTCGTGCATGTAATAGTCAAAAGCGCCTTTGAAGCTGCGGCCTCCCTTTGCGATTTTAGGAATCATCGGGCACCTCCTCCATGGCTTCCTCCATGACCTGCTCGATGTCAGCGCAAAGGGACTCAATACGCGGGGACACCGTCCCGAAAATGTGGGCATTTTTAACGACCTGATTGAGGTTGTGGCCGATCTGGTCGATGCGTTTGAGAAAGGCCGGATCGAGGCGACGCTCGGTTTTGACGACAAGTCGGTTGGAACCCTTGTTGGTGAGTTCACGCGCAAGGTCATTGGGCGCGATGCCAGCAAGGTCCGACTTGGCCGACAGCCGTTGGTATTCCGCTTCCGTGAGGCGGAATATCACTTGGCGGCAACGCCGCTCGGCTGTAGTTTTTTTGGGTCGTGCCATGCTAAGAGTCCTTCCAAAAAAACCTCGCGGGGGATTGAACGGGGGCGGCTTATGCCCCCTTCACGAGGTAGTTTATGTTTACATAAACGCATCTCGCTATCCTGCATTCCGAGGGGGTGCCTCCCTTTTTTGACCGTTCCGGTTTCCCTCCGGTCATGCACACCCCGCGTTTCCCCCTTTCGTCGGGGCAGGTTGCGGGCAAGTCCGGCGGAACGGCGGACGCACCTGCCGGACTCTTTAAGTGTGAGGGGCAGACTTTAAGAATCGGTAAATCCGTCCCGTGGGCGATGCCTTCGCCTTGCCTGCTGCGCTGCAACAACGCGGTGCCACCTCACTCAATTCCCCCTGCGAAAATCTCACCGCTCCCGTCCCATGAACTGTCTTTTCGCACGGTCTTTTTCTCCGGCAAGGATGGAACATCCTGCTTCGCTTGCGCTGCGTCCCGATGGATGCCTTCCGAACAAATCCAGTGCAAAGCCCTTTCGCATGAAACGACACGGAAATTTTCAAACAGGAGAACCCAAATGAGCCATCTGACCGCCGAATTCAACAGCGAAGCCGAACGCCACCTCTACCACGAATTCGTCCTCTGGCTCCTGTTCTGCCTCATTCTCGACGGAGAGGGTCGCAAAGAGCGCACCTACCGTAAAAAGCGCCAACAGCAGTTGGCCGCCCGTTTCGGGACACATGGCTACAGGCCACGATAAAAATCGGCGGATGGGGTTCCCGTCCGCCGATTTTTTTGCGCGTAAATACGCGCTCCCGAAAAAATTCCGGTTCATACCGGAATCCCGCACGGCTGATACGGTTATGGAATCATGCCGAACTTACATCAAGGATTCTACCGTGGCACGTCCTCCAACACCGAGGCCGTCATTGCAAAAGCATGTTTCGCAGAGACTGAGAATCTGAAGGCTTCTCCGTCGCTTCAGTTTGATCCCGACCAGAATGACGGCCAGATATTCTTGGGCGTGGTCGATGCCGAGGTGCATCAGCATCGACTGAAAGACCAACGCCTGACGCGCTACGTCACCGGAGGCCAAGCCATCGGCTGCGCCGATGACCGCCATATCCTGACCGTCGCAGGCTCACGCGGGGGTAAAGGGCGCGGAGCCATTGTCCCGAATCTGATTCACTACTCCGGCTCTGTTCTGACCATCGACCCCAAGGGCGACTTGGCGTCGATCACCGCCGACTGGAGGGCAAATGTGCTCGGCCAGAAAACCGTGGTGCTTGATCCTTTCGACACCGCAAAAGATGCGCTGCAAGACCGCTACAGCGGCGGCTTCAATCCCATGACGATCCTGACGCCTGATAGTCCGTCATTGATCGACGATGCCGGACTCATTGCGGACGCCCTGATCGTCGGCCATGCCGACGACAAGAACCCCCACTGGAATGAGAGCGCACGTCTATTTTTAGCCACTGCCATTCTGCATGTGGCGACCGATGGGAACTACATCGGCAAGCGGCACCTTGTCTCGGTTCATCGATTCCTCATGAAGCTCGATGACAACCTCGAAGCGGAAATCGTGGCGAACAAAGCGGCCAACGAAACCATCTCGGATGCCGCCTTCAGTTTCTTTGCCAAGCCTGACGATGAGCGCGGTTCGATCCTTTCGACGCTCCGTCGCCATATCGAATTCATCGGCTTGCCCCGCATGCATCAGGTGCTCACGAAAAACAGTTTCGATCTGAGGGAACTGAAGACCCGCAAAACCAGTATTTACCTCAGCCTGCCAGCCACGAAAATGGGCATTTGCTCCGGCTGGCTTCGCCTGTTCGTCAATTTGACGCTCAACGCCATGGAGATTGAGCGCACCAGACCGGAGGTTCCGGTGCTTCTTTGTCTGGATGAATTCGCCGTCCTCGGCCACATGAAGGCGCTCGAAAGCGCAATCGGCCAGATTGCAGGCCTCGACTGCAAATTGTGGCCAATTCTTCAAGACCTCGGCCAACTCGAAGCCCTTTATGGCAGACGTTGGCAGTCCTTCATGGGCAACTGCGGTATCATTCAATTCTTCGGTAACTCCGATCTGCAAACACTGGAATGGATTTCCAAGCGTTTGGGACAAACCTCTGTCACCACTTCCAGCTCAAGGAATCCTGCGTATAATGCCAGAACGCAAAGCGGAGAAACAGGTGCGTCATGGGGAGAGCAAAGCCACCCACTCATGACGCCGGAAGAAATTGCCTGCTTCTTTGGTCGGGACGATCAACTCGTCCGGCAACTGATTATCCGCCCCAGCTTTCAGCCAATGGTGCTGCAACGTGCTTACTACGATCAGCACGAACTTTTCGAACCGTATCGTAACTTCATTAAAAACCTATGAGCCGCGAACTGTCAGCCTTTCCGAATTGGCCGTCCTTGAAGGTCTGCAAGGAGGACGGATGGTGCCGTGTGCATGGCGAACATGATACGCACCTCCGGCTGCAAATCGCTGAAGTCATCCGGTTCCTGCTCGGGCTGTTGTGCGTCGTGGGCTGGCTGTATTGGATCGGGGGCGAATTGGGCGGAGCCGGATTCGTCCTGATTCCAGCCACGGCGTTTTTGATCTATCCGAAATCGCCGCTGATTCTCTGCCTCACCTTTTTTCCGAAAGAAACCGATATCGTGATGGAGCGAGACTCCATCACCCTGAACGGCAAGACCTACGGGATTGCTCCGCATGTGGATGTCCAGTTCAGGGCGGGGGCAAAGTATCTCGACGAACGCAAAGAGCAACGTGTCCGCCGAATCGGTAGAAACGGAATGCTCACTCCGATGACCTTGCACAAAGTCGGCTATCGCAAAGTTGAAATGATTTACGGCGGCAACGTCATACAGGTGGCCGTTATTTCCGATGAGGACAAAGCCGGCCACTTCGCCTATGTCCTACAGGAAGCGTGGAACCTGAGCCGCACCTTTGAGTTTCCTGAGGAAGAGAAAAACGTGCGTCACGATATACTTGAGTAGCCCGATTTTGCGACATCTTGTGGCGAACGATCCGCTGTGCTAGTATGCGAACTGCGCCGATTTTTCCATCCGCGAAAAATCATTTTCAAACCACGACACAAAAGGAGGAGCTTGGGCTTCGATCACCGGATAAAGAAAAACCACCGTTGGCGCGGCGGTTTTCGAAAAAGCGAGATGCTCCTATTCACAACTGCGTAGATGGTATCTCATTTCTGATTGAGATGCAACCCGTTGTCGGGGCGGCAATCGCTTTTTTGTAGTTTTATACACGAGAAATTGAAGTCCCGCTTGAATCACATGCAGCATATTTCAAATGCCTTTCCCGATCTACAGAACAATCCATATTCCGGCGGAGGGCGCGTCAGTTCGCCGAAACTGCGTCAATCCTTGTCTGAAGCTGAAAGCTTCGGCGGTCTCGAAAACGACATCCACCGTTACGACCTGCTCATGCTGGTGAAGCGTGTCGGGGAGGCGGGTGGATTCAAGCCAAGGATGATCGACCTGCTCGAATACTACATGGCTTTCACCCGCGATCAGGATTGGGAGGAAGGCAGTCACCCCATCGTTTACCAGAGCCTGTCCAGAACCGCCTTCGATCTGGGGATCTCCGAGCGGCAGGTGCAACGCCTGGAGAAGGAATTATTCGAAGTCGGTGCGCTGACGTGGCAGGACAGCGGCAATCATCGCCGCTATGGCCAACGCTGCCCCGATACAGGGGAAATTCTTTTTGCCTGCGGGGTCGATCTGTCGCCGCTGGCCAGTATCGAGGCGCGGCTGCGAAAGACGCTGGCGGAAAAGCAAGCTCTGAGCCGCGCATGGCACGACACGAAGCGGCAAATTTCAATCCGGCGCAGGCGGATTCGGTCGATGCTGGCGGAACTCGCGCAAATCAAAGCCTGTGACGATCCCGCGCGATTCCTGTCCGAGTCGGAGGCGGCTGAGTTGAGGGTGCAGATAAGAACCCACATGGGGCTGGAAAAGCTGCTCGGGATACTGGATCGGCACGAAGCCTTGCTGAAGTCCGTCGAGCGCAGGGTTCAAGAGGCGGCACCGTCCCGTGGCGGGGGCATCAAAAACATGAATATGTCGTTCATGAGCGCCGCGAATGTCGCCTACTTTAAATATACAAACACTCCTCCATTTTTAGAAAAAAATACAAGTAAAGCTCCGCTTGCCTGCTTTCAGGGAACGCAAGTGGTAAAGCGCACGGCATCAGGCCGGATTTCGAGCGGTGGTGAAGTTCAGGAGGCACAAAGCTCGGATCGGCGCATCGTCGATACGGGGGTGCAGCATATCAGCCTGAGCCATGCGCTCAGTGCGGCTTCGGGGCGTTTCACGGATCACCTGCCGATTGCATCCGCTCCGGTGAATTGGCCGGATATGATAAATGCGGCGCACGGCCTGTGCCGCGATTTGGGAATCAGCCAGCAAAGCTGGGGGCGGGCTTGCATCACCATGGGGCGCACGGCTGCGGCCATTTGTGTGCTTTTGACCGATCATGCCGTGCAGCGGATTCATGATCCGGTCAGAAACCCTGCGGGTTACTTCGGCGCGATGGTCAATCGCGCCGCGCACGGCGAACTTCATCTGCACAAGTCGATTTTCGGGCTTTTGAGCCTGCCAAAGGCGGCGTGAATATGCCGGATGCCCTTTGGAAATTACGGCTGAAGTTCGCCGTGCGATCCGACTTTTTGCCAAGAGCTTGCCTGTTGGCAAAAAGTCGAAAATTTCAATCAGAACAGCATGAATTGCTCATTCCGCTGGCTGGCTGCGTAGGCTTTCCACTCCGAAGATTGAGCGGCTTCATCCAGCCATTGCTCGACCATCTGCTTGAGTTCCGGCTCGGAAAAAATCTCATCCGAATGGAAAAAATGAGATTTATAGCCCGTCTCGGTGACGGGCAAAGGCGCTCTCTCGGGTTCGAGCGAGTGAATTTCAAGATGGGAAATGCTCACGGATTTGATCCAGCTCGGTTTATACTGGATCGAAATTTTTACGTCCTGCCATGTCATGACGGTTTGGATTGGCTGCATGTCGATAACTCCTTTGCAAAAATGGGCGTTGCCCCTTGGCAGGGGCAACGCATGGCCTTTAGTGATTCCAGAAAACCAGAACTTCGCCGCCATGCTCGATCGTGAACACGTCGCTGATTTCCATATCCCGTGCGAATGCCGCATAATCGAAGTAATAACGCAGGCTTTCCGGTATGCTTTCGAGCTGTCCGGTTTCCTCTAGGAAATTTTCGCACCACTCGACCAGTGAATCGCAAGTGCCTGCGTAGGCTTCGCTAAACATTGCAACCGCATCGCCTGCAATGTCGTGTCC
>Ga0008833_1000920_pt1 | contig 18332 bp, 16 predicted proteins | sample HotLakConsoUCCLE_FD_62216 | JGI IMG/M metagenome (GOLD analysis project Ga0008833, IMG submission 62216) | Hypersaline microbial mat communities from Hot Lake, Washington, USA - Hot Lake Consortium UCC-LE | ecosystem: Environmental > Aquatic > Non-marine Saline and Alkaline > Hypersaline >... | reverse complement strand
CCGGTCATTCTCTTCGGCCGCGGCGCGCGGACCGAAGCGGCCATGGCCCTGCGGGTCGCGCTCGCCGAGCGCACCGGGGCGGCGATGCTGTCGGACCTCAAGGCCGGCACGATGGTGCCGAGCGATCACCCCAACCACGCCGGCCCGCCGATCAACAAGCTGTCCGCCCCCGCCCGCGCGGTATTGACCGGGGCCGACGTGATCCTGAGCCTCGGCTGGATCGACCTTGGCGGAATTCTGAAACAGGCCTTCGGCGCCGAACCCGTCGGCGCGACGGTGATCCATGCCGGCGACGACGCGAGCCTGCACCGCGGCTGGGGGCAGGAGCATTTCGGCCTTCCGCCCGTGGACATCGAATTCGCCTGCCCCGCGGACCCGGTGGTGGAGGCCCTCCTCGAGGCGTTGCCCGGAAAGGCGAAACCCGCCCCGGCGCTGCCGGAGACACCGACGCCCCGGGCGGGTGCCGGCGGGAGCCTCACGATGCGCGACGTCGCGACCGCCCTCAAGGCGGAGGTCGGCGACACGCCCGTCACGTTCCCCGCGCTGTCCCGAAGCTGGCCGCACGACATCTGGCCGCAAGGGGTTCCGCTCGATTATCTTGGCAAGGACGGCGGCGGAGGCGTCGGCTCGGGCCCCGGCATCGCCGTCGGGGCGGCGCTCGCGCTCAAGGGGTCGGGGCGTTTCGTGATCGCGACGCTCGGCGACGGCGACACGCTGATGGGGATCTCGGCGTTCTGGACGGCCGCGAAGTACCGCCTGCCGCTTCTCGTCATCGTCGGCAACAACCGCTCGTACTTCAACGACGAACTCCACCAGGAAAGCGTCGCCCGGCGGCGGGGCCGGAACGAGGCGAACGCCTGGGTCGGCCAGCGCCTCGACGACCCGGCCCCCGACATCGCCGGGCTCGCCCGGGCGCAGGGGGTCGAGGCGGCGGGTCCGGTGCGGACCGCAAGCGACCTCGAAATCGCCATCGCCGCCGGGGTCGAGGCCCTGCGCGAGGGCCGGCCCTACCTCATCGATGTGCTGATCGACCCGCGGCAGGGCCGCGAGCAGGAGGTTCGGCGGGCGACGAAAGGCGGCTGAAAGGGGATTCCGCCGGGCTCGTTGCGACCCGCGACGCCGGCCCGGCGGCGCGGCCCCGGAGCGCGCCGGGGCCGTCTGCCCTAGAAGTCCCGGAAGCCCATGAAATACCGGAGGATCAGGCCACGGTAGAGGTCGATGTTGAAGACGAATTCGAACACGCCGTAGAGAAACAGCGTCGTCCCGCCCGCCGCGATGAGCGTCAGCTTCCACGTCTCGCCTTCGAGAAACCGCATCAGGATGGTGCAGAACACGAAGGTCGCGGCGAGGTGGCCGAAGACCGTGATCAGCCCCACGAGAACGACCATCCAGACCGAGATGCCGAGGACCTTGTTGAACCCCGGCGTGGCGCCCGAGAACGCCTCCGAGATGCGCGCGGCGGGGTGAAACTCGCTCCGCACCCCCCAGAGCCGCCGGGCATGGACGACGATCAGGATCAGCAGCGGCACCATGATGACGAAGGGCGTCCGCGCCGAGACGATGGCATAGGTCGTCGCCTCGAAGAAGGCGAGGGCGACCACGAGGCAGATGAACCCGAGAAACAGGATCTCGAGTGCGTAGAGGTTGCCGCGCGCCCGGCGCTCCCGGGTCGCAGCATCGGGTTCGGCGAACTTCTCTTCGGCTTCAGGATTGTGGTGCACGGGGAATGACCCTTCTACGGTCCCGGATGATCTGCCAGACGTTCCATCCCAGAAAGAGGATGGTGATCGCGAGCAGGGTCAGCGGGATCGGCTGGAAGATGAAATACGGCCCGTCGAGAAGCAGCGCGAGGTAGAGGTTCTTCTCCACCGCGAAGCCGAGGACGAAGCCGATGAGAAGTGCGGCCCGCGAGTAGTTCAGGATCTTCATCACGTAACCGAGGATCCCGAAGACCATCGCCACGCCGATGTCGAAGATCGCGCGTTCGCCGGCGAAGGCGCCGGTGGCGATGACCGCCATCAGCACGGGCACCATCACGGAGGCCCTGATCGAGGTCGCCCGGCTGAGCGGGTTGACGAGGAACATGCCCACGATGGTGCCGATCAGGTTTCCGAAGATGATCGTGAAGATCATCACGAAGACGATGTCCACGTTCTGGTTCATCATCACGGGGCCGGTCTCGAGACCGAGGATGAAGAGGCCCGACAGCAGGATCGCCATGGAGGACGAGCCGGGAATGCCGAAGGCGAGGGTCGAGGCCAGCGCCCCGCCCTCGACGGCATCGTTCGACGCTTCGGGGGCGATCACGCCCTTGATGTTGCCGGTGCCGAAGGTGTCCTTGTCCTTCGCCGTGCTCTTCGCGTGTCCGTAGGCCACGAAGGACGCCGGCGCCGAGCCGAGGCCCGGGATCAGGCCCATCGTGGTGCCGATCGCCGAGCAGCGGAGCACGAGCCACCAGTGCTTGAAGGCCAGCCCGATGCCCCGGAAGATCTGCTTCTGGGTGTCCTTGGCCGACAGGGCCTGCGGGACGTCCTTGGCGAGCGTGCCGCCACGCACCCAGAGGTCGATCATTTCGGCGACCGCGAAGAGGCCAAGGATCACGGGGACGAGCTGAAGCCCGTCGGCCAGGCGGTCCGAGCCGAGGGTGAAGCGCTCGGTGTTGGTCACGTTGTCGACGCCGACCATCGCCAGCAGGAGGCCCAGAAGGGCTGCGATGAGGCTGCGCGTCATGTCCTCCTTGCCGAGGACGGCGACGAAGGTGAGCGCGAGAAAGGCGAGGACGAAGACCTCGGGCGGGCCGAAGAAGAGAACCACCTCCCGGAGAACCGGGATCAGCAGGCCGAGCACGACCGCGCCGAATGTGGCGCCGAGAAAACACGCCGCCATCGCGGCGCCGACGGCGAGGCCGGCCTCGCCCTTGTCGCGCATCGGCGGGCCGTCGAGCAGCGTGGCGGCGTTCTGCCCCGTCCCCGGTGTCGAGAACAGGATCGCCGTGAGGCCGCCGCCCTGGGCGACCGTGGCGGCGGAGCCGAGCAGGAACGCGATGCCCGTGGCGGGTTCCATCTGGTAGAGGAACGTCACCGCCATCGCCATCGCGAAATGGCCCGAGAGCCCCGGGATGACCCCGATGATCAGCCCGAAGATCGAGCCGACGAAGAGATAGGGAAAAACGGCGAGACTGATCGACTGGAAGAAGCCGCTCGTCATGCCTTCTAGGACTGTCATTCTTGGATGCCCCGCATCGAGGTGCACCCCCGCCGGTGGTCCGGCGGGGGCATTTCCCGGTCAGACCCGGCTCAGATCTCGCCGCGGATCGCCGCGACGAAGAGTTCCATGAGGTCGTCGTCGAGTTCCGTCGCCGAGCGCGCGATCCGCTGCATGTCCTCGCCCGAGGCGTAGGAGAGGTCGCGGCCCGCTTCCTCGGACTGCGCGCGGAACTCGGGGTCCATGATCGCCTGTTCAAGCGCGTCGCGCAGGAAGGCGAGACGGTCTTCGGGAACGCCCGGAGGCCCGACGACCGGGCGCCCGACGGCCGAAAGGCCTTCCCAGGCCTCGAGGATGCGCATGGCGCGCTCGGAATCCTCGAGTTCGGCGGCGAGTTCGAAGATGTTCGGCTTGCCCTGCAGTTCGGGAAGGTCGCTGTCGCGTTCGGCGTGCAGGATGATCTCGTGGTCGCCCGACGCGATTCCGTCGAGCGCCGAACCGAGCGAGCCCCACATGGCGTCGACATCGCCGCGCAGCATGGCCGTGCGGATGTCGCCGGAGCGGTCGAAGCCGTGGATGACCCTCTGGTCGATGCCGAAGGCCTCGCCGATGATCACGGCGTCGACATAGGTCGAGCCGCCGAGACCGGTCGCGCCCACGATCGCGGTCTCACCGTCGCCTTGCAGGCCCTCGAAGCTCTCGATGCCGCTGTTGGCGGCGGCGACGAAGACCCTGGGGTCGGCGACGATGCGACCGATCCAGCTGTATTCGCTGAGCTTGTAGTCGGCCCCGGCGATCTCGGCGAGCTGGTTGGTGACGAGGGCCGAGCCGTTGACGATGCCGATGTAGGTTCCGTCCGCAGGCGAGTTGAAGATCTCGACCGCGCCCTTCATGCCGCCCGAGCCGGGCATGTTGATGATGTCGACGCGGGCGCCGCTGTATTTCTCGAAATACGGCAGGATCACGCGGGTGTACTCGTCGTAGCCCCCGCCCGGATCGTAGGGCACGATCCACTTGATGACGTTGCCGTCATAGAATTCGGCGGCGTCCTGCGCGCTCGCGGCGCCGGCAAGGCCGAAGGTCGCCACGCCGGCCGCGATCGCGGCTGCGGATTTCAGGAATTCTCTTCTCATGTTTCCTCCCAGATACCGGGGTCTCCGCCCCTGTCTTGATGTTGCTTGTGATTGGCTTCCGAACCTTGGTGACGGGCGCTTTCCCGCACCCTGACACCTCGAAGCTGCTCCTGCGGACCGGAAACCGACTTCTCCCCTGTCGTTGCGCACCTGCCAGGGATGCAATCAACGCCTCCTCGTGACCGTAGACCTTAGAGGCAGCGGCGAATTCAGTCAATGGGACGCCGTTCTGCATGTCGGAACGGAAACATGGGGTGGCGGGGCTATCCGGTGGCCACGAGAACCACGCCGAGGACGGCGAGGCCGGCGGAGGCGGTGATCGACAGGCCCGGCCGCTTGTCGGTGCCGAAGACGAGCCAGGACAGGAAGAACGAGAAGAAGATCTCGAGCGAGGAGATCATCACCACGGTGGACACCGGCGCGTAGGCAAGGGCGGCGAACATCAGGATCTGGCCCGAGGAGACGAGGAAGGCCGAGATCACGATCGGGCCGTCGAGGTTCTGGAATACGCCCCGGAACATCGGCCGGTAGCGGTCGGACAGGATGGCGAGCATGGCGAAGGCGGAGAAGCCCGCGAGCGCGCTGACGAAGGTTCCGAGGGCCGGGGCGTCGAGAACGTCGAGCCCGGCCTTTCGGAGAATGTAGGACACAGCGTAGGCGAGCGCGGCCGCGGCCCCTACGCCGTAGGCGAGCGGCCCGACGGTCGGCGTGGCCGGGTTGGCGCGCCTGAGGCTGTCCGAGACCAGAATGACGAAGGCCAGCGCGATGGCGGCCAGCCCCAGGAGATCGACCCGCGTGACCGGTTCGGACAGGATCAGCGCGGCGAGAAGCACCGAGAAGAACGGGTTGAGGCGCTTGACCGCCGAGGCCCGCGTCGGCCCGAGCTTGCGGATCGACGAGAAGACGAGCGTGCGCCCGAACGCCATGGCCGAGACGCCGGCGAAGGCGAAGAGCGCGAGCCCGGTGGCGGTGTCGCGGGTCGGCTCGAGGGTGATCCGCCCGGCCTCGAGAACAAGGAAGATCGCGAAGGAGAACCCGATGGTGACGATCACCGAGAACAGCACCCCCTTGTCGCCGCCCGAGGCCTTCGTCCGCGAGATCGTCACGTTGAAGAGCGCAAAGCACAGCGCCGACAACAGGGCCAGGAGTTCGCCGGTGTAGCCGCTCATGGCCGGCCGAGACCGCGGATGAGGGCGAGTTCGCGGAACGACCGCCACCAGATCGCGGCGACCGCCAGCGTGCCGACCCCGCCCACGAGGGCGGCGCCCACGGGACCGATCAGCGCCGCCGAGGCCCCGGCCCGGAACGCGCCGAGCTCGTTCGAGGCGCCGATGAAGACCTGGTTGACCGCGTTGACCCGGCCGCGAAGCTCATCGGGGGTCCAGAGCTGGATGAGCGTCGCGCGCACGTTCATGCTCACCATGTCCGAGGCGCCGACGAGGGCGAGTGCGACCACCGAGATCCAGAGCGTTTCGGACAGCGCGAAGACGATGGTGAAGAGGCCGAAGGCGGCGACGGCGATGAACATGGTCCGGCCGGCATGGTCCCCGATCGGCCGGGCGATGAGCCAGAAGGCCATCAGGATCGCCCCGACCGCCGGCGCCGCGCGCAGGACGCCGAGGCCGGTCGGGCCGATGTCGAGGATGTCGCTCGCGTAGATCGGAAGAAGGGCGATCGCCCCGCCGAGAAGGACCGCGAAGAGGTCGAGAGAGATCGCCCCCAGCACCACCTTGTTGCCCCAGATGTAGCGAAGCCCCGCACTGAGTGCCTCGGTCGTGACCCGGACCTTGACGATGTTCTGGGGCAAGGGCGGGATGCGCGCGATGGCGGCCGCCGCGACGGCGAAGAGCGCGAAGCTCGCGCCATAGGCCGCCAGGGGCGAGGCGGCGTAGAGAAAGCCGCCCGCCACCGGGCCGCAGATCGTGGCGAACTGGTTGAGGCTCGACTGCACGGCGATGGCGCCGGGAAGCTGTTTCGGCGCAACGAGGATCGGCAGGATCGACTGGCGGGCGGGGTTGTAGAACGCCCGCGACGCGCCGAAGAGCGCCAGAAGCCCGAAGACGAACCCGACGGGGGGGTCGCCGCGCGACGTCATCAGCATGAGACCGAGGGCCACGAGCGACATCGCCAGGAGGCAGACCGCCATGATCGCGCGACGGGGATAGCGGTCGGAGGCGGCTCCGGTCACGACGACGAGAAGGATCGCGGGGAGGAACTGCGACAGTCCGACGAGGCCAAGGTCGAGCGGGTCGCCGGTCAGGTCGTAGACCTGCCAGCCCACCGCGACGGTCTGGATCTGCACGGCGAAGCCGGTCGAGACCAGCGCCGCGCTGTAGCTCGGGAATCCGGGGTTGCGGAACGCGTCGAGCCGTCCGCCTGCCTCGGCCGCCTTCATGGCTCAGGACACTTGTCGGCAGGGCGCCCCGCCGGCCGCCGGTGCGCCGTCGAGCGCGACCGCCGTGATGACGACGCGGGCGGTCGCCGCGGCGCGCGGCCGGAGAAGGTGCGGGTCGGGATGACGCGGGGTCTCTTGACCGGAGACGTCGCGGACCGCCCCGCCGCCTGACACCCCGCCCGTCCCGACCGGATCGGCTCGCAACGCGTCGTTGTCTCCCATGCCCTGTGTCCCTCCCTCGTGAGGCAACGCTCGGTGAGGGGAGAGATGCTGTCAAGATGAATAGAACACCGTTTTGCATGGCGGAACGTTGGCCCCCACGGACCCCCACGGACCCCGGCGACGGCGGCGCGGGTTGTCGCGCTCGCGCGAACCGCTGGCGGACCTCCCGCCGTTCCGGACCGTCAACGGCTCTCGAACGCCACCGATCCCGGCGGGAGGAAACCGAGGACCAGGCTCGCGAGGAGGCCCGCCATCACCGGAACGACGGCCACCGACAGCATCCTCAGCACGGCGTAGCGGGGGCCGATCATCGGGATCTCGTAGGCGAGAAGCCTGTGGAACGCGAAGCACGCCCAACCCGTCAGGAGGGCGACGACCTGCGGCACCCCCGCCCCGATCTGCCAGACGAAGAGCGCGATGGGAAAGGCGGTGACGGGACCGCCGGGCAGGATGCCGCCGAGGATGCTCGCGAGGACGATGCCCATCAAGCCCGTCTCGGGCCCGACGACCGACAGGATGGCGGCGGCCGGCAACACCTCCGCCAGAAGCGACGCCGTGAAGAGCGCCAGCACGAGCTTCGGGATCACGAGGATCATCGTGTCGACCGCGATGCCGCCCGCGCGGCGCACCTCCGACGGCCCCGAGCGGCGCCAGGTGACCACGGCGAGGATCAGCGCGAGCGCGACGAGAGCGATCCGCACGGCGTCGTTGGCGGTCATCGGCTCTCCTCGCCTCCCTGGTCGCGGTCGCGGTCGAGGCCGGTGCGGGCGGCGATCTGCCGCGCGAGGAGCCCCGCGAGGATCGGCCCCGGAAGGCAGGCGAAATAGCGCAGCGCGGTGAATTCGGGGCCCATGATCGGCAATTCCCAGACCAGCGCCCGCTCGACCCCGACAAGCGCCCAGGCGGTGATGTAGGCCACGACCGTTCCGGCATCGGTGCCCGACCGCCACAGGAGAACCGCGATCGGGAAGGACACGAAGGGGCCGGAGGGCGTCAGCGCCCCGGCGAACATGGCGAGGGCGGGACCGGCCAGCGCGGGGCCCCGCTCGAGGAATGCCGCGATCGTCTCGCGCTTCACGAGCACCTGGACGAAGGCCCCTATCGTCAGCCCGGCGGCGAGTTGCGGCAGCACCGACAGCATGAGCGCGCCGCCGCGCCCGAATGCGCGTTCGACCGTGGCCTGCCCCTTCAGCGTCCAGACCAGCGCCAGCGACACCAGGAGAAGCACGATGAACACCCATGTCGTCCGGTCGAAGATGCGGGAAAGGGTCGACCGGACGTAGCCGTCCCGATGGTTCTCCATCATGTCGGAACACCCGCCGGCACGGGGACGCGCGGTCTTGGCACGGGGGGGAGGGCCCGGCTTGCCCGCGCAGATGTCGTCGGCGGGCGGCCTGCCGCGGAGGCCGGCGTACCGCCGCGCATGTCTCGCGTGCCGGGCCGCCCGAGGCCGCACTTCGGTTCGATCATCATCCCTCTCCCCTGCCCGGCCGCGCCGCGGCGGCCCCCCGTGACGGTTTCCGGCGGCGCAGCCACCGCCACAGCATCGAACCCGCGCCGCTCTCGGCACCGACCGGGGCCGCCGTCCGGGCCCCGCCCGTCCCGAGCATCGCGCCCGAACATAGCGGCGGAAGCGACGGCACCGGACCGCCTAACCCTTCTCCGCCGCCGGGGGCGTGCCGTGTGTGTGAAAGGTCTCGATGGTCTTCAACCCCCATGCCTGGCCCTTCCGGCGGTCGGCCTCCGTCCACTTCACCGGCCGCCAGTCGGGCGCGAGGATCAGCCGCGCACCGGCATTGGCGAGCTCGACCCGGTTTCCCGCCGGCTCCCAGACATAGAGAAAGAACGTGCCCTGGATGGCGTGCTTGTGCGGCCCGGTCTCGATATGCACGCCGTTCTGCAGGAAGATGTCCGCCGCCCGCAGGATGTCCTCCCGCTGGTCGGTGGCGTAGGTGACATGATGGAGGCGGCCCTGCCCGCCCCCGTGCTCCTCGGTGCAGGCGAGGTCGTAGGTCTTGTTGTTGACCGTGAACCAGCAGCCGCCGATTCGCCCGTTGTCGAGCTCGATGTATTCGGTCACCCGCGACCCGAGGCAGGTTTCCATGAACCGCCCGAACTCGGCGACATCCGCGCCGAGGAGGTTGACGTGGTCGATCCGACGCGGCGCCGCACCGGTGTAGGCCGAGGCGGTGTTCTTCAGCGCGGGGCGCTCGGAGTCGTCCGGCGGTTCGTACCAGACGGTGTCGTGGTAGATCTCGAAGACATGGCCGAACGGGTCCTCGAAGCGGAAGGCGCGGCCATGGCCCAGGTCGCCCTCGACCCAGCCATGGGTGCGGGCCCCCGAGGCCGCGATGACGGCGACGCGCCGCTCGAGCGCTTCCGGCGACGCCGCGCGGTAGCCGACATGGCCGAGGCCGGTGGTGTGATGGCGGGTGAGCTTCAGGGTGTGGAACTCGTAGTCGTCCCAGGCCCTGAGATAGGCGCTGGTGGCGTCCCGGCCCGAGAGCTTCAAGCCGTAGACGCGGGTGAAGAAGTCGAGGCTCTCGTCGAACCTGTCGGTGTGAAGCTCGACATGGCCGAGATGGGCGATGTCGAAGGTGGGGCCGTTCGCGTCCGTCATCTTTTCTTCCTTCAAGGCCCGGCGCTCCCGCGCGGCGTGACCGACCGGAAGCGCTCCCGCGCTCCCACGACAGCGCCCGCCGCCGACCTGCCGCCTTGCGGCTCCGCCCCTTCGGGTTTCCGTCGCCCCCGGACCGGGGATCTCTCCCGTTCTGCCGGATCACACGCCCGGTTTCCAGCCCGTCCTTTCCGCCCGGCCCCTCCGGAACGGGGGTGTTCCGGCAGAACCGGATGGCGCCGTTCGGCCCTGCGGCACGGCGCGTGCGACGTTCTTGACGGGATGGGAGCGGCTGACTAGCGTTCACCAGATGTCGGAACGTTGTTCCGCATGACGGAACAATATCGGGCCTTGCCGGGATCTCCCGCGCGGGCGGCGTGGGAATTTCAGGGGAGGACCGCATGAAAGACACCGAGACCTACGAGAAGTACCAGTCGGACGTCATCGTCGACCTGCTGCAGCATTACGACGTTCCCTATATCGCGATGAACCCCGGCGCGAGCTTTCGCGGCCTGCACGACAGCATCATCAACTACGGCGACAACACCCCCGAACTGCTGGTCTGCCAGCACGAGGAAACCGCGGTGCAGATCGCCCATGGCTATGCCAAGGCGACCGGCAAGCCGATGGGTGTCATCCTGCACAACCTCGTGGGCATGCTGCATGGGCAGATGGCGGTCTACTACGCCTTCATCGACCGCGCCCCGATCTTCATCATGGGGGCCACCGGGCCGATGCACGAGGGCAAGCGGCGCCCGCATATCGACTGGTCGCATTCGGCGCTCACCCAAGGCGAGGTGCTTCGCAACTACACCAAGTGGGACTATCAGCCCTACGCGATCGAGGGCGTGCCGGAGAGCTTCATGCGCGGCTGGTCGCGGATGGTCACCGAGCCGGCAGGCCCGGTCTACATCTGCTACGACGCCTGGCTTCAGGAAGAGAAGCTGGACCCGTCGGTCGAGCTCGACATGCCCGGCCCCGAGACGCTGAAGGCGCCGGCCCCGATGGCGGGGGACCCCGCTGCGCTGGAGCCCATCGTCGAGACGGTGCTGAAGGCGAAGAACCCTCTTATTCTCGTCGACTTCATCGGCCGCCACGAAGGCAACATGGAGAAAATGGTGACGCTGGCCGAAACCCTCGGCTGCCCGGTCTGGGACGTGAACAACGCGCTCAACTTCCCCAACCGGCACAAGCTCTGCCTGACCGCCGACAAGGACTACCTGAAGGAGTGCGACGCGATCCTCGGGATCGACGTGCGCGACTGGGAGAAGCCGACGTCGAACCTCGATTCGACCAATCGCGAGGTCACCTCGCTGGTGCCGGAGACATGCACCTGGATGGAAGTCGGCTTCGGCGAGATCGACATTTCGTCCTGGGCCTTCGACTACGGGCGCTACCAGCCGAAGAGGATGTCGGCCCTCGGCGACCCCCGCATCGCGATGCCGCAGATGACCGGGATCGCGGAGCGGATGCTGGCCGGTGACGCCGCGCTGGCGAAGGCGGTGGCGGAGCGCGCAGCACGAGCAGGCGAGCGTCACGACGCCCTCATCGCCGGCTGGCGCAGGAAGGCCGACGAGGCGAAGGGGCAGTCGCCCCTCAGCCTGCCGGAACTCTGCGATATCGTCTACGGCGAGATCAGCTCGGAGGACTGGGTCCTGTCGGCGGGCACCGCCTACGACTGGGCGCGGCGGCTCTGGGACTTCGACAAGCCCCACCGGCACGCGGGCCGCAGCCTCGGCACCTCGACGCAGATCGGCATCAGCCTCGGGGTGGCGCTGGCGCACAAGGGGTCGGACAAGCTCGTGGTCACGCTGCAGCCCGACGGCGACCTCATGTATGACGCCGGCGCGCTCTGGACGGCGGCGAAACACGAGATTCCGCTGCTGATCGTGATGGTCAACAACCGCGCCTACTACAACGACTGGGAGCACCAGATCCGGGTCGCCCGGCAACGCGGCACCGACGAGGCCAAGGCGCATATCGGCATGGACCTCTTCGGCCCCGAGCCGGACTTCGCGGCGATCGCCAAGGGCATGGGGGTCTGGGCGGAAGGCCCCTACGACCGGCCCGAGGACGTGGGCCCGGCGATCCGGCGCGCGATCGAGGTGGTGAAGTCGGGCAAGCCCGCGCTGGTGGACATCATTACCCAGCACCGCTGAGGCGGGACAGGCCCCGGCGGCGGCGTGCCTGCCGCCGGGCACCCCTTCTACCCGGCGGCGGTCCAGCGCGCGTTGCCGGCTTCCTTGTTGGCCTTGGCCCATTTCACGCTTTCGCGGATCTGGCCGAGAAGCGGAAGCGACAGGTTGTGCCGGTCGGCCATGTCGAGGACCGAGATCATGTCCTCCTTCGCCCAGGTGAAGAAGACCGAATCCCAGTTCTCGAGAGGCCAGCTCTTTCCCGAGCTGATGAGCATGGCGTCGCGCAGCGTCGGGAGGTCCATCCCCTCGGCCTCGGCGAGCTCCGCCGCCTCGGACAGTGCCGTGGCCGCGGCCCAGAGAAGGAGGTTGTTCACCGACTTCGCGACCTGCCCCTGCCCGACCTCTCCGACCCGGACGATGTCCGAGCAGTAGGTCGCCAGCATCGGGCGGGCGCGGTCGAGCATGTCCTCCGCGCCGCCGACGAGAGCGAGAAGCGTGCCCTCCTGCGCCGCGTGGCGGCCCCGGGCGATGGGCACGTCGAGAACGGCGAGCCCCTTCTCGCGGGCCTCGGCGTCGAGCGCGCGCACGAGGCTGGGCTTCACCGTCGAGGACACGACGATCAGCGTGTCTTCCGGCGCGGCGGCGAAAAGCCCCTCGGCACCGCGACAGACCTCTTCGGTTTCGGCGTCGAAGCCGACGGCGATGAACACGACGGCGGCCTGCCGCGCGACATCGCCCGGGGTCGACGCGAGGCTCGCCCCGAGATCGGCGGCCTTCGTCGCCGCGTCGGCGGACACATCGTGGACGCAGACCTCGAACCCGCCGCGCAGGAGGTGGCCCACCATCGCCAGCCCCATCCGGCCGGCCCCGATCACGCCCGCCGTCCGTTCCCGTTCAGCCATGTCTTTCTCCCTTCCGGAAATTGAAAGCGGCCACCCCGGATCGGAGTGGCCGCGACCTTCGTGCCTTGCACCCGGTCAGTTCAGGATCGACCCGATCCGTTCGATGATTTCGGGATCGGCCTGGTAGGCATCCAGCACGAGCTGCTGGATTTCCGGCCCCGAAAGCGGCGTGATCTCGAGATCGGCGGCCGCGGCTTCGGCGAGGAACTCAGGGTCCTCCATCGTCGCCATGAACGCCTCCTGAAGCGCCGCGACGCGGTCTTCGGGCACGTTCGGTGGGGCGATGAACGGCCGGCCGAGCGCCTGCCGCGCGAAGATGACGTTCAGAAGCTGCCGGTCGGCGCGGTCTTCGGTCAGGTCCATGATGAGCGGCACCTCCGGCAGGTCGGGGTGTTTGCCGGTCGAAAGCTGCACGAGCGGAACGAGCGTGCCGTCGGCGACCTTGTCGGCCTGCCCGGACTTGATCGACGACCACGACCAGCCGCAGCGCCCGTCAACCTCGCCGCGCTCCATCGCGAGCGTCACGTCGTTGCCGCCCGGATAGCCGTTGATGATCTCCATCTGCGTGCCGAAGATCGCGTTGATGATCTTCGGGAACTGCACCGTGTCGGCGGTGTCGCCGGTGCCGCCGACGAAGAGCGGCGTGGTCTTCAGGTCCTCGAAACCGGTGATCCCGGTCGAGCCGAGCGCCATGCAGAGCGAGACCTCGTTGTTGGCCGAGCCGATGTAGTTGAACTCGTCGGCTCTGAATTCGGCGTTCTCGTTGCCGAACAGCGGATCGAACGGGGCCGCGCGCGCCATGGTGAGAAAGACCGTCCCGTCCTGCTCCGCGCTTTCGTAGAGCCAGTTCGTCGCGCGCAGGCTTCCCGCACCCGGCATGTTCTGCGGCACGACCGTCGGGTTTCCGGGGATGTGCTTGCCCATGTGCCGGGCCACCAGGCGGGCATAGGTGTCATAGCCGCCGCCCGGCGAATAGCCGATGACGAGCGAGACCTCCTTGCCTTCGTAGAACTCCTCCACGGACTGCGCGCTGAGCGGCGCCGCCATCAGAACTGCGGCGCCGAGCGCGGCAGTGATATTCCGGATGTTGAACACGTCTTTTTCCTCCCTTGGTTGCTTGGCGGGCTCCGCCATTGCCGAAAACAGCTTAGCCCACCGGTTTTGCAGAACGAATTCCCGACGTTCCGAATAACGGAACGTCGTTCATAAACTTGCTCAGACGGAGGGGATGAAGGTCAGCCACGGGAAGATCTCGCCCACCAGAGTGTCCGGCCAGGGGATGTTCAGGAAGTAGTCGAACACGATGTAGACGAAGACCACCATCGCCGCCGCGTAGGTCAGCACCAGGGACCAGCGCTCCCGATTCTCGAGACGCATGTAGGTAATCACGAAGAGACCCGCGCTCGGGATCAGCCCGATGGTCGCCATCGACCCCATGAAGGCCAGGAGCCAGCCGAAGAATACCGCCGCCCTGAGGATCACCGTGCCGAGATGGAGATCGCCGGTGTCCGACCGCAGATCCATGTGCACGCCCTGCCGCTCTGACGCCGGGCCTCCCCGCCGCAGCATCCCGTAGACCAGCGACAGACAGAGAAAGCCCAGCGTGGCCCAGCCGACGATCGTGGGAGCCGTCTTCGCGTCCTCGTGCCAGTCCTGCGAAGCGAAGAGCATCATGGCCACGAGAACGATCAGCCCCGCCGGCAGGATATCGGTGAGGGCCGGTACGGGGCGCCCGAGGTCTTGGCCGGCGCCTTCGCGGCGAACGGCCCTGAACTCGCTCAGCATCGGGCGCAGGAGGCCGAGGGCCGCCATGATGAGAAGCACGACGACGATGGGCCGCGTCATCCATTCCCAGCCGTAGCGGGCCGTCGAGATGAACATGTACTGCTCGATGATGGCGCCGAGAACGAAACCGAGGATGAGCGGCGGGCGCGGCCAGCCCAGCCGCTTCATCACCCAGCCGATCACCCCGAAGATCAGCAGCGTGTAGAGATCGCCCCAGTCGCGGGAGCCCTGGAAGGCGCCGACATACATGATCGCCATGACGCCCGGCAGGATCAGGGTGTAGCGCAGGGTCGCCAGCCGCGCGAACTGCCCCGAGAACGCGAAGCAGAGGCCCGCGCCGAGGATGTTCGCGAGCGCGATCGACCATACCATCGAGTAGGTGACGTCGAGGTTCTCGGTGAGCATCCGCGGCCCCGGCACGAGGCCGTGGATCATGAAGGCGCCCAGCAGGAGAGCCATCGACGCCGATCCGGGCACGCCGAACGCCACGGTCGGCACGAGGCTGCCGCCTTCCTTCGCGTTGTTGGCGCTTTCGGGCGCGATCACGCCGCGCACGTCGCCCTTGCCGAAGGTCTCGCTCGCGCCCTTCACCGTCCGCATCGCGTGACCGTAGGCGAACCAGTCCACCACCGCCGAGCCGAGCCCGGGGATCGCGCCGATCGCCGCGCCGAGAGAGCCGCAGCGCAGGATGAGCCACCAGTTGCGCAGCGCGTCGCCCGCGCCCTTCAGCATGCCCGAGCGGATGTCGTGGCGCGAATTGCTGGCGATCGAGGTCCGCCGGATCGCCACGTCGCAAAGCTCGGGAAGGGCGAAGAGACCGAGTGCGACGGGCAGAAGGGGCAGCCCGTCGTAGAGATAGAAGGTATCGAGCGTCCAGCGCAGCGTGCCGCTCTGCGGATCCGACCCGATCATGGCGAGAAGGACGCCGAAGCCGGCCACCGCCATGCCCCTGAGCGGCGTCGACCCCGAAAGGACGGCCACCATCGAGATACCGAAGATCGTGAACGCGAGGAGTTCCGGCGACCCCACCGCGAGAATCATCGGGCGCAGTACGGGGATCGAGAGCCCCAGAAGCAGCGCCCCGAAGATCCCGCCCAGGAGCGACGCGGTATAGGCGGCGCTGAGCGCGCGGCCGGCCTCGCCGTTGCGCGCCATGGCATGCCCGTCGATGACCGTCGCCTGCGACGCCGAGGTGCCGGGCACGCCGAACAGGACCGCCGGGATCGTGTCGCCCGTGGAGGTCACGGCGCCGAGGCCGAGCATGAAGGCGAAGGCGGTATAGGGGTCCATCCCGAAGGTGAAGGGCAGGAGCAGCGCAAGGCCCGCCACACCGCCGATGCCGGGCAGGATGCCGAGCACGAGCCCGATGACGACGCCGAACGAAAGATAGGCCAGCCGCTCCCATTCCAGCATGAGCGATAGAGCGGTCGCCGCCGCGTCGAGCATCGAGATTTCCATTTCCCCTCCCTCCGAGGTGATCGCCGGTACGAACACCCTGCCGTAGCGTGTCAGGAATCCGTGTTCCGGGAATCGTATGCAACAGGCAAAAGGGGTGTGTTCCGCATGGCGTGACCGGCAGCGGCACCCCGCACGGCCGAGGGAACGGCCCGACCTCGCGGCCTCGTCCGACGGGTCACGTTGCCGCCGTCACAAAGACCGACTCACTCTACCTTCCGATCCGCGGGGCGCCCGTCGCGCCCGGCGTGGGAAGATCGCGCTCGACCTTGATCGCCTTGATCGCCTCCTTGACGACGGCGCTGACGGGCAGGCTGAGCCGGGCCATGTCGGCTTCCTGCATCACGATGGTCATGTCCTTTTCCGCCCACGGCATGGTCCGCGGCCGGTCCCAGGTCTCGAGCGCCCAGTTGCTGCCGCTGCTCTTCAGAAGCGCCTCGCGCAGGAGACCCGCATCCACGCCGAGCGCCTCGCCCAGTTTCAGACCCTCGTGGTTGGCCGATATGCAGGCCCAGAGGAGCAGGTTGTTCACGAGCTTTCCGACCTGTCCGGCCCCGAGAGCGCCCAGCAGATGGATGTCCGACGCGAAGGCCTCGAACGCGGGGCGGCACCTTGCATGGGCCTCCGCGTCGCCGCCGGCGAGCAACAGGAGCGTCCCGGCCTCGGCCGCCGGCTCGCCGCGACAGATCGGGATGTCGAGCGCCACGGCGTTCCGGCCGAGCCCGGCGGTCGCGCGCCCGATCGCGGCCATCGTGTCGAGCGACACGGTGGAGGCGATGCCGATGACGGCGCCGTCGCGCAAGCCGGCAAAGATGCCGGTGTCTCCTTCGAGGACGGCCATCACCTCATGGTCGAAGCCGACGACGACGATCACCAGATCGCTCCGTTCGGCCACGTCGCGGGGCGAGGCGCAGGCGGTGACCCCGAGTGCCGCGGCCTCCTCCACCCGCTCGGCGGAAATGTCATGGCCGGCGACGGAAAAGCCTTTCGCCAGCAGATGACGCGCCATCGGCAGGCCCATCTTTCCGAGGCCGACAAGCCCCACAGCGGTTATCATCGAGTTCCTCCCCAAGAGATTTGCCGTATGTCGCCGAGTTCAGGAAATCGGCGCTGAGCTTCACGTCGCGGCGTCGAGGCCGAGCCTGCGGAAGCGATCATCCGGGCACCATGCGGGATGGATGATTGGCAGGCAAGATCGCAATGGTGCCCGCACGTCGCGCCGTCCGGTGGTTCGGGCGCGCCCGCCGCCTCCTGCTTCGCCCACCGCGAGGCGCGCCCGACATTGGCCCACTGACAATGGCACGCCTACAATGGCCCGCCGCCATGGCTCGCGAAGCGGGTGAAGCCCCCGCGGGCCTGCCGGGAACAGCCCTCGCGTGCCGGACCAACCCGAACGCCCGCGAGTGTCAGACCGTGATCGTGGAGGCGGACCTTCAGCCCTTCGACGGCTCGCGCAGGGGGTCCGCCAGGGGCCGCGATTGTTCCCAGTCCTCCCCGAGCGCGACGATGCAGGACGTGCCGTTCGCGTAGCGCTGCACCATCATCCAGTCGCCGGTGTGCCCCACGATCCATATCTCGAGAACGGCACCCGGTTCGCGGACGCCCCACCCCTGGCGCTCGGCCCCCAGAGTGCCCGAGAGTTGCCGGTGAAGCGCCGCACTGTCGTCGCAGGTGACGTCGGACATCTGCGCATGCGCCACGGTCGCGCCGAGACAGGCGAGAACGGCAAAGATCGCGGACCCGTGCTTCATGGCCGCGACCTTAGCATGGCGGGGCCGGTTTCGTAACAGTTTTATGACGGGCCTTTGTGCAAGGATCGTCTGGTCGGCGGCGCCGCAGCCGACATGAATTCGTTGCAAAACGGTCATCGTCCCGATTCAGAACGTTGATCCCCGCGTCATCCGGTGCCCGTAGGCAGCGGAGGGATTTCGGGGGTTTGCGATGCTTGAGTTCATCTCTGTCACCAAGCGATTTGGTGAAAGGCTCGCGGTCGACGCGGTAACGTTCCATGTCGACCGGCCGATGATGATCGGCGTGATCGGACGCTCGGGCGCCGGCAAGTCGACGCTTTTGCGCATGCTGAACCGGCTGAGCGACACCACCTCGGGCACGATCCGCTTCGACGGCGCCGAGATCTCGGCGCTCCGGGGAGCGGAGAAGCGCGCCTGGCAGTCCCGCTGCGCGATGATCTTCCAGCAGTTCAACCTCGTCCCCCGCATGGACGTGGTCTCGAATGTCCTGCACGGCACGCTGAACCGCCGCTCGACGCTGGCGACGATGTTCAACCTCTACCCGCAGTCCGATATCCATACCGCGATCGAGATCCTCGACCGCCTCGGCATCGCCGAGCAGGCGCCGAAGCGCGCCGAAGCCCTGTCGGGCGGCCAGCAGCAGCGCGTGGCCATCGCCCGGGCGCTCATGCAGGACCCGCGCATCATCCTCGCCGACGAACCCATCGCCTCGCTCGACCCGATGAACGCC
>Ga0008833_1000919_pt1 | contig 18386 bp, 19 predicted proteins | sample HotLakConsoUCCLE_FD_62216 | JGI IMG/M metagenome (GOLD analysis project Ga0008833, IMG submission 62216) | Hypersaline microbial mat communities from Hot Lake, Washington, USA - Hot Lake Consortium UCC-LE | ecosystem: Environmental > Aquatic > Non-marine Saline and Alkaline > Hypersaline >... | reverse complement strand
GATGCTGGCGACCGGCAATTCCTCCGCCGCCGCGATCGACCTCCTGAAAGCGGCCGGCGCCACCAACATCCGTTTCCTGTGCCTTCTCGCCGCGCCCGAGGGGGTTCGGCGCATGAGGGAGGCCCATCCCGACGTGCCCATCGTCACGGCGGCTCTCGACGAACGGCTGAACGACATGGGCTACATCGTGCCCGGCCTCGGCGATGCCGGCGACCGGATGTTCGGGACGAAATAGCTATTCGCCGCAAATCCCCTGCAGCGCCACCCAGTCGCTGTCGCCGATGGGCGGTGTCGCTTCCGAGACGGGCAGGGGGTCGGCCTCGATGAGACCGAGCACCGCCTCGCCTGTGATGTCGACCGCGTAGGCGTAGGGCGCGGCCGGAAGCCCCAGCGTGGCGAAGCGGGTCACGAGGTCGGCATGGGCGACGTTCGGCCCCTCTTCCCGTACCAGTCGCTCCGCATGGATGACGAGCGCGCGCTCGGCCATCCGCCCGGTGGTCAGAAGCCGCGCGGCCTCGAGGAGGCTCGCGTCGTCGAGAAGCGCCAGCACCGGGTCCCGCGCGGCGCGCCTGAGTTCCGCCTCGACGATGTAGCCCGCGGCGACGAAGGGCGTTTCGTGATCCTCGACAAGGCCCCGGCCGAGCAGGATGGTCCCCCCGGGCAGAACGGCGGTTGTTTCCACCGCCGCCGGCACCACGCGGAGCAGCCGTCCGGGGGCGACCCGCGCGGCCAGCCGGTCGAGGGCTTCCTGGCCCCTGGGGTCGGCGCAGGGCGGCCCGGAGATCCGGCGAACCTCGTCGAGAAGGCTCGACCCGATCGAGGCGCGCGCCGCTTCGGGCAAGAGCGCGGCGGCCTGCGAGCGGATCGCTCCCGGCGCCCAGAGCGCGAGGAGCGCGGCGAAGCCGACAAGCAGTGCCGCCAGAAGGCCGCCGCGCAGCCGTCCCGGTTTCGCCCGGCCCCGATCCACCGCGCGCCGCACCCGCTCGATCGCCGCGATCATCTCCGCATCGGAAATCTCGAGCCTGTCGGGCGCGTCCGCCGAGGGCCGGTAGATCGCGGGCTCGCCGCCGGGGTTGACCCTGTCGACCGCCGGCAGGGACCAGTGGGTGAGGGCGGTGTCGCCGAGGTCGGAAATCACCAGCGAGGCCGAGCCGATCGAGACCACGACGTTCCGGCGCTGGTCGGACGGTCCGGGGCGCCAGATGCCGGTGGCCTCCAGCCTGTCGTACTCGTCCAGCGCGGTCACCGGACCCTCCCCCTGTTCGTCGGCGGGGAGCCTAGCGGGCGGGGCGGGACGCTGCAATCCGCGTGAGCCGGGACTGGTCCGGAAGAGGCCGCCGGATTAGCCTGCCGGCATGATCGTTTCACCGGGCCGGCGCTACATCTTCGTCCACATCCCCAAGACCGGCGGCACATCGCTCGCCGCCGCGCTGGAGACCCGCGCGATGGCCGACGACCTTCTCATCGGCGACACGCCGAAGGCCCGCAGGCGCAGGCGAAGGCTCGCGCGGCTGTCCGCGCGCGGCCGGCTCTGGAAGCATTCGCGACTTGCCGATCTCGATGGCGTTCTCGCACCTGGCGAGATCGACGGGATGTTCGTCTTCACGCTGGTGCGGAACCCCTGGGACCGGATGGTGAGCTATTACGCCTGGGCGCGGGAGCAGAGCTTCGATCATCCCGCGATCCGCGCGGCGAGGCGGCTCGATTTCAGCGGGTTCGTCGCGGACCCCGGCGTCGGAGAGAGCCTGCGCCGGAGCCCCGCGCGGAGCTATGTGACCGATGCCGCGGGGTGCGAGCGCTGCGACGCCTTCGTCAGGCTCGAGTCCCTGGAGACCGATCTCGTGCCGGTCTGGGAGCATCTCGGCTTCCGGCTCGAGCTGCCCCGGCTCAACGCCTCGGGGCGAAAGTCCGACTACCGGAGCTATTACGACGCACCGGCCCGGCGGAGAGTCGCCGAACTTCATGCAGAGGACATCGACCGGTTCGGCTATGCCTGGTGAGGCGCGCCTTTCGGCCCCGGTTTCGCCTTACTCACGCCATCATTGAGGGGATTCTCCATGGCGATGTCTGATTTCCGGGGCATTCCCCTGACGGTATTGCGAAGAACATGCGACTGAGACCGGACGACGACCGAGGCTTCTCCTCCCATCAGGCCGAGAACGGCCTGCGCCGGGCGCTGGGCATCGCCGGTCTGACGGCGGGAACGCGTGTCCTTGCCGAAAACGGTTGGCTGCCTGTCGAGCAGGTGTCTGAAGGCGACCGGGTGATCACTCTCGAGCGGGGACCCGAGAGGGTCACTTCGGTGCGCCGCCGGACATTCGGGGCCAACTTGCGGACCTACTGGCCGAACGGTCTTGTCTATGTTCCCGACAACGCGCTCGGGCCGGCGGATGGGTTCTACCTTCTGCCCGGTCAGCACGTCATCCTGAGGCCCGACCTCGCCAGGGCCATGTTCGACGACCCCGAGACGATGATTCCGGCCGCGGCCCTCATCGGCATTCGCGGGATCTGCCGGGTGATGCCCATCGACCTCATCGAGGTCATCGAACTGCGCTTCGCCGAGGAAGCGATCGTCGAGGCGCAGGGCGGCACGATGCTGCGGTGCCCCGGCGCCTCGGCGCGGGTGCGCTCGACGCCGCTCCGCCGCCGGCGGGTCCACTCGCGCGCCGGTGCCGCCTAGGCCGCCTCGGTTTCCGCACCGAAGCGGCCGTAGAATGTCTCGCCCGAAGCGGCCATCTCCCTGAGAAGTTCGGGGGCCGCAAATCGTGCTCCATGCTTCGCCTCGAGCGCCCCGGCGAGCGCCACGGCCCGTTCCGCCCCGATCATGTCGAGCCAGGAGAACGGCCCGCCGGACCAGGGCGCGAACCCCCATCCGAGGATCGCGCCGACATCGCCCTCGCGGATGTCGGTCAGCACCCCCTCCTCCAGCGCGCGGACCGCCTCGAGCACCTGCGCGAAGAGAAGCCGGTGCTGGACCTCGGTGAGTTCGGGTTGCTCTTCGGCGAGGGAGTACCTCGCCCCGAGCCCCTCCCAGAGACCGGTGCGCTTTCCCGCCTCGTCGTAGGCGTAGAACCCCGCCTTCGCCTTCCGCCCGAGCCGGCCTTCGTCTGCGAGTCGGAAGAGGACCTCGTCGACGGCTTCGTCCGGATACTCCGCCCCCATGGCCGCCTTCGTCGCCTTCGCGATGCGCACCCCGAGGTCGATCGAGGTCTCGTCGACGAGCTGGAGCGGCCCCAGGGGCATTCCGACCAGCAGGGCCGCGTTTTCGACGAGGGCGGGGGCGACGCCCTCACCGACCATCCGGATCCCCTCGTTGAGGTAGGGAATGATGCAGCGGTTGGCATAGAAGAACCGCGCATCGTTCACGACGATCGGCGTCTTCCTGATCTGGCGGACGAAATCGAGCGCCTTGGCGACGGCGCGGTCGCCGGTCTCCCGGCCCCGGATGATCTCGACGAGCAGCATCTTGTCGACCGGCGAGAAGAAGTGGATGCCGATGAAGTGTTCCGGCCTCGCGCTGGCCCTTGCCAGCTCGCTGATCGGCAGGGTCGAGGTGTTGGTGGCGAAGATGCAATCCGGCCCCGCCGCCGTCTCGGCCGCCTTCGTCACCTCGGCCTTCAGCCCTGGGTCCTCGAACACCGCCTCGATGACGAGATCGGCCCCCGCGAGGGCTGCGTAATCGGTGGTCGCATTGATCCGGCCAAGCACCTCGGCCTTCTGTTCCTCCGTCACCTTCCGGCGCGAGATGCCCTTGTCGAGCAGGCCCTCGGAATGGGCCTTGCCGCGGTCGGCGGCGTTTTGTTCGCGGTCGATCAGCACCACCTCGATCCCGGCGCTGGCCGCGACATTGGCGATACCCGCCCCCATCATGCCCGCCCCCAGAACGCCGAGCTTCGCGACCTTCTGATCGCCGACATCGGGCCGGTTGGCACCTTTCTCCAGGGCCTCCTTGTTGACGAAGAGCGACCGGATCATCGCCGCCGAAGACGGGTTCATCAGCACGCTGGTGAACCAGCGCGCTTCGATCCTCAGGGCGGTGTCGAAGGGCACCATCGCGCCCTCGTAGACCGCCGACAGGAGGGCCTTCGCGGCAGGGTAGACCCCTTTCGTTCGGCCCGCGATCATCGCGTTCGCGCCGACGAAGGTCTGAAACCCCTGGGGCGTGTAGGGGGCCCCGCCCGGCATCTTGTAGCCCTTCTCGTCCCACGGCTTGACGAGGTCGGCATCCGTGGCTGCGAGAACCCATTCCTTCGCCTTTTCGAGAAGTTCAGCCGGCGCCACCACGTCGTCGACGAGCCCAGCGGCCTTCGCTTTCTTCGGATCGGAGAGCTTGCCCTCGAGCAGGAACGGCGCCGCGGCCATCACGCCCATTCTGCGCACCAGCCGGGTCGTTCCGCCCATGCCGGGAAAGAGGCCGACCATGATCTCGGGCAGCCCGATCTTCGCCTTGGGGTTGTCGGCGGCGATGATCCGGTGGCAGGCGAGCGGGATCTCGTAGCCGATGCCGAGGGCCGTGCCGGGCAGGGCGGCGACGACGGGCTTGCCGCCCCTGTTCTTGTCATCCATGCCGGCCCGCTCGATCTTTCTCAGGATCGCGTGGGTCGCCATCAGCCCCTCGAAGAGACCCTTTGCGGGGTCGTCGCCCGCGGCCTCCTTCATCGTCGCGATGACCTTGAGGTCCATGCCCCCGGCGAAGCTGCCCTCCTTGCCCGAGGTCAGGATCACGCCCTTGACCGCGTCGTCGGAAAGCGCGGCGTCGATCAGGGCGTCGAGTTCCTCGAAACCTCTGGTCGACATCACGTTCATCGACTTCTCCGGCGTGTCCCAGACGATGGTCGCGACGCCGTCGGCATCGGTGGTCATGGTGAATTCGGTCATGTCGGCAGGTCCTTGTTCGGGGCCGGAAAGCCGGTCTGCGAAACGTATGGCAAGCTGTATGGCAGGCGTATGGCAGTCTTGTCGGGCATGGCCTGTCAGACCCGCTCGATGATGGTGGCGGCCCCCATGCCCGAGGCGACGCAGAGCGTGGCGAGACCGGTCTCGCGGCCGGTCCGCTCCATCTCGTCGAGAAGCGTGCCGATGATGATCGCGCCCGACGCGCCGAGGGGGTGGCCCATCGCGATGGCGCCACCGTTCACGTTGAGCTTTCCGTGATCGACGTCGAAGGCCTGCATGAAGCGCAGCACCACCGAGGAGAAGGCTTCGTTCACCTCGAAAAGCTCGATGTCGGAAATCGACATGCCGGCGTCGCGAAGGATCTTCTCCGTCGCCGGCACCGGGCCGGTGAGCATTATGGTGGGGTCGGTGCCGACCTTCGCGGTCGCACGGATGCGGGCGCGGGGTTTCAGGCCGTGCGCCTCGCCGAACGCCTTCGAGCCGACGAGCACGGCGGCCGCGCCATCGACGATGCCGCTCGAGTTGCCGGCGTGGTGGATGTGGCTGATCCGCTCGAGATGGGGGTATTTCATCAGCGCGACCTTGTCGAAGCCCGGCATCGTCTCGCCCATGTCCCTGAACGCGGGTTTGAGGGCGCCAAGCGACTGCATGTCGGTGCCCGGCCGCATGAACTCGTCACGATCGAGGATCGTGAGGCCGTTGCGGTCCTTCACATCGACGATGGACCGGGCGAACCGCCCCTCGTCCCAGGCCCGCTTCGCCCGCGCCTGGCTCTCCACGGCGAAGGCGTCGGCATCGTCGCGGCTGATGCCGTATTGCGTGGCGATGATGTCGGCGGAAATGCCCTGCGGCACGAAATAGCTGTCCATCGCGAGCGTCGGGTCGACGGCGATGGCCGCGCCGTCCGAGCCCATGGGCACCCGGCTCATGCACTCGACCCCGCCGGCGATGTAGGCCTCGCCCGCCCCGCCGCGGATCTGGTTGGCGGCGAGGTTCACCGCCTCCATGCCGCTCGCGCAGAACCGGTTGATCGAAAGCCCGGGGATGCGCTCGTCGAGCGCCGAGGCGAGGACCGCCGAGCGCGCGAGGCAGCCGCCCTGTTCGCCGACCTGGGTGGCGTTGCCCCAGATCACGTCCTCGACGGCATGGCCCTCGAGCCCGTTGCGGGATTTCAGGGCGTTCAGCATCTCCGCCGAGAGCCGGACGGCAGTGACCTCGTGGAGGCTGCCGTCCTTCTTGCCCTTCCCGCGCGGGCTGCGGATCGCATCGTAGATATAGGCATCGGTCATCGGGTCGCTCCCTTGGCTGGCGTCGGAGCGGGGGCGTCGCGCCCCCGCACCCCCGCGGGATATTTCGGCCAGGATGAAGGGCCCTCTTCAGGGCCTGTTAACCCTGTCCGGCGAGTCTCGCGGGCGCGGTACAGGCTGGGAAGCCGATGACCGCCCAGGGTGAAGCCCCGCGCACCGGAACGGGATGACATTCGGGCGCGGGGTGGAGCCACGGGCGCCGAGCCCCCTGCTTCATCCTGGTTCAAATATCCCCGCCGGAGGCGACGCGGGGTGATCGTCGTACGCTCCATCAGCGTTTCCGGTCCTCGAGTTCGGCGTTAAAGAGCCGAAGACGGTGGGTGAGCCTGTCCTCGTCGGTGACGCTGTCGAAGTGTTCGAAGAGAAACGACAGCGCCTCGCCCTCGTCGAGCCCGGCCTCGGCGGCGAAGCGGCGCAGGCGGCGGAAGCCGTCTTCCGTCATGGCGATGTTGACGCGGCGGGTGAGGCGGAGGCGCTTGGGCATCAGAAGCTCGCCGCGTCGAGGGTCATGACCGGCGCAGCACCCGAGCGGATGCGGGCAAGATGCATCCCCGTCGCGGGAAGTTGGCGGGCCATGTAGTAGCGGCCCGTGGCGAGCTTCGCCTCGTAGAAGGCGCGGTCGCCCTGCCCGGAGGCGAGCGCGATCTTCGCCGCCTTCGCCATGCGCGCCCAGACGAGACCGAGGCAGACATGGCCGAAGAGGTGCATGAAGTCGTAGCTTCCCGCGAGCGCGTTCAGCGGGTTCTTCATGCCCTCTGCCATGAAGTACATCGCCGCTTCCTGAAGGTCCTTCGAAGCGGCCTTCAGGGGGTCGAGAAAGTCGCGCCCGAGGTCTTCGTCGTCCTCGTTTTCCCTGATGAATTCCTTCACCATCTCGAAGAAGCCCATCACGGTCTTGCCGCCGTCGTGGCCGAGTTTGCGGCCGACGAGGTCGAGCGACTGGATGCCGTTGGTGCCCTCGTAGATCATCGCGATGCGGGCGTCGCGGACGAACTGCTCGAGCCCCCATTCCCTCGTGAAGCCCGAGCCACCGAGGGTCTGCTGGGCGAGCACCGTCGTCTCGAACCCCTTGTCGGTCAGAAAGCCCTTCAGCACCGGGATGAGGAGCGAGATCAGCGCCTCCGCCTCGGCATCGCCCGTGCGGTGTGCCCTGTCGATGAGCATCGCGCCCCAGAGCGCGAAGGCGCGCGCGCCCTCGACGACCGACTTCTGGTCCATCAGGTTGCGGCGCACGTCGGGGTGCACGATGATCGGGTCGGCGGGCTTTTCGGGGGCTTGCGCGCCGGTGACGTCGCGGCCCTGGAGCCGGTCGCGGGCGAAGCCGACGGCGTTCTGGTAGGCGACCTCGCCGAGGGCGAAGCCCTGCACCGCGACCGCGAGGCGGGCCTCGTTCATCATCGTGAACATCGCGCGCATACCCTTGTTCGGCTCTCCCACGAGCCAGCCCGTCGCGCCGTCGTAGTTCATCACGCAGGTGGCGTTGCCGTGGATGCCCATCTTCTTCTCGAGCCCGCCGCAGGTGACCGCATTGCGCATCCCGAGGCTGCCGTCGCCGTTGACGAGGAACTTCGGCACGACGAAGAGCGAGATGCCTTTCGTCGTGTCGGGGGCGCCGGGGAGCTTCGCGAGCACGAGGTGGACGATGTTCTCGGTGAGGTCCTGCTCGCCGCCGGAAATCCAGATCTTCTGGCCGGTGATGGCGTAGGAGCCGTCGTCGTTCGGCACCGCCTTCGTGCGGATCAGCCCGAGGTCTGTGCCGCATTGGGGCTCGGTGAGGTTCATCGTGCCCGACCAGGCTCCCTCGATCATCTTCGGCAGGTAGGTCGCCTTCTGTTCCTCGGAGCCGTGGGCGCGCAGCGCCGAGACCGCGCCATGGGTCAGCCCCTTGTAGATCGCCATCGAGATGTTGGCGCTCGCGAAGATCTCTCCGGCGGCCGTTTCGAGGACGTAAGGCATGCCCTGGCCGCCGTATTCGGGGTCCGCGTCGAGCGACAGCCAACCGCCTTCGCGAAGCGCGTCATAGGCCTCGCGGAACCCCTCCGGCGTGCGGACCACGCCGTTCTCGAGCCTGCAGCCCTGCGCGTCGCCGATGGCGTTCAGGGGCTGCAGGACCTGCTCCGCGAGCTTGCCGGCCTCTTCCAGTATCGCGCCTGTCGTCTCCCGGTCCATCTCGTCGTAGCCCGGCACGGCACTGCCTGCGATACCGAGGAGATCGTGCAGGACGAACTGGAGGTCTCTGACCGGGGCTGAATAGGTGGGCATTGCGTCGATCCTTCGTGGCTATTCGGCGGCCTTGTCGCTCTGGTTCACGCGCTCGAGCACCGACTGTCCCCAAGCGAGCTGGTCTTCGAGATCGGCGATGGCCTCGGTCAGTTCGTCGCGCTGGGCCACCATGTCGGCGTGCCGGGCGCTGGCGGCCTCGTAGACGGCGCGGAGCTGCGCCTCGCCCTTGTCGCCGATGTCGTAGAGGTCGAGGAGCTGGCGGATCTCCTCGAGGGAGAAACCGAAGCGGCGGCCGCGGAGGATGAGCTTCAGGCGCGCGCGTTCGCGACGGGTGTAGAGACGGCGCTGGCCGTCACGGATCGGCGCGAGAAGCTCCTTGGCCTCGTAGAAGCGCAGGGTGCGCGGGGTGACGTCGTAGGCCTCGCACATCTCGCGGATTGTCATCGGGTCTTCGGTCATGGGCGCACGGCGGGTTTCACGATGCGCAAAGAGGTGACGATGGACCGGCGTGAACGCAAGCCGGATTGACGTGCACGTGACCGGGACGTGGCGTCATTTTCCTAGTCGAGGGTTCGGGCCACGTTGTCGCGGAGGTTGCGCAGGTCGTCGATGGTGCGGTCGATCTCGTCTCTCTGGTCCGTGAGGGCCTGCAATTGCCGGTCGGCGAGGCGGACCCATTCCTCCATCTGCGCCTCGCTGCCCTTTTCCTCGTAGATGAGGAGCCACTGGCGGATTTCCTCGAGCGAGAAGCCGAAGCGGCGACCCCGGAGAATGAGCGTCATGCGCGCGATCTCGGTGGGCCCGTAGAACCGCGCGCGCCCCTCGCGGTCGGGAGACAGGAGTTCGATGTATTCGTAGTAGCGCAAGGTCCGCGGGGTCACGTCGAACCGCGCGCACATCTCCTTGAACGTGAGCCGTTCGCTTTCCATGCGCCGACGTTAGGCTCAAGGCGCGGCCCGATCAATCGGCGAGAGGATTGGCTCTGGAAGGGGCGCGGGCGGCGGGTGTAGACCGGCGGCACGTGACCGGAACCGAAAGGCGGGGCCGACGCTTGAGCCGCATGCCGAGAGAACAGATCGCCGAGGCGTTTCTCGCCGCGCTGCCCCATGCGAGGGATCTCGGGTTGGCGCTCGTTTCCGTCGGCGAGGGCACCGCCGCGCTGTCGATGCCCTGGGACGAGGGGCTCGTCGGCGACCCCTCGACGGGCGTGATCCACGGCGGCGCGGTCTCGGCGCTGATCGACACGACCTGCGGTGCCGCCGTGATGAGCCACCCCGAGAACGGCGGCGATACCGCGACGCTCAACCTTCGCATCGACTACATGCGCGCGGCCCGGCCCGGGGAGAGGCTCGTCGCCCGGGCGACGTGCTATCACGTCACCCGGAACGTGGCCTTCGTCCGCGCCGAGGCTCTGGACGGCGACGGGGCGACGCCGGTCGCCACGGCGGCGGCGGCCTTCACCTTCATGCGGCGCGAGCGGGTCTGATGGCGCGCCGGCGGCCCGACCCCGTGCAGGTGGTCAAGGAGCGGCGCGATGCGGCCCTTGCCGCCCTCGTCGGGGGCATGCCCTATGCCCAGAGGCTCGGGGTGCGCTTCGACCGGCGGGGAGACGAGCTGACGGCCCTCCTGCCGTTCGACGACCGGCTCGTCGGAAACCCGATGCTGCCCGCGCTTCACGGCGGGGCGACGGCTGCGTTTCTCGAGATCGCCTCGATCGTCGAGCTCGCCTGGTCGGGGCTCTGGGACGAGATCGAGACCGGCCGGCTCTCGATCGACGATCTGAGGGCCGGGCGGCTGCCGCGGCTGCCGAAGACCATCGACCTGACGACGGATTTCCTGCGCACCGGCCTGCCGCGCGACGCCTATGCGCGGGCCCGGGTCAACCGGTCGGGCCGGCGCTATGCGAGCGTCCATGTCGAGGCCTGGCAGGACAACCGCGACCGCCCCTTCGCGCAGGCGACGGGGCACTTCCTGATGCCGCCCGACCCGACGCTGCCGGATGATTGAGGCGGAGGTTCGCGGCCCGATCACCAACCGTCGGGTGCTGGCCATCGCGGTGCCGATCGTGCTGTCGAACGCGACGATCCCCCTCGTCGGGATCGTCGATACCGGGGTGATCGGCCAATTGGGCGAAGCCGCTCCCATCGGTGCCGTGGGTCTCGGCTCGCTCGTGCTGACCTCGGTCTACTGGATCTTCGGGTTCCTACGGATGGGCACGGTGGGCCTGACGAGCCAGGCCCTCGGCGCGGCGAACCGGGCCGAGGCAGACGCGCTTTTGTCGCGCGCGCTGATGATCGGCCTCGCGGGCGGGCTGATGCTGGCCCTTCTGCAGGTTCCGTTCTTCGCCGCCGTCTTCTGGATCGCGCGGGGCAGTGCGGAGGTCGAGGCGCTGGCGCGCGCCTACATGGAGGTGCGCATTCTCTCCGCCCCCGCGGCCATTGCGGTGTACGGGATCACCGGCTGGCTCATCGCCCACGAACGCACCCGGGGCGTGCTCGCGATGCAGGTCTGGACCAACGGGGTGAACATGGCGCTGTCGGCCTGGTTCGTCCTCGGGCTCGGCTGGGGTGTGGAGGGCGTGGCGCTGGCGACGTTCATCGCCGAATGGAGCGGCTTCGCGCTCGGGCTCTGGCTCTGCCGCGACGCGCTGGCCCGGCCCGGCTGGCGCGACTGCGCCCGTGTCTTCGACCGGCTGCGGCTCCTGCGCATGGCCGCGGTCAACACCGACATTCTCCTGCGCACGCTCATGCTCGAGGTGATCTTCGTGTCGTTCATGTTCTACGGCACCGCGCTCGGCGACGTGAAGCTGGCGGCCAACCAGGTGCTCCTGCAGTTCCTGATGTTCACCGCCTTCGCTCTCGACGGCTTCGCCTTCGCAGCCGAGGCGCTCGTCGGCTCGGCCTTCGGCGCGCGGGACCGGGCGCGGCTGCGGCGCGCGGCGGTGCTGACATCGGCCTGGGGCGCCGGCGCCGTCATCGGCCTCGCGGCCCTGTTCGCGGTGTTCGGGGGCGCGATCATCGACCTTCTGACCACGGCGGAAGACGTCCGCGCCGAGGCCCGGGTCTACCTCGTCTGGATGGTGGCGGCCCCGGTTCTCGGCTGGGCGGCCTGGATGCTCGACGGCATCTTCATAGGCGCCACCCGGACGCGGGAGATGCGCAACATGATGGCCGTGGCCCTCGCGGTCTACATCGTCGCGGCGCTGACGCTGGTGCCGCTCGTCGGCAACCACGGTCTCTGGGTGGCGCTGCTTCTGTCCTTCGTCGCCCGGGGGGTGACGCTGGGGCTCAAATACCCCGCGCTCGAGGCGGATGCCGACGGGCCGCGCGAGGCGGCCGCCTGAGGTCCCGACCGCGAGGTTCGATGCCTCCGGCGGGGATATTTTTGCCAGGATGAAGGCCGGAAGGGGTGCGCTCAGAGCCAGCGGTCGCGGTCGCGCCCGACCGCGTCGGCCACACGGGCGATGCCGTCGCGTTCGAGAAGCGCGTCGAGGCCGTGTGCGATGCGCGGGATGAGGGAGAGGCCCTCGTAGACCATGGCCGTGTAGAGCTGGACGGCGGCCGCGCCGGCGCGGATTTTCGCGTAGGCGTCTTCGGCCGAGGCGATGCCGCCGACGCCGAGGATCGGCATGCTTGGACCGAGGGCGGCGGAGAAGCGGGCGAGAACGCGGGTGGAGCGCTCGAAGAGCGGCGCGCCCGAGAGCCCGCCCGCCTCGCCCGCGGCGGGGGAGGAGAGGCCGTCGCGGCAAAGCGTGGTGTTGGTGGCGATCAGCCCGTCGATGCCGGCGTCGCGGATCACCGACGCGATCTCGTCGATCTCGCCGGGCGAGAGGTCGGGGGCGACCTTGAGGAACACGGGAAGGGCGAGGCCGGCCTCGGCGCGGGCCGCGAGCACGCCCGCGAGAAGCGCGGCGAGCGCCTCGGCGCCCTGGAGGTCGCGGAGCCGCTCGGTGTTGGGCGAGGAGACGTTCACGGTGACGAAATCCGCCACCGGCCCCGCTTTGCGCAGGACCGAGGCGAAATCCGCCGCGCGGTCGGCGCTGTCCTTGTTGGCGCCGAGGTTGAGACCGACGGGGATGCCGGGGGGCCGTGCCGCGAGGCGGGCGGCGATGGGATCGGCCCCGTCGTTGTTGAAGCCGAAGCGGTTGATGACCGCGCGGTCCGCGGCGAGCCGGAAGAGGCGCGGGTAGGGGTTGCCGGGCTGGGGTCGCGGGGTGGCCGCGCCGACCTCGAGAAAGCCGAAGCCCGCGCGCATGAGGGGGCTGAGGGCTGCGGCGTTCTTGTCGTAGCCGGCCGCGAGACCCACCGGGTTCGGCAGGGCGAGCCCCGCGAGCGGGGTGGCGAGACGCGGCGATGTGACCGGCCCGGGAAGCGGCAGGAGCCCGGTGCGCAGCGCCTTCAGCGACAGATCGTGCGCGCGCTCGGGGTCGAGCCGGTGCAGAACGGCGAGGCCGGCGCGCTCGGCGAGGCTCATACCGGTGGAGCGGGTATGAGGTGGCGGCCGCCCTGGAGCGGGATCGGGGCGGCCCAGATCGTGTCGTCGGCGCGGAGCGGTCGGTAGAGATGGGGAAAGTGGGCGCCGCCGCGCGAGGGCTCCCAGACGAGGTTGGGGCCGAGCCGGTCGGTGTCGACCGCCACCATGACGAGGCCGGTCTCCCCGGCGAAGTGTCTCGCGAGGGTTTCGGGGGCCTGCTCGGCGGTGGAGAGATGGATGTAGCCGTCGGCGAGGTCGACCGGTGCGCCTGACGACACGCCGGCGGCCTTGAAGGCCGCGAATTCCCCGGCGCGGAAGATCTTGTAGACCAGCATTGGCGAGGGGATGGACCGCCGCGCGCGCTGCGTCAAGCCGGCCGCGGACATGTCATGGAGTTGCAACGATGAGCGGGCATTTACAGTGACGGGCCGACGCGCCAATCTCTGACCACATAAAACAACGAACCCGGGGAATTACCAGATGCTCGCACGATTTCTCCTGACCGCGGCCTCCGCGGCGCTCATGGCCACCGCGGCGGCGGCGGAGTACAAGATCACCGTCCTGCACACCAACGACTTTCACGACCGCTTCGAGCCGATCAGCCGGTTCAACTCGGCCTGCTCGCCCGAGGACAACGCCGAGGGCAAGTGCTTCGGCGGGATGGCGCGGGTGATGACCGCCATCGAGGACGCCAAGGCGCGGCACGACAACTGGCTTCTGGTCGATGCCGGCGACCAGTTCCAGGGCACGCTGTTCTTCCAGTTCTACGGCGGCGATGTGCAGGCGGAGATGATGAACCTCGCCGGCTATGACGCGATGGCGGTGGGCAACCACGAGTTCAACAACGGCCCCGAGGGGCTTGCACGCTTCGTCGAGCAGGTCGGGTTTCCGGTGCTGATGTCGAATGCCGACATCGCCTCGGAACCCGCGCTGAGCGACATGATCCAAAGCTCGGTGGTGCTGGAGAAGGCCGGCGAGCGGATCGGGCTGATCGGCGTGACCCCGGTCAGCAACCCCGAATTGTCCTCGCCGGGCCCCAACATCACCTTCACCGACCCCTCTCCGGCGATCCAGGCCGAGGTCGACCGGCTCACGGCGGAAGGTGTCGACAAGATCATCCTGCTCAGCCACTCGGGCTATCAGACCGACCTCGTCATCGCGATCAACACCGAGGGGGTCGACCTGATCGTCGGCGGGCACTCGAACACGCTGCTCGGTGACATGGAGGGGGCTGCCGGGCCTTACCCGACGATGACGAACGGCGTGCCGATCGTCACCGCCTTCGCCTATGGCAAGTATCTCGGCGAGGTGGAACTGACCTTCGACGACGACGGCAACGTGACCGAGGTGGCGGGGCAACCGATCCTGCTCGACGCCTCGGTGGCGGAGGACGAAGCGGTCGTCGCGCGCCTCGCCGAGCTTGCGGTGCCCCTCGACGAGGTCCGCCAGGAGGTCGTCGCCGAGGCCACCGCGCCCATCGAGGGCGACCAGAGCTTCTGCCGGGCGATGGAGTGCGAGATGGGCAACCTCATCGCCGACGCGATTCTCGACCGGACCCGCGACCAGGGCATCCAGATCGTGTTCCAGAACGGCGGCGGCATCCGCGCCTCGATCGACTCGGGCGAGATCACCAAGGGCGAAGTGCTGACGGTGCTGCCGTTCCAGAACCTCCTGTCGACCTTCTACATCCCCGGCAGCGCGGTGAAAGAGGCGCTCGAGAACGGCGTGCGCCAGTACGACGACCCCGATGCCACGGGACGCTTCGCGCAGGTGGCCGGCATGAAGTACTCGATCACGCCGTCGAACGCGTTCGGCGAAAGGATCAGCGACGTCATGGTCGAGGAGAATGGCGCGTTCGTGCCGCTCGAGATGGACAAGATGTACGGCGTCGCCGCCAACGACTTCCTGCGCAGGGGCGGTGACGGCTACGAGATGTTCGTCGATGCCGAGAACGCCTACGACTTCGGACCCGACCTCGCCGACGTGGTGGCGGAATACTTCGCCGAGATCGGACCGGTCGAACCCTATCTCGACGGCCGCATCACCATCGTCGAGTGACCCTTCCGCCCCGCCGGTCCGCCGGCGGGGCGCCACGCTCCCGGGAGGTTGCCATGGAAGGCGGCTGCACCTGCGGCGCTGTCCGCTACCGGCTCACCGACACGCCGCTCGTCGTTCATTGCTGCCACTGCACCTGGTGCCAGGGCTTGTCGGGAAGCGCCTTCGCGCTCAATGCCTGGATCGAGGGCGACCGGGTCGAACTGATCGCCGGAATGCCGGAGGAGGCCGAGGTTCCGACCCCTTCGGGAGGGCCGTTTCGGCTGGCGCGCTGCGGAGATTGCGGCGCGGACCTCTGGGGCGTCTTCGGCGCGCCGATCTTCCGCTTCGTCCGGGTCGGCACGCTCGACAAGCCCGCCGCGCTGCCGCCGGACGTCCACATCTACACCCGGTCCAGGCTGCCCTGGCTCGACCTCGGGGCCGTAGTTCCGGTTTTCGACGAGTATTACCGCCGGTCCGACATCTGGCGCCCCGAGGCGCTGGAGCGCTTCCGCATCGCGCGGGAAGGGGCGAACTGATGTGCGGCCGCTTCACGCTCACACATCCCTCCGACGCGCTGGCGGCCCTCTTCGAGGCGGTGCCGTCGAACGATCTGCCGGAGGTGCCGAACTTCAACATCTGCCCGACGAACCGGATCCATGCGGTCACGCTCGAGGATGGTCGGCGGCGGCTTCGGGCGCTGCGCTGGGGGTTCATCCCCCACTGGGCGAAGACCGAGAGCAATGGCCCGCTCCTGATCAATGCCCGCGCCGAGACCATTGCGGAGAAACCGGCCTTCCGGGCGGCGGCGCGGGAACGGCGCTGCCTTGTGCCGGCGAGCGGCTTCTACGAGTGGACGAAGGACGCGGGCGGCAAGCGGCTGCCGTGGTACATCCGCCCGGCGGCTGGCGGTGTGATCGCCTTCGCCGGCGTCTGGCAGGACTGGGAGCGCGGGGAGACGTCGCTTTCGACCTGCGCCATCGTGACCTGTGCCGCGAACCGGCCGATGTCGGAGATCCATCACCGGATGCCGGTGATCGTCGGGCCCCGGGACTGGCCGCTCTGGCTCGGTGAGGCGGGCAGGGGAGCGGCGACGCTGATGAAGCCCGCCCCGGACGATCTTCTGGAGGCGTTTCGGGTAGACCCCGCGGTGAATTCGAACCGCGCGAGCGGGGCGGGATTGATCGAGCCGATACCGGCCTGACAAAAAAAGGCCGCGCCTGAGCGCGGCCGTCCAGTCAGGGAGGAACTCATGGCCCTCAGCCGGACACCTCCGGTCGGGGCAAACCCACTGCACTCTCGCGAACCGCCTGCACCCTGCGGTTACGTAAGGGTAACGTGCCGGTGGGCGTCGGCACATCCGCGAAAACATGTCGGTGACAACTTAACCGCGACCTGTGGCATTTTTGGGGCACCGGAGGGTTGCTCGGACCGCCCCCGCGTCTAGCTCAGACGGATGATCGTGTTCCTGACCCGGGGCGGCATCCTCAATCCGTCGCTCCTGTCCACCAAGACCGTGCCGAGGCGTGTCCTGTCGCTCGGGGTGCTGGTTCTGCCGCGCGCCGCGCCCTGGCGGGCGGTGTTCTGGAGGGCCGTTCTCGAACACCCCCTCGCGCGCTATTCCGTCGCGCTCTCGCCTTTCGTGATCGCCCTCCTCGTCTGGCCGGAACTCGCGTTTCCCATCGCCGAGGCGCCGCTTCTGATGTTTCTCACGATCTGGCTCTTCGAGCGCTACGTGCTGTCGGTCTCCGACCCCAAGAAGCGCCGCGCGCTCATCTCCGAGGACGAGGCGGGCCGGGTGCTCGACGGCCTGCGCGTGGCCGCCGAAGGGGTTCTGTCGCGGCTCGGGGCGGCGCGTGAGTTGGGTGCTGGCACGCTCCATCTCGTCATCGAGCAGTCGAACTACGCGCGGGTGCCGCCGCTCACGCTTGTCTCGGTGCTCCACGAGACCGACCGGGTGCGGTTTCTCGACCTCGACCGGGCCGAGCGGGCGACGCTGGAACACGCCCTTTTCGGGGCGCCCGAAACCGAGCGGGCGCTGCACCGTGCCAATCTTGCAGAGGGCGTCCAGATCCGTCGCTTCGCTCTCGAACCGGCCACGATCAGCGCCCACGCGCGGCTCGCGGCCCTTGCCGCGAAGTCCTCGGCGACGGCTGCCGCCGCACCCGCCCCGGCCTAGCGGTCGAGGGCGATGACCCGGCCCCAGGGCGGTGGGGCGGCGACGGGGCGGGGCGTGGCCCAGATGACGGGAATGCGACCGGGCGGATCGCCGGGTTCGGCCTCGAGATCGGTCAGGACGACGATGATCGAGGGCTTCGCGGTCCGGGCGGCGGCGAGCGCCGGGGCGAAGTCGGTTCCGCCGCCCTCGGGCCAGTCGAGGTCGCGCAGGCTCCGGCCCGCGTCGCGCGCTGGCAGAACGCGCGCCGCGCGGACCTCGGTGTCGAAGACGACGAGATGCACTTCCGCCCCCGTGCGCCCGGCGATGCCCGCGACTTCGCCCGCGAACCGGTCGCGCAGGGGGCGGGGCACCGAGCCCGACGCGTCGAGCAGCACCGCGATGCGCGCCCGGGGAAGCGGCCGTCCCGTGGCGGCCAGAAACCCCGGGGTCGGCGCGCCCGACGCGCGCGCGGCGGCGTCCATGGCGAGCCACCGGCGCGAGGGGCGAAAGGGCTGCGGCAGGGCGTCGCGCGTGACCGCGCGGGTGACAGCCCCTCGCAGCAGCCGCTCCCACGGCGTGTCGGTGCGGGGCAGATCGCCGAGCCGGCCGGCGAGGCGGCCAAGCCCGCGCCCCGCGCTGCGGCCCTCGGCGAGCGCGCGGGCGAGGCGGCCGTGCCAGTCCGAGGCGGTGTCGGTTTCGTCGCCCTCTCCCGTTCCGTTCGCGTCGAGGTCCGCGCCGAACTCCGCCGCGCGGGCGAGCTTGCGGGCGGCCTCTCCGGCGCGTGTTCCGCTGCCCGTCCCGCCCCCCGTCAGCCGGTGGTAGAGACGCTCGACATCCCACGCCGCCACCGCGTCCGGGGCACCCGCCCCGGTGTCGAACGCCTCCGCGAGAAGTCGCGTGAGGGTGATGCGCGGGCGCGGCAGGACGTAGCCCGCAAGAAGCACCGTCTCGTTGACGATGGCGTCGGCGGCGATGTTGAAGAGGTCCGCCTGAAAGCCGGGGCCGTGGCGCGCGGCCATCACCCGGGCGCGGGCGGAATGCCGGAAGGCGACGTGAAGGACGTGGTGGGCGGCGAGCCCGACCTGCTCTTGGCGCGGGAGTGCCGCGAAGCCCGGCCCGTAGGTGATGGTTTCGCCCGATGTGCGCGCGACCGGTCCCGGCCCGTCGCGGTGCCGGCACCAGAGCGAGAGCGCGGCCAGTGCCGGGTCGGCCTCGGCGAGCGCCCTGAGCGCCGGGCCCGCGCGCCGGCTGTGGGCGGCGTTCACGCGGCGCCCTCGGCCTCGCGCCGGCCATGT
>Ga0008833_1000915_pt1 | contig 18496 bp, 17 predicted proteins | sample HotLakConsoUCCLE_FD_62216 | JGI IMG/M metagenome (GOLD analysis project Ga0008833, IMG submission 62216) | Hypersaline microbial mat communities from Hot Lake, Washington, USA - Hot Lake Consortium UCC-LE | ecosystem: Environmental > Aquatic > Non-marine Saline and Alkaline > Hypersaline >... | reverse complement strand
CACGACCGCCCCCGTGCCCACCTCGACCCGCACCCGCGGCTCCTCGGCGACCGGCCCGTCGAGCGGCGAGACGAGAACGTTCCGGTTCGGCTCGATCTCCTCGACGAATCCGTTCGGATCGAGCTCGGGGTCGATCGTCTCGACCGTCCCCTGCGCCACGGACGTTCCGGCGGCGAAAAGGGCTATCATCGCCGCCAGCCTCATTCCTCGCCTCCGGTGGCGAAGCGCAGGAGAAGCTGCACGAGGCTGATCGAGCTCTGGGTATCGATGATCTCGCCGCCCGGCTCGATGTTGAAGGGCGACCCCCCCGGCAACAACTCGACGAAGGTGCCCCCGAGAAGGCCCTCGGAGGCGATGATCACGGCGGTGTCGTCGGGCAGGACGATCTCGTCCTCGATGGCGAAGGTGGTCTCGGCGAGAAAGGTTTCGGGGTTGAGATCGAGTGACGTCACCGTCCCCACCTTCACGCCGCCGAGCCGAACGTCGGTGCCGACTCCGACGCCCTCCACCGAGCGAAACGAGGCGGTGAGTTCGTAGGTGCCGGCCCCGCCCCCGCCGAATTCGGCGAATTGCGTGGCGTAGAAGAGAAATCCGCTCGCGGCGACCAGGACGACGGCCCCGGTCAGGACTTCCGTGGTCGATTCCGCCATCAGATCACTCCGGCGTCCAGGCCTGGTAGTCGCGCCGCTCCTCGGGCACCGTCCGGCGGATCGACCCCGGTGGCGCATAGGCGCGTGCGGTGCCCGTGAGGTTCTCCTGGTGCGGCTTCTCCCAGGCCTTGTGCTTCATGGGCGCCTTCGTGGGCGGCTCGTCCCAAGTATGGTGAAGCCATCCGTGCCAGTCGGGGCCGACACGGCTCGCCTCCACGTCGCCATTGTAGATGACCCAGCGCCGCTTGCCGTCCCGGGTCTCGTAGAAGATGTTGCCGGCCTCGTCCTCGCCCACCCTCACGCCCTTGCGGGCGGTATAGAGGGAGGTGCCTATAGTGGCTCCGTGCCACCAGGTCACGGCGCGCAGAAGGGTGTTCGCGAGGCCCATGTCGGGGTTCTCCGGTTGCACTCGGTTTCGTGTATGGCAGGGGCCGACGGGACAGTCCAGAAAGGAGCGATGAGCGCCAAGGCCCGCACGATCACCTTCCTTCTCATCGCGACGGCGGCGGGCATGAGCCTGTGGTTCATGACCGCGGCGATCCTGCCCGACATCGCCGCCGAGCTGGGCCTTCCGGCGGCGCAGCAGACGGCCCTGACCTCGGCCGTTCAGGCCGGGTTCGTGGCGGGCGCGCTCCTCATCGCCGTGACCGGGCTGGCCGACCGGCTCGACCCCCGGCGGCTCTTCGCGGCCTGCGCCTTCTCCACCGCCCTCGCAAACGCCGCACTCCTCGTCATTCCGCTCGACGGCGGGCTCGCGGTGGCGCTGCGGTTCCTCACCGGGGCGCTCATGGCCGGGGTCTACCCGGTCGGCATGAAGATCGCGGTCGGCTGGGGCATCGCCGACCGGGGGCTCCTCGTCGGCGCCGTCGTGGGCGCGCTGGCGATGGGCAAGTCGATCCCCTACGGTCTCGCCTGGGCCGGAGGTGCCGACTGGCGGCTGGCCCTCGGCGCGGGCTCTCTTGTCGCGTCGCTCGGCGCGGGGCTCGTGCTCTTCACCCGCCTCGGGCCCCATCACCGCAGCGCAACGGGCTTCCGCCCCGGCGCCATTCGCCTCGCCCTGACCGACCGGCGCATCCGCGCGGCCTACCTCGGCTATTTCGGGCATATGTGGGAGCTCTACATCTTCTGGGCCTGGATCGGCGCGGCCGCGACCGCTTCCTACATCGCGGCGGGGGCTGCGGAGGCCGCGAGCCTCGGCAAGCTCACGGCCTTTCTCGCCATCGCCGCCGGCGCGCCTGCCTGCGTCCTCGCCGGCCGTCTCGCCGACCGCGTCGGCAAGGCGCGCGTCGCCTCGGGTGCCATGGTCGCGAGCGCCGGGCTCGCGCTTCTGACGGCGGCGAGCTTCGGCGCCGTCCCGGCGGTCACCTTCATGCTCTGCATTCTCTGGGGCATCGCCGTCATTCCCGATTCGGCGCAGTTCTCCGCCCTCGTCGCCGACCATGCCCCGCCCGAATGGGCCGGCAGCCTCCTGACGTTCCAGACGGCCCTCGGGTTTCTCCTGACGGTCGTCACCGTGCAACTCGCGCCGGCGGTGGCCGCCCACTTCGGCTGGCAGGCCCTTCTCGCCTGCCTCGCGATCGGCCCCGCCCTGGGGGTTCTGGCGATGCGGCCGCTCGTCAGGCTCGACGAGCAAGCCGCGCGGTGACCTCGATCTCGATCTTCATCTCGGGCTCCTGCAGCCCCGCGACCAGCATCGTCGCGGCGGGCCGTGCCTCGCCGAACGCCTCGCGCGTCACCGGCCAGCATGGTTGCCAATCCGCTGCGTCGGGCAGGACGTAGCGCACCCGCACCACATCCGCGAGTGAGGCACCCGCCTCTTTCAGCGCCAGATCAATGGTTTGGAGCGCGTTCCTGCATTGCTCGGCGACGTCGTCGGGCATGATCATCGTCTCGTAATCGTAGCCCGTGGTGCCGGCGACGAAAACCCAGCCGTCGGCGACGACGGCGCGGGAGTACCCGATGCTGTCCTCGAAGGGCGAACCGGTGGAGATGCGCGTGACCATGAAAACATGAAACGCCCCGGGCGGGGCGTTTCAAGCGGTTTCGCATGCGGCACGCAAGGTCAGCTCGCCGACGCGGCGTCCTTCTTCTTCTGGTCGGAGTAGATCATCAGCGGTGCCGCGGCCGAGGTCACGCTTTCCTCGTTCACGACAACTTCCTCGACATTCTCCATGCCCGGCAGTTCGAACATCGTGTCGAGCAGGATGTCTTCCATGATCGAGCGCAGTCCCCGCGCGCCGGTCTTTCTCGCGATGGCGCGCTTGGCGATGGCCTTCAGCGCGTCCTCGGTGAAGGTGAGCTGTGCGTCCTCGAGTTCGAAGAGCCGCTGGTACTGCTTCACGAGTGCGTTCTTCGGCTGGGTGAGGATGGTGACGAGCGCCTCCTCGTCGAGGTCCTGCAGCGTCGCGATCACCGGAAGACGGCCGACGAACTCGGGAATGAGGCCGAACTTCAGAAGGTCCTCCGGCTCGAGTTCACCGAACATCTCGCCGACACCGCGCGAGTCGGGGTCCTTCACGTCCGCCCCGAAGCCCATCGCCGATCCCTTGCCGCGCTGTGCGATGATCTTTTCCAGACCGGCGAAGGCGCCGCCGCAGATGAAGAGGATGTTCGTCGTGTCGACCTGCAGGAACTCCTGCTGGGGGTGCTTCCTGCCCCCCTGTGGCGGCACGCTCGCCACGGTCCCTTCCATGATCTTCAAAAGCGCCTGCTGCACGCCCTCGCCCGACACGTCGCGGGTGATCGAGGGGTTGTCGGACTTCCGGGTGATCTTGTCGACCTCGTCGATGTAGACGATGCCGCGCTGCGCGCGCTCGACGTTGTATTCGCTGGCCTGAAGCAGTTTCAGGATGATGTTCTCGACATCCTCGCCCACGTAGCCGGCCTCGGTCAGGGTGGTGGCGTCGGCCATGGTGAACGGCACGTCGAGAATGCGCGCGAGCGTCTGCGCCAGCAGCGTCTTGCCGCAGCCCGTCGGCCCGATCAGCAGGATGTTCGACTTCGCGAGCTCGAGATCGCCGGATTTCGACGCATGGTTCAGGCGCTTGTAGTGGTTGTGCACCGCCACCGAGAGCACCCGCTTGGCATGGACCTGCCCGATGACGTAATCGTCGAGCACCTCGCAGATTTCCTTCGGGCTCGGCACGCCGTCGGAGGCCTTCAGCCCCGACGTCTTCGTCTCTTCCCGGATGATGTCCATGCAGAGCTCGACGCATTCATCGCAGATGAACACCGTCGGCCCGGCGATCAGCTTCCTGACCTCGTGCTGCGACTTCCCGCAGAACGAGCAGTAGAGGGTGTTCTTGCTGTCGCCTGTGCTGTTTGCCATCGCTATTCCCCTGCGGCGGTCTGCTTGGCCGGCATACACCTGACAAATGTGACCTGAATATGCCGGCCGCCCAAGCCTAGGACAGACGATTCATGGGCACAACGCCAAAAGCGCGGCCTCGCGATCACGCTTTCTCGTCGTCCGTCTTCGACCGGTTCTCGACGATTTCGTCGATGTGGTTCCACTCCTTGGCCTCTTCGGGCGACATGAAGTTGTCGCGCTCGATGTCCTTCTCGATCTTCTCCGCCGTATGGCCGGTATGCTTGACGTAGATCTCGATGAGACGGTCCTTGATCTTCTGGGTTTCCCTGGCGTGGATCATGATGTCGGTCGCCTGGCCCTGGTAGCCGCCCGAGGGCTGGTGAACCATGATCCGGCTGTTCGGAAGCGAGAACCGCATGCCGTGCTCGCCGCCCACCGACAGCAGCGAGCCCATCGACGCCGCCTGGCCGACGACGAGCGTCGAGACCTTGGGGCGGATGTACTGCATCGTGTCGTAGATGGAGAGCCCCGACGTCACCACCCCGCCCGGGCTGTTGATGTACATCGAGATCTCCTTCGAGGGGTTTTCCGCCTCGAGGTGCAGAAGCTGCGCGACGATGAGCTGGCTCATTCCGTCGTGGATCGGCCCGTTGACGAAGATGATCCGCTCCTTGAGGAGCCGCGAGAAGATGTCGTAGGCCCGCTCGCCCCGGCTCGTCTGTTCGACGACCATGGGGACGAGGTTCATGTATGTATCGATGGGGTCTTGCATTGCCGCCCGCCTCATGTTTCGGGGTGAATACCCGCTCAGGTGTTGCCGGAGTCTTAGTGCCGCGCCCCCCCACCTGCAAGGGCGGGCGGGGCCGGACCGGCGGGCGAAGGCAAACGGGGTTCGCGCAGGGGGAATGTTCAGTTGGCGAGGAAACCCGCAGCCACGGTACCGGCACTGCCTTCGATCAAGAGAGTGCCGCCGACTTCGGCGGGTATGCCGGCCGGTCCGTCGAACCCGAAGAACGCGCCGTCCGCCCGTTGTCCCGACACCGTGCCGACGGGGTCGGCCGCCAGCGCGTCGTCGTAGTCGGCGACGATCGTTCCTCCCGAAAACAGGTTTCCGGCGATCGCCATGTCGGTGACGGAAAGCCTGTCGATCGCCGGCGGAACGGGATTGTCCTCACCATCGACCGCGGTGTCGTCGAAGATCAGGTCGACATCGGCAAGGCCGGACGCGAAGTTCGCGTTCACCGTTGCGGTCGCGGTCTGCTCGGTCACGTCGCCCGAGCCGGAATCGACCAGGATCGCCGAGCCGAGTCCGCTGTACGACCCGGCCCCGGAACTGGGCATGTCGCCCGCTTCGGTTATGATCCCGAAGATGCCGTTGGCGAGAAAATCGGTCCCGCCCGCAGTGTAGAAGCCGTCGCCGAAGAAGGTCGCGTAGTCGAAACCGTCGTATCCCGGCAGCACCTCGACGGTGACCGTCCCGTCCGAAAGCTCGAGAAGCCCGTCGCCATCGCTGTCGCCGAAGCCGTCGGGGTCGATCAGGGTGTAGTTTCCGAGATCGAGAACCGTCCGGCCCGTATCGTGCTGGTAGGTGCCCGTGACCTGGATGATCTCGTTGCCCGCATCGGAAGACCGCAGGACCGGGCCGCCGAGGTTGCTCGTCACCATCGCCACGCTCGAGAACGTCTCGTAACTGGGGCCAGTTCCCGAGCTGTCCCCGCAGGCCGCCGGAACGAGAAGGAGGGCGGGAAGCCCCGCGGAACGAATTGCAGCGATCATTTGCGATTCTCCCATTCAAATTGCACGTTCAAATATTGCGGATGATCGATCTCGCCCTTTACGCAGTCAAGCCTCGCGCATGCTCTGCAGGGCGTTCGGCGTTCGCACGGCCCGGCAATTGACCCGCCCCGGCGCGCGCTATCTGCCTCCCCCATGCGCGATCTTCATCCCCCCACCCGGCAAGCGGGCCTTCGCCGGCTCGCGGCCTTCTTGCCGCAGGCGGGACGCGACTATGCCGCACGCCGCAATCACGACCTTCCCGGCCACCCCCATGTCTCGGGGCTCTCTCCCTACATCCGCCACCGCCTCGTGACCGAGGAGGAGGTGCTCACCGCCGTTCTCGGCCGCTTCTCTCTCTCCTCCGCCGAGAAGTTCTTGCAGGAGGTGTTCTGGCGCACCTACTGGAAAGGCTGGCTCGAGATGCGGCCCGGGGTCTGGACGGACTACCGCCGCGGCGTTCACCGGGGCCTCGACCGGCTCGCCACCGAAGACGGGCTCCGGCGCACATGGGAAGCCGCCTGCTCGGGCGAAACCGGCATCGACGCCTTCGACCACTGGGCGCGGGAACTCGTCGGGACCGGCTATCTCCACAACCATGCGCGAATGTGGTTCGCCTCGATCTGGATCTTCACCCTCGAATTACCCTGGGAGCTCGGCGCCGATTTCTTCCTGCGCCACCTTCTCGACGGCGACCCGGCATCGAACACCCTTTCCTGGCGCTGGGTGGCGGGGCTTCAGACTCCGGGCAAGCATTACCTCGCGCGGGGCTCGAACATCGCCAAATACACCGAAGGCCGCTTCAACCCCGGCTACCAGCTCAACACGCAGGCCCCGCCGCTCGACGGCGCGGCCCCGCCCGACCGTCGCCCGCTGCCCGGGAGCGGACGGTTTCCCGACAGCGGCCGGACGGGACTACTCCTCACCGAGGACGATCTCTCCCCCTCCGGCGTCCTCCGCGAGCGCGGCGTGACGGCAACGCTTCTCGTCTCCGGCGCACCGCTTCGCAGCCCGCTTCAGACCGCCCCGGGCGTCCTCGCCTTCACCGACGGCGCGTTTCACGATGCCGCCGCCCGGCACGGCGACAGCCTCGGCGGCGTGACCGGCCCGGTGCCCGCCGACGAGGTCGCGGGCCTCTTCGCCGACTGGGTTTCGGACAACCGGCTCGATGCGGTGGTGATGCCCCACGCCCCGGTCGGCCCGGCCGCGGACGCCCTGGCACCGCTCGTCGCCGACGGCCGGATCACGCGCCTCCTGCGCGACTACGACGCGGAATGCTGGCCTCACGCCACCGCAGGGTTCTTCAGGTTCAGGAAAGCCATCCCCGACCTCGTCACGCGTCTCGGCCTCACCCCCGCGGCCTGATCACTCCGCGGCAATCCCGTGACGTTCGAGGGTGGGACGGAGGCGGTCCAGTAGCCTTGGCGTTCCATGCACCAGCACGCCGCCCGCGATCGTGCCGGCGATTTCGCGGGTCTCGGCATCCATTACCGCGATGTCGGCGCGGGTGCCCGCCACGAGCGCGCCCCGGTCCGACCGGCGCAGGATGCCCGCGGGACCGGCGGACACGAGCGCCCAGGCATGACCGAGAGGCAGGAGTTCGCGCTCGACGAGCCGCTGCACCACCTCCAGCGGGCCGCAAGGGGCGCCGAACGCCCCGAGCGCATCGCAAAGCCCTTCGGAGAGGAGCATGGCGGCGAGGCTTCGTCCGATACGGTCGCCCTCGAGAATATCGGCGGCCGCCAGGACGACGGGCTCGCCCATGGCCCGCGCCGAGGCCGCCGCACCGCGCGCCTTCGGCCGGAGCGCGAGGCGCGCGCCGATCATCGAGAAGCGTTCGCGGTGCTCGCCGTCGGGGTCGGCCTCGGTCGCGTAGCGCAGCCCCAGCCCGTCGAATGCGCTCGCGAGACGGCAGAGGTGACGCGCAATCGGTCCCGCACCGCCGAATTCGGCCTCCGCCGCGATCCGTTCGCGGTCGGGCGGGTGCTGGAAGACCACGAAGGGCGCCGAAAGCTCGGCGAGAGTTTGGACCAGCGCCGCGGCGGTCTCGACGGCGTGGGTGCCGACCCGGAACCGGACGCCGAGGTCCACCGGCAGCTGGTCCCGACAAGCGGCGAGCATCCCAAGGCTCTCTCGGACGGTTTTGACACCGCCGTGCCGTTCGGGCCAGTCGACCCCGATCCAGAGCGAGGTCGTGCCCGCCCGGGCGGCCTGCCCCGCAAGACGTGCGACCGCATCGGAAGACGGAGCCTCACCGTCCAGCGCTCCCCCCATGTCGAGGGCGCCGGGCAGGAGCGCAAAGCCCGAAAGATCGACATCGGCACCACCGGCCGCGACGATCCGGCCAGACGCGACGGAGAGGGACGCCGGGCGCAGCACACCGCCGCCCAGCACCAGCGCTCCCTGAAACTTCATGGGAGGCAGGTCCACGTGCACAGCGTCCGTCGAAAGCATGTCCATTCCTGTGGATAACTCGAAATCATGGCATCCCGGTGACACCCGCTTCAAAGGGTCGTGAAGACCGCCGCCGCCGCCACCCCCCTTGAGATCGCCTGCGGGATCGGCGAAAAGCGCGGCGGGGAGAACGCAGACGCCGAAACCTGCAACGCTGCCGCGGAACGAGACCGGAATCGCCACGGCGCTCGGCATTCTCGCCCAGCGTTTCGGGGAGCGGTTCGGCACCGGCGCCGACCTCCGCCGCCAGCATGGTCACACGACGACCTGGCTCGAGAACCAGCCGCCCGACGCGGTGGTCTTTCCCGAAAGCACCGGGGAGGTCGCCGAGATCGTCCGGGTCTGCGCCGAGCACCGCGTGCCGGTGATCGCCTTCGGCACCGGCACCTCGCTCGAAGGGCACCTCAACGCCCCCGCCGGCGGCGTCTCGATCGACCTGTCGCGGATGAACGCGGTCCTGAAGGTCCACCCGCAGGATCTCGACTGCGTCGTCCAGCCTGGGGTCACCCGGCGTCAGCTCAACGAACATCTCCGCGACACGGGTCTTTTCTTCCCGGTCGATCCGGGCGCGGACGCGAGCCTCGGCGGCATGGCTGCCACCCGGGCCTCGGGCACGAACGCGGTACGCTACGGCACGATGCGCGACAACGTCGTCGCCCTCGAGGCAGTCCTTGCCGACGGCACGGTGATCCGCACCGGCGGCCGCGCGCGGAAATCCTCCGCCGGATACGACCTCGCGCGCCTTCTCGTCGGCTCCGAAGGCACGCTCGGCATCATCACCGAGCTTACCCTGCGCCTGCACGGCATTCCCGAGGCGGTCTCCGGCGCGCGCTGCTCCTTTCCCACGACCGAAGCCGCTTGCGAAGCGGTGATCCTCACGATCCAGATGGGCCTTCCCGTCGCCCGGATCGAGCTTCTCGACGCGCTCGCGGTCGGCGCGATCAACGCCTACTCGAAGCTCGACCTGCCCGAGACGCCGGTTCTTCTGCTGGAATTCCACGGCACCGAGGCGGGGGTGGCCGAACAGGCGGAGATGTTTCAGGCCCTCGCCGAAGAGGCCGGCGCGACAGGGTGCGAATGGTCCGCCGACCCCGAAGAGCGGGGCCGCCTCTGGCGCGCCCGTCACGATGCTTATTGGGCGCTCAAGGCCCTGCGCCCGGGGGCCGACGCGCTCTCGACGGATGTCTGCGTGCCGATCTCCCGGCTCGCGGAAATGGTCCGCGCCACCAACGAGAAAGCCCAAGAGATGCACATCACCGCCCCGATCCTCGGCCATGCGGGCGACGGCAATTTCCACGCCATCTTCCTTCTCGACCCCGACGACCCTTCCGAAGCGTCCCGGGCAGAGGCGATGATCGGCTGGATGAGCGAAACCGCGATCGCCATGGAGGGCACCGTGACCGGCGAACACGGCATCGGCCAGGGCAAGGCGGCCTATCTTCCCCGCGAACTCGGAGAGGCCACAGGTGTCATGCGCGCGATCAAGGCAGCACTCGACCCTCACGGCATCCTGAACCCCGGAAAGATCGTGCCCTGAACCGGCGGGCGTCCATTGTCCCGCACAGGGACCGCGCATGAGCGAGGCCGGCGAACCGCGGCCCCGGGAGGGTCTGGAGACGATATCGGAGCGGCTCGTCGCACTCGCCGATCACGACGAGGTCAGCGTCGCGCAGGTGCTCGAGGGCTTCGGCCCGGCTTCGTTCGTTCCGCTTCTCGTCGTGCCCGCCTTCCTCGTGGTCACCCCCTTGTCGGGCATCCCGCTCCTGCCGACCGTGCTCGGCCTCGTAATCGGTCTCGTGGCACTCCAGATGGTGGCCCGCCGCGAACATCTCTGGCTGCCGGAGGTTCTGAAGCGACGCACCATCTCCGGCCGCCGTCTCGCCCGCGCGGTGGAGCACGCCCGGCCCCTCGCCCGCTGGATCGACCGGAACTCCCGCGACAGGCTGGCGATTTTCGTGGCCGAACCGCTGGCGACCGTCGCCCGGCTGGCCTGCGCCGCCTGCGGCCTGTCGATGCCGTTTCTCGAACTGGTCCCGTTTTCCTCGTCGATCCTCGCCGCCGCCGTGCTGTTCTTTTCGGTCGGCTTTCTCGCCCATGACGGCCTCTTCGTGCTCTTCGGGGTCTGCGTGATGGCCGTTGCGGCCCTCATTCCCCTCGCCATCATCTTCTGAGACATGCCCGGGATCAGGTCAGCGCGCCGTAGATGAGCCGTACGGAGATCGCCGCGAGCAGGGCGAGAATCACCCGGTCGAAGATCCTGTCTCCGAACCGCCGCGCGAGAAACGCGCCGACCGGCATTCCCGCGAACACGACGAGGCTCGCGGACAAGCCGAGAACCAAGCGCTCGATGTCGATCAAATCGTAGACCCACAAGGTGATGACCTGTGGTAGCGCCATCGCGGTGAACGCGGCCGTGACTGTGGCGATGAACTCGGGCCGGGTCAGTCCGAGCGCATTCAGGAAGGTCAGCGTCACCGGCGCGGAAATTCCCGTCGCCCCCTGCAGGACCCCCGCAAGCGTTCCCAAGGGCGCGGCGAGCTGCCTGCCCCGGCCGCGCTCGAGCACCCAGTTCGGGCTCGACAGGCGAAAGACGATATAAATCAGCACCACCACTGCCAGCGTGAGAAGCAGCGCCGAGGGCGGCGCGGAGGCCAGCACGATCGTGCCGAATACCGTGCCGAGTCCGCAGCCGGCGGCGAATGTCATCGAGAACCGCCGATCGGTGTGCTGGTTGCGGTATCGCCAGCCCTGGGTCGTGTTCGTCGTGAGATTGACCACGGCGATCACCGAGATCGCAACCGGCAGTTCCACGAAGAGCACCATCACCGGCACCGCGACCACCGGCAACCCCGCCCCGGTCGCACCTTTAAGAATGCCGCCGAGAAAGAGCGCGCCGAAAATCGCCGCGAGTGCGCCGGGGTCGTTCCACATCCCCGCGCTACTCCGCCGCCTCGGGCATCGGCACCGTGAAGTGCTCGCCCTCCGACCAGTCGCCGAAGACCTTCTCGTCGGGTACCGCCCCGGGCCCTGCGTGGAACACCCCGGCCCCAAAATGCCCCAGAAGCCGCGACAGGCGCTCCATGCGCGCACTGGTGAGCGTGGCGAAGAACTCAGCGTAAACGGGGTCGGCGCGCAGGGCGGAAATGCGCGCCCGGTGCCGCCGCACGCCTTCTTCGTGTGCCTCACCGACCCCCGGCAGGGCCAGAAGCCGCGCCTTCTCGGCCTCGAAGGCCGGTCGCATGGCAGGGTTCACACCGCCGGCCTCGGCGTTGTTGTTCATCCGGAACCAGTAGTTCAGCCCCTGGTCGCGGGCGACGTGGTTCGCCCGTCCCCGCTCGCGCTTCACGAGAAAGCTCTCCGCCGAGCGAACGGCGTAATGGTTGAGCTGGACGATATCGTAGCCGTAGGTCTCGCTCGTCGAGCGCCAGCCGTTGCGGAACATCGCCACCGGCATCGGCCGGCCCGACCCGTTCACCCAGCGGATATGCCCCGCAAGCTGGGAATGCAGGCCCTTCGGACGGTGCACCCCGAGCTTGCGGAAGATGCCGAGGTTGCGAAACAGCGTCTTGAACCCCCAGGCCTGGTGCGGCTTGCGGCATAGCTCGGGCGCGCAGCGGGTGAACTGCTCGAAGACGGGCCGGTCCTCGTATTCGTGGGTGTCGGCATTGCCGAAGAGCCGCCATGTCATCGAGATCATGTTGGCCCCGGGGCAGGCTGCGAAGAGATCCTCGAAGCGTCCCTCCCCGACCTTCACGTTGATGTATTCGTCGACGTCGGCGAACAGGGTCCAGTCGGCGGACCTGACCACCGGGTCGTCGTCGGCGGCGGCCAGAACCGAATGCTGGGGGGTGCGGCCGGTAGCGCGGTAGCCGTCGTTGTTGCGGTGCTCGACGATGCCTTCTGCATCGAGCGCGCGAAGAAGCTCCTCGGTGCCATCAGTGCAGTCGTTCGAGTAGATCAGGAAGCGGTCGGCGCCCATTGCCCGGTGCCAGGCCAGCCAGTCGATGATGAACGGCCCCTCGTTCTTCACGGTCGTCACGAACGTGACGGTGCCCGGCGCTTCCGGAACGCTCAGCGCAAGCGCCGGCATCCGCTCGGCCACCTCCCCGAATTCCGAAAGCGCCGCGATCTGGGATGCGTCCTCGACAAGACTCGACTTCGGCGCCAGGGCCGCGGCACGGTGGCCGGGGTGGCGCAGGCCCATGCAGCGCCAGAAGGCCATGACATCGCTCCGGTCCACCTTGGCCCCGGCGATGCGCAAGAGCCGCCACGTGGCCTCCGGCGCGGCCTTGGCGGGAGCGACGCACCAGCGCCAGCGGACCGCGTCGCGGTCGAACATCCGGCAGATGTGGTCGGCGTATGTCGCCGACCGCCCCTCGGGCACGCGCCAGGGGTAGGCATGCCGTCCGGCAAGCGGCACGACACCCCCCGCCGCGGCTTCCGCCCGGTCGAAGACGCCGGCGCCCTCCGCGGGTGCCAGAAGGTCCGACAGGTCGAGGTTCATCACCGCCTTTGCGCGCGCGAGATAGCGGTGGCGAAGCATTTCGTAGAGGGTGATTTCACCGAGCGGCCCGTGCCAGCGATCCTCCGCGGGCGGCTCCATCCGGTCGCGTCCCGGTGCATCGGGGGCGAAAAAGACATCGCGCTCCGGCCCCAGCCCGGCCTTGCCGAGCGGAGCACCCGCGCGCAGCACCAGCACCTCCGGTCCGCCCGCGTCTCCGAGAATGGCGGCGAGGCTTGCCGCGAACCCCTCCTTCTCGGCACGGTCGACGATGAGCGCCGCGTCCATCCCGTGGTGCCGGGCGTGCCAGCCGAGCCAATCGCGCGCGGCTTCCGCACTCTCCGTCGTCCGGCAGGCAAGCCCTACCCGCCTGCCGTGGAAGAGGTCCGTCTCCCCGGCCTCCGGCACGACCCTGAGCGCCCCGCCGGGCCAGACGAGTTCCATCGGCCCCGCCCACTCCTCGACCTCGAGGGTGACCGCGCCGAGCAGAACCTGCCGGACGGCGATCCTGCCGCCCGTGACCGAGAATGCCTCCGCCGGCACGTCCGAGGTCGCCAGCGCGAGCCGCACCCGTCCGTCGACCGCCAGCGCATCGAGAAGCGTGACCGCTCCTTGCGTCCGCGCCGCCAGCGTCCTCGTTCTCACCCGCTCCATGCCCGTCGTGTCGCCTGCCTGTTCGCCCAGAGTCTAGCCGCTCGCGGCTTTACGATCCATCACCCCGCGCGCCTTGCGGGGTCGAGCAGCACCGCCACCAGCCAGCCGGTGGCGAAACCGCCAAGATGGGTCTGCCACGCGAGAAGCCCGTCCATCGCCCACCAGAGCACGAGATTGAGGGCGAGAAGCAGGGCCACCGCCTGCACGACGGGCCAGGGGCTGAGGCCGCCCGAGGACCGGTCGAACCGCTCCCAGGCCAGCACCGCGCCGGCAAGCCCGAAGAGCGCGCCCGAGGCTCCGACCATGGGCCGGAGATCGGCAGCGAGCAGGCCGAACGCGATGGCCCCACCGATGAGACTGGCCCCGTAGAGAAGCGCGAATCCTCCGACCCCGACCCGTTCGATCGCCCGGAGACCGAGCGACCAGAGGGCCAGCATGTTGACGGCGAGGTGAATGAACCCGCTGTGCAGGAAGCCGTAGGTGACGAACATCGTCCAGGGCTGGACGGCATAGTTCGGCCGCCAGTCGCGCAGAAGACCCGGCCAGAACGCGCCGTTCTCCAGGACCAATCCACGCACGACAGGTACCGCGCCGAGCAGCACGCCGCCTGCCCAGATGGCAAGTTCGATCGCGCACATCGCACCGATCAGCAGACCGAGCAGCCAGGCGCCCCTCGGTGGCATGACGGGGGCGGGAGACCTCTCTTCACTTTCGGACATGGGCCGGACACTCCGCCGTGGCGAGCCCAAAAGCAAGCCGGCCCTGCGCAAGCTTCTCGAATAGGTTTCCTCGGCCCCCGCACCAGGTTCGCAAGCGGCCACAAGGTGATCGGCACCAACCATATCCTGCCGACGAAGAAGGCGGGCCGCTGCACCGGCGACCAAGTCCTCGATGTCGGGCGAGACGAGCCTCTCCCGGGTACGCGACCACCGACGCTCCGCCCGGGCCGACCCACCACGGCTGAGGGCCACCGGGTGCGTGCGCCCACGCTTGCCGGCGGCGTGGTGATTGAACTCGCTTCGTTCCTCGCCCAAGAAGGGACGAACCCGAGAGGGAACGAACGGTGCGTGCGACGATCCTCCTTCTGGCTCTGCTTTCCGGCCTGCCCCTGCGGGCCGACCCGGTCACGGTTTTCGCCGCGGCTTCCCTCAAGCCCGTCCTCGACGAGGTTCTGGCCGAGGCACCCGTGGAGACCACAGCCGTCTTCGCCGGAAGCTCCGCCCTCGCCCGCCAGATCGAAGCGGGCGCACCGGCCGACATCTTCCTGTCCGCGAACCCCGGCTGGATGGATCATCTCGAAGCCGCGGGACGGATCGACGCCGCGACCCGGCGCGACATCGCACGAAACCGCCTTGTTCTCGTCGGGGCACCGGGAAGTCCGCAGGTCGCCCCCGAAGACCTCGCGGGCAAACGCATCGCGACGGCCCTTACGGCATCCGTGCCCGCCGGGCTCTACACCCGCGACGCGCTGACCAGTCTCGGGCTCTGGGACGAGTTGCGGCCGAGCCTCGTCGAGGCGCAGGACGTGCGTGCCGCGCTCCGCCTCGCGGTGATCGGTGCGGTCTCCTACGCCATCGTCTATGCGAGCGACGCCCCGACCGAACCCGGCGTCGCGGTGCTCTTCGTCTTCCCGGACGAAAGCCACTCGCCCATCGTCTATCCCGGCGCTCTCGTCACCGGGGCGGACGAGGACGCCGCGGCGGTGCTCGACCATATCGCCGCAGCCCGGGAAGTCTTTGCCGCAGCGGGCTTCCGGCCGCCCGACCCGCCGTGACGGGCTGGCTCGGCCCGGAGGAATGGGACGCGGTCCGGCTGTCGCTCCGGGTCGCGATCGTCGCGACCCTCCTCACGCTTCCTGTCGCCTACGCGCTGGCCCATGCGCTGGCGCGCGGCCGGTTCAGGGGCAGGGCCGCGCTCAACATTGCGGTGCACCTGCCGCTCGTCCTGCCACCGGTCGTGACCGGCTATCTCCTCCTTCTCGCCTTCGGGCCGACCGCCCCCATGGGCCGTGCGCTCGAAGCCGTCGGCCTGCCGCTGGCCTTTCGCTGGACCGGGGCGGCGCTGGCCGCCGGCATCATGGCGCTGCCGCTCATGGTGCGCGCGATCCGGCTCGCGCTCGAGACCGTCGACACCCGCCTCGAGGCCGCGGCCGCCACTCTCGGGGCGTCGCCCGCGCGCATCTTCGCCACCGTCACCCTGCCCCTCGCGGCGCCCGGCGTGCTCGCGGGGGCCGTTCTCGGCTTCGCCAAGGCAATCGGGGAATTTGGCGCCACGATCACCTTCGTCTCCAATATTCCCGGCGAGACCCGCACGCTGCCGACGGCGATCTACACCTTCCTGCAGGTTCCGGGCGGCGACGCGAGCGCGCTCAGGCTCACCGCCGTCGCCGTCGCCATCGCAGCGCTCGCCCTCGTCCTGTCCGAAGTCTGGGCCGCGCGGGCCCTCAAGCGGCTGCGCGGGCAATGACGCTTGTCGTCGACATCGCCCGCGACCTCGGCGCGTTTCGTCTCGCGGTGACCTTCGAGGCGCCGCAGGGCGTCACCGCGCTCTTCGGGCGATCGGGAGCGGGAAAAACAACCGTCATCAATGCCGTGGCGGGCCTTCTTCGCCCGGACCGGGGCCGCATCGTCCTCGGCGACCGGGTGCTTTTCGATGCCGGCGAGGGGATCGACCTGCCGGTCCACCGGCGCCGGGTGGGCTATGTCTTCCAGGATGGTCGGCTCTTTCCCCATCTCTCCGTGGCGAAGAACCTCGCCTACGGCCAGCCGCGCGGCGCAGGCTCCGCGGAACTCGACCGCGTCGCCCGCCTACTCGACATCCGCCCGTTGCTCGACCGTCCCCCGGGCGCGCTCTCGGGCGGCGAGAAGCAGCGGGTCGCCATCGGCCGTGCGCTGCTCTCCGAGCCCGACATCCTTCTGATGGACGAACCCCTCGCCGCCCTAGACGCCGCGCGCAAGGCGGCGATCCTGCCCTATCTCGAGCGCCTGAGAGACGAGGCGGACATGCCCATTCTCTACGTCTCCCACGCCATCGACGAGGTGGCGCGCCTCGCCAACACCCTCGTGCTGATCGACGGCGGCACGGTGCGCGCAGCCGGTCCCGCAGACGCGCTTCTGGCCGACCCCGGCAACGTCCGGCTTCTCGGGCTTCGCGACGCGGGCGCGCTCCTCAACGCCCGCGTCGTCGCCCACCACGACGACGGGCTGACCGAACTCGAAACCTCCGCCGCCCGGCTCTTTCTGCCCCGGGTGAACGCTGCGCCGGACGCACGCCTGAGAGTGCGCATCGCCGCGCAGGACGTCATCCTCGCCACCGAACGGCCGAAGAACGTCTCGGCTCTCAACATCCTGCCCGTCACCGTCGTCGAGGTGCGTTTCGGCGAGGGCCCCGGGGCGATCGTCCAGCTCATGTCCGGCGAGGACCTCCTGATCGCCCGGGTGACCCGCCGCTCCGCCGAGGCGCTCGGGCTCGCCCCGGGCCGGGCCGTCTTCGCCATGGTCAAGAGCGTGTCGGTCTCGCCGGCGGATGTGGGGGCGGGCGCGCCGTACTGACACCCCTCGGTTCCCGCACCCGCCGCGACCGGCCGCGCCGCTCGCCCGTGCCCGGTCTTGCCTAACGGGTCTCGCGACCGCGACTGGAAAAGCGGCCCCACCGAGGGTTTCCGGCGCCATGCGCAAACCGCAGATTACGCCCGGCGGCACCACGGGCGGGGTCGCCGGATCGGGATCGCCGGTCGGGTCTCAGGCAGACGGCCCGTGCGCATGTTCCGACACCGGTGACGGGTTCGTCCGCCGGCTTGCGTCCGCCCCGCTGCCGTCGCACTCTCGCGCGAAAAGGAGGGGACGATGGCAGGGGCACGCACGGGCGGAGAGATCCTGGCCGACCAGATTGCGGCGTTCGGGGGCGAGACGCTCTTCACCGTGCCGGGCGAGAGCTTTCTGGGCCTTCTCGACGGGCTCTGGCGGCACCGCGAGCGCGTCCGGGTCGTCACCTGCCGCCACGAGGGGGGCGCGGCGAACATGGCCGAAGCCTGGGGCAAGCTCACCGGCAGGCCGGGGCTCTGCGCGGTCACGCGGGGGCCTGGGGCGACCCATGCCTCCAACGGGGTGCATACCGCGCATCAGGATTCGACCCCGATGATCCTTCTCATCGGGCAGGTCGCCCGGGCACAGCGCGACCGAGAGGCCTTTCAGGAGGTCGATTACCGCGCCATGTTCGCCCCGCTCGCAAAATGGGTGGCCGAGATCGACGACCCCGCGCGCGTGCCAGAGTATTTCGCCCGCGCCTGGGCCGTCGCGCAGGAGGGCCGTCCCGGCCCGGTGGTGCTCGCCCTGCCCGAGGACATGCTCGCCGAGACCGTCGAGGTGGCCGATGCGGCACCTGCGCCGCTCGCCTGCCCGGCCCCCGACATCGACGCCATGGCGCGCCTCGGCGAGGCGCTGGCCACGTCCGAACGGCCCCTCCTCGTGCTCGGCGGCCCCGGCTGGTCGGCGGACTGCGCCCGGCTCGCCGCCGAAACCGCAGAGCGCCACGGTCTGCCCGTGGCCACCGCCTTCCGCTGCCAGGACTACATCGACAACGCCCACCCCAACTACGCCGGGGTGCTCGGCATCGGTCCGGTGCCCGAGCTTGCCCGCGCCGTCCGCGACGAAGTCGACCTCCTCATCGTGGTCGGCGCGCGCATGGGCGAGATCACCACCGGCGGCTACACCCTTCTCGAGATCCCCTCGCCCCGGATGCGGCTGGCCCATGTCCACCCCGCTCCCGACGAGATCGGCCGGGTCTACCGCGCCGACATCCCCATCGCATCCACGGCGGAAAACTTTCTCGACGCTCTGGCCGTTCTGCCCGCGACCGGCCCCGACCGGAGCGGCTGGACCGCCCGCCTCCGCTCGGCCTTCGAGGCGTGGTGCGTGCCGACCGATGTGCCCGGAAAGGTGAACCTCGGCCGTGTCGTCGCCCATCTCGGCGAGGTTCTTCCGGAAGACGCCATCCTCACCAACGGCGCGGGAAACTACGCCGTCTGGGTGCACCGCTTCCACCGCTACCGCGCCTGGCGGACGCAACTCGCCCCCACCTCGGGGTCGATGGGCTACGGCGTGCCCGCAGCCATCGCCGCGAAGCTCCGCCACCCCGGCCGCGAGGTCGTCTCCA
>Ga0008833_1000912_pt1 | contig 18552 bp, 20 predicted proteins | sample HotLakConsoUCCLE_FD_62216 | JGI IMG/M metagenome (GOLD analysis project Ga0008833, IMG submission 62216) | Hypersaline microbial mat communities from Hot Lake, Washington, USA - Hot Lake Consortium UCC-LE | ecosystem: Environmental > Aquatic > Non-marine Saline and Alkaline > Hypersaline >... | reverse complement strand
CGCCGCCCGCGCCAGCGGGCCGATGCCGGGCCAGCCCGCGACCTCGGACTTCGCGACGAAGAAGAGCGGGCGGGTGGCGTTCAGCACGAAAATGTCGAGCCAGGACGCGTGGTTGGCGACCAGTGCGCCCGAACCGGAATGGCGTGGCCCCTCGACGACGAGCCGAAGCCCGATGATCGCCAGCGCGGCGCGGCAGACCGCCTGTGTGATCGCCGGTGTCCAGGGCCGCCGCGCCCCGTGTCGCAGTCGTTCGGGAAGCCTCACGAGAAGCAGGACGAGGAGACCGCCGCCGATGACGAGCAAGGTCGCGGTGCCCTTGACGACCACCCTGAGCCAGCCGTCCGGACCCTTCGGGCGCGGCTCGGGCGGCGGGTCGCCGTGCCAGGTCAGGGTCATGCCCTGCCGCGGGTGAAGGTTGCGCGGGCGCTTGCGCTCATCCGCTCGGTGTCCATGACGAGGCAGACGTCGATCGTGTTGAAGGCGTGGTCGATGAAGGCGCCCTCGCCCACGAAACCCCCGAGCCTGAGGTAGGCCTTGATGAGGGCGGGCACCGCCCGCATGGCCGCGACCCGGTCGATGTCTTCGGGGGCGACGATGTCCATCCGCTGGAAGGCGCGCGCCCGCACCCGAAGCTCGGGCGGGGCGAGGTGGTTGTGGTGAAGAAGCGAGAGCGGCTCGGCGAGGCCGGCGACGTCGGTGCCGTGGAAGCTCGCCACCCCGAACATGATCTCGATGTCGCGGTCGAGGACGTAGTCGGCGAGCCCCTGCCAGAGCCGGAACATCGCCGTTCCGCCCCGGTAGTCGCGGTCGACGCAGGAGCGGCCGAGTTCGAGGAGCTTGCGCCCGCTGTCGCGCAGGGCCGCGAGGTCGTACTCGTCCTCGGAATAATACTGCCCCGCCTCGGCGACACGGTCGGACGGCAAGAGCCGGTAGACGCCGACCACGTTGTCCTCGGGCCGGGCCGTGCGGTTCTCGTCGATGAGCAGGAGATGGTCGAAATAGGGGTCGAACCGGTCACGCTCGAGCCCCGCGCAATGATCGACGAGCGCGCCGTCGCCGCCGAGTTCGTCGACGAAGACCCTGTAGCGCAACCGCTGTGCCGCGCGGATATCGGCTTCGTCCCGTGCCAGCCGCAGGGTGAATTCCGGTTCCTTCGGTGTCATGGACCGCCCGCCCCTCCCGGCGCTCTCTTAAGGGTGCGGTTCTGGCGGCGCAACAGGCGAGGCTTGATACACGTCAAGGTTGCAAACCGACCTTACAGTGATACCTTCGATTGAAGCTATCGATCGTATACCAGTTCCAGAGCCACGAAGGACGCGTCGATGACCACCTTGCCCTCGTTCTCGAAGTTCACGGTGACCCGCCCGCCGATGTTGGACTGCACCTGCCCCACGCCCCATTCGGGCATCTGCGGGTGTCGCACCAGCATGCCCGGCTCGAGGAGTCCGGCAAGGTCGGTCATGGCACTCGTCTCCTCGGGCGGGCGGGCCGCATGAGCGGACCGCGCGATATCAGCGCGCTTCTGGGAACGCGGATCTGCCACGATCTTATCAGCCCACTTGGGGCGATCGGCAACGGTGTCGAGCTTCTGTCGATGTCGCTGGCCGGAAAGAGCCCGGAAATGGCGCTGATCGCGGAATCGGTGGAAAACGCCAACGCGCGCATCCGATACTTCCGCGTCGCCTTCGGCGCGGTCAATCCGGGCGCGTCGCTCGGCCGGCCGGAGGTGGTCGACATCCTGACCGACCTCACCCGCGGCGGGCGCATCGGCATCGAATGGGATGCCGCCGGCGCGCACCCGCGCGGCGAGGTAAAGCTCGCGTTCCTGCTGATCCTCTGCCTCGAGACCGCGATGCCCTGGGGAGGACAGGTGCATGTCGGGTCCGATGACGGGCGCTGGTTCATCGGCGCGACGGCCGAGCGGCTCAAGGTGGACCCGCGGCTCTGGGAGTTGATGGCGAACCCCACGGCCGATGTCGAGGTGACCGCAGCACATGTCCAGTTCGCCCTCGTGCCCGAGACCGCCCGGGCGATCGGACGCGCCGTTCGCACCGATATCCGCGACAGCTACATCAAGATCAGCTTCTGACGGTTCCGTCGCCCTCGACGAGATACTTGAAGCTGGTGAGCTGTTCGGCCCCCACCGGCCCCCTCGCGTGCATCTTTCCCGTGGCGATGCCGATTTCCGCTCCCATGCCGAACTCACCGCCATCGGCGAATTGCGTCGAGGCATTGCGCATCAGGATCGCGCTGTCGAGACGGGTGAAGAACCGCTCCGCCGCCGCGTCGTCCTCGGTCACGATGCATTCGGTGTGCTCAGAGCCGTAGCGGCGGATATGGGCGATGGCTTCATCAATATCGTCAACGACTTTCGCGGCGATCTTCATGTCGAGATATTCACGTCCCCAGTCGTCCTCACCAGCCGGCACGGTGCCCTCGATCGTCTGAAGCGAAGCGTCCGTGCGCACCTCGACGCCCGCGTCGATCAGCGCCCGGATCACGCCCTGCCCGATGGTGCCGGCCACGTCGCGGTGGATGAGGAGGCACTCGGCGGCCCCGCAGATACCCGGGCGGCGGGTCTTGGCGTTCAGCACGACCTTCAGCGCCTTCTCGGGGTCAGCGGCGGCGTCGATGTAGACATGCACGATGCCTTCGAGATGGGCAAAGACCGGCACCCGCGCCTCGCGCTGGACGAGCCCGACGAGCCCCTTGCCGCCGCGCGGAACGATGACGTCGATGATGCCCGTCATGGTGAGCATTTCGGAGACCGCCGCGCGGTCGGTGGTGGGCACAAGCTGGATCGCGGCTTCGGGTAGGCCCGCGGACTTGAGACCCTCGACGAGACAGGCATGGATCGCCGCCGAGGAGTGGAAGCTTTCCGACCCGCCACGCAGGATCACGGCATTGCCGGACTTGAGGCAGAGGGCGCCGGCGTCGGCGGTGACGTTGGGGCGGCTCTCGTAGATCACCCCGATGACGCCGAGCGGCGTGCGCACCCGGCGGATGTGCAGGCCCGAGGGCCGGTGCCAGTCCGCGATGACCTCGCCCACGGGATCCTTTTGCGCCGCCACGGCGCGCAAGCCCGCCGCCATGGCGGAGATGCGCGCTTCGTCGAGCAGAAGCCGGTCGAGCATGGCCTTCGACAAGCCCTTGTCGCGCGCCGCCTCCATGTCCCTGGCGTTCGCGTCGAGGATCGTCGGCACAGAGGCCTCGATCGCGCCGGCCGCGAGTTCGAGCGCGGCACCGCGCGTCTCGGCGGGGGCGACGGCCAGCTCGGCGGCGGCCTCCTTGGCCTTCCTGCCGATTTCGGACATCATTACAGCAACTTCCACGGAGTCTTTCATTTTACTCTCCCGCGCCGCTTCTGGCCTGAGCATAGGCGCGTGCCGGGCCTTTGAAAAGGTGCGGCCGCGTCAGATCGCCATGTCGTCGCGGTGGATGAGGACCGAGCGGGCCGGGTAGCCGAGAACGCTCTCGATCTCGGTGGTCTTCCTCCCCCTGATCGCCTCGGCCTCGGTGGCGGTGTAGCGGGTGAGGCCGGTTCCGAGGCGCTCGCCGCGCGGCCCGAGTATCGCCACGGGGTCGCCCCGACCGAAGCCGCCGGTGACGCGGGTCACCCCTGCGGGCAGAAGCGACGAGCCGCGCATGAGCGCCCCGGCCGCACCGGCATCGACCATGACCTCGCCGCGCGGCTTCATCGCCGCGATCCAGGTGCTGCGGGCCCGGGCCGGGTCGGTATCGGGACGGAACCAGGTGGCAAGCGCCCCCGCTTCGAGCGCCCTGAGCGGGTTCAGCCCTGTGCCCTCGGCGATGACCATGGTCGCGCCCGCCCGCATCGCCGTGCGCGCGGCGATGAGCTTCGTCTTCATGCCGCCCTTCGCGAGGCCGGTGCCCGCGTCGCCCGCCATCGCCTCGATCTCGGGCGTGATCGCGGTGATCTCGGCGATATGTTCCGCGCCCGGATCGGTCCTGGGGTTGGCGGTATAGAGACCATCGACATCCGACAGGAGCACCGCGAGATCGGCGCCCACCGTTGCGGCGATCTGGGCGGCCAGCCGGTCGTTGTCGCCATACCGGATCTCGTCGGTGGCGATGGTGTCGTTCTCGTTGACCACCGGCACCGTGCCGAAGGCAAGAAGCTGTTCGAGCGTGGCGCGTGAGTTGAGATAGCGGCGGCGGTCCTCGCTGTCCTCAAGGGTGAGAAGCACCTGCGCGGTGGTGAGGCCGTGGGGCCCGAGCGCCTCTTCCCAGGCCCGTGCGAGGCGGATCTGGCCTACCGCGGCCGCCGCCTGGCTCTGTTCGAGGGGCAAGGGCCCGTCGGCAAGCGAGAGGCCGCGCCGGCCGAGCGCGATCGAGCCCGAGGAGACGAGGATCACGTCCGCCCCCCGGGCCTTCAGCGCCGCGACGTCTTCGGCGAGTGCCGCGATCCAGTCGCGGTGGAGACCCTCGCTGCCGACGAGCAGCGAAGAGCCGATCTTGACGACGACCCGGCGGGCGTCCTTCAGGGTCGCCACGGTCCGGCCTCCCGCACGTCCTCCCGCTCGGCGATGCGGGCGGCGTCGATGGTGCGGCGCAAGGCGCGCAGCACGTCGTCGACGCCTTCGCGCGAGGCTCCCGACATGGCCATCACCGGACCGGCCACCGCTTCCAGCTCGGCGCGGCGCTCGGCACGCAGCTCGTCCGACAGCGCGTCGATCTTGTTGAGTGCGGTGACGCGGGGCTTTTCGGCCAGCGCGCCGCCGTAGGCCTCGAGTTCGGCGATGATCGTCTCCCAGTCGCCGGCGACGTCTTCGGACGTGCCGTCGACGAGATGGAGAAGCACCGCGCAGCGTTCGACATGACCGAGAAAGCGGTCGCCGATGCCCTTTCCCTCGTGTGCCCCTTCGATGAGGCCCGGAATGTCGGCGACGACGACCTCGGTATCGTCGATTCCGACGACGCCGAGATTGGGATGGAGGGTGGTGAAGGGATAATCCGCGATCTTCGGCCGGGCGTTCGATGTCGCGGCAAGGAATGTCGACTTGCCCGCGTTCGGTAGGCCCAGAAGACCCACGTCGGCGATGAGCTTCAGCCGCAGCCAGAGCGTGCGCTCGACGCCTTCCTGACCCGGGTTGGCGCGGCGTGGGGCCTGGTTCGTCGATGTCTTGAAGTGAAGGTTGCCGAACCCGCCGTTGCCGCCCTTGGCGAGCAGCACGCGCTCGCCGACGCAGGTGAGGTCGGCGACGACGGTCTCCTCGTCCTCGTCGAGGATCTCGGTGCCCACGGGCACGCGCAGGGTGATGTCGTCGCCGTCGCGGCCGGTGCGCTGTTTGCCCATGCCGCCCTGGCCGTTCTTCGCGAAGAAATGCTGCTGGTACCGGAAGTCGATGAGCGTGTTCAGCCCCTCGACCGCCTCGGCCCAGACATCGCCGCCATTGCCGCCATCGCCACCATCCGGCCCGCCGTATTCGATGTACTTCTCCCGGCGGAAGCTCACGGCACCGTTGCCGCCCGCGCCGGAGCGGATCTGGACCTTGGCGAGATCGAGGAATTTCATGGGTGTTTCCGATGCGCGTCGCGGCTCAGGCGATACTGCACCACCGGGGCGGGCTCAAGCCTCGCCTCGGAGGTGCCGGTGTGTTCGCCGACCCGCTCGAAGCCGACCTTTTCCAGAACCGCGCCGGAGGCCGGGTTGTCGGTGAAGTGCTCGGCGTGGATCGCCGAAAGCGGAAAACGGCGGAAAAGCTCGTCCACGAAGGCCAGCGAGGCTTCCGTGGCATAGCCCCTGCCCCAGTGGTCCTCGCCGAGAAAGATCATCGCCGTGACCGGGTCGCCGCCGCAGCCGATGCAGCCGACGAGTGAGCCCTCCGGACCTTCGACGGCGAGCAGGAAGCCCGGCAGTCCGCGCCAGCGCCGCTTGTTGATGAAGGCCTTGGCGGCGGCGAGGGTGAATTGCTCGGGGATAGAGGAGACCATGCGCGCGACCGGTGGCGTGGCGATGGAGACGAGGGCACGGGCGTCCGTGCGCTCGAGCGGGCGGAGCCTCAGGCGAGCGGTCCGGACATCGAATTGCCGGCGCATCGTCCAGCCGTCCCGGGTCAGCAGCATGTCCCGGGCGATGACCTCCTGCGAGAGCGCCCGTGACTTGCGTGGGCTCTGGCCGGTCGGCTCGAAGCCGAGACAGGCCAGAAGCAGAGCCGAACGGTGATTGTCCGGATAATGGCTCGCGCGCAGGCATGTCGCGGCGCCATGATCGAACCAGTGTTCGACGGCGGCGCGCACGGCCTCGAAACCGAGGCCCCCGCCCCAGGCCGGGCGGGCCAGCCAGTAGCCGAGTTCGTCGGTGACCGAGACGATTCCGATGAGGCCACGACCTGCGTCGATGGCCCAGACCGGCCCGTCGCCAGATGCAGCGCCGTTCAGGAACGCCTCGGCATCGGCGCTCGAATAGGGATAGGGCACCGACGACAGCCAGCGGGCGACATCATAGTTTCCCACCCCGTCGACGATCGCGTCGATGTCGCCGGACCCAAGGGGCCGCAACTCGAGGCGCGGCGTGACGAGCCGCGGGGCGCTGAGAACGATGTCACGCAAAGCGGTAGAGATAGGTCCAGGTCGGCACGGTCTCGCCGCGCGCCACCGAGAACGCCTCGGCGTCGCCGATGTACTCGAAGCCCGCATTGGTGAGCACGCGCGCCGACCCCGGGTTGTCCTGGAAGACGACCGCGAAGTAGGTCCGCACGTCCTGGGGGTTGGCCGCGATCATCGCGCGCACCGCCTCGGAGGCGAGCCCGGTGTTCCAGAACGCCGGCGCCACCCAGTAGGAGATCTCCGACTGGCCCCGGTCCATCCGCGCGAGGGTGACGATGCCGAGAAGTTCGGAAAGCCCCGAAGCCGAACCGTCGAGCGCCCAGACATCCTCGCTCCGGTCGCCGGCGGTGGCGCGCGCGATGTGGTTTTCCGCAGCCCCCGGAGGGTAGGGATGGGGGAGGAACTGCGTCGCCTTCGCCACCCGCGCGTCACCGGCGTAAAGCGACAGCAGGCCCGCATCGGATTTCCTGAGGGGCCGCAGCAAGATGCGCTCCGCCTCGATCGTCGGCTGGTCGACCACCTGGTCCAGTTTCATGTGTCCTGCTCCTCCACGATATACCGGCGTTGCCGGTGCCGTCCGCGCCCCCTCTTCGCGTCCGGCGCTTTCTTCAAATCAAAAGGGGACCGGCGGCCCGCCGATCCCCCCTTGCAATGCCATGTAGTCAGGATCGGCCTATTCTGCAGCCTCTGCGCGCGGAAGAACCGAAATGAACGTCCCCCTTCAGGCCCTTGTGGAAGGTCACGGCGCCGTCGGTCACCGCGAAGATCGTGTGATCCCTGCCCATGCCGACGCCCTCGCCCGGCCACCACTTGGTGCCGCGCTGGCGCACGATGATGTTGCCGGGGATGACGGCTTCGCCGCCGAACTTCTTGACGCCGAGGCGGCGGCCGGCGCTGTCGCGGCCGTTGCGGGACGAGCCGCCTGCTTTCTTGTGTGCCATCTGAGGTTACTCCTTTTCGGCGGCGAGTGTCTTCGCCTGCTCTACCCAGCCCTCGCGCTCGATCCGGCCCTTGAAGGAGAGCTTCTCGTCGAACTCGGCGATCTCGTCGGGGCCCCAGGCCGCGATCTGTGCGAAGGTGGTCACGCCGGCGGCGTGGAGCTTCTTTTCGAGCGCCGGGCCGACGCCGGAGAGCCGCTTGAGATCGTCGCCGCCTTCCGGGGCCGGTGCGGCCGCCTCGGGCTCGGATTTCGGCGCAGCCTTGGTCTCGGTTTTCTTCGGCGCCGCCTTCGGCGCGGCTGCGTCGGCCACGGCAACCGCCGAACCCGCCCCCATGGCGGCCTTCACGCCGGACTTCTCCGCGCCGTTCTCGAGGATCGTGGTGACCCTCAGAAGCGTCAGGTTCTGGCGGTGGCCCTTGGTGCGCTTCGACGAATGCTTGCGCCGGCGGCGCACGAAGTTGATGACCTTCTCGCCCTTGATCTGGTCGATGACCTCGGCCTGGACGCCCGCCCCTTCGACAAAGGGGGTGCCCACGGTCGCGCCGACCATGAGCACATCGTTGAACTGGATGGTTTCGCCCGCGGCGGCCGCGAGCTTTTCGACTTTCAGCACGTCACCGGACTGGACCCGGTACTGCTTGCCGCCGGTCTTGAGGACCGCGAACATGGCGTCTTTCCTTCTTCACCCGCGTCCTGTGGCCCCCGGCAAGGGTGTTGTGGCCGCTTCGGGCCGCCTCGGACAGCGCGCCCCATCGCGAGGCGATCGTTGCACGCCCGCCGGCAATCTGCCCGCGGGAGGCGCCGCTATCGGTGAAAAGCCCGCGTCTGTCAAGCCTCGCGGGCCAACCGGGCTCAGATATCCTCGCCCTCGAGATAGAGCGCCGCCGCCTCTCCCATCTCGCGGGAGATGTTGACGAAGAGGACGTCGAAGGCGGCGAAGAGCGCGGCGTTGAGCGCCTCGCCCGGTTCGCTTTCCGACAGCGCGATATAGGCCTCGATGTCCTCCGACGGCAGGGGCTCGAAGGCGAGGGTGAGGTAGGGATAGATCCAGTCCCGCGTATCCGCCCTGATCTCCGCCTCCTGCTCCCAGACGGTCGAGAGAATGCGGTCTGTCGTCCAGTCCGCGCCGAAGGCATCAGACGTCGCCAGGCCCTCGTAGAAGGCCAGCGTGGAGTTCATCGCGCCGGCGACATTCGCCTCGATGAGATCGTTGGCGTCGACGAACCGGTCGATCAGGTCGCGGCGCGGGTCGAGTTCGCCCTCGAGATCCTTCCAGATCTGGCGCGCGGTGTCCTCGATGCTCTCGTCGAGCAGCGCCCGGCGGGCAGAGACCTCGAACTCGATGATGTTCCGCCCCCGGGGCGACGAGAAGAAGTCGATGAGTGCGGAGACGTCCTCGTCGCCGACCGCGTCCTCGAACGAGGCGAGGAAATCCGCTTCCATCCGGTCGAGCGCGTAGATGCGGTCGACGACGCGGGGCCAGCCCGTCGCGCCCTGACCGGGAAACATCTCCGCCCTGAGTTCCTCGCCATAGGCGAGCCCCTCTTCGCGCATGATCTCGAGGATGTCGCCGAGCCGCATGACCTCGTAGAGTTCGGCAGCCTCGCCCGCGCGCGCGTTCGCGGCGGGAGCGAGAAGGGAGAGCGCGAGAAGCGGCGCGGCGAAGGCGGCGAGGATGCGGGCCATGGAGGTTCCTTTGGGTCGCTTTCGGCGTAACATAGGCGTCCTGCCCGGCTTCTCCAAGCGTTTGCGAAAGGGGTTGCGCGGCGCGTGGGCATCGCATATTCCGCGCGTCCAGACCCCCGCGGAGAGGTGCCGGAGTGGTCGAACGGGGCGGTCTCGAAAACCGTTGTGGGCGCAAGTCCACCCAGGGTTCGAATCCCTGTCTCTCCGCCACCGCGCCCGCAAGATCGGCACATGTGCCGGAAGCGCGGGTCGCGAAGGGCGCCGGCTACTCGAGCAAATCTTCGATGCGCCCGACGATCGCCGCCGCCTCGGGCCTGACCGTTGGCCCCCAGGCGGCGACGAACCGGCCGTCGGGGCCGATCAGCACCTTCGTGAAGTTCCAGCCCGGCTCGAACCCCGCCCCGGCCTTCAATGCGCGGTAGAACGGGTGCGCGGTCTCGCCGCGCACGGAGGTGATGTCGGTCATCGGGATGTCGAGACCGAAGTTGACCTCGCAGAAATCCTTCACCTCCCCGGCCGTGGCCAGTTCCTGGCGAAAGTCGTTCGAGGGAACGGCGAGGACGACGAGGCCCCGTTCCCGGAACCTGTCGTAGAGCGCCTGCAATGCGTCGTATTGCCCGGTGAAGGCGCAGCGCGAGGCGGTGTTCGTCACGAGCACCGGCCGGCCCCGCCAGTCCTCGAGCGACAGCGTCCCGCCGTCGATGGAGGCGAAGGTGCCGGTGAGCGCGCCGGCGGCGGCCACGGGGGCGGCGAGCAAGGCGGTCAGAAGGGCGAGAACGCGCAGCATCGGGCCTCTCGGTCGGTTCGCCCTTCTACGGACACCGAAAGGGACCGGATGACGCGAGGGGGACGACTGCGGCGCATCATCGCCGTTGAAGGCATCATCGTTGAACTGGCGCGTTGACGGGATACGTCCCGCGTCAAGCCAGCCGAGGGACCGTTCGATGGCAGACAGATCCAGTTCCGGCCGACCGGTGCCGGTGCCCTCGGGCCGTGCCGTGAGGCTCGCGCGGCTCGGCTCGCTCGCGACCGGCGTATTCGGAAACGTGGCGCTCAACGGGGCGCGCGAATTCGCCCGAGGACGGCGGCCGGGCCTGCGCGACCTCGTGATGACGCCCGCGAACCTTCGACGGGTGACGAACGAGTTGGCGCAGATGCGCGGGGCGGCGATGAAGATCGGCCAGCTCGTCTCGATGGATGCCGGCGAGGTGCTGCCCGCCGAGCTTGCCGAGATCCTCGCCCGCCTGCGCTCGGACGCCCATTTCATGCCGCCGCGCCAGCTGAAGGAGGTGCTGAACGCCAACTGGGGCAAGGATTGGCTCGGCGCCTTCGAGCGGTTCGACGTGCGCCCCATCGCGGCCGCCTCCATCGGTCAGGTGCACCGCGCGAGGCTGAAGGACGGGCGCGATCTCGCGGTGAAGGTGCAGTATCCGGGTGTTGCGCGCAGCATCGACAGCGACGTCGCCAATGTCGGCGCGCTCCTGCGGATGTCGGGTCTCCTGCCGCAGGGGTTCGACCCCGCGCCCTACCTCGACGAGGCCCGCGCGCAGCTCGCCGAGGAAACCGACTATCTCCGTGAGGGCCGCCACCTCGCGCGGTTCCGGGCGCGGCTGGCGGGTGAACCCGGGTTCGAGGTGCCCGAGTTTCACGAGGACTGGTCGACCGGCGAGGTGCTGGCGATGTCGTTCTGCGAGGGCCGGCCCATCGAGGACGTCGCGGCCGAGGCCCAGGACGCGCGGGACCGCGTCGCGGCCGGGCTCATCGAGCTTTCGCTGCGCGAACTTTTCGATTTCGGCGAGGTGCAATCCGACCCCAACTTCGCCAACTTCCTCTTTCAGCCGGAGCCCGGGCGCATCGTGCTTCTCGATTTCGGCGCGACCCGGGTGATCGACCCGGGGCTCGCCCTGCTCTACCGACAGCTTCTCGCTGCGGGACTGAAGAGCGATCACGCAGCGCTCCGCGAGGCGGCGACGGGGATCGGGTTTCTGTCTCCCGATACCGCACCCCGCCACCGCGCGCGGATCGAAGGGATGATGGAGATGGCTTTCGGAGCGGTCCGCGAGGCGGAGGTCTGGGATTTCGTCGATCTCACCCTGTCGAGGCGGATGCAGGCGGAAGGGCTGGCGCTCGCCGAGGACGGGTTCGTGCCACCCCCGGTGCCGATGGACGTGCTCTACCTGCAGCGGAAGTTCGGCGGGCTTTTCCTTCTCGCGAGCCGGCTCGGCGCGCGGCTGCCGTTGCGGGATCTTCTTGCGCCCTGTCTCGCCGGCGGGGCCTGCGACGCTTCGTCGGTCCCCCTCGCCGCCGGGAGAGGCGCGGGCTAGCTCTCCCACTCATGACGGTGAGACCCGCACACCCCCTGCCCGCGCAACCCGGCGGACCCGCGGCCCGGGGGCACCGCAACGACCTTGGCATCTACGACGCGGTCGCCGCGGACTGGTGGTCGGACGAGGTGCGCTGGCTGCGCACCCTTCGAAACCTGGTGCCCGGCCGGCTCGCCTGGTTCGGCCGGCATATCGACTGGGCGGGACATGAAGTGCTCGACCTCGGCTGCGCGGGTGGCTTCATGGCCGAAGCGCTCGCGGAGAAGGGGGCGCGGGTGACGGGCATCGACCCGGCGGGCCAGGCGGTCGAGGCCGCGCGCCTGCGGGCGGCGGCCCGGGGACAGGACATTCGCTACGATGTGGGCGTCGGAGAAGCCCTGCCCTACGGCGCGCAAGCCTTCGATGCGGTCGTCTGCGTCGATGTTCTCGAACATGTCGAGGATCTCGTGCGGGTTCTGGCCGAGGTCGCGCGGGTGCTCAGACCCGGAGGGCTCTTTCTCTACGACACGATCAACCGCAACCTCCTGTCGCGCTTCGGGGTGGTGACGCTGGCCGAGGATGTGCTGGGGCTTCTGCCGAAGGGCACCCATGACCCGGACCTCTTCATCAAGCCGAAGGAGCTGCGCCGCGCGCTCACGGATGCCGGGCTCGTGGCGGGGCCGACAAAGGGCCTCGGGCCGCGCGGGATCGACCGGCGGGGCGATTTCGTCTTCGGGCCGGTGCCGGTTCGCAGCGTGATCTACATGGGTGTCGCCAGCAAGCCGGCAGCGTTTCGGTGACCGAGCTGGCCCTTCTCATCACGGCGCTCCTCTTCGGCGGCACCGTTCTCTTCGCCTTCGGGTTCGCCGCCTTCGTCTTCACAGCCCTGCCCGCGGAGACGGCCGGCGGCCTCATCCGCCGCGCCTTCCCGCATTTCTATCTCTTCGTGCTCGGCAGCTCGACGCTGGCCGCGTCCCTGTCGTTGCCCGGCGACCGGCTGTCGAGCCTGCTCATGGCGCTCGTCGCGGTGAGCACGGTCGCCGCGCGCGAGGTCCTGATGCCGGCGATCAACCGGGCGACCGACATGGGGGAGAAGCGGCGCTTCAAGCTCCTGCACACGCTCTCGGTGCTTGTCACCCTCGCACATATCGGGCTCGCGGGCTTCGTGCTTCTGAGACTTGCAGGCGGGCTCTGAGCCCTGCCATGCGCCTAAACGGGGTTCTGTGCGCCGGCGAAGAACATGAGCGTGCCGTCGGAGTCGTAGATCGGGCGGAGGCGCAGGCGGTTCATGAACGGCGCGCCGTCCTTGCGATAATTGAGAATGTCGATGGTGAAGCGGGTCTCGGCCTTCAGCGCCTGACGGATGGCCTCGACCGCGTGCGGGTCGGTGCCGGGGCCCTGCAGGAACCGGCAGTTCCGGCCCACGGCTTCCTCGGGTGAATAACCCGTCTGGGCCTCGAACTCGTCGCTGACGAAGATCATCGGGTTGTCCGGCAGCGCCGGGTTCGAGAAGACCACGCTCATCTCGGCCTCGTCGGCCTCGAGAAGCGACTTCAGGTATTCCGTATCATGGTCTGACCGCATGGCTGTTTCTCCCTGTTTCCGGCCATGGAGTATCATGCCCGCGCGTGATCCGAGCCTTCGAACTGCGCATACAGGCCGGCATAGAGCCCGCCCTTCGCGACCAGCGCTTCGTGGGTGCCTTCCTCGACCACCCTGCCGCCGTCCATCACCACGATGCGGTCGACGTCGCGCACCGTGGTGAGCCGGTGCGCGACGATGATCGTCGTGCGCCCGTTCGCCGCCGAGCGGATCGCTTCGGCGACATGGGTTTCAGAGCCGACGTCGAGGGCCGACGTGGGCTCGTCGAGCAGGAGGATCGGCGGATCGCTCAGGAGCACCCGGGCGATGGCGACGCGCTGGCGCTGGCCGACCGAGAGGTTCGTGCCCCCCGGTTCGATGGTGGTGTCGTAGCCCTGGGGAAGCCGTTCGGCGAACTCGTCGACCCGGGCCTGGGCCGCGACCTCGCGGATGCGCGCCTCGCTCAGCCCGTCGCGCCCGGCGGTCAGGTTCTCGCGCAAGGTGCCGCGGAAGAGAAACGGGGTCTGAAGAACGAGGCCGATGCGGCTTCTGAGGGCCGCGAGGGGCATGTCGCGGATCGGCACGCCGCCGATCTCGATCTCGCCGGCGGAGGGCTCGTTGAACCGAGGCAGAAGCTCGAGAAGGGTCGATTTTCCCGCTCCGCTGGGGCCCACGATGGCCACCCGTTCGCCGTCCGCGATATGCAGCGTGAGGCCCTTGATGACCGGTCCGCCGCCGGGGTGGGCGAAGTCGACCCCACGAAAATCGATGGCGCCGTCGTGCGGTGCCGGCCCTTCCGCGCTGCCGTCGATCTCGGGCGGAAGATCGAGCACCCGATCGATGCGCTCGCGGCCGGCGAAGAGCTGCATCGCCTGGCCGAGGGACTGGCTGAACTCCTGAACCTGCGGGTAGAGCAGCCCGAGACAGACGACGAAACCCGCAAGCGCGCCCGCGTCGATCCAGCCCTCTGCGAGGAACACGGCACTCAGGATGGTGACGATGGCGATGGCGAAGGCGACGATGATCGACACCGAGAACGGGTGCATCTCGGAGAGAAGATCGCGGCGGAGCGCGGCGCGGAAGGCCTCCCGGTTGACCCCGCCGAACCGCTCGACCAGTGGAGGTTCGAGGCGGAAGAGCTTGATATCCTTGGGGCCCGCGAGCGTTTCGGCCAGCTCGCCCAGAAGCTGGCCCTGCCGGGCCTGTGCTGCGTGGGACTGGGTATGGATCCGGCGCGCGAAGAAGTTCGTCAGAAGCGCCATCGGGCCGATCACGAGGATCAGGATCAAGGCGAGCCGCCACGAGAACCAGAACAGCGCCGCGGTATAGACGGTGCCGAGCACGAGGCTCGGCAGAAGCGCGCCCAGAAGGCGCTTCAGCGAGGCGTGCAGCACGTTGAGGTCGGAGGTGAAGGCGTTCGTCACCTGCCCGCCCTCGGTGCGCTGCAACTCGCGCGGAGCGAGCGCCATGATGTGCCGGTAGAGCGTCTGCCTGAGATCGGTGATGATGCCGAGGCAGAGCCGGGCCATGAGGTAGCGCCGCAGAACGGTGAGGGCGAGGCTTGCGAAGACGATGACGAGAATGACGCCGAGTTCGCGGGCCAGTGCCGCGACCTGGGCGCTCTGCAGAAGCTCCTCGATGCGGCCCTGAACCCTGAGCGGCAGAAGTAGGGCGACAAAGGGCGCTATGAGGGTGATGCCGACGACGACGGCAAACTCGCTGCGCCGGCGCATCAGGTCGTCCCAGAGCCAGCCCAGCCGGACGATCCGCGCCTGTTCGAGGGCCGCCCCGATGACGGGCTGTGTTGAGCTGTCGACGGTCATATGACCCCGGTGCAGGTGCCGGCGGTGATGCCGGCGAACCCCGCTTAGCCCCTCGCCCATGGGGCGTCAAACACCGCACCTTGACCCCGCGCGCCGCGCCGTGGACAAACCCCGGTGTTCTCCGACAAGGCTGGCCCATGACCATCGACATCGTGTTCTGTCTCAACAGCAAGGTCCTTCGGCCGATGATCGCGGCCATGAACTCGATCGTCATGAACGCAGCCGAGCCGGGGAAGCTGCGGTTTCACATCGCGGTCCCGGATGTCGAGGAAGAGGCCGAGGCGATTCGCGAGGGTGTGGCCGCGGCATTCCCCGAGCCGGTCTTTCAATGGTCGACCGCCGCGGTGCGGCCTCCGGACTGGATCGCCGAATACGTGGCGGGCCGTGCGGGCAGACGGCTCGACGACGGCGCGCTGGCGAAAAAGGCCATGCAATATGCGCGCTGCTATCTGCCCGAGATGTTTCCCGGGCTTGGCAAGTTCATCTATTTCGACTGCGATGTGATCGTGCGCGACGACGTCGTCCGGCTCTGGGAGGAGGCGACCCTGAGGGAGGACGCGCCCTTTGCCGCCGCGCCACAATTCTACACCGGTCTGCTCTATTTCACGCGTCCGCTTGTGGGCCTTCGCGAGGGCCTCTCGATCCCGCGGCCGTTCAATTCGGGCATGTTCGTCACCGACGCGCGGGCCTGGCCCGGGGCGGTGACGAAGAGGATCCGGCACTATCTCGACTGGAACGCGGAGCACGACTACACGCTCTTCGCGCTTCAGGACGAGCCGATCCTGAATCTCGTGTTCAAGGATTACCTCAGGCTCTCGCCGCGCTGGAACCGCTGCGGCTACGGCAACCACCCGCTCGTCGCTCGACTGCTCAAGCGCCCGCTTTCGGAAATGTCGGTGATCCATTGGTCGGGCGGCCACAGGAAGCCCTGGCGCGACCGGTCCATCGCATATGCCGAGGAATGGTGGGCCTATGACAAGGGGCCCGTGAGCGCCTGAACGGGACGCGGCTCCGAACGGTCTCGGGGTCGCTCGTCGTCGACGGCCGCCTGCCCCGAAACGTCCCGGAGCGGGCCGCAGGCGCCTTCAGCGGTCGCGCACCGCGACCTGGCGGCACAGCAGGACCACCGGGACGAGGCCGATGGCGGCGATCACGAGGCTCGGCACCGCGGCCCCTTCGAGACGCTCGTCGGCTGCGAGGCGGAACGCCTGCACCGCCAGCGTGTCGTAGTTGAACGGGCGCATGATGAGGGTCGCGGGCAGTTCCTTCATCACGTCGACAAAGACGATGAGCGCCGCGGTCAGGAGGCTCGGCCGCAGGATCGGGACATGCACCCGCCCCAGCGTACCGAAGACCCCCCGGCCCAGAACCCGCGATGCGGCGTCGAGATTCGGGCTCACACCCGAGATCCCGCCCTCGTAGGCGCCGATGGCCGCGGCGAGAAACCGGATCATGTAGGCGGCCACGAGGAGCCAGATCGAGCCCGTAAGCAGGAGACCGGTGGAGACATCGAACGTCGCACGCATCCAGGCGTCGACCGCATTGTCGAAGGCCGCGAAGGGGACGAGAAGACCAACGGCGATCACCCCGCCCGGCACCGCGTAGCCGATCCGACCGATGTAGAGCACCGCCGTCGAGACCCGCCCGGGCAGGATGCGGTGAAAACTTCCGAGCGTCATCGCGGCGACGACGGTTACCAGCGCCGCGACGCTCGCGAGGGTCACGGAGTTCTGGATGAAGCCCACGTAGCGGCGGCTCGTCAGCACCTGCTCGGACCCGAGCGCCATGAAAAAGAGCGCGACCGTGGGAACGATGAGACCGAAGACCACCGGGAGGCCGCAGAAGACGGCGGCCAGCACTCCCGCACGGCCGTCGAGACGAACCCTGACCATGCGCTCCTGGCGACGCCCCATCTCGTAGCGTGCCTTGCCGCGGTTGGTGCGTTCCAGAAGTGCCAGCAGGAGGGCGAAGGACAGAAGCCCCAGCGACAGCTGAGCGGCGGCGGCGCGGTCGGCGAGCGAGAACCAGCTCTGGTAGATACCGGTGGCGAAAGTCTGCACTCCGAAATACGCGACCGTGCCGAAATCGGCGATCGTTTCCATCACCGCGAGCAGCACCCCGGCGGCGATGGCCGGTCGCGCCAGCGGCAGGGCCACGGCGAAGAACGCCTGGCGCGCGGAGCGGCCCAGCACCCGGGCGGCGAAGAAGGTGGTCGCGGACTGGCTGATGAACGCCGCCCGGGCGAGAAGGTAGACGTAAGGATAGAGCACCAGCGTGAGCATCGCAGCCGCCCCGCCGAGCGAGCGGATCTCGGGAAACCAGTAGTCCCGCGGGCCCCATCCGGTGACGTCGCGGAGGGTGGACTGGACGATGCCGGGATGGTCGAGAAGATGGGTGTAGGCATAGGCCAGCACGTAGGCGGGGAAGGCCAGCGGAATGACGAGCGCCACTTCGAGCACGCGCCGGCCGGAAAAGTCCGTCATCGTCACGAGCCATGCGGTGCCGGTGCCGATGACGAGGGTGCCGACGCTCACGAGGAGGCAGAGCACCAGCGTCGTCCATGTGTAGCGCCACAGAACGGTGTCGGCGAGATGGGCGAGCGTGTCGAGACTGCCCGTCAGCGCCGCTGCGAGCACGCCGAGATGAGGCAGCGTCGCGATCGCCGCGATGAGGATCGCGAAGACCGCGATCCAGCGTTCGCTGCCCGTGCCGTGCCTCAGCGCGATGTCCAATACGCCTCTCCCATGGTGTCGCCCACCCGTGCCAAGCTCCGCCCGTCTTTGCAAGGCCCGGGAGCGCGCCTTATCGCCGGACTCGCTCCCGCCAGGGGAAGTGTCCGGGCGCGCGCTCGCCGCGGGAACGAAGATCGACGGCGCGTCGAGGATAGGCCTGGCGACATCGTCCCGGCGACACCTGTTGTCGGTGCCGGCGATCCCGCGAGCGGCCTCGTTCACGGTCTTCCATGAATGGCAGGGCCGTTCGTGGCCCCCGCAGGCCTGCAGGGAAACCCGGTCGGCCACCGTGCGCCTCTCGCATCTCCGACCTCGAGACGGCGTACGGCCGCCACCTCGCGCCGGAACCGGGCCTTGGGCGCCCGCAGGCGCTCTGCGGTCGAAGCCGCCTGCATGGCCGCATGCCGCCGGGTAGCGTCCGTCAAGCTGGTGTAATTTTCCGGATGGCCTGAGGGCATGTTCAGGCGGCTTTCGTTGTGATGCTGAGAATGGGGTCGATCTCCTCGGTGTCGATCCGCGCGAAGGCCTCGACCATCATGTAATGGCTTGAGGTCTGCCATTCGTCGTTCTGCTCGAACAGCACGGCACCGATCAGGCGCATGATGGAGGCTTCGTTGGGGAGTGAGGCGGATCAGAAAACAGCGTGGGGCGCTGTTTTCCCGACGAACCCCAACGACGGCGGCGCGCCGCTTCACCTCCTTGTTCAGGCGCTCGATGGGGTTGGTGCTGTGCAGCTTGGTCCGGTGCTGGCGCGGGAGTTCGCGCCGGTCCGCCGGAGGCGGCAGTGGAGTTGGAGTTGGAGTTGGAGTTCCCCCGGTTTCGTGGACGGTTACGGGCTAGAGAACTCTAGCGTTTCGAGGGCGCTCCTTTCGTAGTCGATGGGCGAGAGATAGCCCAGAGCCGAGTGACGGCGGCCG
>Ga0008833_1000911_pt1 | contig 18553 bp, 17 predicted proteins | sample HotLakConsoUCCLE_FD_62216 | JGI IMG/M metagenome (GOLD analysis project Ga0008833, IMG submission 62216) | Hypersaline microbial mat communities from Hot Lake, Washington, USA - Hot Lake Consortium UCC-LE | ecosystem: Environmental > Aquatic > Non-marine Saline and Alkaline > Hypersaline >... | reverse complement strand
TTCTAGGAAATTTACTACTGCGCTCTTTCAGAATTGCAAGCATCTTTCGTCGAATATTATTTCGATTTCGTTCAGGATCAAAACGCAAAATTGAAGAAGCAATTATGGCATCATTATGCTGGAATATAGACTGACGGTAACCAAACTCACAGGATCTGCCATCAAAGGTTAGTAATTTCCCGTTGGTATCTACCGCCGTCACTGATACCACCGCACTGCCAATTCCTTTACGTTGACTCCCACCGTTCATACAGATCAATCCACCTAGAGATCCAGGAATACCACATGTATGCTCTGCGCCCGACAGACCAGCCTGCATAATTTTTCTTGCAAGAGTAGGTATCCAAATACCAGCCTCAGCAGTTACTGTATCTTCTGTTATCGATAACTTAGAAAGTCGCGATCCAATCCGGATACAGATTGCTCGGAGACCTTGATCAACAAAAAGGAGGTTTGATGTGTCTCCGATAACAACGCTGGGTAATTCTTCTTCAGCTATTAAACGGCGAAGAGCCACCAGTTGATCTAATGAGCTCGGCTCAACGACTACATCCGCTAGCCCACCTATACGCCAGCGACTCATAAACCTTAAAGGCACATCGAGATGCACTCCGGAAGGACAAATGCTTGATAACTTATATATTAGTCTGTCCAACGACATTCGACACCCAAGCTCTTCAACTTTTCTCCAAAACGGTCGTATCCCCGAAAAATCTGCCAAGCATCGTTGATAACCGTCTCTCCCTCTGCAGTCAGTGCGCATAAGACTTCTGCTGCGCCAGCACGTAGATCAAGCGCACGAACTGTTGCCCCATTAAGTCGACCACCCTGCCCATTAATGCACAACATATCACCTCTTACTTCATGTTTAAGGCCCATATGCGCTAATTCATCAGCGTAAGCATAGCGCCCTGGGAAACGCAGATCGACAATGCGAGACTCACCTTTAGCATGTGCAGCCCAAGCAGCTAGTATCGGCTGAACGTCGGAGTTAATACCAGGATGCGGCCCTGTACTGATCTCAAGTGGGTAACAAGGACCACCACGGACAATAACTGAACCATAACCTTGATAAAGCTTTGCGCCCGCTGCTTTTAGATGTGCAAGCACAACCTCCAAATCTTGATAAGGAAAACCTTCAATTTCCACATCCCCGCCAGTAATTGAAGCACCAACCAACCATGTAATAGCTTCCATATTATCAGCGATAACTTCATGTTCAGCACCACCAAGCCCCTCAACACCGGTAACTTCAATATGCTCTTGACCAAAGACACGGATATGGGCACCCATTTTCCGCAGTAGTGCAATCAGATCTAGGATTTCTGGACGGATATGTGGATTCCATATACGGGTAACTCCTTGAGCTAAGCACCCAGTAAGCAGAGCATTTTCAGTAGCGCCGGTGGAACGAATCCGCAAATGTATATCAGCGCCGACAAGCCCTTTAGGAGCGCAAGCACAAAGCCTGCCTTCTTCTTCCCATACCTCTGCACCAAGACGCTTAAGAAGGTCTACGTGCAAATCGTATTGCCGGTCACCCAGCTTGCAACCTCCTGGTAAGGGAACAGATGCAGCTCCAGTACGAGCTAATAGAGCACCCAGAATCAACAAAGTATTGCGTATAGAACGACCTGTCCAATCAAGTCTAGATGGAGGCAAAGTGTCTTGGGTCAAAATGATCTTTTCTTGACCTTGTATTTCCGATTTCTTACCTAATACCTCCAACATTTCGACATGGACTTGGGCATCCAATAGAGTGGAAGGATAGTTGGTTAATGTGACCGGTTGATCCGTCAAAAGGCTAGCTGCTAAATGACGCAAAGCTGCGTTTTTGGCACCGGAAAGACGTACTCTACCGAAAAGTGGGGCCGGAGTGACCACAAGAGAGTTTGTATTTCTCATTTTACTTATCGCCGAATTCATCGAGTTTTTTTTGAAAAAGAATAAGCCCTTGCCTTCCTCTCACAGCTTTTTCTCTGTAATCAACAAAAGAAAATTCATTTTTTAAGCTATTAATGACATAGTTCAAAGAGTTAGCCGTGCTAAAGTACGTATCGGGCGCTCCATCTACTCCAAACCAGTCACGGCGATATTCAATATCGATTCTCTCACGAACAACTACATCCTCCTCTACTGCAGTATTTTTATTTTCAATTATAGACAAAAGAAAATATCCACCTGGCTTAAGCAGGCGTGACATTTCTTCAAACCATGCCTGTTGAGTTTCTTTCTCCATATGAGTAAAAACTGAAATTGAATAAATTATATCAAAACTTTCAGCTTTAATCGGAGATGGTGGAAAATATGGGTTTTCAAAAAAGCTAAAGCGTTTATCAAGAGGAGCCAAGTGATTCTTACAAAAGCTTATTAAACTTTTATCGACATCACTTCCACTAAAATAAGCTAATTCTTCTTCTAAAAAAAACCTTGCTAGCCTTCCACATCCGACTCCAAACTCATAAACAGAAGATTTAGAATGCCAAGACGCCTTATTTTTCTTTAAAAAACTGCGTATTTCGTTAAAAACTTGTTGACCTTCAATAATAAAATCTTCAGCTAGCACAGCAGACCTTCTTACTTTGTCTCTCATCATAATAGGAGGTACTGGAACCCCATTAAAAACTAGCTGAACATTATTATAGTCACTCCTGGATATTTTATCTGCAAAAGCCCCATCAACTTTACCGCCACGTCCATAAATCTTACAAATAAAACTTTTCATTCGATTCATTTCTAACCCTCCATTCCTAACTTTTAGCTTCCTGGATTTAGCTATCTTTTAATAGTTGAAGAAACCGAACAGGAAAATCACTAGCTTTATAGTACTTCTCAACCAATATTTTTGATTTTCCCCCCATCTCTGTAAGGTTCATCTGGGCGATTTTCTCAATTTTTTTGGCAAGGTCGTTTGCATCTTTTTTTTCAAATATAAGGCCGTTTACACCATTTTCTATCGCTCCAACAACATGTTTTTCAGAAGCGCATATGACTGGAAGGCCACACGCCATGGCCTCAATTAGTGAGTTTAAGCGTGTACCACAGCGGCCATTCGCACGCATGTAGGTTTCTTCATCAAGATCACGCTTGTCGCTTACCCAGCCCGAGTATACGAATAAATGGTGATTAGAATATTCCTTTAGCATCTGATCGGGCTCAATCATAGGCATTAGCTTTACGCAGTCTTGAAGGTTGTAATCCACTATCATCTGAGAAATTGTATGGCCAAATTCTTTGGCATGAAAATCTGAATAAGCTCCATAGATGCTGAGCACTACTGGCACTCGACTTTTCAAACGCGCGACTGCCTCTATCAGAAGGTGATGGCCTTTGCGCTCGATCAATTTGCCAACTGCCATAACTCGCAACGGTTGACCACTATTTGGGTAATAAGCCTCCAGTGATGATGAAATAGGCAGCCTTGATAAATCGATACTAAGAGGAATGAAATTCACTGGCAGGGAGTTCGCTGATGAAGTAGTAGAAAGTGGATAAATAGCATTATGGTCCACTCCTATAGAAGGATCGTAAATTTGCTGACGGTAAGTCAAGAACCGGCGACCAGTTAAAATTGCTGCAAGCCGAGCAGTTCGCAGTAGGTGCTTGTTGTCACGGCGTGCATATACTGCATCAATACTGTGCCTGTAAATATAAATTACTAGCCAAATTAAAGATGGATGTCTCTTGCGATAGGCTATTTTTTCAGGTGCCAACCCTTTAAGACGAAACCAGACTGTCAGCAATTGACTAACAATGCCATCAGGAAAACCTGAAGGCGAAAGTCCATCATTTTGATCTTTAGCAACTGTGTAAGCAACAAGAATTTCTAAATTGTTCTCTTTTGAAAAAGCGAGGAGAGAGTCTTTATAATTGGGATGCAATCTTGGAGCTATATAAAGAAGTTTCATACTTATTTTCTAAAGTAGATTAGTTTTAAAAACTAGGAAAAAAGCAAAATCATTGAAAAATACAAACAATTACTTACCACTTAAACACCAGACATACTCTTATTTTAAATAATAACAGCCGCAATATGTGGTTAAATATCTTTTTAAACCTAAATTTTCACTCAAGCTAAGCCACCATGCTTCAATACAGTTGATGTTTTGTTCAAAAAAATTGATGAATTTATTTATATCATCATAAATCAAACCAATATTTTTCAAATTTTCGACAAACTCTATATAACGAGGATGATATTCCACGTCACCATTGGTGAATGCAATAACCGGGTGATTTGTATAAAGACACTCCATAAACATGTTAGCAGGATGAGTAAGGCAAATCACAAGAACACTATTTCTTACTGAATATGCAGCATCTGAAAAATTATCAAAAATAACTTCATCATCTAAATGGCATTTTATTGCGTGCAACATATCAACATTATTTTTTTCCACTTTTGAAGGCCTTGGACGAATGATTATTTCGTATTCAGGGTACCCGATCAATGCTAATTTCAGCCGTGTATATATAGCCTTCAAAAAATCTAGGTCACGCTCATATACATGTGAAGGCATCACAAGCAAAATTCGCTTTCTACCAGGAGTTGCATTTAAATATCTATCTTTAAAATTTATCAGCCTTTTCGGCTCTCCCGGCACTTGATTTTCAGCATATGACCACCCCCATGTATAAAAATAGTCGGGTAATTCTGCCTCTATATCAGTGCCTTTATGATTTTTTAACTCTCCGTAAAATGCTCCATGTTGCTGCAATGCAGTTGCTTTCCCTCTATCTATATTAGCTGAGTAAGCCACCGAAAAGCCATTCTTCAGCGACCTTGTATCCACAATTTTTTTCATACTTAAGTCAATATTGTAATAATAGCAAAAGTCTTCAACGTAGCATGCAGGTAAATGAAATATGGCACTAGCTAAATTCTTATCTTCATAGAGTCGGCTCATTTTTTTAAGCTTTTCCCTCTTGCGATAACCCTTTAGAAAGAACACACATTTATAGAAAAAATATTTTATTGAGAGCTCTAGCATTTTAAAAACAGCATTTCTCTTTACGACTTTACCGTCTTTAACTGTAAGACTCTTAGATAGAGTGACGATGTTTCTCAGTCTTCTCCATTCCAAACGTTCCTGTCTTAACTGCCCTCTCGAAATTTCTTTATGCGAGACATCATCATAGGGGATGACTTTTTCATCTATAAGACTCCCCCTTGATTTAATGGCATCACCAATATACCAATACAACGCCATCTGCCAATATCTTTTACTACCTTGCTTATGCAACCTCATTAAAATAGGAATGATATTATCTCTTAGCTCTATATACTCTTCAGTACTTGCTGTTTTGCTCATAAATCATCCTATTCTAGTCTAAAAAGACTTATTTTTTAGCAATGTAAATAGCAAGGTTTTTGTCTTTTTCTGCACTACAATACATCAATATTAGAAATATTTTATTTTGAGCAACAGGTATATCATTAAAGTTTTTTATCCATTTTAACTTTGCCAATCGCACCTAAATTACCCAAACGCTGTACCTCTGGCGCTAAAATGTATTTGCCTTCTTTTAGATCCAGGGCTTGCATCTCCGCGCCTATGAAAGCCGTGGGTGTTTACAATCACCAGGGTATTAGCTGGAACAGTAAATGCTTTTTCCTTTAACTTTAACTTCTCAAGTCTATCATCAGACAGATCCCAAGGCTGTGTTATTGCGCCATTTTTTGGCAAACTTCCAGAATACTCAAAACCAACCCTCCATAAAGAAAATTTCTGTGTTGTAGGGCAGTATACTAAAGGACCATCTTCTGGCTTAACTTCATCTAAAAAATACCAGATTTTGTAAGTGTCAAAAAAGACATCTGTGTGTCTATTGTTAACAGAGCAAGAATCTTCACCATTCTCTATGACATCAAACCAAAAAGTAGAATTTTCATTCTTAAATTCAGAACCATGCACCTTGCTTAATGATGACCATATATAACTATTGTCAACTAATTTAATTACTGAGCTTAGCCCACCCTCTTTAATATCATCGATGCTCAATCCTCTTCTTCTGACTACTGTTCCTCCATCTTCTATAGAGAGGTCTTCACCCATTTTCTCATCAACAACTTTATTGAATTCATTTAAAATCTTCAACCTAACTTCTTCTTCAAAAAAGTTCTCTATGGTAACATATCCATTTTTAAGCAAACCGCTGACTATATTTTCATCATTTTTTTCACTTTTTTTAACTGGTGTGTAAGTTGCCCTTCGAATGGACCTTACGGCTTTTGATAAAATATATCTCGCTGGCTGAAGCCCCATATAATTGCCTATATCGCTTTTTATAACTTTTTTTGTTAGTTCAGGTGTATATTTATTTACCATGTTCATCTCCTCCAAAATTTATAATACTAAATAATGCTTCCCACGATAATGCATATATTGCACTTAATCTTTATGGGCTCTTGTAAATCTTTACCAGCGATCACTTTGCCAATACTTCTTCTTTAACGGGTGTATTAGCTGAAATATCTGCAACTACTGCTTTCCCGAGAATGTTCTCCAAAAATTTGGGGGGCATACCGAAACCTGGCCTAACGCTTCTCACCGTATCTTGCGTAATTACTTCTCCAGCTTTCATATCTTTCACAAAATACAATGATCGGCGAAATTGTGCATTCCCTTGCTCACTGGATTTTCGTCCGTAGTCTACGCCACCTAAGGCTTTCCAGGCTGTTTTGCTGTCTCTGCAGAGCGCAGCCAGGTCGTCAGGCTCCAGTGAGAAGCTATCATCCGGTCCTCCGCCGTTACGGTCGAGTGTGAAGTGCTTTTCAATCAGTGATGCGCCCATCACAACGCTGGCAATAGCGGTGGTGTTGTCTAGAGTATGATCTGACAAGCCTGTAACCAAGTCGAAACGTTCCATCATGTCTGAAATCGTTCTCAGATTGTAGTCTTCTGCAGGAGCCGGATAACCGCTTACACAGTGCAGAATGGCCAGCTCCGTGCAGCCACCCTCTCTCGCTGCCGTAATTGCTTCCTCAATTTCTTCAGCGTTGGCCATCCCAGTGGATATAATCATTGGCTTGCCAGTAGCAGCTACATAGCGAATAAGAGGCAAGTCGACTGCTTCGAAGGAAGCAATTTTATAGGCTGGTGCATTCAGGTCTTCTAGCAGATCCACTGCAGTGGAATCGAAAGGGGAGCTGAAAATTGGAATACCTACTTTTCTGGCGTGATCGAAAAGAGGTTTGTGCCATTCCCACGGCATATGGGCCTCTTCATAGAGCTCGTACAGGGTACGACCATCCCACAGCCCACCTTTGATCTTAAAATCTTCGGCATTCGAATTGAGGGTTATAGTGTCCGGGCGGTAGGTCTGGAGTTTAACGGCATCTGCACGTGCTTTAGCTGCCTCTTCTATAATTCGAAGGGCTGTCTCCAGCTTTCCGTTATGGTTTGCTGATAACTCCGCAATGATATAGGGAGGTTGATTTCGGGAGATCTCTCGCTCAGCGATTGTGATTTTTGGTCCACTCATCATTTTACTTCCTACGGTCGCCACTCTTCCGCCAAGATTCCAAAGCAGACTACATCGTGATAATTGGTGCCATCGAAGTGCTGTTCTCTAAGGCAGCCTTCTTCGATAAATCCAAGGCGCTTGTGAAAAGCAATAGATCGGTCATTAAAGCCCAGTACCTGGCCGCAAAGTTTGTGTAGCTTCAATTCATTAAATGCGAAGTTCAATGCTTCATCACCTAACAAGCCACCGATATTTTTCGGAGCATCCGGGGAAACATAAAACCCCCAGTCAGCAATTTGAGGACTTCTCGTCTTACTGATGTTCACAAAACCAGTGGCTTCACCATCTTTTTCATAAATCCGCAAATACGTGCTCGGATCAAGACTTGACCGCTCAAACCAATGACGATGCTCATCTAAGCTAATTTCATGTGTCGTGTACATGAAGCGCCGCACCTCAGAATGATTTCTCCATGCCATTACCTGTTCCAGGTCAGCCATGGTCATCGTTCGGAGTCCTGTTTTACTCATAGCTACTGTGTTCGAAACGTTGAAGTGTATGACAGACCTTCGTTGCACCTCGGCCATCGGTCAGTTGAGCCGATGCTTGGGCCATCTTCTCCAAAACTTCAGAATTTTTATTCAGTGATTCAAGTTTCGAAAGAAGCGCTGCGGTTAAAGAAGCACTTTGCTTGAGAGTAATCGCAGCGCCTGCACGGACAAGTGCCTTAGCCCCTGAAACTTGATTGTCAGCGAGAACAAGTAAAATAGATGGCAACCCCAAACAGCATCGCTCCCATGCCGTGCCCCCAGCTGCACCAATCGCAAGATCTGCTGAATACATCCTCTCAGCCATATCACTAACACTAACACTCACCGTTGCCTGAAAAGGAAGCTTAGAAGCCTGTTTTTTTATAACTTCAAGATGAGGAGCAAAACTTCCCATAACGACATCCAGCTCGGTCTCTGGTGGGAGCGTGATGTGTGAAAGGGCTTTAAGCACTTGGCCGGTGACATTGGCCCGGTCTACACCACCCAACGAGATCAAGATGCGTTTAAGCTCCGGTAAGCGCCTACGCTCAAGACTGGCTGGCCTCAGCTCTGCAAATTCTGGACGAAGTAGCGCAAACTGTGGGCCGATCAGTTTAGTACATGTCGAAGGGACCAGCGTTTCGTAATTTGCAGATTCGCGCCCCAGATTTTGATCCAGTAACACTGCACACTCATGCTCCCGGTCTGCCAAATCATCAATCACCATAATCTGGCCAACGGCTTCGGCCAATTGGCGCTCCCATTGGCTGTCAAGTGCATAATGGTCGACAATCAGCCAATCAATGTCGTTGCGGGCGAGCACTTCAAGCGTTTGCGTTGCATCGGTTTGCCACTGAACACCCAGCCAATCGGAATGCGCAAGCGCTGGTTCATCTTTTACCAACGTTTCTAATGGCTCAGGTGGCTGCAGCAAGTGAAGATCAAAACCCTTTTGAGTAATCAAATCTGCCAGATGTCCTGCATGGTTTCTGCAAATAAACAGGCACTGATGGCCCTGTCGACGCAACTCTTCAGCCAGAGTCAGGCAGCGCATGATATGACCGGTGCCGATCTGTACAGATGAATCTGCGCGGAAAGCGACCCTCATTAATTCTCCGTTTCTGCCCACATAGCTCTAAAGAGCCACTCAGCACGGGCCCAGTCTTCAGGAGTATCGATATCTTGTACGCGGTGGCGAGGTAGCTTCACCGGCACCGAGCCTAAGCCAAAGATCGGTTTTTCTTCCAACCAGGACTCAGCTGTACCCCAATAAAATTGGCCAGCATCGTGCCAAGCTTCTTCTAGATCTTGGGATCGAGTCTGGAACTCCTCTGGGTTAAACATAGCAACCCGGCCATTCTCAGTGATCCTGATTGCCCGCTGAATGTGAAAAGCGTAACTGGTCACCGAGAATGCATAGCTGCTGCCGGCTTGCTGGATCAGTTGGTAGCCCCTTTGGATATCCTCGGCCAATACAAAGGGCGCTGTTGCGTACAGGCAACAGGCATAATCCAACGTCATTGTATGGTCATTTAGCCATTCGACCGCATGACGAATTACTGGAAGCGTACCGGTATAGTCATCGGCCAAATCGTTTGGGCGCAAAAAAGGCGTTTCTGCGCCCCATTGTTCGGCTACGTCGGCAATTTCACGGTCGTCTGTGGACACGATAATTTTATCGAAACAACCGCTGGCTTTTGCGGCCTCAATCGACCAGGCAATCATTGGTTTGCCACAAAAATTTTTCACGTTTTTGCGAGGTATGCGTTTGCTACCGCCACGGGCGGGGATAATCGCAACTCGGTTCATAAACAGGTTCCAACTTCCAAAGCGGTTTTCAGTGCCTGCACTACGTCATCCTGCAGCTCGTCCGTCAGCCCTTGGAACATCGGCAAACTAATCGCTTCACGGTAGTACTGCATCGCTTGCGGGAAGGCTTCCGGTTCAAACCCCATTTCCTGGTAATACGGATGTGTATGAACAGGAATGTAGTGCAGGTTTACACCGATACCCTGCTCTCTTAAAGACTCAAATACCTGGCGGTGTGTTTTGCTGATTGCGTCTAGCTGCAGGCGAATCACATATAAGTGCAGGCCGGAGTAACTGTCTGGATGCTGCCACGGTAACGTTACAGGCAGGTCTTTTAAGTGTTCATCGTAACGTTTGGCAAGCTCTTGACGGCGAGCGACAAACGCATCCAGCCGATCCATCTGGCTGATGCCCAACGCAGCTTGAAGCTCAGTCATGCGATAATTGTAGCCCAACTCCACCTGCTGGTAATACCAGGGGCCGTCTGGCTCCTGAGTCATGAAGTTCTGATCACGGGTAATGCCGTGGCTGCGCAATAGGTTCATACGGCTGGCGAGTTCATCGTCATTGGTTAGTGCCATGCCACCTTCAGCGGTGGTGACAATTTTTACCGGGTGAAAGCTGAAGACGGTAATGTCGCTGTAGTGACCACAACCTATAAATTCGCCCTTGTACTTGCCGCCAATAGCGTGGGAAGCATCTTCAACGATGCGGAAACCAAAACGCAGGCTCAGATTATAGATCGCTTCCATATCGCAGGGCTGGCCGCTCAGGTGAACGGCGACCAGCACTTTCGGTAGCCGCTTTTGCTCCTTCGCTTCTTCAAGCTTGGCTTCAAGAGCTTGCGGGCAGAGGTTGTAGGTTTTCGGGTCGATATCCACAAAATCGACCTGAGCATCGCAATACAAGCCACAGTTGGCAGAAGCCACGAAGGTGATGGGCGTCGTCCAAAGCCAGTCGCCTTCCCCAAGGCCCAAGGCTTCGCAAGCAATATGCAGTGCTGAAGTGGCGCTATTTACAGCAAGTGCGTGTTTGGAGCGTACGTGGTCTGCTACTTTTTGCTCAAAAGCAGGCACTTGCGGGCCTTGAGTCAGGAAGTCTGACTTAAGTACATCTAGTACAGAATCAATATCTGCTTGAGTAATTTCCTGCTTACCGTACGGGATCATTAGATAGCTCCAATTTTCCCTCGATTTTGATCAATCCAAGCCTGTAACTCTTTATCTGTCATCCATTCACTATTATTATCACTGGAGTATACAAAATTATCTGGAACTTTTTTTCCATCTTTAATACGGTTGGCATCTTTATCCCAATTATTAATTTGCGGCAATATCTTATAGTGCTCAGAGTACTCGTAAGTGTAATAAGCATCCTCTGCACTGATCATTTGTTCATGCAATTTTTCACCAGGACGAATACCAACTACTTCCTGCCTAGCGTCAGGTGCAATAACACGTGCCAAGTCTGTTACTTTCATTGAAGGGATTTTCTTGACATAGATTTCGCCGCCTTCCATATCTTCAAATGCATGCCAAACCAGTTCAACGCCTTCTTCCTATGAGATCATAAAGCGCGTCATACGGTCATCAGTGATCGGTAATATGCCTTTATCTTTGATTGACATAAAGAAAGGTATTACTGACCCACGTGAGCCCATAACGTTACCGTATCGCACTACTGAAAAGCGTGCTGGGTTATGACCGGCATAATGGTTGCCTGCGACAAACAGCTTGTCAGACGTTAGCTTGGTTGCGCCATAGAGATTGATTGGGCTGCTGGCTTTATCCGTCGATAGAGCTACAAGCTTTTTGACGCCTTTATCGATGCAGGCATCGACAAGATTCATCGCGCCAAGCACATTGGTCTTAATGCACTCGAACGGATTGTACTCAGCTGTTGGTACGATCTTTGTTGCTGCAGCATGTACAACGTAGTCAACACCATCTAAAGCACGGTAGAGACGATCACGATCACGCACGTCACCAATAAAAAAGCGTACGCGGGAATCACCCTCAAACAGCTTGGCCATCTCCCACTGTTTCATCTCGTCACGAGAAAAAATCACCACCTTTTTAGGGTTATAACGCGCAAGCAACATAGGGATAAAGGTGTGGCCAAAGGATCCAGTACCACCAGTTATGAGGATGGATGCATTATTGAACATTTAAGAGATCCAGTATATGTCGTTATGCATGTTTCGCCATGCGCTGAAAAATTGTGTTTCGAGAAATCAGATCACTGTAGCTGCCTTGATCTACTACTTTACCTCCGGCTAACAAATAAATCGAATCACATGGTTTAACGGTAGCTAGACGATGTGCGACCATTATAATAGTTTTGTTCCCCGAAAAATTATGGATGGCATCCATAATTATTTTTTCAGTAATACCATCTAGAGCACTAGTAGCTTCATCGAGAATTAACACTTCGGCGTCATCATATAGCGCTCGAGCAATTCCGATACGTTGGCGCTGGCCACCAGATAACTGTACGCCTCGCTCACCAACCTGAGTATTAAAACCTTGTGGAAGCTGCTCAATAAATTCAGAAATATTAGCCATTTTAGCAGCTTCTTTTACTCGATCTTCATCTATATGTTCTGTTGGTATACCAAATGCAATATTTTCACGAATACTCGCGTCTGACAGAAAAATACTTTGAGGAACAAAACCAATACTATTTTGCCATTGCCGCCTATTAAGATCAGTTATCTCCTGCCCATCTACTATCAATTTTCCTGTCTGCGGCTGAATTAGCCCCAGTAAAACATCAATTGCTGTTGATTTCCCAGAGCCAGACGCTCCGACAATTCCAACCACTTGCTTAGCCTTTATGGTCAACTCTAACCCGGCGAGAGCTGAACTATCTTTTCCTGGATAAGCTAAAGTAATGTCATTAAGTTTTATTTCCTTACTTAGCTGGATTTTTACAGGATCATCTAATTCTTCTTTGGCTTGAGAGGCCACTGTATCTTGATCAATAGCTTGTTGATAACTCTTATACATAGCATCTCTTATCGACTCAAAAGCAGCTATATTTCCCTTTATCTTAGCTAAGCTCTGGTATATCTGCTGAAAAGCTGGCAACATTTTATAGCCTGCAAGTGCATAAACCGACAACACAGGCAATATATAACCCAACCTACCTTGGTGCACACCAAGAAGGTATAGAATAAGCAACATTACACTACCAAACGCTATTAGTTGCATTGCATATCGCGGGAGCTCCCCTAAAGCTTGGTTGACCGCTTGGGCAGTTGCTAATCTGTTACTAGAATATATAAAACGCTGTGTGAAAAGCGCCTGCCTTCCAAGCAGCAACACATCTTTAATTCCTCCAAACCCTTCGCTCATCAACTTATAACGAAGTGTACTCATACTTGATATACTGCGCCCATTATCAGTTAAACGAGCATGCACTAATCGAAAAATCAAAGCATAAGAAAAGAGAAATATTCCTAGGCCGCAAACAGCAACTACAGGATCATAGATCATCAGTCCTAAAATCATGAAGCCAGCCATAAAAAGCTTAGCATTTAGCTGTAATATCGGCCTTATAATACCACTAGTTACACGACTGGCTTCTTGCGCAATTTGCTTAGTCAATTGACTACTACTACCACTAGCATGAAATAGCCATGGCTGGTGTAAATAGTAATTATATAGCCTCTGACTAAGTTGCGCTCCAACGCTATTAGCAAATAATGTCATCCGCCATGTAGTTAACATCGAGAAAGATGCACCTAACACCATTACTGTTAGCACCCCACAGCCAATTATGAATAGAAACGTCTGATGTGTTTCAAGTCCAGAATAATCATAAAGTGTAGCGAGAGTACCATCACCTTCCAGACGACTCATATCCCCTACTATAGCCATGAATGGAGCAATCGCGGCTACACTTGCAATTTCCGCAAAAGCCATAATCACGACGAGTATCTGTAAGCGCATAAATCGCTTACGTTGAGAAGGTGTTAATAGGGAATAAAGCTCTTTAAGTAACGTAAACATCTGACTCCAAAAATTAACTGTTTAAAAATTGTGCGTATATTTACACAAAGCTTTACTTCACGACAACTGAATAATATAAAGCTTATGGGGCGCTCAAAAAAGCGAATTGAATTTCAAGCCTCATATCTTTTTTATATCTTCGCAATACTAAACTAGCTCTTATTCCCCAGCTAAAATAATATTAGCAAACCTTTAAAGCACCAAATAAAAATCCCTCATTATTCTTTTAGGCTTTCACGAACACGTGCAACAAATTCAGCAAAAAAGGCCGCCATCATACCTGCAACAATACCTAAAACAACGCCCAGAACCAAAATCATTTTATCACTAACACTCCTCTCGCCCCCTAGAGCTACTTTTTTTTCTACAGCTAATGCAACAATTTCCGAAGGAATTACTTGAAATCTTTGAGAGTTTTCGAATATAGGATTTCTCTGTTGCACAAGATTTTTCTGGTGCCTTTCATGTCTTTCAATAATTGGCTCGACTAACGATTCATGAAACTCAGCAATATCACTTTTTTTCTCTCCTTGGGTAGTGATGGTGACTATATTAGAGTTACTCACATAGCCTGCCTGAGCAGATAATGAATTAAAAAAGTCATTTTGCTGCTTTACCCTTGGTATTATAGCGCCGTTAAGCTGCTCAATAATTGATGGTAAAGGTTCAATCAAATCGGATGAGGTTTTATAGCCTACCGCTAACTGAGTGGTATACTGGTAATAGCTTTCTTGAATCGGTGTCTTGCCGCTCTGGAGCAAAACCCAGAGACCTGATGCCAGCACTACCACAACGAAGGTAACAACAAACCACCAGCGACGATAGACCAGAATTTTAGCTATATCGATAAGAGATATCTCATCGTCTTGGTTGGGACTGCGCTGGGGCTGTTCCATACTCACTACTGTAACCTCTCTAAATAATATTTTGACATGCTACCGCCCAGGGATATTCCGGACGCATTCCCATGCCCTACTAGTAATGGTTGCCCTGCCGCGCTGCGGTTCATGCCTATAGGTTGCGTGGCTGGTTATAATTTATTGGGATGATACAGTTTATTTATTGTTGTCTCTACGTGGGCATGATGCCGTGGTTTGCTGCTCGTAGTTGGTCTGATCGCTCGACAAGTCGTGCTCCTACAAGGGCTGTGCTGCTATCAGATGATCTTCATCAGCTTGTTGATGATATCGCCTTGTTCAAGCTCTTCCGTGTTGACGGTTATCTCGGCTTGTTTGGGCGCTTCGTAGGGGCTGTTGATGCCGGTGAAGTCCTTGATGACGCCATCTCGCGCTTTTTGGTAGAGCCCTTTGGGGTCGCGCTGTTCACATACGTCCAGCGGTGTGTCTACATAGACTTCAACAAAGCTGCCTTCGTCAAACAGGGCGCGGGCGGTTTCTCTGTCTTTTCGAAACGGGGAGATAAACGCCGTGATCACGATGATGCCTGCTTCCGCAAACAGCCTTGCCACTTCGCCAACGCGACGGATGTTCTCGACACGATCTTCTTCCGTCATGCCCAGATCTTTCGACAAGCCGTGGCGGAGGTTGTCGCCGTCCAGCAGCATGGTGTGGTAGCCACGCCGGTTGAGCTCTACTTCCAGGGCATTGGCCAGGGTCGATTTGCCGGAACCAGAGAGCCCGGTAAACCATACGCATTTGCCTGCGTGGCCTTTTATGCGGGCGCGCAGTTCTGGCGTTACACTTGCGTGATTCCATACCACGTTGGCTTTGCTGTCATTATCCCGAAACTCGAATGGCGGCTGAGTAATCGTTGGCGTTTTTGAATTATTCATATCAGAAGCTTTCGTATGTATTGATTCTAGCCTGGGCCTGATGTGCTTTCTCTACCTGGCTATAAAGCTCGGTAGCTATCGCGATTGAGGCGTTACCGCTTACTAAGGGATGTGGCTAGCGCTTCTTCCCAACGCTTATCACGCTGGCCGCAGACGATAAAGAACGGGTTGAGCACGCTTTCCTGCTGGTTGCAGCGCAGGGGCTCGAGTGTCTCGGCGTTGAGCACTTCGCCACCGGCGGCGGTGACGACGGCCTGGGCGGCGGCGGTGTCCCATTCACTGGTGGGGGCCAAGCGCGGGTAGAGATCCGCTTGCCCTTCGGCGACCAGGCATAGCTTGATGGAGCTGCCCATGCTGACGCACTCGTGGGTGGGCAAGCCGCTGCAGAAGGCTTCAAAGATTTCTGCGCCGTGGCGCCGACTGCCGACGACTTTCCAGGGTTCATTTTCTGGATCAGGCAGTTCGCGCACTTGAATATTGATGTAGATGCCCTGGGCAATCTTGAAGACGTCACCGCCTACCTGCCCTACCCAGGTGGTTTGCAGTACCGGCGCGTAGACGATGCCGAAGACCGGCACGCCGTTTTCGATCAGCGCCACATTGAGGGTGAATTCGCCGTTTTTGCTGACGAACTCTTTGGTGCCGTCCAGCGGGTCGATCAGCCAGTAGCGCTGCCAGGTCTGACGAGTGGCAAAAGGCACCTCGGCAGACTCCTCAGAGAGCACCGGCACGTCTGGGGTAAGGTCCTCCAGCAATGCGACCAGCGAGTGATGCGCGGCCATATCGGCCTCGGTGAGCGGGCTTTTGTCGGCCTTGGTCTCGACCGAGAAATCCTGTGCATAAATCGCCATCACCTCACGCCCGGCGGCGTGAACGCCCTCAATCAGGCGGGCGCGTTGTTCATTCGTGATAAAAGCAGTCACAGAGAATCCTTAATAACTAGCTTGAAGCCTGAAGCTAGAAGCTGGAGGTCACTCCCAACACCTGTCTTGGGTGGTTTTTCTTCCGGCTTCAAGTTTCAAGCTGTGGTTAAAACGGCCATATCAACGGTACCAGCCCTATCACCGTTATGGCGACAACCGCGCTGAGGGGAGCACCGAGGCGCAGGTAGTCGCTGAAGCGGTAACCGCCGGGGCCGAGCACCATCAGGTTGGTCTGGTAGCCCAGCGGGGTCATGAAGCTAGCCGAGGCGGCGAACATGATGGCGATGGCGAACGGCAGAAAATTCACGCCTAGCTGGTCGGCCACCGAGACGGCAATGGGGAACATCAACACAGCGGCGGCGTTATTGGTGATCAGTTCGGTGAAGATCACCGTCATCAGGTACACCAGTGCCAGCGCCATCCAGGGGGCCAGGTCATCGGCCATCAACAGCCACTGTGCCACTTGGGTAGCGGCACCTGTTTCCGTCATCCCCGCCCCTAGTGCAAATGAGGCAGCAATGACGATAAGTACGGAAAGGTCCACATAGCGCCGCGCTTTGCTCATGGGCACGCAGCGGGTGGCCAACATACCGCCGCCGGCGAGTAGCGCCGCTTCCAGGATCGACAGCAGCCCGGTGGCGCTTAGGGCAACCATGCCCGCCAGAATGCCCAGCGCTACGGGGGCCTTGCGGAAATCCGGCGGGGTGGAGTCGGTGAGCCCACTGACCAGCAGGAAGTCTTTGCGGTAGCGGTACTGGTCGACAAAGTCCTGGGCGGTTTCCAGCAGCAGCGTGTCACCCACTTGCAATGAAATTGCGCCCAGCTTGCCGGGAATCCGTTTGCCGTTGCGGGATATCGACAGAATCACCGCCTGGTAGCGGGAGCGAAAGCGCGAGTCTTTAACGGTCTGGTTGAGGCCACCAAAGTCCGGCCCGATGACCGCTTCCACCAGGCAGCGCCGGTGGTGGGCAATATCCAGCTTGTGGATATCACCGCTGGCGGGTTTTAGGCCCTGAATGCGGCGTAGCTCGCGGGCGCATTCCGGCGCGCCGATAAATACCAGAATATCGCCGGGCATCAGCTCGGTGTCCGGCGGCACGGCCGTTAACAGGTGGTCGTGGCGTTCAATATCTGCCAAATAACCATGCACCAGACTGCGCAGGCCTGCCTCGGCGATGGTTTTACCCACCAGCGGGCCTTTGGCTTCAACCTCTACCTCAACCGAGTATTCTCGCGCTTGCTCAAGCTGCTCAAGTACGCCCTGGCGGTCGGGCAGTAGCTTGTTGGTAAAAAAATACAGAAAGGTGCCGCCGACCAGCACTAACGGCACGCCCACCCAGGCCAGTGAAAACATCGAGAGGCTGACGCCGCGCTCAGTCTGCAGCAGGCCGTCCACCACCAGGTTGGTGCTGGTGCCGATCAAGGTGCAGGTGCCGCCGATGATCGCCGCGTAGCTAAGCGGCAGAAGCAGCTTGCCCGGCGGTAGTTTAAGCCGTGCGGCCCATTCCTGTATCGCCGGGATGAACATGGCCACCACGGTGGTGTTGTTCATGAAAGCGCTGAGTCCTGCGGCAGGCAGCAAGACGCGTAGCTGTGCCTGACGAAGTTTAGACGGTTGGCCTAGCAATCGATGGGCCAGCCATTGAATGGCGCCGGTTTCTTTCAGCCCTGCCGCCACCACGTAGAGCGTGGCGATGGTGATCACCCCGGGGTTGGAAAACCCTTGTAGCGCTTGGCCGGGGGTTAACGTGCCGCTGATGACCAGGCTGCCGAGGGCTGACATCAGGATGGCATCGGGGGCAATGCGGGTGAACGCGAGGGCGGCTAGCGTGGCCACGACCACGAGCAGGGTAAAAATAGCCGCGACTTCCATAGTGCTCCGTTTCCAAACCAGGCCGTCTAAAAAACCTTTCAGGCACGCTACCGCCCGGGGATTGTTCCGGACGTTTTCCCTTGCCCTAGCCTTTTAGCATTTGGCGTGCCGACGACGGTGTTTGCTGCGTTCGGTCACTGCGATTT